>Ga0302314_10008159_pt1 | contig 18699 bp, 13 predicted proteins | sample III_Palsa_N2_3_FD_200533 | JGI IMG/M metagenome (GOLD analysis project Ga0302314, IMG submission 200533) | Peat permafrost microbial communities from Stordalen Mire near Abisko, Sweden - III_Palsa_N2_3 | ecosystem: Environmental > Terrestrial > Soil > Palsa > Peat permafrost | place: Sweden...
TCTGGTGAACGACCGAGACTCCCAGGGCGCTGGTCCCGAACCGGCCGGTCACGGAGTTCCCGAAGTAATGCAGGTAGCTCGAGATCAGGCTCTGGTGGGAGTTGATCCCGAACTCGATGTCAAGCGCATGCACGGCGGCCGGATTGACTCCACGGAATGTGGCCAGCACTGCGTCAGCTTCGTTCCCGGGCATGAAGCGCGGGATTGCGAAGTTGACGGTCAGTGCTGCCCACAACGTGATCAGAAACAGTCCGCCTCGTTTGGCGAGGTATCTCATCTCCTTATCCGTGAAGCCTCACCGGCACCGTGCTGCTCGTGCTACTTGGGTTGGAGGTGGGTGAGCACGACTCCCATATCAGGGCTCTGGTACGGCGACGGTTGAGCGTAAGGATCGGCCGCCGTCGGCCAACCGCTGAACTCGACGCTGTTGTACTGGAACCAGTCGACGCCTTCCGTGACAGGTATCAGCGGGAACTGTGTGTCCATGACCTGCTCGATCTTGTCCACGACCTGGTGCTGCTGGGCGGTGTTGTCACCGGGGTACTGGTTGAACAACGCGTCGGTCGACTTGGAGTCGTATCGCGCGTAGTTGGTCGACCCGATGTCGCCGCTGTACAGCAGGCCACGGAGCTCGTAATACGGGCTCGGACCCGGGCTCGGCGCAGGCCCGCCGCTGCCGGCATATGCCAGCTGGAACTTGCCGCCCTGCAGGTTGGTCGTGTATGGACCGGAGTTCTCATCCTCGACCGTGACCGCGATGCCGGCCTGCTTGAGCTCCTGCGTGATGATCTGCAGCGACGCGTCCCAGTCGGAGTAGCCGCTGATCGTCTGGATCGTGAACTTCAGGGGCTGACCGCCCTTGGCGAAGATCCCGTTCGAGCCCTTCTTGAAGCCGGCCGCCTCGAGCACCTTCTCGGCTGCGCTCGTGTTGTAGCTGACCTTGGGCAGTGAGGTGTCGAGCCAGGCCGAGTACGTCGGCAGGATGACGCCCGTCTGATTGGCGGCCTGCTGATAGCCGGACTCACCAAGCTGCGAGACCTTGGTGCGGTCGATGGCCAGCGACAGCGCCTTGCGAACCGCGAGCTGCTTGAGCAGCGGGTTGGTGAGGTTCGGGACCAGTGACACGTTCAGCACCGGCGGGAACCAATAGTGGTTGGCAGCCTTGTCCCTGTTGACGTAGAAGGACTGGATGTTGGGGACATACTGGCCGCCCCACTGCGCCTGCCCGCTGGACAGTTCCAGGTTGGCCGAGGTGTTGCTGAGGAAGGACGGGTAATCGACCTCCTCCACGGCAGGCACGACGTGACCGGGCTTGCTCTGCCAGTACTTGGTGTTCGCCAGGTACTTGATGTTCTGCCCGGCGCAGCTGGAGACCTTGTACGGGCCGGAACCGACGGGACTGGCGTCGGTGTAGGAATGCAGCTTGCTCTGGCTCAGCTTCGACCAGATGTGCATCGGCACGATCGGGGTCTGGTCAGCGACGTAGTAGAAGTAGGGCTGCGAAGCCGACTTGAACTTGAACGTGACCGTCGAGCCACTGGCCGCGACGCTCGTCAGCGGACCGCCATCGGCCGTCCACAGTGCGTTGAGATCGATCGCCTTGTCGCCCTTCATCGCGTTGAACGTGTAGGCGACGTCTGCAGCCGTCAGCGGCGTGCCGTCGCTCCACTTCACGTCAGGGCGCATCGTGAAGGTCAGCGTCCTAAAGCCGTTCGACCACTTCGATGAACTCGCCAGCCACGGCGTGGTCTGGCTGCTCGCGGACTTCGCCAGGATGTCCACGTACTCGAGCGGCTCGTAGATGAAGCCGAACGACGTCAGCGACACCGCCGGATTGAACGGGTTGAACTGACATGTCCAGGTGGCCCCGCTCTCATTGTCAATCACGAGCTTTCCCGACGCCTTGCTGGCGGCGGCGGCACTCGAGGCCGCCGAGGCGCTCACCAGCACCGTCGCGATCAGCCCGACCAGGGTGGGCAATCCCACCCTCATAAAGCGCTTCATAGACAGCCTCCGTTTCCCCTCTCCGAAGCATCCACTGCCCACGTGCGCTGGTCAACCGAACGGCTTCCAGAACGCTCCTAGGCAGGGTGCAGGACTATTTGGAAAAGATCTAAACAAAATGACTGTATCGCGCACACAGGCGGAGCGCAAGAACGCGCACACGTTGATGCGAGTCCTTGCCAAATGCGTCGTTAGGAGGGCGCCGCTAGGGGCGGCGCTGTTGTACGCGCGACGCCTGGGTGCGGACCGTCTGGGCGGCTCCGGCCGAAAGCAGCGAGGCCCGGGCGGTGTGCAGAGCGACCGCGATCGCGCCGCGCAAAGCGGCCCGGTCACCGAGCAGGCTCGTCTCGATACGGGCTGTGATCGGCACCAACGATGCCGCCGCACCGCGCACGGGGGACAGCAGCAGCGGGCTCGAGCCGATGCCGCCTCCGAGCACGACCAGTTCGGGGTCGAGGATCGCGCAGACGGTTGCGATCGCCGTGCCCAGGCGCGCTGCCACATGGTCGACGACGGAGCGCGCCGCAGCGTTGCCCTCGCTCGCGAGCTCGAACACCTGGTGCACGGCGGAGAGCTCGGGGTCTTCGGCGGCACGGCCGTCGTTATAGGCGGTGACGATTCCGGCGGCGCCGATCTCATCCTCGAGTCCCCCGTGCAGGCGGTGGCGGGGGTCGAATGGATCGACGGAGAGCGGCAGGTAGCCAATCTCACCGGCCGCCCCGTGAGCACCGCGGACGACCTCATCGTCGATCACGATGCCCATGCCGATTCCAACTCCGAGAAGGATGAAGACCATCGTCGAGACGCCGCGCGCGAGGCCGAACCATTTCTCGCCAACCGCCGCAAGGTTGACGTTGTTCTCAACAAGTACGGGGATATCGAGGCGATCGCGGATCACCTCGATCGGATCGAAGCCGCCTTCAGGCGCGACGTTGTAGGCCAGCGATGTCACGCGACCCGTGCTCTGATCGATGATGCCTGGGGTCGATATCCCAAGCGCGAGCGGACGGCCGTGCACCGTCCCGGCGCTGTCGATCACTTCGGTGACCATCTCCAGCAGCTGCATCCCGAGCGCACGCCCACCGGCCTTGGTGGTCGGCTGCTTGAGGTCGCAGATCGGCTCGCCGAATAGGTCTGCGGCGGCCACGCGCAGGTTGCTGCCGCCGATGTCGCCGCCGACGACGAAGCCGACCTGCTTGCTGACCATGTAGGCGATCGGGTTGCGTCCCCGCTGTCCGGTGCGTCGGCCCGTCGCTCTGATCAGCCCGCCCTGCTCGAGCCGGCTCACCGCCGCCGAGACGGTCGGTTTCGAGAGCTCTGTGGCGATCGCAATCTCGGGCCGTGTGATCGGACCTCTGCGGAAGATCGTTTCGAGCACGGCCTGCTCGCCAAGCTCACGGAGCAGGCTGAGCCGGGATTCCGCTGCTGCGTTGCTGTCTTGGCCCGGACGCGCCATCGTAGATTCAGGTCTCCGCAAGCTCGACTGAGGTGTAGTCACACGATAGGCGATGCCCACGGGGTCCAGTCATTGTGCAGACCCGCTCACCCGTCTGCTGGTTGCTTCGGGTGGTTAGCCTATCGTAAGTGGAATTGCCAAACACAAGGCCCGTTTCTGCTCTAGCTCCCTTGCAACGAAGCTGAATTCAGGGCTACGATGGTAACCTAGTTAGGACATTTTCCAAATTGTCCAGCTCCAGGCCAGGAGCTGGCGCTGAGGGAGGGTTGATGACGATCTTCATCCCAAGCCGCGGCAGCTGGGTGAGCAGATGAAGCTGGCGGTGATCGGCGCCGGTTCGACGTACACGCCGGAGCTCGTCTCCGGGCTGATGCGTGAGCGCGAGCGCATCGCGATCGACCAGCTCGTGTTGCACGACATCGATTCTGAGCGGCTCGCTGTTGTCGGCGGCATGGCTCAGCGGATGCTCGAACGCCAGGGCTTCAGCGGGCGGCTCGAGCTCGCCGGCGAACTCGACGTCGCGCTCGACGGGGCGGATGCGGTCCTGCTGCAGATCCGGGTCGGTGGTCAGGCCGCGAGGCTGCACGACGAGACAACGCCCGCGCTCTGCGGCTGCATCGGTCAGGAGACCACGGGGGCCGGAGGACTCGCGAAGGCGATGCGAACGGTCCCGGTCGTGCTCGAGATCGCGCGGCGCGCTCGCGAGCTTGCCGCCGACGGCGCCTGGATCGTCGACTTCACCAATCCGGTCGGGATCGTCACGCGCGCGTTGCTCGACGAAGGGCATCGTGCGATCGGTCTGTGCAACGTCGCGATCAACTTCCAGCGCCAGATCGCGGCGCACCTCGAGGTCGCGCCGGACCGGGTACTTGTGGATCAGGTCGGGCTCAACCACCTGACGTGGATCCGCGCGGTGTGGGTGGAGGGTCACGACGTCCTGACCGACGTGATCGACAGCTTTGGAGACCATCTCGCACACGAGATCGGGCTCCCGCGTCAGTTACTCGATGACCTCGGAGCAATTCCGTCCTACTACCTGCGGTACTTCTACGCCGAACGAGCGGTGATCGAGGCGCAGCGCCACGAGCAGCCGCGTGCCGCGGTTGTTGCGGAGATCGAGCGGGGGTTGCTCGATCTCTATCGCGATCCCGGAGTCGACACGAAGCCGGAGCTGCTGGAGCAACGCGGCGGTGCCTTCTACAGCGAAGCGGCGACGCAACTGCTCGCGGCGCTGTTCTCCGACAGCGGTGAGACGCTCGTAGTGGATACGCGCAACAACGGCGTGCTCGGCGGGCTTGCCGCCGACGACGTCGTCGAGCTGCCGGCGCGTGTGGACGCGTCGGGCGCGACACCCCTGCCGCAGCGACCGCTCTCACCCGAGCTCCTGGGGCTCGTGCAGCACGTTGCGGCCTACGAACGGATCGCGGCGCAGGCGGCCCGCAGCGGGGATCACCAACTCGCGCGCATGGCGCTGATGACCAACCCGCTGGTCCGTGAATATGCCCTCGCCGGAGAGCTGCTCGGTCAGCTGCGCGACGCATGAGTGAGCGCGACGCTCAGCGCATCGTGCTCGCGATCGATGGTGGCAACATCAAGACCGATGTGGCGCTCGTCTCCGGCGACGGTCGCTTGCGTTCCCTGATCCGCGGCGGCACCAGCTCTCCACATGCGCTCGGCTTCCAGCAGTCGGTCGAACTGCTCTCCGGCCTCGTCGCCAGTGCCCATGCGGCAGCAGCGGAGGGCAGCGATGCACCGCGAGCTTCTGAGGTCACCGGATCATCCCCTGCCCATCCCGGTGACACCGGACCGGCGCCTGAACAGATCGCCGATATCGCGCGGGTTCTGCTGGCCGGCGCTGACTTGCCGGAGGAGGTCGTCGACCTTCAGGAAGCGCTGGGCGCGCTCGGTTGGGCGCCACAGCTGGTCGTCGAGAACGACACGCTCGCGCTGCTGCGCACCGGGACCGACCGTGGCTGGGGCGTCGCCGTGGTTTGCGGTGGCGGCATCAATGCCGTCGGGATCGCTCCAGACGGGCGGGCTGCGCGCTTTCCGGCGCTCGGTGCGATCACGGGCGACTGGGGCGGGGGACACGACGTGGGGGTGGCGGGGCTGAGTGCAGCTTCGCGCAGCGCTGACGGGCGCGGCCCGAGTACGACGCTCGAGCGGGCAGTTCCCGAGCACTTCGGTATGAACACGCCGTTTGAGGTTGCACGTGCGGTGCATTTCCGGGAGATCTCGCTGGAGGAGCTGGCCCAGCTGTCTCCGGTCGTCTACGGGCAGGCCGAAGTGGACGTCACGGCACACGGCATCGTCGCCCGCGTTGCCGATGAGGTTGCGGCACTCGCACGTGCGGCGCTGACCCGTCTGGATCTGTGTGAGGCCGGTGCCGAGGTGGTGATCGGCGGTGGGCTGATGCGGGCCGCCCCGCCATGGATGCTTGAGCGGATCGAACGGCTTGTGAAGGCGACCTCGGCGAGTGCCACGCTCGTCGTCGCGCATGAGGGCCCGATCGTCGGCGCAACCATGCTGGGCCTCGATGCACTCGGTGCGGGCTCGGTGGCGATCAGCCGGGCGCGGGCCGAGCTGCAGTTGGCGATTGCCGAGCTCGGCCGACAGCCCGTAGGCTGACGTAGTTCAGCAGTCTGTTGGCCGCGCTTGTCATCGGACTCCCAGGCGGCGAAGATGTGCACAGTGGGCGAACGGACCGGCGTCACCGGGGGAGACAGTGCGCTGCACGAGGTGGTCGTCGCGGCGAGTTCGCTGCTGGACCCCTCGGCCCTCGCCCGCGTTGCGGTCGCAGAGGTACGCCGCGTCCTCGGAGTCGAGGGGGCAAGCGTTGCCTTCTGGGATGAGGAGGAGCGTTTGCTCGTCCCGCTCGCGATCGATGACCCGCACGTGCCCGAGCCGACGCCGGTCTTCCGCTCGGGTCAGGGTCTGATCGGCGAGGCCTACCGGCGCAACGCCGCCGTCGTCGTCTCCGACTACGGCAGCGAGCTCGAGCACCCGGCCGCCTGGGCCGAGGTTGTGAGCGGTTTGGGCGTGCCGCTGCACGCCGAGGGGCGTCTTGTCGGCGCGATCTCCGGTCAGGATTATCAGCCACGCGAATTCACCGCGAAGGACGTGGAACTGCTCGAGCTGATCGCTGCCCAGGTCGGCCCCGCGCTGGGCACGATGCGGACGCTGGCTCGGGCACAGAGGCAGATGGCGGAGGCCTACGCACTGGCGACGCTGCTGCGGCGCGGGGCCGAGGCAGAGAACGAGGAGGAGGTCTTCAACCTCGTTTCGACCACGGCGATCCGGTTGCTCGGAGCAGACCTCGCGGGGCTGGTGCTGCATACCCTGCACAAGGGTTCAGCCTGGTGCGGAGTCGTCGGTAACCGCACCGAGGAGTGGCGCAACCGTTACTACGGCGCCGATCACCCTGCAAGCGCGACGATCTTCAGTGGAGCCACACGCATTGTGCGCGCTCCGAGCGGCAGTGTCTTTGAATCCCAGGAGTTCCCGTTCTTTGCGGCGGAGGACATTTGCCTGGGTGTGTCGATTCCGCTGAACCACGGCGCAGGTACCGCCTCACGTGGCGCGCTGTGCCTGGGCTGGCGACTGGACGTCGAGCTGACCCCCGCTCACCTCGAGCTCTGCGAGGCGCTGGCCGCGTTCTCCGGATCGATGGTCGTCGCGGCGGCGACGCGCGCCGAGCGCGACGTCGTTGTCGCCAACGCGCCCGTGTTGCTGATGGCGCTCAACGCCGAGGGGATCGTGACGATGTGCGACGGAGCCGCGGCCGCCGCGATCGGGCTCGGAGCCGAACAGGTCGGGCGGGCACTCTCGGAGATACTTCCCGATGAGCCGGAGCTGCTGCGCGCGGTGGAGGCCGCGTGTGCGGACCAGAGCGCTGCAAAGTTCGAGATCGCCGTGCGCGATCGCATCCTCGACACCGTCATCGAGGTGCGAGACGGCGGGACATTCCTGATCGGGACCGACGTGACCGAGCGCTGCGCCGCCCAGCATGAGCTGCGGTTGCGTGCGACCGAGGATGAGCTGACTGGCCTGCCCAATCAGGCCGAGATTGTGCGGCGGGTCGCCGAGGCCCTCGAGCTGGAGTCGGTGTGCGTGGTGGTCGCGGATGTGCGCAACTTCGACCACGTGAATGAGGCGGTTGGCTATGAGGCGGCTGATGAGCTGCTGCGCCTGCTCGGCTCGCGCCTGGCCCATGACATCGACGATGCGATTGTGGTCGGACGCGTCGGCGGCGACGAATTTGCCGTGGCTGCCGTCGGCCAGGGGCTCAGGCAGCTGGCCCAGCGCGTTCGCGAAAGCCTCGAGGCGTTCATGGCGGGGAACGCCGCGTCGACACTATCGGTCGACGTGCGCTGCGGACTGGCCTGCTCACCGGCCGGAGGTGACGCACAGATGCTCCTGCGGCAGGCTGACTCGGCTCTGCAGATCGCGCGCCGCGGTACCGAGGCGATGGTCGAGTGGGACGCGCAGGTCGCGGCACGCCACAAGCCACAGCTGGCCGTCGCTCAGCAGCTACGACGGGCGTTGGAGCAGCGGTCGTTCACACTGGTCTACCAGCCCGTTATCGATCTGAAGACCGGTGCCGTTCGTCGGGTGGAGGCGCTGGCGCGCTGGCCGGCTGCGATCAAGCCGGCGGTGGCCCCAGACGTGTTCGTGCCACTGGCCGAGCGCCTGGGCCGCATCGCGCAGCTGACGACGCACGTGCTCGACCTTGCGCTTGCTGAGGCGGCTGCCGGTTTGGACGTGCCAGTGAGCGTGAACATCTCGCCGCACGACGTGATGAACGGCGACCTGCCGCGGATGGTGCTCGAGCGGCTCGCGGCCTACAGCCTCGAGCCGAGCGTCCTCATGCTCGAACTCACCGAGCACGCTGCGCTCGAGGCCAAGACCGACGTGCTCAGGGCGATCGCCGACGCGGGGGTGGCCATCTCCGTCGATGACTTCGGGCGCGGTTGGTCATCGCTTGAGACGCTGAAGCTGCTGCCGGCGGTCGACCTCAAGCTCGACCGCTCCTATGTCGAACGCGTCTCGGAGGACCACACCGACGCGGCACTCGTGCGGGCGGCGGTCGAGGTCGGGCATGCGCTCGGCATGGAGGTCGTCGCCGAGGGCATCGAGGACCAGGTTGTGCTCGAGTCGGTGCGCGAACTCGGCTGCGATCTCGCCCAGGGCTACCACCTCGCGCGACCGATGGATGCGCAGGCGCTGCGGAGCTGGCTGGTCCAGCATCGCTCGGCCTCGGACTCGGGCTCGGGTCAGCCGTAGGGGGTCGTCAGTTCAGATCACGAACGTCGAGTCGCGCCGCGATTGCGAGTACCGCCTGCTCCTGGGCGGAGTAGGCATCACGCAGCGCAGCTGCCGGGTCACGCGTGCTCTCGCGTCCGTCGGCGGTCGGCAGCGGATGCTCGATCAGCAGCGCGTGAACCTGTTGAATCAGGTCCTGGTGGCCGACTGCCTCGGCGAGCGTCACGAGCGCGCCGGCCCGGACGCGCGCACCTTCGACGAAGGCTCCGATCACGGTTTCGGCTGTCAGCGGGGCCGTGCCGAAGACGCGCGCGTGAAGCACCGCCGGGTTCACGGCATGCGGACTCACCAGCTGCCGGCGCTCGGAAGCGGACATGCCGGCCGCGGTTGCGATGTGGTCGATCGCTCGGGTGATTCCCTGAGCGTCAACCGGCAGCGATGCGCCGACATCAACTGGCACGGCGGTGAGCAGGGCACGGTGCGCCGTCTGCGCGTCGGCTAACAGTTCCTCCACGCGGGCGCGGTGTGAGGCAACCATGCCATCAAAGTACCCCGTAGCCTCGATCGCGTGCAATCGCGACCCAAAGCCTGGATGAGCTGGTCCTCCGGCAAGGACAGCGCGCTCGCACTGCATCATGCTCTGGCCGCAGGCGAGGTCGAGGTGACCGGTCTACTGACGACCGTCAACACCGAGTTCGAGCGCGTGGCGATGCATGGCGTGCGGCGCAGCTTGCTCGAGCAGCAGGCAGCTGCGCTCGGACTGCCACTGCACGTTGTCGATCTGCCCTGGCCCTGCAGCAACGAGGTCTATGAACAGCTGATGAGCACCGCCGTCACAGCCGCTGTCTCCGCTGGGGTCGAGACGATGGTCTTCGGTGACCTGTTTCTCGAGGATGTCCGCCGGTATCGCAAGCGGATGCTGGAGGGCACTGGCCTGCGGCCGCTGTTTCCGCTATGGCAGCGCCCCACCGCGGAGCTCGCCCGTGAGCTGATTGCCTCAGGCGTGCGGGCCGTCGTCACCTGCGTCGATCGCGCCCAGGCGCCGGACGCGCTGGCCGGCCGTTGGTACGACCAGGACTTCCTCTCGGAGCTTCCGGCCGGGGTTGATCAGTGCGGCGAGCACGGCGAGTTCCACACTGTCGTAGTCGACGGGCCTGATTTCAGCGCCGCGATCCCGGTGACGATCGGTGACACGGTCGTGCGGGACGGGTTCCTGTTCACCGATGTGATCCCGGCGCAAGGCGGTCATCACGCCGCCGAGCGCTGAGCCGGCGCGCCCGTGAGCGCCTCGAGCGCGCGGTCGATGTCCTGCGCGGTGTTGTAGAGGTGGCAGCTCAGTCGCACGCGCCCAGCTCGCACAGAAGCCTTCACACCAGCCTGCGCCAGCCGTTCCGCGGCGCCTGCCCGTGCCTCGAACGAGACGATCGCCGATCCCTGCGGCTCGAGGCCGAGGCCGGCACGGAGCTGGTCGGCGAGCGCGACATCGTGCTGATGGATCTGCGCGACTCCAAGCTGCTCGAAGGCTTCGAGCGTCGTAGCTGCCATGTGCCAGTTGAACCACGCGGGAGAGACGTCAAAGCGGCGGGCATCCGCAGCGAGCCGCAGCGGCGTTCCGTAGCAGGTCTCCCAGGGGTTCTCACCGGCATACCAGCCGGCCGCGAGCGGAACCAGCTGTTCACGAAGCTCGGGGGAGACCACCATAAATGCGGTGCCGCGCGGGTGACAGAGCCACTTGTAGCCGCCGGCGATCACCACCGAGAAGCGACTCGCGTCAAGCGGTAGCCAGCCGCAGGCCTGAGTGCCGTCGACGACCGTCAGAGCGCCGTGATGTTCGGCGGCACTCGCCAACGCTGCGAGGTCAGCGACCCTGCCGTTGGCCGATTGGACGGCCGAGACGGCGACGAGATCGGTGCGGTCGTCGATTGCCTCTGTGAGCTGCTCGAGCGGAACGGTGTGGACGTCGCATCCTGAGGCAAGAAACGGGAAGAGCAGGCTCGTGAAGTCGCCGTCTGCGGCAAGTACGCGCGCTCCGCGGGGGAGCGATCCGGCAACCACGGCGACCAACGGAGAGACCTGATGACCGATCGCCACGTCGGAGGCGGAGACGCCGTGCATCCGGGCGAACGCGCCGCGCGAGCGGGCGACGGCGTCGTCACAACTCAGCGGGTCATAGGCGCCCGCCGCCCAGGCCGCGGTCAGCGCTGTCAGCTCGTCAAGGGCAGAGCCGAGCGGCAGGCCGTAGGTCGCCGAGTCCAGGTAGCAGCACTGTGGATGGAATTCGTCGGGGAGCAGCATGGAGGTCAGCATCGCTCAGACATGGCATTAGCGCAATCATGATCTTTTGGCAGAGCCATAGATCTCCTTGATATGTTCGGCCCGATGCTGGATCTGCGGCGGCTGACTGTGCTCCGCGCGGTGGCGCGAGAAGGGTCCTTCTCGGCCGCAGCGCGAGCGCTTGACTACACCCAGCCGGCCATCAGCCATCACATCGCCAGGCTGGAGGAGGAGGTCGGCACTGCACTGCTGCACCGCTCACCGCGGGGCGTGACGCTGACCGAGGCCGGTGAGGCGCTCGTTCAGCACGCCGACGCGGTCATTACGCGCTTGGATGCCGCCCAGGAGGAGGTTGCCGAGATCGCCGGGCTGCGCAGCGGCCGGGTGCGCGTCGCCGCCTTCCCCAGCGGCAGCGCGACGCTCTTTCCGGCCGCCGCCAGGTCGCTTCGCGACTCCTCACCGGGCGTGCGCGTCTCACTGATCGAGGCCGAGCCTCCCGAGGCGCTCGGGCTGCTGCGCAGCGGTGACGTCGACCTCGCGCTGACGTTCGGTTACCCGGAGAGTGTTCCGCCGCGTCGTGGTGAGCTCGAGTTTGAGCCGCTGTTCGACGATCAGCTCTGCCTTGTGACCGGGGTCGACACGAAGGCGCGGCGCTCGCGGCTTGCCGATTTCAAGGATGAGGCCTGGATCGCCGGTTGCGAGCGCTGCCGCGCCCACCTGTTGCACCTGGCCGCACAGGCAGGCTTTGAGCCGCAGATCGTCTACGCGACCGATGACTACGTCACCGTTCAGAGCCTGGTCGCCGCGGGTCTCGGCGTGACCGTCTTGCCCTCGCTTGCGCTCCAGGCACACCGCAGGCCGGACGTGAGGGTCATTCCGCTCGGCAGCGACGCCATGCGGCAGATTGCGGCCGTTGTGCTGGCCGGTCCGCGACGTCCGCCGGCGATCGCGGCGATGGTCGCGGCGATGAGACGTGCCGGGCAGGAGGGTTTGGCGCCAATCCAAGCCGTGCATGGTGCGCGCCTTCCTGATCTGGGTAGCTGAATAGATTCCGAGTCGACCCGTTGTGACGTGACCAGCCATCTCTCAGATATGCGGCTTCTTGTTGTCGATGACAACCCGGTCAACGTCGCGCTGATCGAGGAGCTGCTCAGTCAAGCGGGTTACACAACGGTGCTCACCACCAACCATTCCGACAGGGTGTTGAGTCTCTGCAAGGCATGGAAGCCCGATCTACTGCTGCTGGACCTTCACATGCCGCAACTGAGCGGGTTCGACGTGATGTCGGGGCTCCAGGCACTGATGCAGGAGCCTGAGAATCTCCCGGTACTCGTTCTGACTGCCGATGGCACGGTCGACGCCAGGCACCGTGCCCTGTCGATGGGGGCCCGCGACTTCGTTACCAAGCCGATTGATGGCCGCGAGCTGCTCCTGCGAACCCAAAATCTGCTTCAGACGCGCTACCTGCAGGTTCAGCTGCAGCAGCAGAATGCCGTGCTCGATCGTGCCGTCGTCGAACGCACGCACGAGCTCGACCAGTCTCGTCTCGAGAGCCTGAACCTGCTCGGAGCAGTGGGCGAATTTCATGACGACCTGACCCATGAGCACACTCAGCGAGTTGGTGCGGCCGCCGCGAGGATCTCACAGGCGCTCGACCTTCCGGAAGCGTTCGTGTCCGATATCCGAGCCGCCGCGCCCCTTCACGACATCGGCAAGGTCGCAGTATCTCCGGAGATATTGTGCAAGCCTGGGCCGCTCAGCCCCGAGGAGCGACGGGCGATGATGAATCACGCTCGAATCGGGGCGGAGATTCTGTCGTCTGCGGTATCACCGGCATTGCGTCTGGCGGCCGACATAGCCCTGAGCCACCACGAGAACTGGAACGGGAGCGGTTACCCCGATGGCCGCAGCGGCGAGAAGATCCCGCTGGGAGGGCGGATCACCGCTCTGGCGGATGTGTTTGATGCGCTCACGCATGCCCGTCCCTACAAGGCGGTCTGGGAGGTCGACGCGGCACTGGCGCTGATCACCGAGGAGGCCGGACACAAGTTCGATCCTCGTGTGGTGGGTGCCTTCATGGCAATGGAGCCACGGGTGACCCGTGATCTGGAGACCACTCGATGAGCGAGCTCGAGTCTCGCGAGCTGGGTCCTGCTGCTGATCAACCGGGCTAGGTGTCGATAGTGGGCATCTGTCTGGAGTTCGTCGAAGCCGCGACCGCGTCAGCGGCGTCGAAGACGGCGCGGCGCCCTTTGCCCGCGCGTTTGGCGGTGTACATGGCGAAGTCCGCCTCCGAGACGAGGCTCCCGGAGTCAGGCGTATCGTCGCGCATGACGCTCACTCCGATGCTAACCGCGACGGAGATCACTCGGCCCTCGAGCAGCACCGGTTTCTTGAACGCTGCCAGGACGCGCTGAGCGACCGCGTCAGCGGCGGTTGCCTCAGCAGTGGAATCACTGATGATGATCGCGAACTCGTCTCCCCCCAAACGGGCCACGAAGTCGTCCGGGCGGATGCAGGTGGACAGCAGCCCGGCAACTGTGACGAGCAGCGCGTCTCCGGCGGCGTGGCCGATCGAGTCGTTGACGAACTTGAAGTCATCGACGTCGATGAACAAGACGCTGACCGTCTCGGAGCGCCGCTGTGCCGCGCCGAAATGTCGTTGCAGTCGCTCGTTGAACGAATTTCGGTTTGGGAGCCCGGTGAGACCGTCGAACCCGGCGCGTCTTATCAGTTCGATGTGGCTGGCGTGCAGAGCGCTGGCCATCTCATTGAACGCGTCGGCCAGGTCGTCGATCTCGTTGGACCGCTGTGACGTCGTGATATCGATCCGATGATCGAGCGATCCGCCCTTGAGCTGCTGGGTGGCGACTCGGAGCATCTCCACCGGCCGGACGATTTCAGTCGTCAGACGGTGCGCGAAATAGAGCATGACCGCTAGGACCAGCGCGAACACCCCGACCAGCAGTCCGATCCCGATCACTTGGAAATGGTCGGCCAGCGACAGGTCATGTGCGCCATCACTGATGGCGGTGTCGCTCAATTGACCGAAGGTGAAGTAGACCTGGTCCTGCGCGCTGCCGTAGGCTGCCTGCATCGCTGCCGTCACCCCGCCCGGTCGGGGCCGGGCGCCGGACCCCCACAGGCCTCGTCGGGTCAGCTGATAGCGCCACCCCCGGGATGCCTTGACAACAAGAGCGTGTTCGCCGGGGCCATGCAGATCGAGCAAGCTGCGGTGAAACAGCCTGGTGATCTGTTTCTGGGCGCCCAGGTAGGCCGCCAGGTTGATCGGCGTGCCTTGCCAGAGCTTGTGCGACTGAATCTCGTGCTCATTGACCGCCGCGTCAAGCTGCGCAGTCTGGGAGATCGAGTCGTCGAGATGGTGCGCCGCTGTGCGGTAGAGGCTCGCCGTCCCAAGGTACGTGACCGTGACCCCGCCAAGCGCCACAAGCAGCGCCGCGCCCATGAACAGAAACGCCGTACGCCATTGCCGGCGCAGACCCCGTCCGTGACCGACAGGCGCGGGAATGACCGACGTCATCCCCGGTCGCTCCGAGCGGCATCGCGCGCAACGGCAATGGACTCTCCGCACGCGTGGGTGTACATCGCATCCGCGCGGCCCGCTGCGTAACAGCAACGCATATCCGACCACCTCAAACCCGCAGTTGAAGATTGGCTCGCGACCGGCAAGCAGCCGACCACGGTCACTCCACGGTCGCTCATCAGCTCTACATCGGCAGCGATCGTCGCTCGCTGTGCCGTGCAAACCCGCAGAGTTAGCTGCGTGTAGGGGTCCGCGAGCTTCAGCGCCCGCGCGCTCGAGTCCTGTTACCGCCGCTTTGAACCTCGAGCAGTGCCGCTGTTCGCTATCGCATACAAGCGTTCATGGCGACGATTCCGCGGAATCGTGACGGTGAAACAACCACTGGACCCATCGGCGCGCTCCACGACGTCAGCGCGCTGTTGATTGGCCGGGAAAGCCGCGTCAGCTAACGCTGAACAGGTCCACGACAAAGACGAGCGTTTCGTCGGGTCCGATCGCTCGCCCAGCGCCGCGCTTACCGTAGGCGAGCATCGGCGGGATCGTGATCCGCCGCCGACCGCCGACCCTCATTCCGGCGACACCCTGATCCCAGCCAGCAATGACCTGGCCCTTGCCGAGACCGAACTTGAAGGTGCTGCCACGGTCCCAAGACGCGTCGAACTGCTGCCCGTTCTTCCATGCGACGCCAACGTAGTGCACCTCGACGACGCGCCCCGAGACGGCCTCATCGCCGTCACCGACGACGATGTCCTCAATCTCAAGCTGGTACGACGGCACTTGATCCGTCGGCACCACGACATCCGGCTTCTCACCCATGGTCACCACCCACAACCTACCCGGTGCGCAGCTTGAGTGCGGCTCGGATGGTGTCCATCGTCGCTAGTGGCGCCGCAACGCAAGTCCGATATTGAGGGCGTGAGGGCTATTTCGCGGCCAGATCGCTCAGTAGCTGAGGCATCTGTCGTTCTATGTCTGCTGTTGGCTGGAGCGCCGGTAGCTCTTACAGCTCGCCTGCATAAGACCTCGCGTGCGCTGAGTGCGGCATCCACGGCCAAGGCGAACGTCGCGCTCATCGGGTATGAAAGCTTCACAGGCTCGCATGGCTTGCACCTAGGGGTGGGCCGACCGTGGGGAGCTCGATGCAAGCCGATTCGTCTCGCTTGTCACGCCGAGCGTGCCAAATTGGATCGCCACGCAAGTAGCTGTGGTAGTCCGTCAGGCCCGCCACCAAGGCATCGACGTCACGTTGGAGAGTCGCGAACTGACTTGGAACCCCAAATCGCTCTACTACATGGACGGACAGACGCCGCACAGCTCAGCCCTCGTGGGTCTATTCGGGAGTGACGGCACACCACCTCAGTAACTACCCGACGCGTCTCCGGGCTCTTTGACGTGACGAGTACGGATCGATTCACGCCCGCCGATATATCGGCGATGCTGAGCATGAGCGGCTGCGGTATGTCAAAGAACAGCTCCGTCTCGGCTTGACCAGCACGTCGCCTGTCGCTCAGCAACAGACCGCCTCGGCCGACGCGCAATGGGTCAGGGGTCCTCGTTTCCCTAATCCGTACCCGAATCGATAAGCGACGGGCTCCCGGCCATGTTTCGCCTCGTGCAAGGCCTCAACGGTGCTTGGCGTTTGTCTTTAAGGCTGCGCTAAGCCGACCTGAATGGCTGTTTTTGATCATGGTCGCATGCACATTCAGAGTTCGCCTACCGGACACACTCGACGCGTCGCGGGGCTGGCCTGCGGCGTGCTCCTCGCCGTTGGCCTGATCGGAGCCCCGACGGCCATGGCCGATCAGGTCGTCATCTCCCAGGAGCCGGCCTCGATCACCAACCAGACCACGGCGACCTTCGCCTTCTCCTCCCCGGCGGGCGCGACCGCGGGCTACGAGTGCAATCTCGACGACGCCAACAGCGGTGCCTTCACGCGATGCACCTCCCCGCAGACCTTTAGCTCGCTCTCCGAAGGTCAACACACCTTTTCGGTCAAGGATCCGCGCGACGACACCACGCCGGCGACCACATACACCTGGACCGTCGACCTGACGCCGCCGACCTCCGACCTTCAGGGACGTCCGGATTCGCTGACCAACGACTCGACCGCGACGTTCACGTTCGTCTCGACCGATTCCGTGCAGCCCAACTTCCAGTGCTCGCTCAACGGCGGCGCCTACGCGCCATGCGTGTCGCCGATGACCTACACCGGCCTCGGCGATGGCACCCGCACATTCAGCGAGGAGGCCATCGATCAGGCCGGCAACGTCCAGCTGAAAGCCAACTCCTACACGTGGACGACCGACGTGACGCCGCCGGACACGACGATCCTGGAAGGCCCGCCCGCGCTGAGCAACCAGACGGTCGCTACCTTCAGCGTCGCCGGTTCTGACCAGTCCTACCCGGGCGACAGCTTCATCTGTTCGGTCGACGGTGGGCCGCTGACCGCCGCCGGGTGCGGCGACGGCGGCAGCGTCAGCGTCGGCGCCGGCAAGCACACCTTCGCCGTGGCGGCCGTCGACGAGGTGGGCAACGTCGACCCGACGCCCGCCACGTACACCTGGACGGTCGACCTGACCCCGCCGAAGCCGCCAATCCTCCATCTCGGACCCGCCACTTCGACGTCACCGACGTACGTGAATTCGTCGACGATTGAGGTGAGTTGGAGCGCCGGCAGCTCTGACACCGCCACGGTGCGAGTCTTCGCTGCCGAGTTCAACCACGACTTCAAGCAGGTCTCGGCGATCGGTGGCGACGGCTACGGTGGGACCTACAAGCAGATCGGCTCCGGGCTGAGTCACACCGGAACCGCCCATCTCGGTGTGGGGGACACCGCCTGTTTCATCGCGGTCTCGACCGACAAGGTCGGGAACACCGCCGTCACCGGTGAGACGTCGAAGACGAGCCAGTGCGTCACCCGGGTCCGGGGAATCAAGGGCTTCCTCGACTCGACGGTCAGCGAGGACGACACCGCCTCAGGGTCGGGGTGGCTATTCCCTCTCGGTCATCCGAAGGTCTTCCACTACACCGGATTCACCGCAACATCCGGCTCGGACTCGGGCGACTACTGGGACGCCTATGGCCTCCAGCCGATGTTCCTCTACGTCGGCGACAGCTACTACTACTCCCCCGGCCACGACGACGACCAGCACCTCAGCGGCGTCGCAATCGTTGCCACGCTCTGTCCGATGTGCGGGAAGATCCGGGTCAGCGTCGGCGAGGCGTACTGGTTCGACGGCGCTCACCAGGATCCGACGCCGAACGCGCCGAACGCCAACGATCCTGTCTGGCTGGCGCCGGTGTTCAGCTCGCCGTGGTACGTCAAGAGTGTCACCATCGACCTCAGCAGCTCGACCACGCAACGGCATGTTCTGATCCCCATTCCCCAGCTGTCGGTCGGCAGCATCTCCAACGGAAAGCCGTGCTCGCGCCACGACTGCGGCAAGGGCCATGTGAGCGACTTTCCCTCCTACGCCGGGTTCGTCCCGAACCTGTACCTGGAGATCCGCGCGCTCAGTGGCAAGCCCGAGATAGAGAACGCGGCTGCCCGCCCCGACGTCGACTTCATGCTCTCCGGCTGGCAGACGCCGACCACCACCTGAGCGACCAAGCCGCCCGCCTGGCTGGCGTTCTCTCAAGCCCGCTCGTCGCCTGAGGCGGGGCGAGTGCGAACGCATTTCGCCAGAACCAGGTTCGCCGGGTAGTTACACCAGCGCTGCGCTGATAAGCGCGAGCACTGTGTCAGTTGCGAGCTGCATCTGTGCGACGTCGCGACGGACCTGGGTCAGCAGCAACCCGCCTTGGAGGACGACCAGACTCTGGTTAGCGAGTGCGGCAGGATCGGCGTTCGGTTTGAGTTCGCCTCGGCTGAGCATCGCCTCGAGGCCGGTGCGCAAGCCTTCCTCCCAGCGGTCCATACCGTCCGCCAAGATCAGTCGTGTCTGCTCATCGTGATCGGCAAGCTGCCCGGCCAAGGAGGCGATCGGGCAGCCGGAGGGCCGCTCCTGCTGCACCTGCAACGCGACGGTTGCGTCCAGGTAGCGCTTGATGCCGGCGACGGAGTCGAATCCTGAGAGGGCCTCCGCCTGGGCTTCAATCACCGTTTCGCAGGTGGATTCGGCGACCTCCCGGAGCAGGGAATCCCGGTCGGGGAAATAGA
>Ga0302314_10008160_pt1 | contig 18698 bp, 20 predicted proteins | sample III_Palsa_N2_3_FD_200533 | JGI IMG/M metagenome (GOLD analysis project Ga0302314, IMG submission 200533) | Peat permafrost microbial communities from Stordalen Mire near Abisko, Sweden - III_Palsa_N2_3 | ecosystem: Environmental > Terrestrial > Soil > Palsa > Peat permafrost | place: Sweden...
ATTGTCGCCCTTCTCGCCTGCCTGCTCATCGCGCCGCTGCTGCGCTTGATCGGCGGCGAGTGGCTGACCGCAGCCGGCTACAAACCGTTGAACGCGGCCTACGCCATCTATGTGTTCTCGCCCATGCACTTCGATTCCTTCGCCGCCGGCGCGTTGCTCGCGCTGGGGCGCGATCGATGGCGCCGGCCGGGTCCGGCGCGCGCGCTGTTGCTGGCCGCAGCGCTGGCCATGCTCGTCTACGTCGGCGCTTACGTCTGGGTGAATATCGCCCACGGCGCGGTCGGCCTCGCCGCTCTCAAGCGAGTCCTGTCAGGCATCCTTTTCGGCGACATGCGGCAGGTGTTCGCCTATTCGGCGGTCGCCGCCGTATCGGCCGGCCTGGTGGCCACGGCGCTCTCGGGCGGCGTCCCCTGGACGGCGATCCTTGCCAATCGCGCCGTCCAGGCGGTGGGGCGCGCTTCCTACGGCGGCTATGTCTACCACCTGTGGCTGGTGAAATGGAGCGATCTGATCCTGCGCGCCTTCATCACCCCCGGCGTGAGCATGGCGGGGAGGCTCGAATTCGGCGTTTTGCGCTTCGCTCTGGTGTTGCCGGTCACGATCGGCGTCGCCCTGCTCTCGTACCGCTACATCGAGCAGCCGATCATCCGCCGCGTCGGCCGCCGGCTGGCGAACCGGCCCCAGCCGATTGCGTCGGCGGGGCGCCCATGACGCGGGGCCTCTTGACCGGCCACGGACAATGACGGCGTCGCCCGACGCGAGCGGGGAGGGCCTGACCGGCCGGGCGGCCGACCCCCTGCGCTATGGCGCAGGCAACCGGGCGCGATTCGAGAGCCCGGAGCTCATCCGCTCGATGCTGCCCAGCGGCGCCCGCGTGCTCGATGTGGGCTGCGGCGTGGGCGCGGTCACGGCCATGGCCAACGAAGGCAAGAACAACACCGTCATCTGCCTCGAGCCCGATCGGGCGCGCGCGCAAGCGGCGATGGCTCGCGGCCTGACCGTTCAGCGGGGCGCGCTCGACGAGGCTTTTGTCGCCGAGCACGGTCGGTTCGACGCCATCGTGTTCGGCGACGTGCTGGAGCACCTGGCCGACCCCGGTGCGGCGCTCGAACTGGCCGGGTCAGCGCTCACTCCGGGCGGCGTGATCATCGCCTCGGTCCCCAACGTGGCGCATTGGACCGTGCGATTGAGCCTTCTGGCCGGGCGGTTCGACTATGAGGATTCGGGGATCATGGACGCCACTCACCTGCGGTGGTTCACCCGCGCCTCGCTGAGGCGGCTCCTCGCCCAGCAAGGGCTGGAGATATCCGACCTCAGGTACGCCGCCGGGAAATGGCTGCCGGCATACCGGTCCTATCCGTGGCGTCTGCTGCCGGGCCGCTCGCGCCCGGCGCTGATCGTCGCGCTCCTGCATCTGTTTCCGACGCTGTTTGCCTGTCAGTTCGTGGTGGCCGCGCGCGTGGCGGCGCCAGGCGCCGTCCGCTAGCCGAGCTATCGCGGTACGGCAGGGTCGCCACGCTGCGGCTCGCTTGCGCCCTGCGCGGACCTGAAGGACAGTGCGCGAGGGGCCGGCCCCAGGTCCCGCGTCGCGGAGAGCTCACGTCATGATGGCGAAGGTCCAACGGGGTTTGCTGGTTTCGTGCGCGGCGGCGGTCGCCGTCCTGGCCGCGGCCACGGGCGCGGCGGCCGACGCCAACGCGCCCGCGGCGGTGACACCCCTCAAGGACGCCTTCGAGCGTCATACCCTGCCCGTCACCGATCGCGTGCACGTGATCTACCGGGTGTGGACCAGCACCGAGCCGCCGTTCGAGGGCAACAGCGTCGTGTTCGAACAGTCCGACGGCCTGGCTGTGGTTGATGCGGGCGGCTCGCCGCTGTCGGGCCGCCACATCGTCGAGCAGATCCGCGCCTTCAGCGCCAAGCCGGTGAAGTATCTGATCTACACGCACTGGCACGGCGACCATGACCTGGGCGCGGGGGCCTTCCGCGAGGCCTGGCCCGGTGTGCGCATCATCTCCACCGGCGCGACCTGGGCCAGCATGACCGGCAAGCCGATGGCGTACATCGCCGCCTACGCCAAGAATAACGGCGATCTGGCCGACATCGCCCGTCAGCGCCTGGCCGATCCCACCGTGTCGGACAGCCGCAAGGCCGGCTGGCGCAAGGTGCTGGCCGCCGTGCCGAGCCTGGTCGAGGCCTATCAGGACCTGAAGGCCTATCCGGCCGACATCACCTTCACCGACGCGATCGATCTGCCGGACGCCGAGGCGCCGCTGCGGGTGATGTTCCTCGGCCGGGCGAACACCGATGGCGACGCCGTGGTGTGGGCGCCAAAGCAGAGGGTCCTGGCCGCGGGCGACATCGTCGTCTCGCCGGTGCCTTATGCCTCTTCGTCGTTCCCGACCGAATGGATCGGCGTCCTCAAGAAGCTCGAGGCCTATGATTTCGCCTACCTCGTCCCGGGCCATGGGCGGGTGCAGACCGACCGCACCTATGTGGACAAGGTGATCGCGGCGATCCAGACCGTGCAATCGGAGGGTTGCGCCGCTGGCCGCCAAGGGCCTCAGCCTCGATGACGTCCGCAAACAGGTCGACTTCGCCGACCTGCAGACGGCCTTCGCCGGGGTCGACGACTGGGACCGCGCGCAGATGCAGGGCTTCTTCGTTCGCGCCCTGGTGAGCAACGTGTTCAAGGAAACCCGCGGCGAGCCGATCGTTCAGGGGGTCGACGGCGGATAGAGCGCCGGGAAGGCGGAGGCTCAGCCGGACGCCAGCGCCTCGTCGATCGCCTCTCGCCAACCGCGCGCGAAAGCGTCCGACGAAAAGCGCGCGACGGCGCGCGCAAGCGCCTGGCGCCGATCGCCGGTCTCGTCGGGTGGCATGACGGCCAGTTGGCGCATGGCGGCGGCGATGGCGTCCGCATCCAGGGGGTCGACGGCGAGGGCGCTGGCCCCGGCGACTTCCTCGAGCACGCCGCCGGCGCTGACGATCGGAACGAGGCCGCGCGCTGCGGCTTCGGCGACAGGAAGGCCGAAGCCCTCGAGCAGGCTCGGGAGCACGAAGCCGGCGGCGTGGTCGTAGAGCCAGTTCAGGCGGCCGTCGTCCTGGTAGTCGAGCAGGCGAACGCCCGGCGTGCGCTGGGCGGCCTGCGCCACCGCCTCGAACCCCGGCTCGCGCCCGCCGCACAGCACGTATTCGAAGCCTTCCGAGGCCAGGCCCGACCGGGCGAAGGCTTCGATGGCCCGCGCCTGGTTCTTGCGCGCGCCCACGCTGCCGACCGTCAGGAGGTAGCGGCTGCCGACGCCGGTCACGGGCGTGCGCGGCCCCTCGCCGACCTCGACCCGGATGGCGGGGCAGATCACGCGCGAACTGGAGAAGGCGTCGCCGTGTCGCGCGTGGAACGCCACCTGCGATGCGCGGCTCACGAACACCATGTGCGGCGCCGCGGCGGCGATCTCGGCGTAGGCCTTGTGGTAGGCCGCCACCACGGGCGCGGCGAACAGGTCCGGATGGGTGAGCGGTCCGATGTCGTGGCAGAGCACGATGTCTCCCGCGCGGAGCCGGTGCAGCAGGACCATGAAAGGATCCATGTGCAGCACCGGACGCGGCGGACGAAGCCGCGGCGCGACGCGGGCGAACACGCGCGACTTGACCCGCGCCGCGACCTCGATCGCCAGCAGGCGGCCGATCACCCGGGCGGTCAAGCCGCCTGGGGGCGCCGGCGAGGCCGACCGCCAGTACAGCTGGCGCACGATCCGATCGGCGTTGGCGGCGATGAGGTCACGGCCGATGAAATACTTGCCGGTCTTGTCGTGCAGGGCGAGCGAGAACTCGACGTCGATCCCGGCCACGTCAGGCGCCGCTCGCCGGCTGGCCCGCGACCTCGTCGATGACGGCAAGAAGCTTGCGGGCGCTCGCCTCCCACCGATAGAGCGCGGCCCTGGCGCGCCCGGCTCCGCGCATCGCCTCCGCGAGGTCCGGTTCGTCGGCCAGGCGCCGGATCGCCGGCGCCCAGGCAGCGGGATCGTCGGCCGCCGCATAGAGCGCCGCGTCACCGCACACCTCCGGCAGCGCCCCGCAGGGGGCCACCACCGCCGGGCAACCCAGCGCCATCGCCTCCACCGGCGGCAAGCCGAACCCCTCGGTGGTCGACGGGAAGGCGAGGCAGGCGGCGTTCTCGTACAGCGCCTTCAACTCCCCGTCCGACACCCGGCCGGCGAACACCGCGCCCGGGGGCGGGACCGCTCCCGAAGCGGCGAACGCTTGCGCGCCGTCGGCGCCGGCGAGCACCAGGGTGAGGTCAGCCAGCGCCGGCGAGGCGAAGGCTTTGAACAGCACCGAGACATTCTTGTGCCTCTGGGCGTTAGCGGCGGCGAGCACATAACGGCCCGGCCGCAACGCGAGGCGGGTGATGATGCCAGGCTCGGCCGCGACCTCGCACAGGTGATCAGCGCCGTTGGGCACGACGCTGATCTTCTCCCGCGGCGCCACGCCGAACCGGACCAGGCAATCGCGCGAGTACTCGGAGATGGTGACGATGCGCGCCGCCCGCGCGCCGATCCTCGGTAGCGCGAAGCGGTACCAGGCCAGGAACGCCGTCGAATAGGATTCCGGGGTAAGGTACACCTGGGCGTCGTGGATCAGGGTCACGCTGCGCGGGTGGCGCAGCGGCGCGAGGTTGCACAGGTTCACCAGCACCGCCCCGCGTGCGAGCCCGGGCAGCTCCAGCTGCTCCCAGGCCTGCCAGGTCAGAACGCCGCCTCGCCGTCGCTGGATGGCCGAGAGATCCATTGGCGCAAGCGCATCGCGGGGACAGAGCAGCTCCCACCGCCGATCCTCGCCGGTCTGACGCGCGGCCAGTAGCCGATCGGCATGGCGGATCAGCTCGCCGGCGACCCGGTGCACGCCCGTGGGCCGGGCGCTGAGGAACTTGCCGTTGAACGCGACCGCAGTGGTAGCCAGCGCCGCCTCAGCCGGGCTGGGCGGTGGTGCGCAGGTAGGGCTTGTGGGTCTTGAAGCCGGGGAAGAGTTCCTTGGCCTGGTCGTCGGTAACGGCCGGGACGATGATCACGTCCTCACCCTTTTTCCAGTCGGCGGGCGTGGCGACCCGGTGTTTGGCGGTGAGCTGCATCGAATCGATTACCCGCAGGATCTCGTCGAAGTTGCGCCCGGTGGTCATCGGATAGACCAGGATGAGCTTGATCTGCTTGTCCGGGCCGATGATGAAGACGTTGCGCACGGTGGCGTTGTTGGCCGCGGTGCGGCCCTCCGAGGTCCCCTCGGTGTCCGCCGGCAGCATGCCGTAGAGCTTGGAGACCTTCAGGTCGGTGTCGGCGATCATCGGGAAGTTGGGCGCCGTCCCTTGCGTTTCCGCGATGTCCTTCGACCACCTGGCATGGTTATCGGCCGGGTCGACCGAGAGGCCGATCACCTTGACGCCGCGCTTGTCGAATTCCGGCTTCAGCTTGGCAACGGCGCCCAGCTCGGTGGTGCACACCGGCGTGAAATCCTTGGGGTGCGAGAACAGCACCACCCAGTGGCCGTCGGCCCAGTCATGGAAGTGGATCGGCCCTTCTGTGGAGTCCTGGGTGAAGTCGGGCGCGATCTGGTTGAGCTGCAGGGTCATCGGTCGGTCCTTTCGCTGTGAAAAACGGCGCGCGTACGCGGCCGAGCCGCGGGCGATATCTAGGGCGGCGCGCGGTCGCGCTCAACCGCGCGCCTCAGGCTTCCACCTCTTCGCCGATGCGCAGGATTTCCGGCCGCCCCCGCGCGCCAGGCATCACCACCCCGATGGCCAGCACCCCGCGATAGACCGCGCCATGGTCGAGGTTGGTGCGGAATTTAGGCTCTTCGTGGAAATCGACCATGCCCACCGGCGAATGGCCATGGATCACATGCTTTCCGAAATCATGGTCGCCCTCGAGGAAGGCGTAGCGGATCCAGATCAGCCAGTGGCGGCCCTCCTCGCCGGCCGCGGCCTGCTCGACGGTCGTGCCGGGCGGGATCCCCGCATGGACGAAGATGTGGGTTTCCGTCTGGTGGAAGTAGCGGAGGTTGGCCAGCCACTGGGCGTGGCCCGGCGGCAGCGCCAGCGCCTTGGCGGCCGCCACCGTGGGCCTGATGTTAGGGTCATAGGAGCGCAGCGTCTCCTCGCCGCCGTTGACGAGCCAGTGCCCGGCCTCGCGCGTGTCGCCGCCGAGGGCCTTGATCATGAACGCCTCATGGTTGCCCATCAGGTTCACCTGGGGGAGGAAGTTCGGCTGGCCGGCCCCGGCGATCAGGCGATCGATGCAGCCCCGCGAGTTGGGCCCGCGGTCTATCGCATCGCCCAGAAACACGACGCGCGCCTGACGCCCGTCGGCATGGGCCACGATCGCATCGTACGCCCGATCCAGCAGATCGAGGCGGCCGTGCACATCGGGAATGGCGTAATGGATCTCGGCCATGAAAGCGTCCGCGGGAGGGCCGGGTGGTCGCCGACCCTACACCGGCTGCGTGGACGCGCGAAGCCTGCCCATCTTGCCGCGCCGGCGCACGATCGCCGCGGCGAGGGCGATCACCGCGGCGAGAGCCGCGACGATCACGACGCCGGCGACGACCAGTTCGACGATCGAGTTGATCATCTCGAAACCGCCGCTCCGGCTGTAGACGCCGTTGAACCGACCCAGCACCGCGGGCAGCGCCAGGATGTCGGCCTTGCCAAGAGGCAGAGCGCGTTCGCCTGGATGGTCGTGCGAACCCCACTCGAACAGCTTGCCGTGGGCGTCCACTTCGATGTGGCCGCCGAGCACGGCGCTCACCGGTCGATCCTTGACGAACGCCGCGATGCGCCGGGCGCTGGCGCGATAGGCGCTGGCGTCTTCGATGAAGAGCCGGCCGGGCAGCAGGAAGTCGCCGGAGAACAGAAGTCCGGTGGCCTCGTCGTAGAACGCCACGTGGGTGGCGCTGTGACCGGGGGTCGGGAGGGCGTCCACCGTGCGTCCGCCGAGGTCGATGCGGGCCATGCCCTGCGGCCAGCGGGTGAAGCCGTAGAAGCGCCGGACGCTCGCCAGGTCGTAGCCGACCACCTGCACTCCGGACCGATGCGCGAATTGCGCATCGCCCGCCCGGTGGTCGAGGTGGCGATGGGTGTGGACGACGAGCAGCGGCAGGGTCGAGCCACCCGAGGGCTGCAGCAACGCCAGAACCGTGCCGGCCAGCGGCGCCTGGGCGGGGTCGGCGACGTCGCCGGTATCGATGAGCAGCGCCCGAGCCTTGCCGACGAGCAGATACATGAACGGCGCCTCGGGCGTCGCGCACAGGCTCTCGCGCAGGATGTAGACCCCGGAGCCCACCGCTCGCACCTCCAGCGGTGGCTCGCGCGCCGCCTTGCAATCCCGCGCCCCCTCTCTCCAGGGCCCGTTCAGCGCGCCGGGATCGATCTGCGCCGCCGCCGGCGAGTGGGCGAAAAGGAGGGTGAGCGCGGCGGCGAGCGCGTCGGGTCGTCTGGCGCTCGAATGAATCCCCATCGCCCTGGCCTCCCCCGGCGGTCGCCCCATCCGCCGCACCCGGCGTCGCTCAGGCAGAACGTTATCTCACGGAGGCCGGCAAACCGAAAAGCCCGGGTCCAGGATTCCGTCGGCGCCAGCCAGGAGGAGCGCCGCCGGCGATTGATTGTAAGGCATTTTTGCATTATTGCGTGGTCAATGAGATCGGGAGCATCGCCATGGCCGTCTTGACCGTTACCGCCCGGGGCCAGGTCACGTTCCGGAAGGACGTGTTGCAGCACCTCGGCATCCGACCCGGGGAGAAGATCGAACTGGACAAATTGCCGGACGGCCGCGTCACGCTCAAAGCGGCGCGGCCTGCCGGGACGATCGAAGCCTTTCTGGGCCTACTTGCCGGCAAGTCCGACAAGATTGCGACCCTGCAGGAGATCAACGAAGCGGCGGCCGCCGGGTGGGCCGGCCGCGAGTGAGGATCACTGTCGACACCAACATTCTCGTCCGCGCCATGGTCCGCGACGACGTACGAGAGGCGGAGGCCGCCGCCGCAATTCTCAAGGACGCCGAGGTCATCGCTGTATCCTCGGCCTGCCTGTGCGAATTGGTCTGGGTGCTTCGCCAAGTATACGGACTGCGCCAGCACGATGTTTCGTCCGCCATCGCCGCCCTGCTCAATGCGGGCAACGTCCTGGTCGATCGACCGGCGGCGGACGCCGGCTTGGCGGTTCTCGCCGCGGGTGGAGACTTCGCTGACGGGTTGATCGCGCACGAAGGCGCGTGGCTCGGTGGCGAGACCTTCGTCTCCTTCGACAACCGGGCCGTCACGCTGATCGCCCGACAGGGACGCCCCGCCATCCTGCTCGCATGACCGCGAAGCGCGGACCGACGGGGCACACCGTCACTGACTGCCCTGATGGTCGTCGTGGGATTGTTGCGTGTCGCGGTGGATGTCGGCGCGGGCCTTGTCGGCGGTGACGCGGGCGTCGTGGGCGGCGGTGGCGGCGAGCTCCCTGGCGGCCTGCGACGTATCCTGGGCGGCGGCGCGCAGGTCGGAGTCGGTGCGCGCGTCCCGCGAATGGTCGTCGCGCGAGCAGGCGCAGAGGGCGATCGTCAGGACGAACGCGAGAGCGAGGGGGAAGCGCATGGGTGAAGTGTCCGGTTGGTTGCCTCCCTTCGAAACCCGCGAAGGCGCCGATTGATCCTCGTCCGATTGCGAGCGATCAAAGTCCGCCCAGGAGCACGTATTTGATCTCCAGATAGTCCTCGATGCCGTACTTCGAGCCTTCGCGGCCGAGGCCCGATTGTTTGACGCCGCCGAACGGCGCCACCTCAGTGGAGAGGATGCCGTCGTTCACCGCCACCATGCCGTATTCCAGGGCCTCGGCGACGCGCACGACGCGGCCGAGATCGCGGGCGTAGAAGTAGGCGGCGAGGCCGGCGTCGGTGTCGTTGGCCATGGAGATGGCTTCGGTCTCGCTCTCGAACCGGGCGAGGGTGGCGACCGGGCCGAAGATCTCCTCGCGCGAGATGGCCATGGCGGGGGTCACGCCGGTGACGATGGTGGGCTCGAACCAGGTCCCGCCGAGCGGATGGCGATGGCCGCCGACGGGGATGGAGGCGCCTCCGGCGACGGCGTCGGCGAGCAGCCGCTCCACCTTCTCGACGGCTTTCTGGTTGATCAGCGGGCCCTGGACCACCCCGTCATGCGCGCCATCACCTACCTTCATCGCGGCGACGCGCCGCGCGAGCTTCTGCTCGAACGCCTCGAACACGCCGTCCTGGACCAGGAAGCGGTTGGCGCACACGCAGGTCTGACCCATGTTGCGGTACTTGCTGGCCAGTGCGCCTTCGACCGCGGCGTCCAGATCGGCGTCATTGAAGACGATGAACGGGGCGTTGCCGCCAAGCTCCAGGCTAAGCTTCTTCACGGTGGTGGCGCACTGGGCCATCAGCTGCTTGCCCACGCCCGTCGAGCCGGTGAAAGAAAATTTGCGCACAAGCGGGTTCTGGGTGAGCTCCAGGCCTACCGCCTGGGCGCGGGTGGAGGTCACCACGTTGAACACCCCCGCCGGGATGCCGGCGCGCGCGGCGAGTTCGGCCAGCGCCACGGCCGAGAGCGGCGTCTCCTCCGAGGGCTTGATCACGAAGGTGCAGCCGGCCGCGAGCGCCGGCGCGGCCTTGCGCGTGATCATGGCGTTGGGAAAATTCCACGGCGTGATGGCGCCCACCACGCCTACCGGCTCCTTGATTACCAGGATGCGCTTGCCGGCCTGTGTCGCGGGGATCACGTCGCCGTAGACGCGCTTGGCCTCCTCGGCGAACCACTCGATGAAGCTCGCGCCATAGGCGATCTCGCCGCGGGTCTCCGCCAGCGGCTTGCCCTGTTCGGCGGTCATCAGCCGCGCCAGATCCTCACTCGCGGCCAGGATCAGGTCGAACCAGCCCCGCATGAGCCGGGCGCGATCCTTGGCCGGCCGCGCGCGCCAGGCGGGCAGCGCCCGGTGCGCGGCCTCGATCGCGGCGCGGGTGTCGGCCTCGTCGCAATCGGCGACCTGCGCCAAGGTCTCGCGCGTAGCCGGATTGGTCACCGCGAAGCGCCCGCCGGCGCGCGCCGGCTGCCAGGCCCCGTCGAAGAACGCATCGGCGCGCAGCAGGCCAGGATCAACGAGCGTGAGCATGGAAGGGAAGCCTCTAGATCACTTCCAGATAGTCGGCGTCCGGCAATTGCGGAAACGGGGCGGTTGGCAGGGTCTGGTACCAGTAGGCGACCGAGGCGATGTCGTCCTGAAGCGGCAGATAGCGTCGGTCCTTCTCGGTGCGCCAGCCCAGCGCCTGGATGGTGACGCGCAGGTCGGTCTCGAACCGGATCGGGTCCATGATGTGCCAGCGATAGAGCCCGAAGCGCTGCTGCGACCGGTACACCCCGTCCGGGCGGATCACCTGAGGCAGGCCGGCGTAGGGCGTGGTGAATTCCACGTAGGCGCTGGGCCGGTCGCGCTCCACCACCCCCGGATCAAAATCATAGGCGCCGCAGAAGTAGTCCTCGGTCCCGGTGCCGCACAGGGTGGGGAATTCGTCATCGCCGTCCAGGTAGAACTTGATCTCGCCCTCACCCCACCAGCCGTTGTTGTTGACGCCCCAGGCCATGTAGGTCCCGACATAGTGGCCCTGGCCGGAGATCCCATCGACGATGGTGTAGACCTGCCTGTACGGCAGCGGGTTCACGCGCCGGAACTGGGCGTGGAAGTACGCCGCATCCTCCGCCACCTCAGTCAGCGTGTAGTTGATCTGGTAGTAGCAGTAGAGGGCTTCCTCGGCGATGTTGGCCAGCTCGACGCGGGCGCGGCGGCGGAACGGCATCTCCCAGTAGCAGTTGAAGCCCCGGCCCGGATTGACGCACACCGCCAGGGACGAGACCTGGGCGAACCTCTCCCAGCCACAGGCGAAGAAGTCCCCCACCGGGCATTCGACCGACGGCTGCTGCTGATCGTCCCAGTAGATGCGCAGGATGGCGTGACGCCAGCGTCCGCGCGCCAGGGTCATCCACATCTGCTGGATGGCCCCCGGGCCCTCGATGTCGGCCAGCTGGCGCGTCTCGCCAGGTTGGAGAACGATGAAGGGCGAGACCTTCCAACCTTGCCCCAGGTCCCGGGCCATGTGCGCCGCCGGCCCGTCCACCGACATTCCGCCCGCGCCCTTCTCGCCAGTGAAGTTCTCCGGGCTGATCGATCGGGTGCGCGCGTGCGAGAGCCGCGAGAGGTTGCCCAGATGCAGGCCGAGCCCAGAGAAGCCGTTCATCCATCCCCTCCCGCGAACCTTTGTTCCAGCATCCTTGGCAGGCTGGCCGCCAGTCCGTCCAGGGGCCCCGACGAGAGCAGGAGCACCACCTCGTCTCCGGCCAGGCTGCCGGCCAGGTCGGCGAGCACCGCCTCGCCGCCGCTGACCGCCGTGGCCTCGACGCCGGCGGCGCGCACGCGCTGCAGAATCTGCTGCTGGGTGAGCTGGGCGTGGCTGGCCGCCCCGTGGCTGGGCGGGGGCAGCATCAGCACCCGCGAAACGCCAGCGAACACCGTGTCGTACCAGGCCAGCGCGCCGGCGTCGCGCCAGCTGAAGGTGTGGGGCTCGAACACCACCACCGCCGGCCGCGCGGGAAAGTGCAGCAGGATAGCGTCGATGGCCGAGCGCGCCTTCTCGTACGACGAACCGAAACCCTCGTAGGCGGGCACGCGCGAGCGGGTCGTTTTGCGGTCCAGCCGGCGGGCGACGCCGCGGAATCGCGCGACCCCGCGCTGCAGGGCGGCGGCGTCGATCTCGCCGCGCTCGAGCAGCAGGGCCGCGGCTCCCAGGATATTCTCGATGTTGTGCAGGCCGAGCAACTGGGTGGCCAGCGGGATGCGCGCCCCGTCCGGGGCCACCAGAACGAAGCGGGTGATCTCGCCGATCTCGACGTCTTCGGCGTGATACCCCTCTCGCGCCTCCAGGCCGTACCAGACCACTTCGCGGCCGGCGCACAGGCGATGCAGTGGCTCGAAGCCCTGGGCGCACACCAGCAGGCCGCGCGGCGGCAGGAGGTCGATCAGGGCGCGGAAAGGCGCCTCGTAGGAGGCCATGGTCGGGAAGACGTTCACATGGTCGTGGACGAGCGAGCTGATCAGCAGCGAGTCCGGGTGGTAGAGCAGGAACTTCGAGCGCTTGTCGCCCGGTCCCATGACGTATTCGTCGCCCTCGATGAGAAAGGTCCGGTCGGCGCCCCAGTGGCCGGTGGCGGTGAGGTCCAGCGGCACCGCGCCGATGAAATAGCCGGGATCGCGGCGCGCCTCGCGCAGAAGCACGGCGCAGAGGGCCGTGAGCGTCGACTTGCCGAAGCTGCCCGCGATCACGACGGTGTCGCGCCCGCGCGTATGCCCGCCCAGGAAGTCGGCGAAGCCGTAGCGCGGAACGCCGCGGGCGATGAGCTCGGCCAGTTCCGGGTTGGCCGCAATATCGAGCTTGGCGCTGGAGCCGACGATGGCCACGCCGATGTCCGGCGGTATCAGCGCCGCGTCGAAGCCCTCGCGCCAGGCGATGCCCATGCGGTCGAGGTAGAGGCTCACCGGCGGAAAGACGCCGTCGTCCGATCCGGTGACCGCATGGCCCTCCGAGGCCAGCACCGAGGCCAGCGCGCTCATCCCCGCCCCGGCGATCCCGAGGAAATAGACCTTCATTGGGCCGCGGACTCGCGCCCGACGCTCACGTCACGCGGCCGCGCTCGGGAGAGTCGCGCCAGCCGCCGCTGGCCATGACCTCACCGAGCGTCTCCACGGCGCGCCAGACGTCCTCGAAGCCGAGGTAGAGCGGGGTGAGGCCAAAGCGCATCACATCCGGATCGCGGAAGTCGCCGATCACGCCGCGCGCGATCAGAGCCTGGACGATGGCGTAGCCGTGGGGGTGGGCGAAGGCGATGTGGCTGCCGCGCCGTTGCGCCTCCCTTGGCGTGATCTGGGTGAAGCCCTGGCCGGCGAGCCGGCTTTCCACCTGGCCGGCGAACAGACTCCACAGCCGCGCGGATTTCGCCTCCAGCGCCTGCGCGTCGACCTCGAGCGCCAGGTCGACCCCGACCTCCAGGGCGAGCAGGCCCAGCATCGGCGGCGTGCCGCACAGGAAGCGCTCGACGCCGGCGGCCGGGCGGTAGTCGTCGACGAAGTCGAACGGCGCTGCATGTCCCATCCAGCCGGTGAGCGGCGAGACGAGCTCGCCCAGCCAGCGGTCAGCCACATACAGGAACGCCGGCGCTCCCGGCCCGCCGTTCAGGAACTTGTAGCCGCAGCCCACCGCCAGATCGACGTTGCAGGCGTTGAGGTCGACCGCGACCGCGCCGGCGCTGTGGCTCAGGTCCCAGATCATGATCGCGCCGGCGCGCTGGGCCCGGGCGGTGACACCCGCCATGTCGCGCCGCGCCGCGGTCTTGTAGTGGACGTGGGTGAGGAGCACGACGGCGACATCCTCCCCGATCGCCGCCTCGACCTCGCCGCTCGGCAGGGCGCGGACCTCGACGCCGGGAACCAGGGAGGCGACGCCGCCGGCCACATAGAGATCGGTGGGGAAGTTGCCGGTCTCGGTGAGAATCACCTTGCGATCCGGCCGCGCGCGCAGGGCCGCCACCAGCAGCTTGAAGATGTTTACGGACGTCGAATCGGCCACCACCACCTCGTGACGCTGCGCGCCGATCAGGCGCGCGAGCTTGGCCCCCACGCGCGCCGGCGCGCCGATCCAGTCCTCGTCGTTCCAGCTACGGATCAGGCCCTGGCCCCATTCGCGGGTGACCGCCTCGCGCACCCGCGCCTCGGCGGCCACCGGGAGGGCGCCCAGGGAATTGCCGTCGAGATAGATGACTCCGGGCGGAAGGAAGAAGCGGTTGCGGAGCCGCCGCAGCGGATCGGCGGCGTCGAGCGCCCGGGCCTCGTCCAGGGTCACGCTCATCCCACCGGCCCCCGCAGGATGGCGCGCACCGGCGAGGCGTCGAGGCCCGCGAGCTTCAAGGGCAGCGCGATCAACTCGTAGTCACCCGCCGGCACGCCATCCAGCACCAGGCCCTCCAACACCCGCATGTCGGCGGCCAGCACCGCCAGGTGCGCGTCCATGCTCTTGGATTCCTGCGGATCGAGCGAGGGCGAATCCACGCCGATCAGGCGCACGCCGAGCGCCGCCAGACGCGCGATCGCGCCCGCCTCAACTGCGGTGAAATCGGCCTTCCAATGCTCGAGGGGGAAGACGTCATAGGTGCGGAAGAGCACCCTCGGCGGCGGATCGATCACCGCGCGTTCGACGAACGCCCGCGTGATCGCCGCGCCGGCCCCGCGCGCATCCACCAGTCGGCACCGGCCGAGATAGGCGCCCAGCGGCACGTCGGCGGCGCTCGGGGCGCCCACCGCATAGTGCAACGGCGCGTCCGCGTGCGTCCCGGCGTGGACCGTGGTGGCGAAGTGCGAGACCGTCACCGGCGATCCGTCGCCCATCGACCAGCGACGGCCGCTGGCGAATGGCGTATCCCCCGGCCAAACCGGCAGACCCGCCCCCAGGGTCTGGCTGATATCCCAGATGCGAGAGTCGCTCATCCGCGCGGTTTAGGTGGCCCGGCCTCGTGAGGAAAGGCCCGCGTCCGGCTCCTCCCTCCCCTCGTGGCCCCCTCGTGGGGAGGGACGGACGGCGAAGCCGTCAGGGTGGGGCCCTCGACGAAAAGAGCACGGTGCCCGCGCCCCACCCGGCCCTGCGGGCCACCCTCCTCATCAAGGGGAGGGAGGGAGCTAGCTGGTGGATTCCGCTTTCACGTCCTAGGTCTCTTCCATGTCAGCGCCTCTCAACGCCGCGCCGGGGAAGGTGCTTTCGCCGGAGGCGCTGCGGGCGCTCGAGGAGGCGGCGGCGCGGCGGGACGCCGCAGCGGTGGTCGCACCGACACCCGAGGAGATCGGCGGTCCGGCGGGGCCGGAGCCGACGCGGTTCGGCGACTGGGAGCGCAAGGGCCTGGCGGTCGACTTCTGACGGTCGCGGCGGGCGGGGATTTGAGCTAAGCCGCACGGCATGGATGCGGTCAGCTTCGCCATCAATTTCTTCATCGCGCTGTTCGCGCTGATCGACCCGATCGGCAATGTGCCCCTGTATGCCGCCGCCACCGTGGGGGCGACGCCGGCGCAGAGCCGGCTGACCGCCGTCTACATCGCCCTGTTCGCCGCCATCTTCCTGAGCTTCTTCTACCTGACGGGGCTAGGCCTGCTGCGCTTCTTCGGCATTTCCCTGCCGGCGTTCCGCATCGCCGGCGGCATCGTCCTGCTTCTGATGGGCCTGGATATGGCCCGTGGCGACATCACCAAGACGTTCGAGACCGCCGGCGCGGAAGTGGGCGCCCTTTCCACCCGCGCTTACGCCGCCCAGCGCTTCGAGGTGCTGATCGTGCCGTTCGGCATGCCCCTGCTGATCGGCCCAGGCGCCATCTCCTCGGCGGTGATCTACGCGGAGGAAGCGCACCGCTTCGGGGTGAGCGGGATCGCCATCGGGCTTGGCGTCATCGGCGCTGTGTGCCTGCTGATCGTGGTCTCGTTCTGGGCCACGGGCCTGATCTCCCGCCTGCTGGGCAAGATCGGCATGGTGATCATCGTGCGGGTGCTGGGCCTGATCCTGTGCGCCATGGCGGTGCAGTTCGTGCTGACGGGGCTGGCCGGATCCACCATCGGCGTCGTCCGCCGCGACACCGCAACGCCCTATCAGGCCGGCAAGGCGCTAGAATTTACCCTGCCAACGCGCCCGGCCGGCCATTAGGGCCATGGCCCACTCGTCGGGCAGCAGGTGGGCCACCGCGGCGATGGCCTTGCTGGGCGCGCCCGGCACACAGATCGGCCGGTTGGCTTCGGCGGCCTCGTAGCCGCTCGCCGCCACTTCGTCGGCGCCCAGCCACAGCCACGGCGGCGCCAGCCCGTTCATCTGCGCGCGGCTGTGGTTTACGTCGTGGAACTCGCTGTAGGTGAACCCGGGGCAAAGAGCGCTGACGTGGACCCCCACCCCCTGCGTCTCCAGGTGCAGGCCCTGCGAGAAGCGCAGCAGGAAAGCCTTGGCGGCGCTGTACAGCCCGCCGCCGGGACTGCCGGCGACGATGGCGGCGAGAGAGGCCACATTCACGATCCGCCCGAACCGGCGCTCGATCATGCCGGGCAGCACCCGCCGGGCGAGTTCGCAGGGCGCCGTCACCATCACCTGCAGCGACGCCTTCTCATCCTCCCACGCGGCGCCCGCGAAGCCGCCCTCCAGGCCATAGCCGGCGTTGTTGACCAGGGCCCCGATGGTCTGGCCGTGCGCTTCGAGCTCGGCCAGGATGGCGGCCGGCGCGGCCGGGTCGGCCAGATCGGCGACGATGACCGACGCCTCGACGCCGTGGCTCAGGCGGATATCCTCGGCGAGGGCGCGGAGCCGGTCCTCTCTGCGGGCGGTGAGCGCCACGTCGTAACCGTGGGCCGCGTAGACCTTGGCGAAAGCCGCGCCGATGCCCGCCGAGGCTCCTGTGATCAGGGCGACCCTGCCGCTCATGCATCCTCCGCCGGCGCCGGCCGCGGGCGCGACACGCGACGGCGAGCCTAGCGGCGCCCGCGCGCCCGGCAAATAGGCAATGGATTCGAAGTTGGCGAAGGCTCCCCGAAGACCTTCCCAAAGGCTTCATTGTGTGACGTTGGGATTGGGTGTACCGCGCGCGGCTGTCGTCGGCGGCCCTTGATGCCGCGCTTGTCGCGTCGGCCCCGTCGGAGGCGAGATCTTGGCCGAGCCTGGCCCACCCCCAGCCCTCGATGGTTCGGCGGTCGCGCCGGCTCGGCTGCGCGCGCGCCGCCGGTTCACCATGCTGAGCCTGGGCGCCGTGGGCGTGGTGTTCGGCGACATCGGCACCAGTCCGCTCTACGCCCTGCGCGAGGCCCTCGCCCATTCCCGGCCCGTCGGCTCGCCGCACATGGCGATCCTGGGCGTGGTCTCGCTCATCCTCTGGACTCTCACCCTGATCGTGACCGTGAAGTACGTGTTCGTGCTCATGCGGGCCGACAACAAAGGCGAGGGCGGGGCGGTCGCGCTCATGGCCCTGGCGCAACGGGCGCTCGGCCGCGCCTCGGGCGTGCTGTTCCTGGTGGGGGTCATTGGCATAGCGCTGTTCTTCGGCGACGGCGTCATCACGCCGGCCTTCTCCGTGCTCTCGGCGGTGGAGGGCCTCAGCGTCGCGCCGCACATGGGCCATGTGCTGAGCCCCATGGTGCTGCCCACGGCCGGGATCATCCTGGTGACGCTGTTCCTGGCCCAGGTCAGGGGCACACAGGGCCTCGCTGTTCTGTTCGGGCCGGTGACGGCGCTGTGGTTCCTCACCCTGGCGGCCCTCGGCCTCTACAACCTCGCCGCCGCGCCGTCGGTGCTGTGGGCGCTCAATCCTTACTACGCCGCGCGCTTTCTCATGGAGAACCACTTCGTCGGCTTCGTCATCCTGGGGAGCGTGTTCCTGGCGGTGACGGGGGCGGAGGCGCTCTACGCCGATATGGGCCACTTCGGGAAGAACCCGATCCGCGCCGCCTGGTTCGTCCTGGTGTTCCCGTGCCTGGCGCTCAACTATCTGGGCCAGGGCGCCCTGGTGCTGCGCCATCCGGGCGCCCGCCACAGCCCGTTCTTCGAGATGGTCCCCCACTTCGCCTACTGGCCGGTGCTGGTGCTCGCCACCACCGCGGCGGTGATCGCCAGCCAGGCGGTGATCACCGGCGCCTTCTCGGTGACCCAGCAGGCGGTGCAGCTGGGCCTGCTGCCGCGCATCGCCATCAAGCGCACCTCAGAGACACAGACCGGCCAGATCTTCGTGCCGGCGGTGAACGGCTGGATGATGCTGGGCGTGCTGGTGCTGCTGGTGATCTTCCAGAGCTCCCACCGCCTCGCCTCGGCCTACGGCGTCGCCGTAACCGGGACCATGTTCATCAACACCTGCCTCGCCTACGTCGTGGCGCGGCGGCTGTGGAGATGGCGCTGGTGGCGGATCGCCGCGGTGCTGGCGCCGATCTCGGTCATCGACCTTGTGTTCCTCTCCTCCAACATGCTGAAGATTCCCGAGGGGGCCTGGGTGCCGCTGGTGTTCGGGGCGGGCCTGGTCATCGTCATGGAAACCTGGGCGCGCGGCGTGGCCATCCTCAACGCCAAGACCGCGGCCGAGAGCGTACCGCTGGGCGATGTGGTCGCCATGCTGGCGGCCCGGCCGCCGTATCGCGCCCCTGGCACGGCCATCTTTCCCACCTCCAACCCGCTCGTCGCGCCGGTGGCGCTGATGCACAACCTCAAGCACAACAAGGTGCTGCATCAGCGCAACGTGATCCTGACCATCCGCACGGCCGAGACGCCGCGCGTCCGGGAGTCCGAGCGCATCCACATCGAACCGATCAACAGCGACTTCACCCGCGTGACGCTCGCCTACGGCTTCATGGAGAGCCCCAACGTCCCGCGCACACTGGCGGAGTGCAAGAAGCGCGGCCTGAAGTTCGACATCATGGCCACCAGCTTCTTCCTGGGCCGCCGCTCAGTGGTGCCCGACGTGCGCTCCGGCATGCCGATGTGGCAGGACCAGCTGTTCATCTTCCTGATGAAGAACGCCGCCAATCCCACCGACTTCTTCCACATCCCGCCCGGCCGGGTGGTGGAGCTGGGCGCGCAGGTGACGGTCTAGCGCGTCCCGCC
>Ga0302314_10008162_pt1 | contig 18697 bp, 16 predicted proteins | sample III_Palsa_N2_3_FD_200533 | JGI IMG/M metagenome (GOLD analysis project Ga0302314, IMG submission 200533) | Peat permafrost microbial communities from Stordalen Mire near Abisko, Sweden - III_Palsa_N2_3 | ecosystem: Environmental > Terrestrial > Soil > Palsa > Peat permafrost | place: Sweden...
CAAGCCGGGAGGCGAACGTGACCCGGCGCAGCTTTCCGGCCGCCAGCTGCGCGGCCACGAATCGCGCGCCGTAGCTGTACTCGTCGTTGCCCGACCATGTCCCGTTGCCCGGCACCACCGGGTGGACAAGCAGGACCGGCAGCACGGCCAGCACCTTGGCCAGCGGCGGATGCTCCTCGTTGACGGTCACGTCGTGGTGCAGGACGGCGGCCACTGCCGATGACACGTACACGGGCTCGTCGAAGGTCGGCGAGTCGGACCACGCCTCGGCCACCCCGAGCGCCAGGAAACCCGCGGTTATGACCGCGAGAATGACCAGCGGAAGCCTGTCTGCCCAGGTTCGCAAGCTGCTCAGAACCCGAATGCCCGCCGCAGGGCTTCGTCGCGATCCCGGACGAAACGCCGGGCCAGCGCCGAGCCGGGAGCGTAGGTCTCGAAGGCGTGACTGCCGCCGGGGTAGACGTGCAGTTCGGTGGGCACGGCGGCCTGCTGCAGGCGCTGGGCGTACTCGATGTCCTCGTCGATGAACAGGTCCAGGTCGCCCACCGCCAGGTAAGCCGGCGGCAGCCCGGCCAGGTTGGCCGCGCGCGCGGGCGCGGCGTAAGGCGACACCCGGTCGGTGCCGGCCGCGTCGCCGACGTAGGCCCGCCAGCCGATCAGGTTCGAGGTGCGGTTCCAGACCCGCGGGTCGGTCAGCGCCATGCTGGCCGGGGTGGCGTTGCGGTCGTCGAGCATCGGGTAGATCAGCAGCTGGAAGCAGACCGGAAATTCGCCCCGGTCCCGGGCCAGCAGCACCAGCCCGGCCGCCGAACCGCCGCCGGAGCTGGCCCCGCCGACGGCGATCCGCTGCGGGTCCACGTTCAGCTCCGCCGCGTGCTTGTGCGTCCACGCCAGCCCGGCGTAACAGTCGTCCATCGGGGCCGGGAACGGATGCTCGGGCGCGCGCCGCCACTCGACCGACACCGCCGCGCAGCCCACCGTGTCCACGATGTGGTCCATGACCAGGTCGTCCTGGTCCACCTGCCCCAGGACATGCCCGCCGCCGTGAATCCAGTACAGGCACGGCAGCACGCCGGGCGCTCTGATCGGCCGGTAGTGCCGGACCCGCACGTCCGGAGCCCCGTTCAGACCCGGGACCAGGTGGTCCTGCCGGACCACGGTCGGGCTCGGCGCAGCGTCGGCGGCCGCGGCGGCCCGCCGTTCCAGCATGATCTCGCGGGCGGCCGGGATGTCGGACAGGTCCATGATGGGCAGTTCCGCCAGCGCCGCCGCGATCTCCGGGTCCAGCCGCCGGTCCAGGTCCATGTTTTCTCCCGTCGTGCCCCGCGGTTCTCCGCACATGATCGTAGCCAGCCGGGGGCTCGCCTCGTCGTCTTCCCCGGCAAGATCGTCAGCGTCGTCCTGCGGTAAGCGCGCGTCCCCGCCGCGGATGAAATCGACGAACCCCTGGACCGCCGACCGCGCGTCTTTGGCCGCCTGCCGGGCGAAGAAGCCAGCCATCGCGGATGGCGTGTCGCCTGGCCCCGGCGTGACACCGTCGTCAGGATCTTCCTCGATCACCCGGATGCCGGGCGGAAGGTCGGGCTGGAAATCGCCGGGTTCACCGGAGTAGGCGGTGATGTCCCGCAGTTCGTACCGCATCAGCGTCCGCGGCCCCAGATGCGTTATCCAGCCCAGCAGGACGCCGAGCTCGGCGTCCACGACCACCTCGTCCGGCGAGTACATGGGGATTCGGTGGGGGTAATCAGGAGCGGCGGCGAGACGATAGCCGCGGCGTCCCCCGATCACGGTCTCGGTCCCGCCGGTCAGCCGGGCTTCCAGCAGCCAGGACGGGTCGAGCAGGTTCGCGATCTCACCCCGCGGCGGTGCCGGGGCCCCGACCTTCACCTTGTCGGCGAAGATACTCCAGCGCCGCTCCCCGTCGCAGACAGTCGTGACGGGGCGAGCCCGCGCTTTCGGGCCGGCCACCTCGTCGATCCGGTACCGGTCCGGACCGGCGATGCGCAGGTGGGTGACCGTGTGCTCGGGGGGTATCCGCTGGCCCGCCGCGTCCACGAGAGAGCCGATCCGGCCGAGCCCCGCTCGCCGGACCCGATCCGGCGCCCGCGAGAGCAGCGCGGTGATGTCCTGCCAGCAGTGCAGCGTCGCCTCGATCCCCGGCTCCTGGCGGTCCTGGCCAGCGTGCAGCAGATGCAGCACCTCGTCGCTGACCGGCAAGGCTCCGGGGGGGAAGGGCTCGTCCTCTGGCATCGCCGTCCCGGGCTCCTCCCGGGTGGCCTGCCCGAAGGGGTCAGACGACGAAGGTTTGATCAGCGCGCCCAGGCCCCCGGCCATCAGGACCATCGTGAGCTTGACCAGGTCCGAGTCAAGAACATCAGGGGGCGTGGGCTTCGCGTTCTTCTCAGCCGCCGCCCAGCCGGACGGCGGCTGGAACTGCGCGTCGTCACCTGCCTGCGCCGGATCGAAGCTCACGCTCACCAGTTCGGTCAGGCTCAGCGCCTGGCCCTGGAATATCTCCTCGTGGCGCAGCAAGATGCCCAGCTCGGCGTCCACGATGACCTCAACCCGATCCAGCGGCTCACGCCCCCGCGGCTCACGCCACCGCATGGAGTCGCTCATGCTCCGCTGCGGCGTCGCCACCACCCGCAGCGCCTCGCGCCCGCAGGCCGTCACCGGTCCGCCGATCTCCAGCGCGAACCCGGTGAGCAGCCACGTCGGTCGCAGCAGCGTCCTCAGCGGCGGCCCGGACCCCTCGGGATCCGTCGTCAGCGTGGCCACCCAGGCACCGTCGTCTTCGACTTCGTGCCAGCTCCGGTCCCCGTCGCTGCCGTCGATGAAGCCCTCGCCCTGGTACCGGTACCGCCGGCCCGGGGCCACCAGCAGCGTGGACCGGGTCGTCTCGGTCCCCTGCAGGTCGGTAGCTGTTTCCCACTCGTTCCCAGACCTGGCCCGGGGCACGTCCGGCTCGGATCGCAGCGCGGACAGGTCAAGATCGACGGTGCGGCTTACCTCGGCGGCGAGGCTCAGCCGCGTCCAGTCGGCGCGGTACAGCAGGACCACCAGATCGGGCGTGTCAGTCATGTCCCCATCCTTCCCTGCCGAACGACCGGTGGCTCACCTCTACCGCCAAGATCACCGCATGAAACACTTGTAAGACGATGTGTACCGTGGTGGTCAGCCTGGCGCCGCAAGACCGGGTCCCGTTGCTGGTGCTCGGCGTCCGGGACGAGTTCACCGGCCGTCCCTGGCAGCCGCCGGCCCGGCACTGGCCCGGCTCGCCGCTCATCGGCGGCCTGGACGAGCAGGCGGGCGGCACCTGGCTCGCGGTGCACCCTGACCTGCCGCGCGTTGCCTGCATCCTCAATGGCCGGGGCGAGTTCGCGCCGCCGGACCGCCGCCGGTCCCGCGGTGAACTGCCCCTGCGGGCCGCCGAAGAAGGCCAGCCGGCCCTGCGCAAGCTCTACGACGACCCCGAGAGCCTGGCTCGTTACGACCCCTTCTACCTGGTGTGCGCCGATCCGGCCGCGGTCCTGCTGCTCGGCTGGGACGGCCATCAGGCGAGCCTGCGCGAACTCGGACCCGCCACCCACGTGCTCACCAACGCCGGGCACATGTACCCGCCCCCAGAACCGGGCGCCCAAACCCCGGAAGACCCCAAGGCGGTCCGGTTCGGCCCGAAGTTCGCCGCGTCCCGGCCCTCCGGCGACCCGGCCGCAGCCCTCGAGGACGCCTGGGGTGACTGGCTCACCCTCGCCGCGCCCGACGACGACCCGCCCGGCGCCGACCCCAGTGCGATCATCGTGCGCCGGGACCTGCCCGACGGCCGGGTGTGGGGGAGCACGTCGGTCAGCCTGGTCGCCCTAGCCCAAGACGGCGGCCTGCGCTACGACTTCCAGCCCGTCCCGGCCGACCCGGCGACCTGGTACTCCGTCGTCCTCGCCTAGAAGTACCGCGCTAGAAGAACTCGAAGTACTCCCGCATCTCCCAGTCGCTGACGTCCTGGCCGTCCGGGATCGGTCGGGAGGCCAGCGCGTCCTCGTACCGCTCGATCTCGAAGCGCTTCATCATCACCAGGTACGCGATCAGCGAATCGCCGAACGCCTTCCGGTAGAACCCGTCCGCGTCCAGTGCGTCCACCGCCGCCGCCAGCGACATCGGCAGCGCGGGCGCCTCGACGGCGTACGGGTCGGCCGACACGGGCGGCGGCGGCTCCAGAGCCCGCCTGATCCCGTCCAGGCCCGCCGCGATGTTCGACGCCAGGTAAAGGTAGGGGTTCGCGGCCGGCTCGCCGACCCGCATCTCCACGTGCGAGCTGGTGTCGCCGGCCGCACCCTGGACCCGCACCAGCGCGCCGCGGTTCTCCACCGCCCAGCACACCCGGTCGGGTGCGAAGGAGTAGGGCCGGAACCGCTTGTAGCCATTGACCGTCGGGACCCCGAACACCGTCATCGGCACCGCGTGCTCGAGCAGCCCGGCGACGTAGTGCCGGCCAAGATCAGAGAGCGGCCCGCTCTCGCTGGCGAACGCGTTCGAGCCGTCCGGCCTGGACAGCAGGGACTGGTGCAGGTGCCAGCCGGAGGAGAAGAAGTTCGGCAGCGCGGGACGGCACATGAACGTGGCCAGCAGCCCGCGCCGCTGGCACACCTGCTTGACCGCCGAACGGAACAGCACGGCGGCGTCGGCGGCGGCCAGCCCGGAGATCGGACTGAAGCTGAACTCCAGCTGGCCCGGCCCCCACTCGTCCTCCATGGAGCGCGGCAGCAGGCCGATCGCGTCCAGCGCGTCCCGGAGCGCCTCCAGGGTGTCGCTCATGCCGTCCAGCCGCACCTCGGACAGGAACTGGTAACCCCGCTCGAACACGCTGACCGGCGGCGGGTCCGGCGTGAAGCCGGCGTTCTCCGGGGCCAGCTCCCCGGGTGAGCGGTTGACGATGTAGAACTCGATCTCGATCCCGGCCAGGAAGTCATAGCCCGCCTCGCCCAGCGAGGCGAGCGTGCGGCGGAGCAGGCCCCGGCCGTCAAGCGGTACCGGCTGGCCGTTGCCGAAATAGACGTCGCACAGCATCCAGCCGGTGTGGTCCGCCCACGGCAGTACCCGGAAGGTGGCGGGATCGGGCACGACCACCACGTCGGGAAACCCGGTGAACTCCTCGATCCCGAAACCGCCGCCGGCGGCGAACGCGGGCACGAACACCTGGTTGCCGGTGTCCAGGCTGTAGATGGCGCCGGAGAAGTCGAGCCCGTCGGACATCGCGGCGATGGCGGCTTGCGGTGACAGCATCTTGCCCCGCGGTACGCCGTGCTGGTCGACGACCGCCAGCCGGACGGTCCGCAGGTCAAGCTCGCGGATCCGGGCGGCGACCTCCTGCGCCGCGGCTTGCCGCGTCGGGTCAGCCAGATCGTGCCTGGCCACGAAACCCGGCTGCCCGACGCCGGAAATATCAGTGCTCATCGCGCTCCCTCTTCAGTAAGTCGTCGATGGCTTGTTATCAGACCGCGCTTACGGCAGGTGCGGCGCCAGGCCGAGCGCCGGGAAGATCCGCTCCGTATCCAGGAAGAACGTCAGGCGGCTGATCCGCCCGCCCGATACCTCATGTACCTGCAGCCCCCAGGGCATATACCCGCCGGCCGGGTCCGGCTTGTACTGGGCCCACGCCGGGACCCCGTTGACCTGCCCCGCGGGCACCAGGATCGAGCCGCGGCACAGGCTCGGCGACGGCTCGAGCATCCAGCGGCAGACGTTCTCGGCGCCCCTGATCCACATGGCGTACGGCGGCATCGTCATCAGCGCGTCGTCGTGCAGCAGCGTGATCAGCTGGTCCATGTCGTAACGCTGGAACGCGTCCACGTACTTGGCCAGCAGACCCGCCTGGTCCGCGTCCACCGCGGCGGGGCGCTGCTCTTCCGGCAGCGCGGCCAGGGTGGCCCGGGCTCGCTGCAGCGCGCTGTTGACGGCGGCCACGCTGGTGCCCAGGGTGGCGGCGGCCTCGGCCGCGGGCATCCGCAGTACCTCGCACAGGATCAGCGTGGCCCGCTGCCGGGCCGGCAGGTGCTGCAGGGCCGTCACGAACGCCAGCCTGATCGTGTCGCGGGCCACCGCGATCTCGGCCGGGTCGCCGTGCTCCGGCAGGACGTTGCTGTCCGCCATCGGGGAGATCCAGATATCGTCCGGATGCCAGTCCCCGAGCATGGCCTCGACCGGCGGCGAGGCCGGCCCGAGGTCGATCGGCAGTGCCCGGCGCTGGCGGCCGCGCAGCATGTCCAGGCAGATGTTGGTGGCGATCCGGTACAGCCACGACCGCACGCTAGACCGTCCCTCGAATCCGTCTGCCGCGCGCCAGGCCCTCAGCATCGTCTCCTGTACGGCGTCGTCGGCTTCGAAGCCCGAGCCCAGCATGCGATAGCAGTAGCCGGTCAGCTCGCGGCGGTACTGCTCGAGCGTGTCCGGGGTGAGCTCGGCGGGTGCGGTCGGCGTCATAGTCCACCACCCTACGTCGGCCCCCCGACATTTAGGCGGGCTCCATCCCGTACCTGCTCATCAGAACGCGTTCGGCCTCCCGCGGCGGCGGCTGGCCGCCGGACCAGAGCCGGTGCAGTTCCTCGAAGTAGGCGTCCATGGCCGGGGCGTGCAGCACGAGCAGCCGGGCAGGCTCGTCGCCCCGGTTGCCGAAGGTATGACCCGCGCCTCGCGGCACCAGCAGGAAATCCCCGGGTCCGCCGGTCAGTTCGGCGCCGTCAAGTGAGAACGTGATCATCCCGTCTAGCACGAAGAAGGCCTCGGAGCAGTTGACGTGCCGGTGCGGTGGGGGAGTGCGGGCTCCCGAAGGCACGGTCCGCTCCATCAGCGAGAAATCCCCCCCGGTCTGGGCGGCGACGGCCTTGAACGCCATCACGTTCCCGCGCGCGGTCAGCAGGTGCCCCTGTCCTGATGGCACGACATCGCTCATGGCACCTATTCTGCCAAGGGTGAGTGACCTGCTGGCCGCCGCGGCGGCCGAGCTATACGAGGCCGATCCGGACGAGTTCACCCAGCGCCGCCAGGACCTTGCCGCCCAGGCCCGCGAGATGGGCCAGCCCGCCGTGGCCAAGCAGATCGCCGGACTGCGCAAACCGACCCGTTCGGCCTGGGTGGTCAATCGCCTCGTCCGCGCCGACCCGCAGGTCACGTCCCGGCTGGCGGCGCTGGCCGCCGAGCTCCGCGGCAAGCCGTCCATGGACGGCACCAGGATCCGCGAGCTGACCGCGGCCCGCAGCCGCCTGGTCGACGAGCTCACCCGGCAGGCCCTGCAGGTGTCGGACCTGCCCGCACCGCCCGCTTCGCTGCGCGAGGAGGTGACCGCCACCCTCGACGCCGCGATCGCCGATCCCGAGGTGGCCGCTAACCTGGGCACCCTGGTCCGCGCTGCGCACTGGGCCGGCTTCGGCCTGGACCCAATGACCCCGTTCCCCGCAGACGCCCCCTCCCGTTCGGCCCCTAAGACCCCCGCCGCCCCCAAGACCCCCACCGCCCCGGCAAGCCCTCGAACCCCGAAGCCCTCCGAGCCCTCGACCCCCACACCGGCTGAGGCCGCGGCGGAGCGTGACCGTCGCCGCCAGGAGAAGATCCAGCTGTCCGAACGGGCCCTGGCTGAAGCCGATCAGGCCGCCGAATCCGCCAACCTGGCCGAGCAGGACCTGGAGGATACGGTCCGGCGGCTGGAAGCCGAGATCGCTGACGCCCGTCAGCGCCTCGCCGAGGCGAGACGGCAGTCATACCGCGCCGAGTCCCGCCGGCGGCGGGCGACCGCCGATCTCGCCCGGCTCCGCGAGTAAACCGTCCCGGCCGGCCCGCTCGGCCTAGACGCCGGGTCCGTCCGTCACCCGTTCCGCGGGCGGCGGCGGACCTGGCGGTGTTCCGTCGCCGAACGGCCGGCCGCCGAGTTCGGTGCGCCGGTGCGGTTCAAGCCAGTTCGTCAGGTCGGGTCCGGCCGGCACGATCTGGGACGGGTTCAGGTTGGTGTGCACCCGGTAGTAGTGCTGTTTGGTCTGGGTGAAGTTGATCGTGTCGCCGAAGCCAGGCGTGTGGTACAGGTCGCGGGCATAGGCCCAGAGCACCGGCATCTCGGACAGCTTGCTCCGGTTGCACTTGAAGTGGCCGTGGTAGACGGCGTCGAACCTGGCCAGCGTGGGCCAGAGCCGGATGTCCGCTTCGGTGATCGTGTCGCCCACCAGGTAGCGCCGGGTGGCGAGCCGCTCGGACAGCCAGTCAAGCCGCGCGAACAGCTTGCCGTAGGCCTCCTCGTAGGCCGCCTGCGTCGTCGCGAACCCGCACCGGTACACGCCGTTATTCACGTCTTCGTAGACGAGGTCGCTGACCTCCTCGATCTCGTCGCGCAGCTTCTCCGGATACAGGTCGGGCGCGCCGGGCCGGTGGTACGCCGTCCACTCGTGCTCCAGGTCCAGCGTGATCTGCCGGAAGTCGGCGGTCACCACCGCGCCCGAGGAGATCTCCACGATGGCCGGGACGGTGACGCCCCGGTCGTAACCGGGTACAGCCTTCTCGAAGGCCTCCCGCAGGAAGTGGATGCCAAGCACCGGGTCCACCCCGCCGGGGTCAAGGTCGAACGTCCAGCTCCGCCAGTCATGCTCGGGCCCGCAGATGCCCATGGACAGCACCGGCTCGAGCCCGAGCAGCCGCCGCACGATCATGGTGCGGTTCGCCCACGGGCAGGCCCGCGCCACCACCAGCCGGTACCGCCCGGCCTCCACCGGGAAGCTGCCGTCCCGCCCGTCCGCCGTGATCCGCCCGTTCAGGTACTTGGTATCGCGAACAAACTCTCCCGTAGCGCCCATCCTCCCGACGCTACCCCACTGCTTACTTTTTCAAATACCCGCCCCGAACGGTTTCCCCTGGCGCCCCACCCCGTCGTTACGATGCGTGAGCCATCTTCCTGGCCACCATGCCCGCCGCGCCACCACTCCATGATCGCGTATCTCACCCGTCCCAACCCGCCCACCGCAGACCCGCGCCGCCACCGCACCGATGGAACATAGGGCCGCATATCACCGGCCCAGGGTTCCATCGGGCCGGCCCGATCATGGGGCGGCAGCATCCGGGTGTGCCGCTTTTCGCCATATTGAGGATTATTTGACCGTTTTCCGGATTGGTATGGAGGGTGGGGACCACCAGATTCCGCCCCGGGGGCTGTCGCCGATGCTGCTGACCACTGAGCCACGGATGCTGGCGCAGCCGCGTCAGCGGATGCCGTCCCAGCGGGCGCGCTCGTCGCCCGCCGGGTCATCGGTGGCGCTGGCGGCGTCGCTGAGCAGGGCGGTCGTCCGGCTGGCGGTGTCGTAGCGCGCCCAGCCCGGGTCACCCCGGGTAATGAAGTTGACCCATACCTGGTGGACCAGGTCCGCCACGGCCTGCGCGGGCGTCTCGCCCAGTCGGGGGCGCACGTTGTCGAGGGTAACGGTGTCGAACACGTACGGGATCTCGGCGCCGTGACACGCTCCGAGGCGGTGGTTGTCCTGCGGCTCCGGGCGGTCGAAACGGTACATCCAGGTGCCGGGAGCTCCCGCCGCCTCTCGCGCTTCCGCGACCCGGATGGCCGGGATACGGAAGAACCAGTCGCTGATCACGGCGGCCGCCAGGTCGCCCGGGCTGGCGTCGTGCCGGTTGCCCCGGTAGACGGCGAGGTCGTCCTGCGACAGCCCGTACGCGCCCGCGACGAAGGCGAGCGTCGCGTCGTCGATCAGGTCGATGGTGGCCGGCGCGACCAGGAACAGCCGCGCCTCGTCGCGGTTCGAGCCGATCATCAGCGGGACGCCGCGGCCCTGGCCCGCCGCCAGCGCCGTGATCGGCGCCGCCGGGAGCACCGAACCGTCGACGACCGGCGCGAACGGCAAAAGGCTCAGCGCGAGCGGGCCCCACTTGGCCGGATCCGGGTTGGTCTGCACCTCCACCACCAGGTCCGACGCGGCCTGCACGAGCGTGGCCAGCGGAACGGCCTTGATCGAGTCGCGGTCCGCGGGCACGCCGAGCGCGGCCGCGAGGTAGCCGCCCACCATCGCGGCCTGGTCCCGGGTCAGCGTGTGGGCCCCGGCCCCGCTTTCCGCGATGGCCTGCGCGAACAGGCCCTCGGCCAGCGGCATCGACAGCAGTGTCGTCACGCTCATGGCCCCGGCCGACTCGCCCGCGACGGTGACCCGGGCCGGATCGCCGCCGAACGCGGAGATGTTGCCCTGCACCCAGCGCAGGGCGGCGAGCTGATCGAGCAGGCCGAGGTTGGCGACGCCGTCGTCGAGGAACAGGAAGCCCTCCGCGGCCAGCCGGTAGTTGATGGTCACGCAGACGACGCCGTCGCGGGCGAACGCCGCGCCGTTGTACTCGGCGACCGAGGATGACCCGTTCATGAACGAGCCGCCGTGGATCCAGACGAGCACCGGAAGCCCGGTTGCGTTCGGGTCGGGTGTCCACACGTTGAGGTTCAGGCAGTCCTCGCCCGGAATCACCACCTCGGGAAACAACGTGGCATATTGCGGTGGGTAATCGCCCTTGGGCACGGTCGGCCCGAACGCGGTCGCGTCACGTTCGCCGTCCCAGGCCGGGACGGGCTGAGGTGGCCGCATCCGGTTCGCGCCGAACGGGGGAGCCGCGTAGGGAATGCCGAGAAACGCAGCCGTACCGGCGTCGACCTTGCCGCGGACGGCCCCGTCCTTGAGCTGGACCACCGGATGCTGCGTCAGCTCGCTCATACGTTTCTCCGTTGCAACGTTTGCTGGATATGTCGCACACTGTCTCTCAGTGCCCTTGATCTGTCAAGGTCCCAAGTTCAACAGCAAACTCGGAACGGACAGGACCGAATCCCCATGGCCAACCGCAGCCCGCGCCGCGTGGATACGCCGCTGCGACGTCAGCTGTCGGGAAGCGGAACCGCCCGGCCATCCGCGCTTGACGCCTTCCGGCAGGCCCGCCGCACCTTCCTCGCAGGTGACCGGGTGGACATGCAAGCACTCGCCCGGACCCTGAACGTCGACCGGGCTACCCTCTACCGCTGGGTCGGCTCCCGCGAGCAGCTGCTCGCGGAGGTCCTCTGGTCGCTGATCGACCCCACCATCTCCAGGCTGCGAGCCGCGGCGAGGGACCCCGCTGCGCTCAGTCAGTCACCGGCCGCGGCCGTGATTACCGGCACCGTCCGGAGCGTCATCGCCAACGAGGGCATGCAGCGTTTTCTCGACCGCGAAGGTGACCTGGCTCTGCGCCTGCTCACGACCAGGGCGTCCGACTTCGAGACCCGGCTCATCGCCCTGATCGGCGAACTCGTCTCGCAAGAGGTTGCGGCGGGGCGCCTGAGCGCCGCCGTCCCGATGGACGACCTGCCCTACCTGCTGGTCCGTGTCATGGAGTCCTACATCTACCTCGGCCTGATCACCGGCGAACACCCTGATCCCGACCGCGCCGCCCGGGTCATCAACGCGCTCCTGCCCGGTCCGCCGGCCGGCCAGGCAACTGTCTCATGATAGTACTGGCGCAGCTGGTTAGGTTAGCCTAAGCTAAGCTGTCTTCGGCCTGAGGTAATAACCGTGAGTCACATTCTGCACGGTGGGAAAGAGCAGTAACGCCAAGGAGGATGTCGCGGTGGCCAGCAGGAAGCTCAACTCGATCTGCCCTGGCGCCGCTTCATGATGCGCTGGCGAGCCGTCGTCGCGGCCACCGTGGCCTGCGGTTCGCTCGCGCTCGGCGGGGTACTCGCGGGCTGCGGCTCCTCCTCGGGCGGGTCGGATTCCGCTGCGCAGTCGATCACCCTTTACAGCGGCCAGCACGAACAGACCACCGACGGGCTGGTGACCGCGTTCGAGAAGCAGACCGGGATCACCGTCAACGTCCGTAACGATGACGAGGACCAGCTCGCCGACCTGATAGCGGTGCAAGGCTCGCACTCGCCCGCTGACGTCATCTACACGGAAAACTCGCCCGCGCTTGAGTTCCTGCAGAATAAGGGCTTGCTGGCTGCCGTGGACCCGAGCACGCTAGCCCGCGTCGCGGCCAAGTACAGCTCGCCCGCCGGGGACTGGGTGGGAGTGTCCGCCCGCGTCAGCGTGATCATCTACAACCCGTCGCTGATCGCCAAGAGCCAGCTTCCGGCCAGCGTGCTGCAGCTCGCCAACCCGAAGTACAAGGGCAAGCTCGCCTTTGCCGCCGGGGAGACCGACTTCCAGCCGATCGTCACCTCGGTGGTCAGGAGCTACGGCCAGGCCGCGGCGGTGACCTGGCTGAACGGCATCAAGTCGAACGCCGCGAGCCATATCGTTCCGGACAATGAGACAATCACCGATGAGGTGAACCGGGGCCAGGTCGCCTTCGGCGTCATCAACCAGTACTACTGGTACCGGCTCAAGGCCGAGATCGGCGCGTCGGGAATGCACTCTCTGATCACCTACTTCGCCCCCCGTGATCCCGGCTACGTGATCGATGTCTCAGGCGCGGCGGTGCTGAAGTCGAGCCAGCATCAGGCGGCGGCGCAGAAGTTCCTTGCCTTCCTGGTCAGCCAGCAGGGGCAGGACATCATCGCGCGTGCCTCAGGCAACGAGCAGAGCTATGAGTACCCGCTCGCGGCCGGGGTGACGACATCGGCGCCGGAGACGCCGTTCGATCAGCTTCAGCCCTACCCGATCACGATCGCCGAGCTCGGCGACGGCTCGACGGCAATCGCATTGCTTCAGCAAGCGGGCCTGCTGTGAGCCGGCCTGGGAAGAAGAACTGATGGCCGTCGGAACGCTGGCTGATCCTCGCAGCGAGCGGGACATCGTCACCCCGCGGCGGGCCCGGCGCCCCGTCGCCCTGCTGACGATCAGCTTCGGCGTGGCGGCGATCCTGCTGTTGCCGCTGGTCTTCCTGCTGATCGAGGCCCAAGGGGCCGGCATCTCGGATGTGGCGCATCTCATCTTCCGCCCGCTGACCCGGACACTGCTGTGGAACACCGTCCGGCTCACCGTCGCGGTCACCGTGGCCTGCGCGGTGATCGGGACCGCCGCCGCCTGGTGCGTCGAGCGGACCGACCTGCCGGGTCGCCGGGTGTGGGCCGTGCTCGTGGTAGTGCCGCTCGCGATCCCTGACTTCGTGGTGAGCTTCGGCTGGAACTCGCTGTGGGCCTGGGCGCACGGCTTCGGCGGCGCGTTCATCGTGATGACCCTGGCCGTCTACCCCCTGGTTTACCTCCCGGTGGCGGCCAGCCTGCGCGGGGCGGATCCCGGTCAGGAGGAGGTTGCCCGCAGCCTGGGCTCGGGCCGCGTCCGCACCTTTATCCGGATCACGCTCGGCCAGGCCAAGGGCGCCATCCTCGGTGGCTGCCTGCTGGTCGCCCTCGTCTTGCTGGCCGAATACGGTGCCTTCGAGATCCTCGGCTATCAGACCTTTACCACCGAGATCTTCAGCGAGCTCGACGGGTATAGCTTCGCCGCCTCGTGCGCGCTCTCCCTGGTGCTGGTGGTGCTGAGCCTGCTCATCCTGGCCGGGGACGGCATGCTCCGCGGCCGGGGTCAGGTCAGCCGGTCTGGCCCGATGACCCAGCGGGTAAACCCGCCTCAGCAGCTCGGCTGGACCCGCTGGCCGGTGCTGGCTCTGTTTGCCGCGCTCGCGCTGCTCGCGCTCGGCGTCCCGATCGGGGCGGCCGCGTACTGGATGGCGGACGGTCTCCCCCCGGCGTTGTCCGGCGGGGCTAACGTATCGCTGCTTGACGCGGCCGGGCACACCGCCCTGTACGGCGGGTCGGCGGCGGCCCTGGCCACGGTCATGGCGTTCCCCGTGGCCCTGCTGGCCATCCGGCACCACGGGCGCGTGCGGCAGCTGCTCGAGCGCAGTACCTACCTGGTCCTGGGCATGCCGGGCGTGGTCATCGCCTTCGCCTTGTTGTACTTCACCGAGCGCTACACGGCCGGGTTCGGCAGCGGGACGTCGATACTGCTCATCGCTTGCTACGCGATCATGTTCTTCCCGCTGGCGCTGGTCGGGGTCAAGGCGTCGCTCGCCAGGGCGCCGGTCAGCCTCGACGAGGTGGCCAGGTCACTGGGCCAGCGCCGGCTGGCGGTGCTGTTCCGGGTGACGATCCGGCTCACCGGGCCCGGCCTGGTGGCCGCGTTCTGCCTGGTGTTCCTGTCGGTGGTGACCGAGCTCACCGCCACCCTGCTGCTGATCCCGACCGGCGCGCAGACGCTGGCCACTCAGTTCTGGCAATACGAGACTAATCTCTCCTACAGCCAGGCTGCGCCGTTTGCCCTAGTAATGATCATCGTCGCGGCCGTGCCAAGCTATGTCTTGGGACGATTCTTCAATCGCCCAGCTCAAGCGCGAGGATGAGTACATGCGGCAAGTGGCGGTTACCGGCCTGCATAAGGCCTTCGGGTCTCACCCGGTCCTGACCGGTGTGAACCTGGAGGTCTCGGCGGGGTCCCTGACGGCGATTCTCGGTCCGTCCGGTAGCGGCAAGACGACCTTGCTGCGGCTGATGGCCGGTTTCGACCGGGCCGACGCCGGCACGATCAAGATCGGCGACGTCCTGGTCGATGGCCCGGGCGTCCACGTCCCGCCGGAACGGCGCCGGATCGGTTACGTCCCGCAGGAGGGCAGCCTGTTCCCGCACCTGACCGTCGAGGCCAACGTCGGCTTCGGGCTCGCCGCCCGGGACCGGCGTGGCGGCAAGGTCGCCAGCATGCTGGAGGCGGTGGGCCTGGGCGGGTTCGGCAAGCGGTATCCCCACCAGCTTTCCGGCGGCCAGCAGCAGCGGGTCGCGCTGGCCCGGGCGCTGGCCATCGAGCCGGCCGTGGTGCTGCTCGACGAGCCGTTCGCCTCGCTGGACGCTAACCTGCGGGCCACCGTCCGCGCTGACGTCCAGGAGATATTCCGCCGGGCCGGCACCACCGCGGTCCTGGTGACACACGACCAGGACGAGGCGCTTTCTGTGGCCGACCGGGTCGCGGCGCTGCGGGACGGGAAGATCGCGCAGTACGCGACGCCCGAAGACCTCTACTGCCGGCCGGCGGACCCCGAGCTGGCTAGTTTCGTCGGGGACGCGAACCTGCTTGAGGGGGTGCTCAACGGAGGGGTCGTGAAGACGCTCCTGGGCAACCTTCCGCTCGACGCCGCCGCGGTCACGGTAGCGGGGGCCGGCCAGGTCACCGTCCTGATCCGGCCCGAGCAGATCGAACTGGAGGCCAGCGCGGCCGGGGTGCCGGGCCGGGTGACGGCGTTCGGCTACCACGGTCACGATGCCGTCGTCCACGTCCAGCCCGAGCGCGACGCCGACGGCCGGACGATCATAGTGCGGATCACCGGCGGCCCCGCGCTGCCCGTCGGCTCGCCGGTGAACCTCCGGGCCCGCGGCCCGGTCTTCGCGTGGCGCAGGGATTAGCCCCTACCGCTGGCCCTGGGCTCCGCAGCCACCCGCCAGCGCCAGCGCGGACGCCTGGCGTGGACGGCGCGCCAGCAGTCCGCCCAGGGCCACGACGGCCAGCACGATGACCGCCGATCCGTACTCCTGAGCCGTCGCCAGCAGTCCGTTCACCTCGGTGACCAGGACACCGGCGATGACGGCGGGCACGCCCAGGCCGAGGTAGGAGACGATGTAAAGCGAGGACAGTACCCCAGCGCGTTCCCGGTCGTCGACCAGGGGGAGGACGAGGCGGATACCACCCTGGAAGCCGCCGCCGAAGCCGACCCCCGCGACCGCCGTGCCGATGAAGAAGCCGGCCGAGGAGTCGGTAGACGTCGCCACCAGCGTGATCACGACGCCCGCGACCAGCGCGGCGATGCTCAGGTACAGCGCAGGCCGCGGCTCGCTCCGGCTCAGGGCCAGCACCGATACCGCCGCGACCCCCGCCAGGATGAACAGGCTCAGGCCGCCGTACACCACCGACGACGAATGCAGCAGAGCCGCGGTCAGCGAGGGGCCGAGCGACCCGTAAAAGCCCGCCAGCGCCCACACGGCGAAGAGCACGGGCGCCGCGATGGCGAACTCGCCGCGCACCGCCCTCGGCAGCCTGACGTCAGGCACCAGGCTCGCCACCGCGCCCGGCCGACGCGTGCCCGTCTCCCGCATGGCCAGCACGCCCGCCGCCTGGACGCCGAACACCGCGAGCAGGGCCAGGTAGATCAGGTGCGTCGGGGCCGGCAGGAACTGGACCGCCAGGGCCGAGACAAGCGCGCCCGAGGCTGTGCCGACGCCAGGCGCGAACGAGTTGGCCAGCGCGCCGCGCCGCCGGTCGAGGTCGAGCATCGCGGCCCCGACGGCACCGAGCGAGGATCCGGTCGCCAGCCCCTGCACCACCCGCGCGACCAGCAGCGTCCCCAGCCCTGTCGCCAGCGTGAACAGCACCATGGCCGCGGCCTGCAGGACAAGCCCGGTCAGCAGAACCGGACGCCGGCCGACGTGATCCGACAGCCTGCCGAACGTGAGCAGGCCCGCCAGCACCGCGAGCGCGTAGACGCCGAACACGACCGTCGTCGCCAGCGGCGAGAAGCCCCAGTGTTCGGCGTACCGCGCGTACAGCGGCGTCGGGGCGGCCGAGGCGGCCAGGAACGAAACGATGATCGAGCCGAGAAAAAGCAGGGTAAGCCCGCGCCTGCGCGAGGTCACGGCGTCCCGCGGCCGGGTCGCCGAGCTGGCCGGGACAACGGCCTTCCTGGTCACCATGGCGGTCTCCTTCGTGGCCGGGATGCGGCGGCCATCACCGCGAACGTTTCGGGGGCAGTAACCATACAGACCATTCTGTCTATTCCGCATCGCCTATCGTCAGGTCATGGCCGAGTTCTTCGCCTTCGCCGTGGATAAACGGCTGGCGCCCTTCTGGCTTCCGTTCGGCTTCCGCCCGCGCCGCGACGGCGTTACCGTCACCGACGACGGGATCTTCCTGGCCAGATTCGGGTTCCTGCGGCTGGAGACTCCGCTGGACAACATCGACGAGGCGCACGTCACCCGCGACTACCGGTGGTGGACGGCCGCGGGCGCGAGGATGTCACTCGCGGACAAGGGCCTGACGTTCGGCACTAACCGGTCCGCGGGCGTCTGTGTCCACTTTCGCGAGCCGGTGCCCTCACCGCTGCGCCGTAAGGGCCACCCCGCGCTCACCGTCACCGTCGCCGACACCGGCGGCCTGGCGGCCCGCCTCCAGCCCGGCTAATTAACACACGCATCCGTATGTGCAGCCGGCGGCCGGGCAGGCACGGCAGACTACCGTAGTCACGGCGCCTCGTTTCCGCCTGGTGTCACCGGGGACGGCAGCGGTCCTGGGCGTCCTGGTGCTCGTGCTTGCGGTCGCGACCTTGACCCTGATGGGCTTTGGATCATCAGCTGACGACCGGCGTGTCGGTAGGGGTTGTCATCGTCTTGACGTACGCCGGCGTGGGCATCGTTGTTGCGCGACGCCAGCCGGGTAACCCCATCGGCTGGCTCCTGCTCATCTTCACCTTGGTGTACCTGCTCGGCTCCGGCGCCGGTTATTACGCGGTGCTCCGCTATCCCCTCGGTCATGCGGGGCTGCCGTTGGCTCCGGTAGCCCTGGTGCTCGGAACGTTGAAGGCACCTTCGTTCGCGTTGTTTCCCCCGGCCATCTTGCTGTTCCCGGATGGCCCGCTGGCGTCGTGTCGCTGGCGCTGGGTGCTGAGGGCCTACGCGGCGCTCGCCGCCTGCACGACGGCGGCGGTCTTCGTCGCCCCGGCGGTTGTCGCGGTGGCCGGTCACAACATCCGCCTGGACACCAACGGCAACCTCACGAACACAGGTCAGCTGGGCGGATGGCTGGCTAATCCGCCCTCCTGGCCGGACTGGCCGCCCTGCCGGCAGGCATCGGCGTCGGGATCTTGAAGTACCGGCTGTATGAGATCGACCGGATCATCTCCCGGACGCTGGCGTACGCGATCGTCACCGGCCTGCTGATCGGGGTCTACGCAGGGCTGGTGCTGCTGGCGACCCGGGTGCTGACATTCCACGCCTCCGCGGCAGTGGCCGCCTCGACGCTGGCCGCAGCCGCGCTCTTCAATCCGCTGCGCCGGCGGGTACAGCGGGCCGTGGACCGCCGGTTCAATCGGGCCCGGTATGACGCGGACAAGACCGTGGCAGCATTCGCAGCCCGGCTCAAAGACGCTGTCGACCTGGACGCGGTCGGAGATGACCTAGCCGGTGTCGTGCATAACGCGCTGGAACCCGCCCACGTATCGGTGTGGATCAGCCAACGCGACTTAAAGCTCGGCGAACACGCCCTCGTGCCGGTCGTAGTCGTACCGGTAGATCTCCCGCCCGTCAAGGTAAGCCCGCTCCGCCCGGCTCATCACGTCTAGCGGGTCGCCGGACCAGATCACCACGTCGGCGTCCTTGCGAGGCGCCAGCGATCCGATCCGGTCGGCGCAGCCGATGATCTGGGCCGGGTGGATCGTCACCGCGCGCAGCGCCGTCACCGGGTCCAGGCCTTCCTTGACCGCCAGCGTGGCCTGGTGAATCAGGAAGTGGATCGGCACCACCGGGTGGTCGGTGGTGATGGCGATCTTCACCCCGGCCGCCGCGAGCCTGCCGGGATTGGCCAGCGACCGGTTGCGCAGCTCCACCTTGGACCGGCTGGTGAACAGCGGTCCGATGATCACCGGGATCGACGCGGCGGCGATCTGATCGGCCAGCAGGTACGCTTCGGTGCCGTGATCGATCACTAGGTCGTAGCCGAACTCCCTG
>Ga0302314_10008165_pt1 | contig 18692 bp, 14 predicted proteins | sample III_Palsa_N2_3_FD_200533 | JGI IMG/M metagenome (GOLD analysis project Ga0302314, IMG submission 200533) | Peat permafrost microbial communities from Stordalen Mire near Abisko, Sweden - III_Palsa_N2_3 | ecosystem: Environmental > Terrestrial > Soil > Palsa > Peat permafrost | place: Sweden...
CCAGCGCAAACAGGAAGCGGGCCAGCGTGGTGTGCTTACTGGCGGCAATGCCTTCGACCAGGTTTTCCGCCCACTTGGTGGCGACCTTGCCGGCCTTCACTGTTTCCGGCGTCGTACCATCGCGTTCATCGATGGCCTGTTTCATTGCCACGAAACGCTCGACGGTCAACCCATACAGATCGGCGGGTGTCTGCACGATGTTCGATTCGACCAACGCTTCGGAAAGGCGCTCGCCGAGGCCTTCGATATCCATCGCGCGACGCGACGCGAAGTGGATCAACGCCTCCTTGCGCTGCGCCGCGCACACTAGCCCACCGGAACAGCGCCAGGCTGAGGCACCCTCCTCACGCACCAGCGCGGAGCCGCAGACCGGGCAAACGGTGGGCATCTGCCAGGGGTGGGTGCCTTTGGGCCGGCGCTCCTCCACCACTCGCACCACTTCCGGAATCACGTCGCCGGCCCGGCGCACGATCACCGTATCGCCGATGCGTACGTCGAGCCGCGCGATCTGGTCGGCGTTGTGCAGCGTCGCGTAGGTAACAGTCACGCCAGCGACCTGCACCGGCTCCATCCGTGCGCGTGGCGTGACTGCGCCAGTACGACCGATCTGTACTTCGATATCCAGCAGCTTCGTCATTTCTTCCTGAGCGGGAAACTTGTGCGCGATCGCCCAGCGCGGTGCGCGTGACACGAAGCCCATCTCGCGCTGGCCTGCGTAGTCGTCGAGTTTGTAGACCACGCCGTCGATGTCGTATGGCAGCGCGTCACGCTTCGCGCCAATGCGGCGGAAGTACGCGAGCAATCCATCCAGCCCCTTGGCCGTGCTTACTTCCGGTGACACCGGAAAGCCCCACTCGCGCAACTGCTGCAGGGTCCTGGAATGTGTCGGCGGCAGCTCGGCACCTTCGACTACGCCAACTGCGTAGGCAAAGAAACTGAGCCGACGTTTCGCGGTGATCGCCGGATCGAGCTGGCGCAGCGATCCCGCCGCGCCATTGCGCGGGTTCGCCAGCGGCTTCTCGCCATGTTCACGGGCGTGCTCGTTGAACGTCTCGAAATCCTTGCGCAGCATGACCACTTCGCCGCGCACTTCCAGTACGTCTGGCCAACCTTCGCCGCGCAGACGCAGGGGAATCGCACGGACGGTGCGCAGGTTCGCGGTGACGTCCTCACCGGTTTCACCATCGCCGCGCGTCGCGCCCTGCACGAATACGCTGTGTTCGTAACGCAGGCTGATCGCCAGGCCGTCGAGCTTCGGTTCCACCGAAAATACCGGGTTGCGCCGATCCAGCGTCTGTTCGATCCGCCGTTCGAATTCGGCTACTTCGCGAAAGCGTGCGCGATCGTCGTCAGGCTGACCATCTTCGACAGGTTGCTCGAAGGCGTTGCCCAGCGACAACATCGCAATGGCGTGCCGCACTTCGGCAAAGCCGCCGTGCGCCCGCGCGCCCACCTTGCGCGTCGGTGAATCGTCTGAGGCCAATGTCGGGTGTTCGGCTTCCAGGGCCTCCAGTTCGCGCATCAGGCGGTCGTAGGCCGCGTCGGTGATCTGCGGGTCGTCGAGCACGTGATAGCAGTGGTTGGCCTGCTCGATCTGTGCCCGCAACGTGGCGATGCGGGCAACGATCCCGGCGGGGGCTGAGCGTTCGGTCATGCGGATCTCCTTCCTTGCGCCAGTTTACCGATACCCCGTGAATTTCGGTCTGCTGCGGCTTGGCAAAAGCGGCGCGGGGCGCTCAAGCGCTTCACTCCAAACCATCGGACGCCATAGCGAGAAAAACGCAGCAGATGAAACCCGGCTGACTTCGCGTAGCGCGTTCACGCAAAGTAAGCTGTCATAACAAGTATCATGGCGCGCAATGTCTCTCCCTGCCGCCGCGGATCCCCACGCTGCCGCCCCCGCTGCCTCGACGCCAGCGACGGTTTCAGCCGCCTTGTCCGACATTTCCTCTCGTGAGCAATTTCGCGGCCTGCTGTGGCTGGTCGCCGCCGCGTTCTTCATGCAGGCGCTCGATTCCACCGTCGTCAATACGGCGGTACCGGCCATGGCCGAGGCACTCAAGGTCACTCCGCTTGGCATGCGCACCGCGCTGACCAGTTACGTGCTGACGCTGGCGATCCTGATACCAGCCAGCCCCTGGCTGTGCGATCGGCTGGGTACGCGCCGGATATTCGGTCTGGCGATCATGGTGTTCGGCGTGGGCTCGCTGTTGTGCGGCGTCGCGCAGACCCTGCCGCAACTGGTTGCCGCGCGAGTATTGCAAGGTATCGGCGGCGCCTCGCTGATGCCGGTTGGCCGCTATGTATTGGTGCGCAGCATCGCCAAGCGCGAGTTCGTGCACGCAATGAGTACGGTGGCCACCTTCGGCCTGATGGGTTCGGTGCTCGGGCCTTTGCTGGGCGGCGCCCTGGTGCAATTCACGTCGTGGCGGCTGATCTTTCTGATCAATGTGCCGGTGGCGATTGCCGGCGTTTGGATGAACCGTCGGGACATGCCCGACTACCGGCTGGAGCACGCCAACCGCTTCGATTTCCTGGGCTTCCTGCTGTTTGCCGCCACCTCCGCCCTGTTGCTTACGGCTTCGGAACTGGCGGGCGCCAAGCCGGTGCCGTGGGAGCGGATCGGGCTATGCACCGGCGTCGCATTGCTGCTGGGTGCGCTTTATGTGTGGCACAGCCGGCGCACGGCGCACCCGGTCGCGGATCTGACCCTGCTGCGCGTACGCAGCGTCTGGGTGGCACTGGCCGGAGGCCTGTTCACCCGGCTGGGCATCTCCGGCATGTTTTTGCTGCTGGTGCTGTTTCTGCAGGTCGGTTGCGGCTGGTCGCCGCTGGCGGCCGGCTTGATGATGGTGCCGCAGGCGCTGGGTTCGATCAGCGCCAAGTGGGTGATCAGTCGGGCACTCGTGCACTTCGGCTACCGCCGCCTGCTGCTCGGCAACACCTTGATGGTGGCTCTGCTGCTGGCTGCGTTCGCGCTGCTCGGGGCCACTTCGCCGGTCTGGGTCATCGCGTTGCTGACGTTCCTCTACGGTGGCTTCTCGGGCCTGCAGTACACCGCGATGAACACGCTGATCTACAACGACCTGGACATCAAACACGCGTCGATGGCTTCGTCGATGGCGTCGACCGCGCAGTACCTGGCGATGAGCTTCGGCATCGCGCTGGCCACCCTGCTGATGGAAGCGCTGCTGCAAGGCCATGCCCACGAGGACTACATCGTCGCGTTCCGCTGGACCGTGCTGTTGCTGGCGGTAGTCACTGCCGCGGCCAGCCATGTATTCAGCCGGCTGCCGCATGACCGTCCACTGCCCGGGCCGGCGGCGGTTGAAGAGCCCTGACGCCACATGCACTGCGCAGGTTGCCTGCATGTAGCATGCAGGTACCGCCGATAGTCCAGGTACGCGCCACATGCATCACGCGAGCGAGATCCTGTTCACCCTGTTCATCGTGTTCGTCGCCGCGCAAGTCGGTGGCGAGATCGCGCAACGGTTGAAACTACCTGGTGTGGTCGGCGAGATCGCCGCGGGTTGTGCGATCGGCCCTTCGCTGCTCGGCTGGATCAACCCCGCTCAAACGGCTACCGGTACGCCACTGGATGTACTGGCCGAGATCGGCGTCGTGCTGCTGCTGTTTTCGGTGGGTCTGGAAACACGACTTGAGGATTTGAAGAAGGTCGGCAAGGTGGCCGTGCTGGTCGGCGTGCTGGGTGTACTACTGCCGTTCGGCATGGGCAGCGTGTGGGCCCATGGCAGCGGTTTCGGCTGGGACAAATCGTTGTTCGTCGCTGCCGCGTTCGTCGCCACCTCGGCCGGCATCACGGCGCGCGTATTGCAAGAGTTGAACGCACTGCAACGCATCGAGAGCAAGGTGATACTCGGCGCCGCGGTGATCGACGACATTCTCGCCATGCTGCTGTTGGGTGTCGTGGTGTCGCTGCAGGGTGGTGGTGGATTCGATCTCAGCCATCTGCTGATGGTGCTGGCCGGCGCCATCGGCTTCATCGCGGTGATCGGTTGGGGCGGCACGCGGGTGATGCGCTGGAATTCCGGCTGGCTGGAGCAGCCGCTTGGCCCGCATTCGCCGCTGATGATCGTGCTGGCGCTGTGCCTGGGGCTGGCCTATGTGTCGACCCTGTTCGGACTGGCGGCGATCATCGGTGCGTTTCTGGCGGGCATGATTGCCTCCGAATCACGCCAGCGACATACGCTGGAGCAGCAGACCATCCCGTTGCTCGCACTGCTGACGCCGTTCTTCTTCGTGGTCACCGGCAGCAAGATCGATCTGCGCGAACTGGCCAATCCGGAGGCACTGCTGATGCTCCTGGTGGTCACGCTGATCGCGATCGTTTCCAAACTCATCGGCGGCTGGCTGGGTGCGCTATCGCTGGGCAAGCGCAGCGCGGTCATCATCGGCTTCGGCATGGTGCCGCGCGGCGAAGTGGGCGTGGTGATCGCCAGCCTCGGCCTGGCTGCAGGCGTTTTCACCAACCGGATCTACGCGATCATCGTGGCCATGTCGCTGCTCACGGCGATGGTTACGCCGCCGGTGCTCGCGTGGCTGTTGAAGCACTCGGAAACAGGCGCAGACGCCGATCCAAAGAGTATCCCCGACATCGCGAAGTAGCCTAGGCAGGCTTCGGACCGGCAGCGCTTTTGACAAATGATTCAGCTCACTTATTTAGACTGGTCGACGCTGCACCGCTGCTACACCACTGCGCATTCAAGGAGAAACACATGAACATCAAACCCCTGCTGACCCTGTCCTTTGTCACCGCGCTGGGCCTGGCCGGTACAAGCGCCGCCATGGCGAGCCCAAGCAACGGAGTATTGGTGCGCCAGGACGGTATCTACCTGCGCTGCGATCAATGCGGCACCGTGCAAGGCGTACAACACAACGTCACCCAGGGCCGCAATAGCGGCACGGCTGGCGCCATCATCGGCGCCGTCGCTGGCGGCGTGCTTGGCAACCAGATCGGCAAGGGTAGCGGCCGCACGATCGCCACGGTCGGTGGCGCTGTCGGCGGTGGCTTTGCCGGCAATGCGATCGGCAAAGGCGGCGGCAGCGACACCTGGGTGCTGAACCTGCGCATGGGCAACGGCAGCTACACCAACATCCAGGTCAAGGACGCCAGCACCATCCGTCAGGGCGATCTGGTCGAGGTCGATGCCAACGGCAACGTCACACGAATTCAGTAAATACCAGCGTCAGTGTCTGCGAAGCGCCCCGACCGGGCGTTTCGTTTTTACGGCCTCGAAATAGCACCCCGGGGCACGCCACCGGCGAAACGAGTGAAGGGTCGTTTGGCAGCGGATGCAGCCACGTCACGCGAAGTCAACGTGGCCTGCACACCGGCAACGTCACGCTGTGGATCACAGTCCACCCGAGGCTCCGCCCATGAAAAATTCGTTCCTGTTGGCTACGTGCATCATCGCCGCCGTGTCATGCGCCTCGCTGCATGCCCAGGCCTCGGCCGGTGCCGGCCCTCATTCTGCCAACGACACCATTCCCCAGGAAGATCGCATGTTCGTCAGCCAGGCCGGTGCCGCGAACATGGCTGAAGTCGCGCAGGGCAACTTGGCCATCGCGCAAGGGCAGTCGGCCGCTGTGAAGGATTTCGGAAACAGGATGGTTACCGATCACACGGCAGCCAATGTGGCCCTGAACAATCTGGCCGGTCCGCTTGGCATAGCCCTGGCGCAGCAACCGACGGAACAGCAGGAACAGACCATTCATTCCCTGCAGGGCATGACGGGTCCGGAGTTCGACCGGCACTACGCCCGCACTGCCGTGAAAGATCACGAAGACGCGGTCAGACTGTTTACCCAGGAAGCGTCTTTCGGCGCCGACCCGCGACTGCGTACGTTTGCAGCGCACATGCTGCCGACGCTGAAGCAGCACCTGAGCATGGCGCACAAGCTGCCCGGCGATTGATCGTCAACCCATGCTTCTCAGCTCGCGCGCACAATTCACGCGGCCATGCGGTCTCGCAGATGTTCGGCGAGGCGCAGGCTGAGGGCGACGATACTGAACGTGGGAAATGCCCAGCCGCCGGTCGGAAAGACCGAGCTGCCGGCCACATAAAGATTGTCGACACCGTGCACCCGGCAGTGACGGTCGACGACGCCTTGTTGCGGGTCGTCGGCCATCCGCGTCGTTCCCAGATGATGTGCCGTGCCGACGAGCTGGGGTACGGCGCCATTACCTTCGCTTAGCCACGGCTCAAGCTGGAACTGGCCGCCGCAGGCGCGCGCAAGTTCGCTACCGAAGATCGTTGAGGCGGTGCGGTAGGTATGCCAATCCAGCTCGGTAAGTCTCCAGTCGACGCAGATCTTTCGCTGCCCCAACGGGTCAAGCTCATTTCCCAAGGTGACACGGCTATCGGGATTGGGCGCCTGCTCGAAATATCCCATCAGATCGACGTGGTCGCTTTTCACCGTAGGCATGCCCATCAATTTTTGACCCACGGCCTTGGCGACATCTCCGATACCCAGGCCTAGCTGCAACGCCAACATGCCCTTGCCCTTCGGCGCGCTCACCGTGGCCGCAGGATTAGGTGTGTATTTCATCGCGGCCCACAGCTGCTCCTGCAGTGCCACACTTTCGTCTTGAGCTGGACGCCACGCTGCGCGCAGGCTACGCAAGGCCTGTATGCCATTCGGAACGCGTCCCTCGACGGCCACCGGACGGACCCGTCCGCTCAGCAATCGATGTGCTCCTACCGCTTCATCGGATAGGCAGATCTCGGGAAATACATTGCCGCGGCTTCGATCGTAGGGTCGGGTAAGCCGGTGCGATGCGTTCGAGACGAGAGTCCCCAGCTTGCCCGTCGGGTGATCCATGAAGAACCTCCCCACCAGATCCCGTTCATTGCCAAGCCCGTGCGGAACGGCGGAGTTCGACAACAACATGAGCCGCGCATTCTCGATGCCGCCACACGCCAGCACGAAGTGCCTGGCGCTGATCACACCTTCGCGACCGTCCAGTGAGCGAACGCGCGCATGTCGAACGGAAGATCCGCCGGGCGTAGCCTCAAGCTCAAGCAAATTCGCGTGCAACAGGACCTTGACGTTGTCCGCTTGCTCCAGCTCCGGACCATAGGTCTCGCCAAAGCGGACCGGGTTGCTGATGAAGATCTGGTTGATCAGCTTGCGGTCGTCGAAAGAAACCGGCGGCCGCGACGGCCGAGAGAGAAACGAACCGTCCATGAAATCGTGAGACTCGATGCCACAGAACGATCGCGCACGTGCGTAATACGGCTCAAGTTCGGCGTAGGACAGTGGCCAGCCACTGTGTGGAACCCAGTCGCGCTGCGCCAGGTCCTGCGTGCTCAGCGGGATGCATCCACCGCCCCAAAGCTTGCCGGTTCCCCCGAAAATCCGCATGCGCGAAATGGTCGGATCGAACTCGGGGGATCCGATCGACGTCCCGTCGTAGAGATCCTGGTTCACCCGCTCGGCGGCCAGGCCACCACTCTCGACGATGCATACGCTCGTCGACGTTCCGATGAACGTCCGCGCAATCGAGATCCCAGCAGGACCCGCTCCGATGATGCAGAGATCCGCCTCCACATTCACCGGCGCCGACCCATCAAGGTGGTAGATCGTCATCCCCATCCCCCGGTAGCCTCACGCGACCTACTCTATGTCAGCCTGCTCCATTGGGAAATACCCCACGGATTCGTCGCAAGACCTCGCGAATGATCGAACGCAGCAGCTCAGGCCGAAAGCCACCCGGCGGACAGCGGCGTTACAATCGCCATCCGCAATCCTGCCCAGCCAGTCTCTGTCCACGTATGCGCAATCCCTTGCAGGAACAACTGCTCAAAGCAGGGCTGGTCAACAAGGCCAAGGCCGCCCAGGTCGTACGCGAGCAAGCCAAACAGCGACAGGGCAAGGCGCCGGCAGCGCCTAGCAGCGAGCAGGTGGATGCACAGCGACGGCAGGCAGAGCATGCCGATCGCGATCGCGCACTGGCAGCGGAGCGCAACGCGCAAACCCGTGCCAGCGAGCAGCGCGCGCAAGTCCGCCAGATCGTGGAAGCCCATAAAGTGCAGCGCGAAGGCGAGATTGCCTATCGTTTCACTGACGGCGACGCGATCAAGAGTCTGCTGGTGAACGAAGCCCTGCGCGCCCAGCTCGCCAGCGGCACACTCGCGATCGTTCGCCATGACCAGGGTTACGAACTACTGCCCCGCGTCGCCGCCGACAAGGTGCATGACCGTGATGCCACGATGATTGTGCTCGACCATGGCCGCAGCGTGACGACAGGCGATGTCAGCGAGGACGATGAGTACTACGGAAAATTTCAGGTGCCGGACGACCTGATCTGGTAGCCAACGCGACGCCCCGTCCGGGGCGCTGGGGAAAGGCACAAGACGGTCGCTGTTCGCCGCGGCGGCGTATATTGCCTGCAGCGTTACTGCTGGGGGCAGCGGTAACCGCACGCTCAGGGGCCGCACCGAATGAAACGGATCGCCAACGACACCGACGGTCCGAGGATGCATCGCGTCCTTGGCGTCCGGGATCTCGTATTGCTGAATATCGCGGCCGTTATCGCATTGCGCTGGTTGTCGACTGCGGCGCAGATCGGACCTTCGAGCCTGGCATTGTGGGCGCTGGCGCTGGTCATCTTTTTCGTGCCGTTGGCACTCACTGTGCTGGAACTGAGTTCTCGTCTTCCAGGCGAAGGTGGTCTCTACCTTTGGTCCAAAGCGGCCTTCGGCGACCTGCATGGGTTCATTGCCGGCTGGAGTTACTGGATATCCAATCTGGTGTTCTTTCCTTCGTTGCTGCTGTTTGTGTCGGGCGTAACGGTATATATCGCCGGCGACCGGTGGTTGCCACTCTCCGGCAGCGCCATCTACAACGCGGTGTTCTGCCTGCTGGCACTGTGGGGTGCCACCGCACTGAATGTCGTTGGTCTTTCGCGCGCGAAATGGCTGCAGAACATCGGCGGGATGGCGACCTGGCTGGCGACTGCAGTCATTGTATTGAGTGGGATCTGGGCCTGGTATCGGTTCGGCGCCGCTACGACTTTTACTGCAACCAGTGTCGAGCCTCGGCTGGGTTCGCTCGGTGCACTGACGACGCTGGCGATCATCGCGTTCGCTTATTCGGGCCTTGAGCTGGGTCCGATTCTGGGTGACGAAATCAAGGAACCCCGCAAGGCGATACCTCGTGCCATCCTGATTGCCGGCGTCATGATCGCAGCGATTTACATGGCGGGCACAGCGGCCTTGCTGGTGGCGCTCCCGGCCAGCCAGATCGATATTATCGGTGGCATTCCACAAGCGTTGGCCGCTGTCGGCAAACGGCTTGGACTCTCGCTATTCGGGCCGCTCACTGCTGCCCTGCTCGCGCTTTCGCAACTGGGCGGCCTCGGCGCCTGGATAACCGGCACGGCACGTCTTCCATTTGTCGTGGGTGTCGATCGCTATCTACCCAAACCACTTGCCGCCCTGCATCCGACGTATGGCACCCCTCATGTCGCGCTGCTGACCCAGAGCACGGTCGTCACCGTCATTCTGCTCGCCACACTCTCCAGTGCGACGATTCACGAGACGTATTCGATCCTGATCGACATGACGGTGATCCTGGGGCTTTTGCCGCTGCTGTATATCTTCGCGGCGTTACCGGTACTGCGACAGCGAGCCGCCAATGACTCCCGCGGCATCACGCTGGTCCCGGGCGGGGCCTTGGGCTGCTGGCTCGTCAGTGCGCTTGGGGTTTCCACCACGTTGCTGGCGATCGTCACTTCGATGGTACCGCCCGAGCACAGCAACCACCCTGGCCTGTTTTTTCTGAAGGTTGTCGGCGGCAGCGCTCTGCTGATCGGTATAGGGCTGATGTTTTACTTGCGCGGTCGCCATGCACAGCGGCGATAGCCGTTCTGACGGTGCGAACGCGCGATCAGTTCGGCTTCGTTGAAGCAGCAGGTGTTGGCGAATTGCGCCCCAGCCCTTGCTTGATGAAGTTGTGCACATCTTCCTTCGATACCAGGCCGCGGTGCTGCGTGTCGATAGCGTCGAAGTTCTTGACGATGAAGGGCACATGCCCCGCGTTTGCTTCATCCTTGCTCAGCAAACCATCGTGGTTCTTGTCGGCGATATCGAAATTCCGGTCCAGCGTCATCACGCTGGTAGAGATACCGCTGAGTCCTGTCTGCGCGGTGGCAGGCGCTGCCGATATGGCGCAGACCGCGAATGCCAGTACTACGAGCATCAGTCGAGGCATGAAAGTCTCCCGCAGACAGGTGGGTACCAAGATAACCCATCGCGATGATCAGCGCTTCGCTCTGGCAAAGCTTTCCCAACTTGCGCGACGGGTTCGTTGTTCGCCAGCATGGCTCCTGCAAGCCTTGGAGGCGCCGCGCTCCCTGCGGCACCTCGCCTGCAACTGCATCATCAATACGGCGGATTCACCACCACATAAGTGACCTGGCTGCCGGAGTAACTGGGCTGGTACCAGGTGGAACCGCACTGCGAATACGTAGCCCCATTCTGCACGACGGTCACGCAACTGGGCGGGATGGTATGCACCATCGATCCCACGACGGCTGCCGTGACAGCGACCGTCGCCGTGACGGCGGCCGCGGTGGCGACAGGATGGTTGTGCCAGCCGTTGTCCCAGCCGTTGTCGACATCGACATGGACATCACGATTCACGTTGACGTTCTGGTTGACGTTGACGTTACGGTTGGCGTTGACGTTGGTGTTGCGATTGCCATTGGTATTGACGTTGCGGTTGGCATTCGCATTGTTGCCGATATTCCTGTTGCCGCCGCCGTTGATACTGGAACGGGAGGCCGCGCGCGCGCCGCCACCGCCACCACCGCGCGCGGCCATGCCTCCGCGGGCGGCATCAGCTGAAGGCGAAGACGCCAGACACGCGATGGCGAGGATCACGGCGCACGAGAGTTGCGAAACCAGGAGCTTGTTTCGAAGTTTCATGGCGAGGCCTCCTTTGTCTGCGCACTATCTCCAAGGACCTTGATGGGATGGTCGTCCTTGCCCGGGGTGAAGTCGAACACGCTATCGGCCAGGCTGGTCGACGTATCCCAGTTGAATGTCGCGGAGTACTCGGGCTGGGTTGGATCGTCGCGGTTGGCAATCACCAGCTTCTGCGGAAGCAGGGTGTCGCGCGCTATCCAGGCTTGCCAGTCCACGTCACCCTGGTGCATCAGCAGGTGGTCGCATTCGACCTTGTTGATGTGCGCCGGACCAATAACGACGGCCGACTGGATCGCGGATAATGGAGCCCGCTCGGTACCCCAATAGAACAGGTCCGCCAGAGGCATCTCGATGCCGTATTTTTCCTGTGCGGCATCCACCAGATCGCGCACGGTCCCGGTCATCGGCTTCTGCGCGTAGTAATGCATCCGCGGCGCATAAATCGTGAACTTCGAGCCATCGAAGTAGAAGCTTCTTTGCTTGCGATCGCTATCGATTGCAGCAAAAAATTTGTTGGGACCACGGATCTTGTAGGTCAACATTCCGCCGTAAGTAACCTTCTGCCCTGAATCGAGCACTTCCTCCGTAGTGACATCGGCGCTGACGGTAAACGCTTTCAGCGATCGCAGTTTCTGCGCCATCAGATCGATAGCGTGCAGCGCTGAAGGATCGGCCGCCGGCGCCGCCTGTGTCTTCTGCGCAGCTTTTGGCGCCGTTGTCGACGCATCCAGTGCCCATGCCGGCGACGCCGCGCAGGCCGCCGCGATCATCAGACCCAAGGGCACACTCCATTGACGATTCATGATTCAACCTCCTCCGTAAACATTGAGTCGGGGTCTGCAGACCGAGCGCTCATTCAGGCATCGAGATGCGACGCTGGAGCTTGCCGTCCTGCAGTGCGGCACGGGTCGGGCTGACCCTCTTGATGATCTGGCTACTCACCGTAGTCATGGGGTGCGATGCGGTCTGGATGAAGCTGAATGGACAAAGGGACTTTAACCATTCTTCCGCAGACGCAGTACGGAGGTTTTGCGTAACTTGCTGCCGTAGTTCTACGTATCGCCTCACGATGCCAGGCGCGCAGACGAAGCCAGCGTTGCGCTGCCCCGTTCAATCTTCACAAACCAGCAGCACGCCAACTCCGGGTTGCCAGTCGCTGCGCAGAGGAAGAGACTCCGAAGATATTCCTGCCCGGGTCACCGCATGACGCTGCTCGAGACACGCCGGACACAGCTTTTCCCTGTACTCACCGCTGCGCAGCTGGCGCTGGTCGGCCGCTTCGCGGCGACGGGGTCGCGGCGCTTCGAAGCGGGCGAAACACTTTATGCGGTCGGCGAGCGCAATGCTCCGGTGTTCGTGGTCACGGCCGGCGACGTACTGGTTCGCCGGCGGCACGCGACTGGCGGCGAAGAGCTCGTTGCCATTCTCGGCATAGGTGGTTTCACTGGCGAAATCAGCCAGCTCGCTGGCCGGTCTGCGCTGGCTACGGCGTATGCGGGAGCCCAGGGTTGCGAGGTCATTTCTTTCGACACGACCCATTTGCGCGCGCTCATCGTGGGCTCAGCCGACATCGGCGAAATCGTGATGCGCGCTTTCATCCTGCGCCGTACCGCACTGATATCCGAGGGTGCAGGCTCCATCCTGGCGGGTCGTCGGGGCGACTCGGCGCTCGTTCATCTCGAAGGTTTCCTGTCGCGTAACGGTTATCCCTACTCCGTGCTCGACGTGGCGGACGGCGGCGATGGCCAGGCCCTGGTCGAGCGCTTCGGATTGCAGGATGCCGATTTGCCGATCGTGCTGTGTCCCAACGGCGCTTTGCTCAAGCATCCAACCGATGTCGAAGTGGGCGCCTGCGTCGGCATCACGCCGGAGCTGGATCCGGATCGCGTGTTCGATGTGGCCGTGGTCGGCGCGGGTCCCGCCGGTCTGGCTACGGCGGTTTACGCGGCCTCGGAGGGACTCTCGGTGCTGGTGCTGGACGCAAGTGCGTTCGGTGGCCAGGCTGGCGCGTCAGCGCGTATCGAAAACTATCTCGGGTTTCCGACAGGCATCTCCGGCCATGCACTGGCGGCCCGGGCATTTACCCAGGCGCAGAAATTCGGGGCGGAAATCGCCATTCCAGTCAACGTAACGTCGCTGCATTGCAAGGGGCTGGAACCCGGCGGCCTGTTCACGCTGCACCTGGATAACGGCATAGGGATCCGCTCGCGCACGATCGTGATCGCCTCGGGCGCTCGCTACCGCCGTCCACAGATCGAGAACCTGGATCGGTTCGAAGGCGCAGGCGTGTCTTACTGGGCCTCGCCGGTGGAAGCACGATTGTGCGAGGGCGAGGAGATCGCGTTGATCGGCGCAGGCAACTCGGCCGGTCAGGCGGTGGTATATCTCGCGCCCCACGTCAAACACCTGCACCTGGTGGTCCGCGGTGAAGGACTGGAGGCATCGATGTCGAGTTACCTCATCGAGCGTATCGCGGCCCTGCCCAATGTCACCCTGCACGCCCGCACCGAGGTCGTCACTCTGTACGGTGACGAGTCGGGGCTGACCGAGGCGACATTCCGCCAACGCGATACCGGCGCCGACTGGACTGGACCGTTGCGCCATCTGTTTCTGTTCGCTGGCGCCGAGCCCAACGCCGGCTGGCTGGAAGGCTGCAACGTTCTGGTGGATGCCAAGGGATTCGTATGTACCGGACAACCCGGTAGCGGGCCCATGTGGTCAGCCCTGGGGCGCGAACCAACGGCGCTGGAGACCACGATGCCGGGCGTGTTCGCGATCGGCGACGTGCGTGCCGGTTCCACCAAACGGGTAGCCGCCGCCGTGGGCGAAGGCGCGCAGGTCGTCGCTGCCCTGCATCAGTTTCTTGCCAAGGCCAAGGAGCCCACGCCATGAGTGACGACTGCCCCCACCTCGCCCACGTCGCCAACGTGGTTCCCGCCACGCGCGGTTGCGCGGAGTGTTTGAAGGCAGGTTCGGAATGGGTGCACCTGAGGTTGTGCCGCAGCTGTGGTCACGTGGGTTGCTTCGACCAATCGCCGGGGCGCCATGCCACGGCGCATTTCCACGCCACCCATCACCCCATCATCGAAGGCTACGACCCACCGGAAGGTTGGGGCTGGTGTTACGTCGACGAACTCTTTTTCGAGCTGCCGAACCAGACACCCCAGGTCGGGCCGATTCCACGTTTCTACTGACCACCATTCGGATGCCGTGCAAAAAAGGGGGCCGCGCCATCCGCTGGCGCGACCCTTCAAAATGGAAGCATCGGACCAGCCTCAGAACTTCACCGTAACCCGGCCGAAGAAGTAGCGGCCGATCGTGTCGAAGTCGCTCGGGTCCGTGTTCGAGTTGAGCGTGTTGTTCGCGTAAAGGAACGGCGGCTGTTTGTCGAAGACGTTGTTGACGCCGAACTCGACGCGCGTATTCAACGGTTCGATGTTGTAGCCCAGCGTGACGTCGTTGTAGGTGGTTGCACCATACTTGTATACCGCTCCCTGGATCGTGCAGTAGCTGCCGTAGTAGCACGAACCATCCGGATGCACGTCCTGTGACGGACTCTTCGATCCCATCTGGAAGCGGCCGATGTAGCGCAGGCGCCAAGACGCGTCCCAGTTACCCATCTGCCAGTTCACGTAACCCTGGCCCTTCCAGCGCGGAAACAGGCAGTTACCGGAAGCTCCCGGGCAAGCCGCGGCCTGCGCGGAGCCGAATGGCATGAAATGTCCGGCGTCATTGTAGGTGACGTTGGCGGGCGTCCCCGGCGCCGTTTGCTCGTTGTAGTACTTCAGGTAGGTGGTATTCAGGCCCACGCTGAACTGGCCGAACGAGAACTGCGGCAGCTTGTAATTCAGCGAGAAATCGATGCCACCCGTGCTCGCGGTGCCAAGGTTGACCGTGGGCTGCAGGGTGTTCGGCGCGATCTGTCCCTGATTGACGCCGCTACCAACGCGATGAATGAACTGGCAATAGAAGAGCTGGCCTGCCGAGCAAAGGTCAAGCTCACTTTGCAGCGCAATCGGCGAGATGATGTTGTTCAAATAGAGGTGCCAGACATCTACCGTCGCGGACAGGCCAGGAGCCCACGACGGGCTATAGACGGCACCAAAATCGAAGGTCTTGCCTTGTTCCGGCTTGAGCGCGACGCCTGCATATTGGGAGCCGGTCGCAAGCGTAGCTGCCTGCGTGCCGGTGACCACGTAGGTGTTCTTGAAGCTGCCGTCGGTGGGCACGTTGACGCAAGCGGGATCGACCGGCGTGCCGGTATAGCCGGTACAAGGATCGGTCGACAGTTTGGGTGCCGAGGAAGCCGGCGACCCGAAAACTTCAAACAGGTTTGGCGCGCGGAACACCTCGGCCACCGTACCGCGCAGCAAGAGATCGTCGATCGGTTTGTATTCAACGGCAAACTTCAAGTTGTTCGTGGAACCGAACATGCTGTACTTGGAAAAGCGGTCGCCGATATCGACGTTGAGTGACTTGGCAAACGGCAGATCGTTGAGGATCGGGATGAATAATTCGGCATATGCCTCCTTGACGTTGTAGCCACCCTGCAATCCAGAGGCACACTGGCTGCCCAGCGTGCAGGTACCGGTGGCCGGATCGATGGTCAGCAAGCCATCGACCTTGTCGTCTTCATATTCCTTGCGATAGTCCCCACCCACCGCCAGGTTGACGGTACCGGCAGGCAGGTCGAACAGGCCGCCATTGAGGTCGACGTGCCAGATCTTTTCGATCTCGGTACCTGTTGCAAGACCGGGCGAGGACGCCGCCTGGAGCGCAGCGCGCGATTGCGGCGTATTGATGTCGAACGGGTTGAACGGAGTGCAGCCAGGAATGATGTTGCCCGGCGTGCCGCAAACGACTGTACCCGTGGCCGGATTCAGGAAGGACGGACCAGCCTCCTGATTCAGGATATTCAGATTCACCAGATTCGTGACTGTGGTGGTGGTGCTGACATGCCCGTAGTCGAGCCCCGCATCCCACTGCCAGGTCTGGTTGCCGATCGGGAAGTCGCCCTTGAACCCGGTGTGCAGCTGGCCGGTGGTAAGGCCGGCGAAGGTTTCGCGCAGGCCCAATGATGTGAGGCGCACACCAAAGTCGCTTGCGCCATTCGCGTACTGGACGCCAAACGGATTGAAGTAGTTATCCGGCGAAACGATCAATCCGCCTGCCGTGGTCAATGGGTCTGCAGCAAGGGCGAAGTTGGAAGCCGTCTTGTCGACGTAGGCATCCAGGTAGGCGACGACATGATCGCTCAGGTTGTAGTTACCCATGAGGAACGCGTTGGTTCGCTCCTGCGGTGTCAGGATCAGGTTGACCGTGGCGTAGTTGTACTTGTCGCTGGCCGGCCCATTGTTCTCAAAACAATGGTAGCCAGCCGGGGTATCTGTGCCCGCCCCTGGGTTGTGCGCCAGGTAGCCGCAATTGGGGACGCCGCCGAAAGCCGCCTGGAAAGCCGGGTTGGTGGTTCCCGTCAGCTGGATATGTCCGTTCACGCCTGAGGAAGACCCGCCAATGTTCGCCCCAACCGGCTGTGGTGCAGACGGCCCCAGTCCGTTCGTGCCATACAACGACACCGCGTTCCTGGAAAACTTGCGATTGCCGGCCTCGATGCCGTCGGTCTTGTTGTAGTCGACGCCGCCCATGATGTTGCCTTTGTCGGACGTCTGGCCAAACGTGAAGCTGTAACCCTGCTGCTCGCCGTCGTTGTGGTCGGACTGACCAAAGTTCGTGGAGAACTCGGCGCCTTGATAATTTTTGCGCAGGATGAAGTTGACCACGCCGCCGATCGCATCCGAACCGTAGACCGAGGACGCGCCGGTCGTCAGCACATCGATGTGGTCGATCATCGAAGCGGGGATCGAGTTCGGATCCACGCCATCGGCGATGAGTGGATTGCCGATGATTCGATGGCCGTCGACCAGGATCAACGTGCGGTTGGGACCCAGGCCGCGCAGACCGATCGTGCTGGCGCCGGTCCCACCGCCGTTGTTGACCGTCGGATTGACGTTGCCGCCGGTCACTGCTGGCAGATCCTGCACCAGGTCGCCCAGGGTCAGCTTGCCGCTGGCCTGGATCGCCGCGCGATCGATCGTCACGACCGGGCTGGCCGTTTCCAGATCCACGCGACGGATGTGCGAGCCCGTCACCACCACGGTTTGCAAGGTAGAAGCTTGTTGTGGAGCAGTCGGATTCGTATTGCCCTGCTGCGTCGGCGTAGGCTGAGTCTGTGCGAATGCCGCGTTGGTGGCGCCCGCTGTCATCACGGCACCGAACGAAAGCGCCATGCGGACTGCCGAGGAAAGCTTAGTGACCCCAAGTTTCATGACAACGTCCTCCGATTTATTATCGACCATGGGTCGGAATGGATCCGCCAAAATCCGTAATTCAGCCAACGTCCAAGGTCAGCCCAGCCACTGGCGAGGTAACGCCATGAGATTGCTTTCTCGTCGCCATGTAAAAATCAGTCCAACAAATAGCCATCGAGCCCGGACCGGAATGGATGGAATGGAATGTTTTATCCGGTCTTGTCCAGCAAACGCGTCGTCAGCTCAATGAGCACATCACGCTCCATGACCACCTCGTGAAGCTTCGATTTCAACTGAGCGACCTCACCCAGACGCGATCGACTATCGCGAAAGCGCTTCACCCAGATCTGAACCGTCTCGCTGCGCAGGTGGAACGCCGAAGCGACTTCTGCGGCTGAATAGCGCTTCTCGATCACCAGGCGAACAGCCTCGGCCTTCAACTCGTCCGGATAGAATTTCGCACGCATGGGCATACCCATCGTTTCGATTCACATTTAATTGAACTGTCGAACTTCACTAATATGAGCAAATCAATTCATCAAACAACGAAGCGACATTCGTTGATTGTTTCTATCGAAACCATTCGTTTAATCGCTCTTGCAACGACGGCTTCACGATATATGAACCTCGCAAGATTTTGCATACCCAATTTGTTTATTTTTTTTATAGCCATTTGAATGGCTGGCTAATATTTATAGCCAATTTGGAGGCGATTTTTATTACCACTTTGGTATTTGCATCGTTCTAAAAACAAATCGCAGGACAGCCGGTATCTGTCCGGCCTTGGACGACCCACCGGGTTCCTTGACTATCCTGCGGAAACGATGAGGTCGCCGACGATGTTTCGCCGACGACGGTCGTCAACGGTATTCGCGTGCTTCGATCGACCGACTGGAACCCACTTTTTTAAAAACAGACTAGGCAAGTAATTCACCGCCAGTGGTCATGCCGTTCGCATCAAAGTGGCTATGTCGCGAGAAGATCGTCGCGCCTAGTCTCCTCATCGTGACCAGCGCAGCGTCTCGGCCAGTGCATCTGCAGGGCGGAACGAACCATCTCGCCACCTCAGCGAGGTGGCTCAGCGTCGCGCGAAACAAAGCGCAGCGGCGGATTCGCCCTGCAAATCGTTGTTGCAACCTGCGTCCTTCGCTGAACAAGCGACCATGTTGCCGTCGAGGTGTGGAATAGGCGTCTCATCAGCAGATCTGAACGCTAGCCCATAGGTAACATCGAAGATCTGTTCGCACGACTCTACAATGCAGTCGTGAGGCTCCCTTGCTGGCAGTGATCTCTCACTCATCATCGGTGGTCAGCATTGAAGTGTCTTGACAGGGTCGACAGCTACTCATCGTGCCTGACCCTGCATTTGAATAGCCAACTCTTCCTGCAACTTTTCTGATGCACTGAGAGGCAGATTCGTATGTTCCTAGAGC
>Ga0302314_10008166_pt1 | contig 18687 bp, 16 predicted proteins | sample III_Palsa_N2_3_FD_200533 | JGI IMG/M metagenome (GOLD analysis project Ga0302314, IMG submission 200533) | Peat permafrost microbial communities from Stordalen Mire near Abisko, Sweden - III_Palsa_N2_3 | ecosystem: Environmental > Terrestrial > Soil > Palsa > Peat permafrost | place: Sweden...
GCGGCCGACATCAGCGGCGTGTGCAGGGTGGCGGGCACCTTGCCGATGACCTCGATGCCGATGAGCAGCGCGAGTACGAAAATCGTGAGGTCAGTGACCAGGGCGGTCGACAAGGCTGGCTCCCTCGGGTTGGAGGATCTCCTGCAGCAGCTTCGCCACCGCGGGCTGGACGACCTCGCCGTCGCGGGTGATGACGACCCCGGCCTGGATCTCGTCGGTCGTGTCGATCTGCAGCGCGCCGTCGGCGGTCATGTGCAGCAGCAGCGCGCTGATGTTGCGGGAGAAGGCGTTGGAGGCGGCGGTCGGAACGGTCGAGGGGAGATTGGCGGCGCCGATGATCGTGACCCCGTTCGCGGTGACCACGGTCCGGCCCGGGGCCGAGCCGGCCACGTTGCCGCCGAGAGCGCTGGCGCCCATGTCCACCAGCACCGAGCCCGCGGCCATCGCCCCGACCGCGTCCTCGGTCACCAGCAGCGGCGGCCGCCGCCCCGGCACCTGGGCGGTCGTGATCACCACGTCGTGCTTGGCGATGTGGGCGGCCAGCTCGGCCTGCTGAGCGTCCCGCTCCTCGGTGGTGAGCTCGCGGGCGTAGCCGCCCTCGCCCGCCGCGCTGACGACCGAGGTCAGCTCGAGGAAGGTCGCGCCGAGCGACTCGACCTCGCCCTTGGACGCGGGCCGCACGTCGTAGCCGCTGACCTGGGCGCCGAGCCGCCGGGCGGTGCCGATCGCCTGCAGGCCGGCCACGCCCGCGCCGAGCACCAGCAGCTTGGCCGGCCGCGCGGTGCCCGCCGCCGTGATCAACAGCGGGAAGAACCGGCCGTAGGCCTCGGCCGCCACCAGCGCGGCCTTGTAGCCGGCCACGTTGGCCTGCGAGCTCAGCGCGTCCATGCCCTGGGCGCGCGACAGCGTGCGCGGCAGCAGGTCGAGGGAGACGGCGGTGACGCCCTTGGCCGCCAGTTCGCGGGCAAGCTCAGGGGTGACCAGCGGGGAGAGCATCCCGACGACCGTCTGCCCGGCCCTCAGCCTGCCCGTCGCGGCCTCGTCGGGGCGGGTCACGGTGAGGATGACGTCGGCCGCGGCGTAGAGGTCGGCCGTCTTCGCGATCGTCGCCCCGGCCGCCCGGTAGGCGCTGTCAGGGAACCAGGCGGCGTCTCCGGCGCCCTCCTCCACCAGCACCTCAAGGCCGGCCGCGGTCAGCCGCGGCACGGTCTCGGGGACCAGGGCGACGCGCCGTTCCCCCGGCGCGCTCTCCTTAACGACAGCCACCTTCATGGGCGTGAACCCGTCATATGCGCACCCCTACTCGATTCGCGCGCGGCCGCGCCAACTATTCGAGGCTAAGCCGCGTTATTCGGAAGCGGTAGGACCAGGGGCCCATGATCATGAAGGTTTTTATGTGATACGTGAAGTTTGTGAGTTTTTGTACTTGGTCTAGACCAGGCTTGCTGGTGGTAATTCGGAGTTCCGGCGGGGCGAGAGTCGCGCTCGCCGCGCTGTCTTAGCCGCCGTTCCCCGCTCGGCCGCCGCCGACTTCGGCCCGGAGCAGCTCGCCGATCTTCTCGCCCGCCGCGACCACCGCGGCCGCGTGCAGCCGCCCGGGCGACCTGGTGAGCCGCTCGATCGGCCCGGACACCGAGATCGCGGCGAGCACCCGGCCGCCCGCCCCGCCCGCCGCCTGCGCCCCGCGCACGGGCGCGGAGACGGACGCCACCCCCGCCTCGCGCTCGGCCGCGCTCGCGGCCCAGCCCCGGCGGCGGACCCCGGCCAGCGTGGTGGCGGTGAACTTGGCGCCGCGCAGCCCCCGGTGCATCCGCTCGCCCTCCTCCCAGGCGAGCAGCACCTGGGCGGCCGAGCCCGCGGTCATCGGCAGCGCCGCGCCGACCGGGACGGTGTCGCGCAGCCCGCTCGCCCGCTCGGCCGCCGCCACGCAGACCCGCACGTCGGCCTGCCGGCGGTAGAGCTGGGCGCTCTCCCCGGTCGCGTCCCGCAGTTGGATCAGCACCGGCTGGGCGACCGCCAGCAGCCGGTCCTCGCCCGCGGCCGAGGCGAGCTCGGCGATCCGCGGGCCGAGCACGAACCGGCCCTGCACGTCCCTGGCCAGCAGCCGATGCCGCTCGAGGGCGACCGCGATACGGTGCGCGGTGGGGCGGGCCAGCCCGGTCGCGTCGACCAGCTGGGCGAGGGTGGCCGGGCCGCTCTCGGCCGCGGCCAGCACCGACACGGCTTTGTCGAGCACGCCGACCCCGCTAGTATCGTTCATGTAATGATATTGCCGTCTCAAATTGTGAGATGCAAGTCGAGGCGGCGCGGTAACAACCCCAGCGCCGGCGCGGTACGGCGGTACCGCCCTGACGGCGACAGCGCGACTGAAGGAGATGGACCGCATGAGCAGCGAACCTCGCACGCTCGCGGAGAAGATCTGGGACGCCCACGTGGTGCGCAGCTCCTCCGGCGAGCCCGACCTGCTCTACATTGACCTGCACCTCGTCCACGAGGTCACCAGCCCGCAGGCCTTCGACGGCCTGCGCGCGGCCGGGCGGAAGGTTCGCAGGCCGGACCTGACCGTCGCGACCGAGGACCACAACGTCCCCACCACCGGCATCACCGGCCCCGGGGTCTCGCTGTCCGGCCCGGACAGCCCGGTCACCGACCCGGTCTCCCGCACCCAGGTTGAGGCGCTGCGCAAGAACGCGGCCGAGTTCGGGGTCACGCTGTTCCCGATGGGCGACGCCGGGCAGGGCATCGTGCACGTGATCGGCCCGCAGTTCGGGCTGACCCAGCCGGGCATGACGATCGTCTGCGGCGACTCGCACACCTCGACCCACGGCGCGCTCGGCGCGCTCGCGTTCGGCATCGGCACCAGCGAGGTCGAGCATGTGCTCGCGACCCAGACGCTGCCCCAGATCAAGCCGAAGACGATGGCCGTCAACGTCGAGGGGGCGCTGCCCGACGGGGTGACCGCCAAGGACCTGATCCTCGCGATCATCGGGCAGATCGGCACCGGCGGCGGCCAGGGGTACGTCATCGAGTACCGCGGCGAGGCGATCAGGTCGCTGTCGATGGAGGGCCGGCTGACCGTCTGCAACATGTCGATCGAGGCGGGCGCGCGGGCCGGCCTGGTCGCGCCGGACGAGGTCACGTTCGAGTACCTGAAGGGCCGCCAGTACGCGCCGCAGGGCGCCGACTGGGACGCCGCCGTGGCCTACTGGAGCGAGCTCGGGACCGACGAGGGCGCCGTCTTCGACCACCAGGTCACGATCGACGCGACCGTGCTCACCCCGTACGTCACCTGGGGCACCAACCCCGGCCAGGCGCTGCCGCTCGGCGCCACCGTGCCGGCCCCGGGCGAGACCAAGGACCCCAACGCGACCGAGCGCGCCCTCACCTACATGGGGCTGACCGCGGGCACGCCGCTCAAGCAGATCACGGTGGACACCGTGTTCGTCGGCTCCTGCACCAACGGCCGGATCGAGGACCTGCGCGCGGCCGCCGACGTGATCCGCGGCCGGAAGGTCGCCGACGGGGTCCGGATGCTCGTCGTCCCCGGTTCGATGCAGGTCCGCGCGCAGGCCGAGGGCGAGGGGCTGAACGAGATCTTCACCGCGGCCGGGGCCGAGTGGCGCAGCGCGGGCTGCTCGATGTGCCTGGGCATGAACCCCGACACGCTCCAGCCGGGGGAGCGGTCCGCCTCGACCTCGAACCGGAACTTCGAGGGCCGTCAGGGCAAGGGCGGCCGGACCCACCTGGTGTCACCCGCCGTCGCCGCCGCCACCGCCGTCACCGGCCGGCTGTCCGCGCCGGCCGACCTGTAGGGAGCTAGGACATGGAACCATTCGTCACCCACACCGGGCGCGCGCTGCCGTTGCGGCGCAGCAACGTGGACACCGACCAGATCATCCCGGCCGTGTACCTCAAGCGGGTCACCCGCGACGGGTTCGGCGACGGGCTCTTCGCGGCCTGGCGGGAAGACCCGTCGTTCGTGCTCAACCAGCCCCGCTACGCGGACGCGACCATCCTGGTGGCGGGGCGCGACTTCGGCACCGGGTCGTCGCGTGAGCACGCCGTCTGGGCGCTGCTCGACTACGGCTTCCGGGCGGTGATCGCGCCGAGGTTCGGCGACATCTTCCGCAACAACTCCACCAAGGCGGGGCTGCTGCCGGTCGTGCTGCCGGAGAAGGTCGTGGCCCTCATCCAGGACGCGGCCGAGGCCGAGCCGCCGGCCGAGGTCACCGTCGACCTGGAGCGGTGCGAGGTGCGCGTCGTCGGCGGCGGCCTGGCCGAGGACCTGGTTGAGCCGTTCCAGATCGACGACTACACCCGCTGGCGGCTGCTGGAGGGCCTGGACGACATCGGGCTGACGCTGCGGCACGAGGACGCGGTGACCGCGTTCGAGGCCCGGCGGCCGTCCTGGCTGCCCGCCACCGTGTAGTCGCCCGGGCGCGTCGGTTTCACTCCGATATGCGTTCATTTGCCAGATCGCGATTGCCTGAACAGGACCGACACGCCGGCCAAAATTGGCCAAGGTTATTGTGTACCGAGGCCCGATCGCCTACTTTCGGGCTGGTCAGGGGTCGCGATTCAGGCGTGCATGCCCATAAGCGCGGCCTCCCGTGGGGGAACGCAGGAGTGAATAATGAACAAGCGTGATCTGATCGACGCGCTCTCGGGTCGCCTGGGGGACAAGAAGTCCGCGACCGAGGCGCTGAACGCAGTCCTCGAGACCATCCAGTCGGCCGTGGCAAGCGGCGACAAGGTCGCGATCACCGGTTTCGGCGTCTTCGAGAAGAGCGAGCGCCCGGCTCGGACGGCGCGTAACCCCGCGACGGGTGCCGAGATCAACGTGCCCGCGAGCTCAGTGCCGAAGTTCCGCCCTGGGGCGGACTTCAAGGCCCTGGTCAACGGGGACAAGCCGGGCGAGCAGAAGGCGGCCCCCAAGGCCGCTGCGAGGAAGAAGTAACGGCAAGGGTCAGGCAGCGCGCGGCATCGACGGGCGGCGGCACCGGGGGGAGAAAGTCCCGATGCCGCCGCCCGTCGCGTCGTAGCCAGCCAGCCAGCCGAGCAGCCGACCGCTACCGCGGTCCGTCCGGCTTGGCCAGCGCGCTGGCGATGATCCGGTCGATCAGGGCGGGGGCCGGCAGCCCGGTGGCGGCCCACATCATCGGGAAGCCGGACATCGGCGTCATCCCCGGCATCGTGTTGATCTCGTTGACGAGGACGTTCCCGTCGGAGGTGTAGAAGCAGTCGACGCGGGCGAGCCCCTCGCACGAGATCGCGTCGAACGCGGCGCACGACAGCGCCCGCACCTGTTCGAGGGCCTGCTCGGGGATCGGGGCGGGGATCTCCATCCGGGTGTTCGCCGCCAGGTACTTGGCCTCGAAGTCGTACCAAGTCGAGTCCGGGTCCACCATGACCTGGCCGGGCACGCTGGCCTCGGTCGGGCCGCCGTTGACGCCCTCGAGCACGGCGCATTCGACCTCGACCCCGTCGATCGCCGCCTCGACCAGCACCTTGCGGTCGTACCGGCGGGCTTCCTCGATCGCGGCCTCGAGCTCGTCGAGATCGGCCGCGCGCGACGTGCCGATCGACGATCCGCCCCGGGCGGGCTTGACGAACACCGGCCAGCCGAGCTCGCCGATCTCGTCCAGCACCCGCTTGCGCTCCGCCGCGGAGGCGGCCGAGCCCCAGTCGCGGTCGCGCACCACCACGTACGGCCCGATCGGCAGCCCGCGCGCCGCGAACAGCAGCTTCATGTACTCCTTGTCCATGCCCGCCGCGCTGGCGAACACCCCCGCCCCGGCGTACTTGACGCCGGCCATCTCCAGCAGCCCCTGGATCGTCCCGTCCTCGCCGTAGGTCCCGTGCAGCAGCGGCAGCACCACGTCGACCTCGCCGAGGTCGGCCGGCACGGCGGCCGGCCCGCTGAACACGAGCGAGCCCCCGTCGGGGCCGGCTTGCGGTGTGACCGACACGCCCGGCGTGGCCACCGCCTCGACTGACGGCAGCTCACCCGCGCTCAGCGCCAGCCGCGAGACGTCGCCCGAGGTCAGCACCCACCGGCCGTCGCGCGCGATGCCGATCGGCACCACGTCGTACTTGTCCCGGTCGATGGCCGCGAGGAAGAGCCCGGCGCTAGCGCACGACACCGCGTGCTCGACGCTCCGCCCCCCGAACACGACGGCCACCCGTATCTTGCGCTGCGCGCTCATGCACCACCACCTCCATTGGCCCAAGTCATCCCGAAGATGGTAGCCGCTGGCCGACGTTGACAGGTTTGCCCCGCCGTTACATCCCGATGCTGTTCTCGCCGGCGGCGCCCAGGTCAGGGGTAGGCGTAGTAGGAACCGGTGAGGTCGACGTTGACCGCGACCGTCCTGGACCCGGCGTTGTAGAGGCGGATGGCGCCGTCCGTGCCCACCGCCACGATCGAGGCGTTGGCGACCGAGACCCCGGGCGCGTAGCTGACGCTGATCAGGAAGGGCAGGGCGGTGCCGTCGGCGTAGGCGGCGACGGTGCCGGACGCGGTCGCCTCGGAGGCGGTCAGGTCGAGCGCGACCGCGGTGGTGCCGGACGCCGGTATCCCGTCCTTGCCCGCGATCGGCACTGTGACCGACTGGTTGGCCGGGATGAAGACCGTGCCCAGCCGCCGCGGGGTGGCCGGCAGGAACACCGAGTTCGAGCCGGTGAAGAGGTAGTAGCCGACCACCTCGGCGGTGAAGTAGGCGGACCCGGCGCCCGCGTTCTGGATGACCTCCTTGCCGCCGTCGGCCGAGATCATGACGAGGCGGGTGACCTGCTGCCCCTTGAACCAGTAGTCGCCGTTGACGGCCGCCTGGGCGCCGTACGCGGTCGTGCCGTAGGTGGTGAAGCGGCCCGCCGTCGTGCCGCCCGAGGCGGTGACGTCGAGGACGACGTCCTCCGCGTTGGCCGGGACCCCGTGCAGGCCGGCCACCTGGAACGTCACCGTGCGACCGCCCGCGACCTCGGTCTTGGGCAGCGTGGTGACCGGCGTGACGGGGGAGTAGGTCTCGCCGTTGGCCCCGTAGCCGTGCGTCGTCATGATCGTGTCGATCCCGTAGGTGACGATCTGGAGGTTGACGCTCCCGGCGCTGCCGTTGTAGAAGTCGACCGTGCCGCCGGTCGCCAGGGTCGAGTTCTCGACGTCCTGGCCCGCCTGGAACTGCACGGTCGACAGATCGGGCCGGGTCGTCCCGTCCGGGTAGACGATGACGAAGCCCGCCTTCTGCGGGCTGGTGACGATCACGTCGACCAGCGCGCCGCGAGCGCAGCAGTCGCCCCCGACCAGCTTGGACAGCGCGATCTTGACCAGCCCGTGCCCCGCCACCGAGTGGTCGTAGTCGGTGAACGGGTACACGTCCTGCGGCTCATCGCCGACGGTGATCGTGGCCTTGGCGGTGGAGGTCCGGCCGATCTTGTCGGTCACGGTGATGGTGGCGGTGTAGGTGCCCGGCTCCGCGTACGTGTACTCCCAGGTGCCGTCGTTGCCGGGGTTCGACCCCGCGCCGGAACCGCCGTAGCTGATGGCCGAGCTGGCGATCTCCCAGCCGGTGCTGCCCGGCGACGCGGTGAAGACCGCCGTGTCGGGCTGGATCCCGGTGGTCGTGCCGAGGCCCTCCGGCGCGGCGCTGAGCCCGGCCGTCGGCCCTGAATCGGGCAGCGCGTAGACCGTCCCGAGGTTCGCGTTGACGGTCATGCCGCTGGTGTCGGTCGCGGTGAGCGTGATCGCGTACTGGCCCGCCGTCGTGTACGGGTGGGACAAGGCGGTGCCGGGAGTGGCGGGCGCCGGCGCGCTGCCGTCGCCGAAGTCGACCGTGTAGCTGACCGGCTCGCCCCACCCGCTGGTGCCATTGCTGGTGACCGTCACCCCGGTGGTGAAGGGCACCTCCCCGGCCGGGTACCCGTCCGAGTTCAGCGCCGGGGCGGTGAACGTGACCGGCAGGCTGTCCTGCCGCGCGAACGCGCCCCGGCTGGCGTAGCAGCCGCCGTTGCCGAGGCTGGCGTCGGTCGCCAGCGGGTCGCGCAGCCACGGCTGGCCGTCGAGGTCCGTGCTCAGCAGGCCGGGCGCGGAGCAGTCACCCGAGTCGATGGCGGGCGACCCCTCGGGCGGGGCCTCGATGAACACCGCGGGGAGGGCGAGGTCGTGCGCCCCCTGGCCGGTGGCGGCCCCGAAGGCAGCCGGAGCCGGGTAGCTGGTGCCCGCCCACGAGTAGTCGGTGGCGGTTCCCTCGGAGAAGAAGGCGTTGTAGTCGGCCGTGATCCCGCCCGCCGAGGCGGCCGAGCTCGCGTCCACCGACAGCCCGACCGTGGCGGTCGGGCAGGTGGACGAGGCGATCGGCTCGATGACGTTGTTCTCGGCCGTGCCCGAGCTGCCGTCGGCGAAGGCGATCCCGGTGCGGTTGACGGTGCTGCCCGAGCACTCGACCAGCAGCGTGTTGTTGGTGACGACGGCGCCGGAAGTGCCGTCGAGCGTGAATGCCGATGCCATGTTCCCGGCGCGAACCCAGTTGGTGGTCAGGGTCACCTGCTGCGCGCCCGGCTTCGCCAGCACCGCGACGCCAAAGTCGCTCGAGGCGAATTCGGTCCGGGATACGGTGACGTCGGAGGACGCGCCGTCGATCATGATGTCGTCCGACTCCGGCGTGCCCGATGCGCCGTTGTAATGGCTGATCACCAGGTTCGCCAGCGAGATGTCGGAGGAGCCGACCACGTCGACCGCGTCGTCCGTCTCCCAGCTCTCGATGTTGAGCCGGGACAGCGTCACGTCGTGCACGTCCTGGAGCGTGACGACGGCCTTGCCCGTCTGCTTGTCCGGCGACAGCGCGGGATCAACGCCGGTCCCCGGCCAGGCGAACGTGATCGGCTCACCCGGAGTGCCCGACCGGCTGATCGTCACCGACTGCGGATCCTCGCTCGCGGTGGCGGCGGAGACGTCGACCGTCTGCCCCGGGTCGACCACGTTCGCGGCCGCCTGGACCGTGCAGAACGGGTCGGCTTGCGTCCCCGGCCCGCTATCGCTGCACGTCCCGTTGAAATCGACGTACAGGGTCGTCCCCGGCGCCGAGGCCGGAGCGGAGCCCCCCGCCGCCCCATCGGCCGCCGAAGCCGAGGGGATAACCGCCACGCCGCCAATGATGAGAACCGCCGCCGCGACCCCCGCCAGCCCACCAGAAATACGCACCCGACGCCACCTCTAAGCAAAATGACAAGATATAAGCTCACAATTCCTACCAGTGCGCCGATTGCTTCGCAAGATATTAGAAGCCACGGCGGGGCTCCGCGGAAAAGTGAAGTCCAGAGCGTGCCTGTCACCTACGCCATCGACCGCCTCTATTGGTGTCTCCGGCGTAGCCGACAGGGCGGCAGCACCTCGGCAGCAACCTGCCAGCGCCCACCGGCGCTAGTGGCCAAGCGCCTCAAGCGCGGTGTAGGCGTCGCTGATCAGGTCTTCCACGTCTTCCAGCCCGATCGAGAAGCGGACTGCCCCCGCGTCGATCCCCGCCGCCCCGAGCGCCCGGTCGTCGAGCTGCCGATGCGTGGTCGACGCGACGTGCGACACCACCGTGTGCGTGCCCCCGAGCGAGGTCGCCGCGGCCGCCAGCCGGAGCTTGGACGCGAAGGCGAGCCCCGCCTCCCGGCCGCCGTACGGGGTGACGGTGACGATCGCCCCGAACCGGACCCCCTCGGGCCCGGCGTCGAAGGTCCGCCGGGCCAGCTCGTGTCCCGGATGCGTGGGCAGCCCCGGGTAGTCGACGTAGGCGACGGCCGGGTGCTTGGCCAGGGTGGCGGCGAACACCGAGGCGCTCGCGCACTGCCGCCGCACCCGCACCGGCAGCGTCTCCAGCCCGCGGCGGAGCAGGAACGCCTCGTCGGGGGAGAGCGACCCGCCGGTGTCGATCCGGGTCGCGCGGATCTGCGAGATCAGGTCGAGCGAGCCGGTCACGACCCCGCCCGTGCTGTCGGAGTGACCCCCGATGTACTTGGTGGCCGAGTGCACGACCAGGTCCGCGCCGTGCTCGAGCGGTCGGCAGATCACCGGCGGGGCGAGCGTGGAGTCGATGACGAGCAGCGCCCCGTTTTCGTGGGCGATCTCGGCCAGCTGCCTGATATCGGCCACCGCGGTCGTCGGGTTGGCGATCGTCTCGGCGAAGATGATCCTGGTCGCGGGCCCGACGGCGGCCCGGACGGCATCGAGGTCAGAAATATCGACGAAGTCGGTCGAGACCCCGAACCGCGACAGCACGTTCCGCAGCAGACTGTACGTCCCGCCGTAGAGGGCAGCCGACGCCACCACGTGCGCCCCCGCCCGGGCGAAGGCCCAGAACACCCCGGAGATCGCCGCCATCCCCGAGGCGAAGGCCTGGGCGGCGGGCCAGCGCGGCAGGTTGGCGCCCTCCATGGCCGCGACCGCGCGCGCGAACGCGTCCACCGTCGGGTTGTCGATCCGGCTGTAGCTGTACCCCGGCATCTGGTCGCCGAGGACGGCCGCGTACTCCTGGGCCGAGGAGAACGCGAACGCGGCGGTCCGGTAGACCGGCGTGCCGAGCGGCCGCTGCGCGGTCTCCGGCGGCGGGGGCAGGTGAACTGCCCTGGTGTTCTCCCCAAGCTGCCTGCGGGCTATTTCCACGTACAAGGCTCCATCGACGCGATTGGTCCCCAGTACCCACATACCGTAACGGAAATGTCGCGGTTCAGGCGCCGTACCATTCCGGTTTGGCTGAACGAGACGCTAGCACCGCCGCCGCACCGCCAACCGGCAAGTCGCCGGAGATCACCGACGCGACGACCTCGGTGATCGGCATCTCGACCCCGTGCTTGCGGGCCAGCTCGAGCACCGGCGCGTAGCTGGTGGCCCCCTCGGCGGTCTGCTTGGTCACCTCGCGGGCCCGCGCGGAGCTCATGCCCTGCCCCAGGCACTGGCCGAACGTCCGGTTCCGCGACAGCGGCGAGCTGCAGCTTGCCACCAGGTCGCCCAGCCCGGCCAGCCCGGCGAACGTCCGCGGGTCGGCCCCGAGCACCTCGCCGAGTCTGGCCATCTCCGCCAGCCCCCGCGTGATCAGGGTCGCCTTGGTGTTGTCGCCGAGGCCGAGCGCCACCGCGATGCCGACCGCGACCGTGATGACGTTCTTGACCGCGCCGCCGAGCTCGCACCCGATCACGTCGGTGTTCCAGTACGGCCGGAAGTAATCGGTGTGACAGGACCGCTGCAGCAGCCGCGCGCTCGGCTCGTCGGTGCAGGCCACCACCGAGGCGGCGACCTGGCGCTGGGCGATCTCCATGGCCAGGTTGGGGCCGGAGACGACCGCGACCCGGTGCGGGGGGACGTCGAGCGTCTCCATGATCACCTCGCTCATCCGCTTCAGCGAGCCGAGCTCGATGCCCTTGATCAGCGAGACCAGCAGCGTCTGGGGCGGGATGAGCGGCGCCCACGCCTCCAGGCAGGCCCGCAGCGTCTGCGCGGGCACGGCGAAGACCACCAGGTCGGCGCCGTCGACCGCCTCGGCGGCGTCATCGGTCGCGGTCAGCGACGCGGGCAGCGGGATCCCGGGCAGGTACCTGGTGTTCTCGTGGCCTACCGTGATCGCCGTCGCCACCTCCGCGCTGCGCGCCCAGATCGTCACCGGCGTGCCCGCGTCGGCGAGCACCAGCGCGAACGTGGTGCCCCACGATCCGGCGCCGAGTACCGCCGCCTTCACTGCCCGGTCACCTCCGGCGCGGCCTCATTCGACGCAACCGGCTCCGACGCAACCGGCTCCGACGCGGCATCGTACGCCGGCGCGGCATCGGACGTCGGCGCGGCATCGGCCGCGACAGCGGGCTGAGCCGCCGGGGTGGAACCAGGGACCGTTCGAGATGATGTGTTCGGATCCCACGGCAGGGCGGGCGGCTCCTCCTCCCGCAGCTGCCCGACCAGGGCCGTCACCTCGCCCATGATCGCCTCGGTGGCGGCCCGCAGCGCCCGCGCCGAGGTGTGCTTGCCGGCCCACTCCGACAGGTCAACCGGCTTGCCGGCTACCGTACGCACGGTCTTGCGCGGGAACAGCTTCACCTTCTTGCTGCCGTAAGGGAGGATCTCTTGGGTGCCCCAGTGGGCGATCGGGATCACCGGCGCGCCGGAGGTCAGCGCGAGCCTGGCGACGCCGGTCTTGGCCACCATCGGCCACAGCTCGGGGTCGCGGGTGGCGGTCCCCTCGGGGTAGAAGATCACCGAGGCCCCCTCGGCCAGCCGCTTCTCGGCCTCCTTGAGCACCAGCCCGGCGTCCGCCCGGCCCCGGTGCACCGGCAGCTGGCCCGCCTTGTAGAGGAACGGGCCGATGCCCTTGACGTTGAACGCGCCGTCCTTGATGAGGAACGTCGGGTACCTGCCGTTCGCCTGGAAGAACAGCGCGTCGGTGCCCCAGTCCACGTAGGACAGGTGGTTGGGGGCGAAGATCACGCCGCCCTGCTTGGGAATGTTCTCCGTGCCCGACCACTTGTTCCTGATCAGCAGGGTAAGCAGGGGTCGCAGCACGATGACGGAGATCAGCCGCCACGTGGGCGAGTAAGACTTGCTCATCGGGGAGGCCTTCCCATGGTCGCGTTCCGCACAACATGCTCCCAAGTCTGCCGGTGGCCGGCTAGATGACGGAGTCTGCCCGTTACGGCTGGACAGTTCTGCTGCCAGTCAAGGTACTAGCCCAGGCTAAGTCCCGGCTCGCCCAGCTGGCAGGCGACCGGCGTCACGAGCTGGCCCTCGCGCTGGCCTCCGACACCGTTTCGGCCGTGGTCGCCTGCCCGGAAGTCGCGCGGGTGATCGTGGTCACGTCCGACCCGGTGGCCGGGCCGAGGCTGTCCTCGCTCGGCGCGCTCATCATCCCCGAGGCGCCCCCGGTCGCGCCGGACGGCGATGCCCGCGACGCCCGCGGCCCCGCCGACGGCGGGCGCCCGAATCCGGACGGCAGCCAGCGCCCGCTCAACACGGCCCTGCTGCGCGGGGCGACGGTGGCGGCCGGCCGCTGGCCCGGAACCGGGCTGGCGGCGCTGACCGCGGATCTGCCCGCGCTGCGCCCGGCCGAGCTGGCGGTGGCGCTGCGCGCGGCGGCGGTGACGGCGGGCCCGTCCGGCGCGGCGTTCGTGCCGGACGCCGCGGGCGTGGGCACGACGATGTACGCGGTCGTGCCGGGCGGGAAGTTCCAGCCGATGTACGGCGGGGCGTCCCGGGCGCGGCATGCCGCCGGCGGCGCCACCGAGCTCGCGCTCGATGGCATCGCCGGACTCCGCCAGGACGTGGATACACCGGATGACCTGCGGGCAGCGGTTGCGCTTGGGGTCGGACCGCGGACCGCCGAGGTCGCGGCGGAGCTCCTCGCCGACGCGTGAAAGCGCGGGCGGTCGCCCGCGCCTAAGCCGGCGCTCAAATCCTGACCACCGGGCAGGTGAGGGTTCTGGTGATCCCCTCGACCGCCTGAATTTGAGCTGCGACCAGCTTGCCGAGCTCGTCCACGTTCTCGGCGACTGCGCGCACGATGACGTCATAGGGACCGGTGACATCCTCCGCCTGCGTGACTCCGGCGATCTCTGCGATCTGCCGGGCCACGTCGGCGGCTCTGCCGACCTCGGTCTGGACGAGGATGTATGCCTGCACCATGGCGTCCTCCAGCGGGCGGCCTGCGGTTGCCGCCTGAACTGCCAAGGTACCGCAATGGTCCAGACCTGTTTCAGCCTGGTAGGCGAATTTCATGCGGAATGCGGCCTACGTGCGGTCCGCGAGCCTGATTAGGCTGGGGGTCGGCACCCGCGCGGCGGGTACGGCGGACGGAGGCGGCACATCGCTGAGCAGGGCGGTTCCATCGCGGAGATGGGCGAATGGGGGGTCATCGCGGCGCTCACCGGCCGGATGCCCGCCGGGCCGCTGACATCGGTCGGAATCGGCGACGACGCGGCCGTGGTCGGCGCTCCGTCCGGCAGCGTGGTGGCGGCGGTCGACCTCCTGCTCGAGGGCAGGCACTTCCGGCGGGACTGGTCGAGCGCGTACGACATCGGGGTGAAGGCGGCCGCGCGCAGCCTGGCCGACATCGCGGCGATGGGCGCGGTCAACACCGCGCTGCTGGTGGCGCTGGCGGTGCCCGGCGAGCTGCCCGCCAGCTGGCCGCTCGAGCTCGCCGACGGCCTCGCGGCCGAGGCCGCCCGGGCGGGCGCCGGGATCGTCGGCGGCGACACCGCCCGGGCCGATTCGGTGCTGCTGTCGGTGACCGCGCTCGGCGACCTGGCCGGCCGCCGGCCGGTGCTCCGCTCGGGGGCCCGGCCCGGCGACGTGATCGCGGTGGCGGGACCGCTCGGCCGGTCGGCGGCCGGGCTGGCGCTGCTTTCGGCCGGCGTCGCCGTGACGTCGGACGCGCTGGCCGGGCTGGTGTCCGCCCACCGGCGCCCGTCACCGCCGTACGAGGCGGGCCCCGAGGCGGCCGCGCTCGGCGCGACCGCGATGATCGACGTGAGCGACGGGCTGCTGGCCGACCTCGGTCACATCGCCGACGCGAGCGCCGTCGCGCTCGACCTCGACAGCTCAGCCCTGGACGCCGGCCAGCCGCTCGCCGAGGCAGCCGCAGTGCTGAAAGCGCAAACCTCTTCATCATCCCGAACGGTCCCGGCCGGCTCCCCGCCGCCCACTCCCCTGGAGTGGGTGCTGACCGGCGGCGAGGACCACTCCCTGGTCGCCACGTTCCCCGCGACGGTGCACCTACCGCCCCGCTGGCGCATCATCGGCCACGTCAGCGCCACCCCCCACGCCGACGCCAGCGGCATCGGCATCACCGTCGACGGCGCGCCGCACGCGGGCCCGGGCGGCTGGCAGCATTTCCGCTAGTCGGCGCCTCGAGCGCGCGCCCACCTGTCGCCTACGCCATCCACCCCAAGCCCGACCTGTCGCCTACGCCGTCGACACCAATAGGCCCTGTCGATGGCGTAGCCGACAGGCTCGCGAACCTGTCGATGGCGTAGCTGACAGCCCCGTGCCGCCTCGGCCGCCTCCGGAAAACGCGACAAGCCGCCGCGTCACGAGTGACGAGGCGGCTTGAAACGGCGTTTAGGCGCTACTAGGACGCTGTCGCGCGGGTGACCTTGCCCGCCTTGATGCAGGAGGTGCACACGTTCAGGCGCTTGGGCGTACCAGAGATGATGGCCCGAACGGTCTGGATGTTCGGGTTCCAACGACGGCGGGTACGGACGTGCGAGTGCGACACGTTGTTGCCGAAGCCCGGCCCCTTGCCGCAAACGTCGCAGACGGAAGCCACGGCTGCCTCCACAAAATAGGATGGTTAGAGTCTGACGGCGCCTCACCCGGTGGCGATGAACACGCCAACGCGAAACTGAGGCAGCCTGCGAATCATACCGGAGGAACGCCGTCGGCGCGAACGGCGCGAGATTCCTCGAATGTCGGTCCCTGCTTCTATGCTGCCAACTGTGACCACGTTGCGCGACCCGCTGGTCAAAGTGCTTGGCAAGAAGGCGGGCGACACGTTCGAGAAGATCTTCGGCCTGCGGACGGCCGGTGACCTGCTGCGGCACTACCCGCGCCGTTACTACACCCGCGGCGAGCTGACCCCGCTCGACGCGCTGCACGAGGGCGATCACGTTACCGTGCTGGCGATGGTGGATCTCGTCAGCCGGATCGGACCTGGGCCCGATCAGAAGTACAACCACAAGCCGGCCAAATATGGCAGCCAGCGCCTGGAGGCTATCGTCACCGACGGGCCGGGCAAGCTCCAGCTGGTCTTCTTCGCCAGCGTCGGCCTGCACGCCCGTCAGCTCAAGCACGGCTCGATCGGCCTGTTCGCGGGCACCGTGTCCAGCTTCCGCGGCCGCCGCCAGCTGGTGCACCCCGAGTACGAGATGCTGCCCGAGACCAACGACACCCCGCTGATGACGGCCGAGATCGCCGAGGAGTTCGCCAACGAGCGGATCGCGGTCTACCCGGCCAGCGCCAAGCTCAGCTCGTGGAAGATCTCCCGGGCGATTGACGTGATCCTCGACACGCTCGACGCGGGCGAGGACCCGATCCCGGCCGAGGTACGCGAGAAATACGGCCTGTGGCCGAGGGAACTGGCCATAAGGGCGATCCACCGTCCGCAGGACCGCGCGGAGGAAGATCACGCGAAGAAGCGCCTCAAGTGGGACGAGGCCTTCACCATGCAGGCCGCGCTGGCCCAGCGGCGGCTGGCCGCCGCCGCGATGCCGTCGGTGCCGAGGCCGCCGATCCCCGACGGCCTGGTGGCCGCGTTCGACCGGCGGCTGCCGTTCACGCTCACTCAGGGCCAGCGCGAGGTCGGCGAGGAGCTGGCCCACGACCTGGCCTGCGCCTACCCGATGAACCGGCTGCTGCAGGGCGAGGTCGGCTCGGGCAAGACCGTCGTCGCGGTGCGGGCGATGCTGCAGGTGGTGGACGCGGGCGGGCAAGCGGCGCTGCTGGCGCCGACCGAGGTGCTCGCGCAGCAGCACTACCGGTCGATCACCGCGCTGCTCGGCCCGCTGGCGCAGGCCGGCCAGCTCGGCGGCGGCGACCAGGCGACCCGGGTGGCGCTGCTGACCGGCTCGACCGGGGTGCGGGCGCGCCGGTCAGCGCTGACCGACGCGTTCACCGGAGACGCGGGCATCCTGATCGGCACCCACGCCCTGCTCGAGGACCGGGTGCGCTTCGCCGACCTCGGGCTCGCGGTCATCGACGAGCAGCACCGGTTCGGCGTCGAGCAGCGCGACGCGCTCAGGGATAAGACGCTCGGCTCCCGCCCGCACGTGCTGGTGATGACGGCGACGCCGATCCCGAGGACGGTCGCGATGACCGTCTTCGGCGATCTCGAGATCTCGACGCTGTCCGAGCTCCCGGCGGGCCGTTCGCCGATCGCCAGCCACGTGGTGCCCGCCCTCGAGCGCCCGCGCTTCCTCGAGCGGGCGTGGCAGCGGATCCGCGAGGAGGTCGAGTCCGGACGGCAGGCGTACGTGGTCTGCCCCCGGATCAGCAGCGAGACGTCGGGCGCGCCGGGGGACGGCACGGACGGCGATGACGGGGCGGACGGCATGCTCGACCTCGACCTCGATATCGACGGCGGGGGACAGGACGCGAGCCAGGACGCCCGCCGTCCGCCGCTGGCGGTTCTCGACGTGGCCCCGGCGCTGACGGCGGGCCCGCTGTCCGGCCTCCGGGTCGGGGTCATGCACGGGAAGCTCCACCCGGACGAGAAGGACCGGGTGATGACCGCGTTCGCGGCCGGCCAGCTCGACGTGCTCGTCTCCACCACGGTCATCGAGGTCGGGGTCGACGTGCCCAATGCCACCACGATGGTGATCATGGACGCCGAGCGGTTCGGCGTCTCCCAGCTGCACCAGCTCCGCGGCCGGGTCGGCCGGGGCGCCCACGCCGGGCTGTGCCTGCTGGTGACCGAGGCGCCCGCGGACAGCGCGGCCAGGGAGCGGCTCGACGCGGTGGCCGAGACCGGGGACGGGTTCCAGCTCTCCCGGCTCGACCTCGCCCAGCGGCGCGAGGGCGACGTGCTCGGCTCGGCCCAGGCGGGCCGGCGGAGCAGCCTGAAGCTGCTGCGGCTGCTGGCCGACGAGGACCTGATCGCGGCCGCCCGGGTGGAGGCGACGGCCCTGGTGGCGGACGACCCGCAGCTAACCGCGCATCCGGCCGTCAAGGACGCGATCGACGACTTCCTCGGCGACCGCCGGGCCGAGTTCCTCGACAAGGCCTGACCAGCGCCTGCGGCCGCAGTCGGCTCGCTGTTTCCTCCGGCGCGTCCCGAAACTGGCAGACTGATCTCATGACACGGGTCATCGCGGGGATCGCGGGCGGGCGCAGGCTCGCCGTTCCCGGCGGCACCACGACCCGGCCGACCAGCGACCGCGCCCGCGAGGGCCTGTTCTCCTCGCTGCTGTCCGAGCTCGGCCGCTTCGACGGCGTCCGCGTCCTCGACCTCTACGCGGGCTCGGGCGCGATCGGGCTCGAGGCGCTGTCGCGCGGCGCCGAGCGGGTGCTGCTGGTCGAGTCCGACGCCCGCGCCGCCGCCGTGATCAAGGCGAACGTCAAGGCGGTGGACCTGCCGGGCGCGACGGTGGCGGTCGACCGGGTGGAGCGCCTGCTCGCCCGCCCGCCCGCCGGCGACCAAGGCCAAGACCAACATCAAAACCAAGACCAAGACCGCTTTGACCTGGTAATCGCCGATCCGCCCTACGCGCTGACCGAGGACGCCGTCACCCGGGTGCTGACCCTGCTGCAAGGCGGCTGGCTGGCCGACGACGCGCTGGTCGTGATCGAGCGGGCGACCAGGTCAGGCCCGCTTGACTGGCCCCCCGGCTTTCTGCCTGGTAAGTCTCGAAGGTACGGTGAGGCGACCTTCTGGTATGGCTGGTACGGCAGCGAGGCGGGAGCGGGCCAAACGGGTACCGCGTCGCGGTCGGAAGCCTGACACGCCCCCATGGCGCATGAGGAGTGATACCGCGTGCAGCGAGTGGTATGCCCTGGTTCGTTCGACCCGGTAACGAACGGTCACCTCGACATCATCGGCCGGGCGGCCGGCCTCTATGACGAGGTGGTCGTCGCCGTGCTCATCAACATCACCAAGAAGTCCCTCTTCACGGTGGACGAGCGGGTCGACATGCTCCGCGAGGTCACCAAGGGCTACGGCAACGTCCGGGTCGAGC
>Ga0302314_10008167_pt1 | contig 18687 bp, 18 predicted proteins | sample III_Palsa_N2_3_FD_200533 | JGI IMG/M metagenome (GOLD analysis project Ga0302314, IMG submission 200533) | Peat permafrost microbial communities from Stordalen Mire near Abisko, Sweden - III_Palsa_N2_3 | ecosystem: Environmental > Terrestrial > Soil > Palsa > Peat permafrost | place: Sweden...
CCTGGACAGCAGCCGCATAGAAACCACCGACGGCCACACCCTGGCCCCCGGCACCACCACCCGCGACCCAGCCGAGACCAACGAAACCGGCGACAGCGGAGACAGCGGCGACACGTGCGCCATCACCCCACCCACCACCACCGGCCGCAAACTCAACCGCGTCCGCTCCGCCAGCTGCGGCTGCCACTAACCGCCACACCGCCACACCGTCACGCCGTCCGCACCCGGCCCACAGACCCACAGCCCCCAACACCGGGAGACCATCGTGCAGCCGACCCCCGAGCCCCAGCGTGTGTTGCCCCGCTGGGAGCAGAGGTTCCGCGCGGCCCGTCACACCCTGCCGGCCTGGGCCAAGGCCAACCCGCAGCGCTGCGTCTTCGTCACCGACCTGTCCGGGGCGGCGCAGGTGACCTGCTGGGACCGTGAGACCGGCGCTCTGCGCCAGGTCACGGACGTCCCCGGCGGCAGCCGCCACTGCGCGGTCGAGTCCTCGGGCGAGGCCGTGTGGTGGTTCCAGGAGGTCGGTGGGGAGGAGTCGGGGATCTGGATGCGGCAGGCCTTCGAAGGCGGCCCGGACGAGCCCGTCAGCGCGGATCTGGGGCCCGCGTGGCAGGCCGGGGTGGCCATCGGTCTGGGCGGCCACGCACTGATCGGCCGATCCACCGAGGACGGCACCGAGATCCACCTGCTGCGCCCCGACGGCAGCGCGCCGGTCCTCTACCGCCACGAGGAACCCGCGATGGCCGTCGACCTCAGCCGCGCCCTGGACCTGGCCGCGATCCTGCACAGCGAACACGGCGACCTGTGGAACCCCTCGGTGCGGGTGCTGCGTCCAGACGGCACCACCGTCTGCGACATCGGCGAACCGGGCGAGGGCTGGGAGGCCGTTGGATTCGCCCCCGTCGTGGGCGACCCGCGCCTGCTGCTGCGCCGACTTGAGGGCGACGCCTGGGAGCCAGTGGTCTTCGACCCCACCTCCGGCTCGTCCACCGCGGTGCCACTGGGCCTGCCCGGCGAGGTCGACGTCGAGTGGTACCAGGACGCCTCGGCGCTGCTGGTACGCCACAGCTTCCGCGCCCGTACCCAGTTGCTGAAGTACGACCTGGCCGGCGGGGAGTTGACGGCCCTGGACACCGGGGAGGGCACGGTGGAGTTCGCCCGTACCCGCCCCGACGGCGAGGTCTGGTACATGTGGTCCAGCGCCGCCGAACCGCCCAGGTTCACCACTCTGCACGAACCCTCCGGCTTCACCCTCCCCGGCACCGCCGCCCCTGCCTCCGTGCCCGCGCGGCAGGAGTGGGTCCCGGGCCCCGGCGGCCTGATCCACACCCTGGTCAGCTCACCGGTCCAGGGCCAGGCCCGGCACCCGGCGGTGTTCCTGCTGCACGGCGGGCCCGACGAGCAGGACCGTGACGCCTTCGACGTCGAAACCGCCGCCTGGGTCGACCACGGCTTCGCCGTCGTGCGCCTCAACTACCGCGGCTCCAGCGGCTATGGCGAGGAGTGGACGCAGGCGCTGCGCGGCCGGGTCGGGCTGACCGAACTGGAGGACGTCGTCGCGGTCCGTCAGTGGGCGGTCGACCAGGGCATCGTGGACCCCGCGCGGCTGGTGCTGGCCGGTGCCTCCTGGGGTGGGTACCTGACGCTGCTGGGCCTGGGCGTGCAACCGGACCTGTGGGCCGTGGGCATCGCCACCGCCCCCATCGCCGACTGCGAAGCCGCCTACCAGGACGAACGCGAGGACGTACAGGCGATGGACCGCGCCCTCTTCGGTGGCAGCCCGGAGGATGTTCCCGAGCGCTACCGCGAGTCCTCGCCGGTCACCTACGCGGACGCGGTTCGCGCCCGGGTGCTGATCACCGCGGCGCTCAACGACCCCCGCAGCCCGGCGCGCCAGATCCAGGAGTACGCCCGAGCCCTCGCCCGCGCGGGTGCCGCCCACGAGGTCCACTGGCACCGCTCCGGACACAGCAGCACCCTCACCGATGAGCGGGTGCAGTTCTTCCGCCGCGCGGTGGCCTTCGCCGTCCACCACCTGGACCTGGGGCTGGACTTGGACCTGGAGGCGGCCGCCAGCCGCTAGCCGGCTTCGCGGCGGGCGGACAACTGGCCCGGACGGGTGCCACTGCCGCGACGGCGGGTTGGTTCACACCTTCACGTGACCATCGGCCTGCCGCCGACCGCACTATCATCAAAGGCAGACGTTGCCCCCCACCCTCATGACGATCCGTCACCTCAGTACGGACCCACGCCGCTCGGCCGCGGCCGCAGCCGGCCGCCGGACGATCATGATGCGATGTCAGTTAGTGTGCCTGGCGTGTGACCACGACACGTTCGGGCCGGACACCGCCGAGAGCATGGTTCGCCTCGCGACGGCCCGGCCCGGCCCGGCCCCGCGAAACGCGTGACCGGAGAAAGAACCACGGCTTGGCATAATCGATGAAACGTCATCCCCTCAAAGCGCAACACTCCTACTGGTTCCCCGGGTCCGTCACGCTTTCTGGGACAGCACCACAGTATGGAGTTTTCGTGCGCTTCGATCGTTACTTTGACGCCTCTGCGCGTATTGCGGAGGATGTGGTGAATACGCATAATCCCGTGCGCGGCATGGAGAAAATGACCGATACCACCCTGCTGGCCCGGTTTCTGCTGGATCACGGCGTCGGCCTGGTCGCGCCCCCCGACGGCCGCGACCTGGAGATGTTCCGCGCGCTGCGGCCCCGCCTGCGCGCTGTCTTCGAGGCCGACAGCGAGCAGGGGGCCGTGGACATGCTCAACCAGTTGCTGGCGACCCACCGCGCCGTCCCGCACTACACCGACCACGACCACGAGCCCTGGCATCTGCATGTGACGGCCGAGCGCGGCCCCGGTGTGGACCAACTCGCGGCCAACGCGGCGATGGGACTGCTGGCCGTGGTCACCAGCACCGGGATGCAGCGGCTGCACACCTGCGAGGGCAACGCGTGCGCCGAGGTGTTCGTCGACACCTCACGCAACCAGTCCCGCCGCTACTGCAGTCCGCTGGCCTGCGGAAACCGCGCCCACGCGGCGAACCACCGGGCCCGGATCCGGGCCCGGAGCGCCCGGGCCGCCGGAGGCGACGCAAACCGACTGTGAGGCGATCCGGCCCGGGTGGCCCGGCGCGCGAGTTGGACGCCTAGGCTGCCTGGATGACCAAGGGTGACGAAGTGGCGGCGGCGGTAGCGCGGTTCGGGTCGCCCCGGGCGGCCGGGCAGGGGCGCGGCTGGTACCGGGGCGACTGTCATGTGCACTCGGTCCACTCGGACGGCAAGCTGACGCCACGGCAACTCGCCGCCGGGGCACGCACGGTGGGGCTGGACTTCCTGGCCACGACGGAGCACAACACGGGCGAGGCGCACGGCGTCTGGGACCAGCGGGTCCGCGAGGACCTGCTGGTGATCCTGGGGGAGGAGGTCACCACCCGCACCGGGCACTGGCTCGCCCTGGGAGTCGAGCCCGGACAGGTGGTGGACTGGGACTACGGCGTACGGGACGGGAAGATCGACGAGCGGCTGGAGCAGGTCCACCGGGTCGGCGGGCTCTGCGTGGCGGCCCACCCGCACGCGCCCTACACCTCGGGCACCTTCATGTACCCGTACCAGGGCTTCGACGTGGTCGAGGTGTGGAACGGGCCGTGGAGTTCGGACGTGCCCTGGCAGGCCGACAACGAGGCGGCCCTCGCCGAATGGGGCCGACGCCTGGCCGCGGACATCCACCAGGGGCGGTGGCGACCGGCGATGGGGAACAGCGACACCCACCTGGAGGGCCAGATCGGCATCCCGCACACCGTCGTGCTGGCCGACGAACTCAGTGGCGGCGCGATCCTCGCCGGCATCCGCGCGGGCCGCAGCTGGATCGCCGCGTCGGCCGCCGTCGAGCTGGCGTTCACCGTCTCGGTGGGCTCCCGCAGCGCCGGAATCGGCGAGCGGTTGCAGGCGGGTGCGGAACCGGCCGTCGTGCGGGTCGAGGTACGCGGTGTGCCCGGCGGCGTGGTCACCCTGCACACCGAGCAGGGCGCGGCGTACCGCGCGCCGGTACCCGAGACGGCGGGGCCGGGAACTGTGGAGTGGAGAACCAGCGCGGGGGAGTCGGCATTTGTCCGGGTCGAGGTCCGCGACCCGCAGGGCCGCATGGCCGCGCTCAGCAACCCGATCATCCTGAGCCCTTGATCCACGGCATACCCGTGACCGACCTCGCGGCTGGAGGTTCTCGACCGGCGGATCCAGGCCCATTCGCTCGGTGCCCAACCCCGCGCTGCGGGGCTACCGGCGGGCGGCGATGCAGAACGGATGGCCGGCCGGGTCGAGCATCACGATCAGCCCCCGCGTCCGATCGTTCGGCTGATGCTCGGGGGTGGTGGCCCCGAGGGCGTGGAGCTGCTTCTCGGCCGTGTCGAGGTCGTCCACGGAGAAGTCCAGGTGCAGCTGCGGCGGCACCTTCGAGCCGGGCCAGGTCGGCGGCTGGTACCCCTCGACCTTGCGGAAGACCCACGTGGTCGCGGACATCGCGACCCACGCCGAGTCCTCGTCGGTGTGGGTGATCTCGCCTCCTGACGCGGCGTGGTAGAACGCGGCCATGCCCGCCGGGTCCTGGCAGTCGATGACGACGCAGGCAAGGGTGATGATCGGGGACATCGGCCGCTCCTGGCTGGAGATCACTTGGCGCTCAGCATCCCAGCCACCCGTGGCCGGCCTCCAGTGGTTTTGAGGAGGCTTCGAGGGAGCCGGCTCCGCGAGCGGAAACGAGTCGACCCTCTTCGTGAGAGCTAACTTGCATGAATGATGCGAGCCGCCTATATTCATGAGGGCAAGCTCTCGTGAACCTGACGACAAGGACCCCGCACCATGACCAGCCCCGCCTCCACCAGCTCCTCCCGGACCGTCGACCTGCCCGGCGGCGTGCCCCTGACCATCGCCGAGTTCGGCACCAACTCCGAGGGCAGCGCGGTGCTGTACCTGCACGGCGGTGCCGGACCGCGCACCATGGTCGGCCTGGCCACGGCGCTGTCGGAGCACGTGTACGGCATCGCCCCGACCCATCCGGGCTTCGACGGCACTCCGCGCCCCGACGGCTTCGACACCGTTGCCGACCTGGCCACCGCCTACCTCGACCTGCTCGACGCCCTCGACCTGACCGGGGTCATGATCATCGGCAACTCCATCGGCGGTTGGATCGCGGCCGAGATGGCCCTGCGCGACAACCACAACCGCGTCGGCGCGCTGGTCCTGCTCAACGCGGTGGGCATCCACGCCCACCTGAAGCAGAACGAGGTCCGCGACGTGCGGGTGATGGCCCCGGCCGAGATAGCCCAACTGTCGTTCGCCAACGAGGCGTTCCGCCCTGACTTCGCCTCGTTCAGCGATGAGCAGCGGGCCGCGACGGCCGCCAACCAGCGCACCCTGGCGACCTACGCGGGCGAGGCGTTCTCGTCCGACTCGAAGCTGCGGGGCCGACTGCACCGGGTCACCGTGCCGGTACTGGTCGCCTGGGGCGAGCAGGACGGCATCGTGCTGCCGGACTACGGTCGCGGCTACGCGCGGTCCTTCCCCAACGGCCACTTCACGCCCATCGCCGACGCGGGGCACCTGCCGCAGATCGAGCAGTTGGACGCCACCATCAGTGCCATCAGCGGCTTCGTCGACACCGTCGTCAAGCCGGATGAGCGCCGGCCGTGACGGTGTGGACGTTGACACCTCGGCGCGACCGCGGCGGATCCGATGGCGGGGATGGGCGCCGCGCATCCGGGTAGGGGCAGAGCGCGGTCCCACCCGTTCCGGTAACGCGGCGGGCAACGCCCGGAAGGAGAGTCACCATGTCGAAGAACACCCTGGTGCTCGCGGCGGCCTGCGCCCTGGCAGGGGCCGCGGTGGCCAAGGAGCTGGGCAAACCCGAACAGGACCGCACCGGGCAGGGGCGCATCCTGGGGCTGCCGTACGACGTCCGACGGCCCAATGCGAGCCGGGCCAAGAAGGAGTTCTGGGACCCGGACAACGACTCCCTGCTGACCCTGCACAGTTTCGGCGTCGGCTACGGAGTGAACCTGGCGCGCCTCGTCATCCCGGCGCGGAGCGCGCTGGCGGCGGTTCGAGCCCGACGCCAACACCCGCACGGGGATTCGCGGAGCGACTGATCAAAAGCCGGGTTGACGGTTGGTCAGGTCTGCTGGGCCGGGGCGTCGGCCGACTCGTGGGCCGTGGTTTCCTGGCTGGGGAGTGGGAGCACCGCCGTGGCGGGGTCGCTGCCGGCGGTGAGCCCCGCTGCCGGGCCGATCGGGGTGGCCGGCACCGGTGACAGCACGGCGAGTTCGCGCAGCAGTTGCCGCAGTCGGGTCAGCGGGCGTGCGGCTGTGGGCGGTTGACCGTCGGTGTGCGTGGGTTGCAGCCGGAGCAGGACGGCTTCGGCGGCGTCCAGCGGGCGGCTGACTGTGAGAGCGGGGTGGCCGGTCTGCGGAGCCGTGTCGGCCAGCGCCAGTGCGGCGTCGGCGAGGGCGGCACAGGCTCGGGCGAGCGCGGCGTCGGGCGCGGGCCCGGCCGCGCGGCGGGTGCTCATGGCCAGGGCGCGGATCTGCCGGGTGAGGTCCGCGTAGAGGGTGATCCGGTGGCGTACCACTCGTGGGTCGTTGCCCCAGATCAGCGGACGGGAGAGGGAGCGGGTGAGTGGCCGGGCGACCAGGGCGAGCTGTTGGAGCCGCAGGTCCAGGGCCCGGGTCAGCGCGTCCAGGTCGCCCGTCGCCTGCGGGTCCAACGCCTGTGGGTCCATCGCCTGTGGGTCCGTCGCCTGGGCGTCCGGCTCGGCGGTTTCGGTCGGGCGGTGGTCCAGGCGGACGGCGGTGGCCCGGAGCAGGTCGGCCAGTGCGGTGAAGTAGCGGCCCCTGGCCGCCTGCACGGTGTCGCGGGTGCTGGTCGGCAGGACCACCAGGGCCACCAGGACGCCGATGGCGGCTCCGAGCGCGGTCTCCTCCAGCCGCAGCACCAGCAGGTGATCGGTGAACTCACCGAGCTGGCTGTAGAGCTGGGACACCATGATGGTGACGAAGAAGATCATCCCGGCGTAGGTGATGTTCACCAGGTAGAAGCCGCAGGACATGCTGACCACGATGGCCGCGAGCACCCACAGGGTGTGCCCTGCCGTCAGGTGGACCAGGCCGATGCCCGCGCCGAGGCCCAGCAGGGTGCCCAGGACGCGGTTTCCGGCCTTGATGAAGGTCTCCGAGCGGGTGGCGGTACCGGCGAAGGCGATGAAGGCCGCGATGACCGCCCAGTAGTAGCGGGCCTGGGAGAGTTCGCGTCCGGCGAGGATGGCCAGCGTCCCGGCGACGGCGACCTGGATGGCCTGCCGAGTGGTCAGCGGCATCGAGCCGAGCGGGTTCCAGCGGCTGCGTGCCACGACGTCCAGGGCCACCGCGCCGGAGCCCGGCAGCGCGCCCATGGCCAGCGAGACGGCCGGCCGGAACTCCTCGGCGTCGTCGGCCTCGTCGGCGTCGGGTACGGTGCCGTCCCGCTCGGCGATGGCCGTGAACTCCATGGCTGCGGCGGCCAGGTGCTCGGCGTAGCAGTCCCAGCCCGGAGCCCGCTGTCCGTCCCGCGGTTCCTGCCCGGCGACCTGGTCCAGGACCAGGAGCGCGCGGGCGCGCTGGGCGGCCTGCCGGTACTCGTGCCTGGCCAGGTGTCCGGTGATCCGCGCGGCCTCGTCGGCCAGCCGCCCGTGGGTCAGCGCCAGCGCCTCGGCGGCGGCGGCCAGTTCCTCGATGGCCAGATGCGCGTTCAGTAGGCGGCGGCGCAGCGCGGGCGCGGACCAGCCGGTCGGCAGGGCGCCCGGGTCGGCCGACCAGCCCTCGATGACCAGCGCGGTCTCGGCGAGCCGCAGTTGGCGCGAGTGCAGCCTGCGGCGCAGCCGGGCCCGGCTGCGTTCGTCCTCGGCGGGGGCCTCCAACAGGTCGGCGCACGCCCGCGCGACCGCCCGTGCCCGGGCGCCGAAGGCCCGGCGCACCCGGGCCAGGGTGCGGCGCGGGTGGGTGCGCAGCACGGTGAGCGACAGCAGCAGCACCCAGGCGGTGGCGACGGCGACGGCCTCGATCAGCGAGGGCAGTTGGGACAGGCGGGCGTCGAGGAACGCCGCGAAGAAGTACCCCATCCAGATCATGAAGCCGTAGAAGAAGTAGTCCATGCCGAAGCGGCGGATGAACACGGCCAGGAACATGACCGCCACGAACACGACGAGCATCGCGTCGGTGTGTCCGACCACCGCGACGCCCGGGAGCATCCCGGCCCCGATCGCGACCGGGAAGAAGGCGGCGGTGCGTACCTTGGTCCAGGCCTTGGCGCCGCCGCCGCCCAGCGCCATCGACCCGAGCATGGCCATGACGGTGCCCAGCAGCATCGCGACGAGGACGCCCTCGGTGCCGGCCTGGGTCAGCCGGGCGAACCAGTACTCCACGGCGAGGGTGCTGGCCATGGCCACGGCCGCGGACAGGGCCATTCGCAGCCGGTGCAGGCCGGGGTCGGAGGCCACCACCCGGTCCCATGTCTCGGATATCCAGCCGTCGCTCATCCCCACCTGTACCTTCCGCCGGCGGTTGCCCTGACAGGCTCAGCCAGCTAGTGCCGGTATGATACCGACAATAACATGTATGGTACCGGTATTCAGGAGCGGAGCATGGACGAGGCACCCTCGGCCCTCGACGTCATCGAGCGGCAGACGGCGGTACTGGTGCGGCACTTCGAGATGCTCAACCGGCGCACCGCCGTCCACGACGACCTCGACCGGGCCGAGTACCTGATGCTGCGCACCCTGGACGACTGCGGGCCGATGGACATCAACAGCCTCGCCGCGACCCTGGGCCTGGACCCCTCGACGGCCGGCCGGCAGCTGTCGGCGTTGCAGCAGGCCGGCCTGACCACCCGCAGCCCCGACCCCGAGGACCGGCGGCGCAGCATCGTCGCACCGACCGAGGAAGGGCTGCGGGCGATGGAGCGGGTCCGCCTACGGCGCACCGACAGCCTGGCGGACCTGCTCGCCGACTGGAGCCAGACGGACCTGGACACCCTCGGCGCGATGTTCGGCAGATACAACCGGGCCGTTGCCGCCAAGCACCTCGCCCCACCCCCAGTCAAACCCGACCGCCCCACCGCCACCGCCACCGCCACCCGGTAACTCGCCGAACGAGGCGTCTGCTTGCGGGCGCGCGGGGCGGCGCGCCGTGAGAATGGGGCGCATGGACGCTGAAGTGCAGACGTATATCGACGGGATCGCATCCGAGCACCGTCCGCTGTTCGATCGAGTGGCTCGGTTGATTCTGGAGGCGTACCCCGAGGCGGGCCCGGCGCTGTCGTACGGAATGCCGACCTATCGGGTCGGCAAGCGAAAGCTGCACGTCGGCGCCTGGGAACACGGAGTCTCCATGTACGGATGGGGCAAGGACCGGGATGCCGGATTCACCTCCCGCCACCCGACGCTGCTCAGCGGGAAGGCGACCATCAGGATTAGTCCCCGGGACGCGGACGACATCACCGACGACGAACTGCGCGAGTTCATCCGCGCCACGCTGGAATCCTGAGCCATCAGACACAGGCGCTGCCGATGGACAAATGGCAACAATTAAGCCATATCCTCACGTATGGTTTTTTCATGGTAGCCAAGCCCTCACCGGCAGCCCTTCGCAAAGTCGGACTCGGCGTGCGCCTGCTCGGCGCGAGCGTGCTGGCGGGCGGCCTGGTGGCCGGCCTGTGCGGACCACTGGTCGGAGTGCTCGGGCTGAGCGCGAAGTCCGCGGCCGAGGACTTCAACAAGCTCCCCGACGACCTGGTCGCCCCGGTGCTCGCGCAGGCCTCGACCGTCTACGACGCCTCCGGCGGGGTCATCGCCTCGGTGTACTCGCGGGACCGCACGGTCGTGCAGCTGAACCAGATCGCGCCGATCATGCGCAGCGCGCTCATCGACATCGAGGACCACCGCTTCTACCAGCACGGTGCCGTCGACCTGGAGGGCACCCTGCGCGCGCTGACCACCAACGCCGGGTCCGGGGCCGTCAGCCAGGGCGGATCGACGCTGACCCAGCAGTACGTCAAGAACATCTTCGTGGAGGAGGCGGGCGACGACCAGGCGAGGGTGCTGGAGGCCCAGCGGCAGACCGCCGGACGCAAGATCAAGGAACTGCGCTACGCCATCAAGCTCGAAGAGAACCTGAGCAAGGACCAGATCCTGGCGGACTACCTGAACATCACCTACTTCGGTGAGCAGGCCTACGGCGTGGAGGCGGCCGCCGAGCGCTACTTCAGCGTCCACGCAGACCAGCTGACGACGCCGCAGGCGGCCCTGCTGGCAGGACTGGTGCAGTCGCCGTCCGCCTACGACCCGATCGCCAGCCCCGGTCTGGCGTTGCAGCGCCGCAACCGGGTCCTGGCCGCGATGGCCGGGTACGGCACCATCCCCCGGGCCCAGGCGGCCGCCTACCAGGCGTCCGGTCTGGGGCTGAAGGCGAGCGCCCCGCAGGAGGGCTGCATCACCGCGCACCAGGGCGAGGCGTTCTTCTGCGACTACATCGAGCACGTCATCGTGCAGGACCCGCAGTTCGGGCCGACGGTCGCCGCGCGCGAGGCACTGTGGAACCGCGGGGGCCTGCAGATCCACACCACCTTGGACCCGAAGAGCGAGGAGGCGGCCAACGCCTCGGTCACCCAGCACGTCTACCCGACCGACCGAGCCGCCACCGCCATCACCATGATCCAGCCGGGCACCGGCATGGTCCTGGCCATGGCGCAGAGCCGTCCGTACGGCAGCGGGCCCAGCCAGACCGACCTGAACTACAACACCGACCGGCTCATGGGCGGTGGCAGCGGGTTCCCCACCGGGTCCACCTTCAAGGCGGTGACCGCGGCAGCCGCGCTGGAGGCGGGCATCCCCATGTCGTACACCGTCAACGCGCCGTACCAGGCCGACTATCCGCGGATGACGGACTGCACCGGGGCCGTGCACCCGCAGACCCCGGGGGACCAGAACGACAGCCCGGACCTACAGGGCAGCTTCAACATGAAGACCGCCATGGCGATGTCGGTCAACACCTACTTCGTCCCGCTGGAGGCGAAGGCCGGCCTGTGCAACGTCGTCCACATGGCGCAGAAGCTGGGCCTCGGCTACCAGGCGGCGCTGGACCCCGGCCATCCGGACCAGTTGTACCCGTTGCAGCAGGTCCAGTCGCTGACGCTCGGGGTCAACTCCTACACCCCCATGCAGATCGCCGACGTCTACGCGACCTTCGCGGCCGACGGCCTGTACTGCAAGCCGATGGTGATCACCTCGGTCAACGACAGCGCCGGACGCACCCTCAGCGTCCCCAAGTCGCAGTGCGGCCAGGTGATGTCACCGACCACCGCGGAGTCCGTCAACACCCTGCTGGCGAGCGTCGTCGCGGACGGCGGCACCGCCTCCAGCATCGGTGACATCGGCTGGCAGGACGCGGGCAAGACCGGTACCACCAACAACAGTCGGCAGGTCTGGTTCACCGGCTACACCAAGCAGATCGCCGCCTCCACCGTCGTCAGCGACACCGCCGCGCCGCTGGGCTCGCTGGACGGTGTCACGCTGGGGCCGACGTACTTCCCGGCCGCCTTCGGCTACTCCATGGCCGGGCCGATCTGGGCGCAGGCGATGACCGGGGCCATGTCCGGGCTGCCGCAGACGGCCCTGGACGAGACCCCGTTCACTGACCCCTCGGCGTCCCCGAGCCCCTCGGCGAGCCCGTCGTCCGGCTCGGCCACCACCGGTACCACCGGCTACCGCAAGCCCGGCCACAGCCCGCACGGGTCCCGGCCCCGCCGCCCACGCACCACCGCCTGAACCGCCTGAACCCCGTCCGGGGCCAGACCCTCCCCCTGTGGGAGGGCACAGAATGGAGCCATGATCAGCTACCTGTCGATCGGCGACTTCTCACGCGCCACCCACATGACGGTCAAGATGCTGCGCCACTACCACCAGATAGGGCTGCTGGAACCCGCCGACGTGGACCCGCACACCGGTTACCGGCGCTACACCACCGAACAACTCCCCACCGCCCAGGTGATCCGCCGTTTCCGTGAGCTGGACATGCCGCTGGAGCAGATCCAGGCCGTGCTGGCGGCCACGGACCTGGCGACCCGCAACGAGCGGATCAGCTCCCACCTGAGCCGCCTGAAGGACGAACTCGGCCGCACCCAGCGCGCGGTGGCCTCGCTGCGCGACCTGCTGGCACCCGACTCGCCGGACGTGCCCGCGGGCATCGAGCTGCGCGGCGTCCCGGCCACTCCCGCCGCCGCGATCAGCGAGGTGGTCGACGCCGAGGACTCGGTCGCCTGGCTCCAGGGCGCGCTCGGCGAGCTCCAGGCCACGATGGCGGCCCAGAACGTCGCCGCCGCCGGGACCTGTGGCGGCGTCTTCGCCGACGACCTGTTCACCCGGCACCACGGCCGGGCGACCGTCTTCATCCCCTGCGCCACGCCCGTCCGGCCGCTGGGCCGGGTCGGCGCGGTGGAGATCCCGGCCACCGAGCTGGCGGTGATCACCCACTGCGGCCCGCCCACCGAGGTGGACCGGGCCTATGCCGCCCTGGCCACCTACGTGGCCCGGCACGCGCTGGCGGTGGAGGGCCCGATCCGCGAGTACTACCTGACCGGCCGGTGCCAGACGCCGGACACGGCCCAGTGGCGCACCGAGATCGGCTGGCCCATCTTCCAGACCGCGGCGGCCACGGCCGGCTGACGCCACCGCGTTGGCCCGTGCCCCGGTCTCCAGCTGCTGGTGCCAACTCCGTTGTTGCGGGGTGGGGTTGGCTCAGGGGGTGGGTCAGAGGGCGGTCAGCCAGCGGCGGGCGTCGGCCATGGCCGTACCGTCGCTGTCGGCGTCGATGCCGGCGGCCAGGTCGGCGATGGAGGTCGCGGCGAGCGCCTGGCTCCAGGCGTCCTGGGCGGTGGCCATGGCCCGGGCGATGGCGCAGGGGCGGGCGCACTGCTCGGCGGTGACGGCGAGCGGGCCGCGCTGGCGGATCTCCGCGCAGCGGTAGGCCGACTGCGTGCCGTCGATCGCCTGGACGACGTCGAGCACGGTGATCCGCGACGCGCTGCGGGTGAGGGCGTAGCCGCCGACCTGTCCCGCCGTCGAGCTGACGATGCCCGCCCGGGACAGGGATTGCAGGTGCTTGGCGAGGTAGGCGGGCGGGGTGCCGTGCAGCTCCGCCAGCCGTGCCGCCGGTACCGGGTGCCGACTCTGGCTGAGCGTGACGCAGCTGTGCAGGGCCCACTCGACACCGTTGGACAACTTCATATCCGCATTGTATCCGGACAAGAAGTATCCGTGTTGTGGTAGAACTCGGATGGAAAGTGTCCGAGATCAATGGGGAGGGGGGCCACCATGGCTCTCGACGAACGACACCAGCCCGAACGACACCAGCCCGAACCGCACCAGCCCGAACCGCGTCGCCGCGCGGCCCAGGCGCCCGCCAGGGCCGCGCTCGGGTTCCCGGCCCTGGCTCTGTTCATCGCGGCGGTGAACCTGCGGCCCGCGATCGCGGGCGTCTCGCCGTTGGTGGACCGGATCCGCGCCGACCTGCACCTGTCGGCGACCGGGGTCTCGCTGCTGACGACCGTTCCGACCCTGGCCATGGGGGTCTGCGCGCCGCTGGCCGCGATCGTCGCCCGCAGACTGGGACTGCAACGAGGTGTCCTGCTGGGGCTCGTGGTCATCACGGCCGCAACCGCCGCCCGGGTCCTGGCGGGCGGCTCCACCTGGGCACAGCTGAGCTGCGCCGCCGTCGTGGGCGCGGGCATCGCGATAGCCCAGACACTGCTGCCCGCGGTGGTCAAGACCCGCTTCGCCGACCGGGTCGGGCTGGTCACCGGCATCTACACGGCCGGGCTCGGACTGGGCGGCGCGGTCGCGGCCGGGGTCAGCGCGCCGCTGGCCGACGCCCTGGACTCCTGGCCCGGGGCGCTGGCGTCCTGGTCGCTGCTCGCCCTGGTGGGGGCGGTGGCCTGGTCGGCCGCCCGGGAATCCCTGGCCCTGGACAGCGTCGCGGCACCCAGCGGCCCGGTCACCCGGGGGCTGCCCTGGCGCAGCGCCGCGGCCTGGCGGATCACCGCCCTGTCGGCGGTCAACTCGGCGTTGTAATACTGCGAGTTGGCCTGGCTCGCGCCGTTGCTGCACGACGACGCGGGACGCGGGACCGCGGACGCCGGGGTCCTGCTGACCGTGATGATCTCCATTCAGGTCGTCGCGATGCCGGCGGTGCCCGCGCTGCTGGGCGAACGCCGTGACACCCGGGCCGGGCTGGCTCTGACCGCGACGGTGACGGCGGTGGGGTTCCTCGGACTGGCGCTCGCGCCCGCGACGGCGACCTGGGTGTGGATCATCGCCCTGGGGGTCGGCCACGGCGGCCTGTTCCCACTGGTCCTGGCCCTGCCGGCCCGGGTCGGCCGGGACGCCGCCGAGGCCAGCCGGTTCAGCGCGATGGCCTTCTTCGTCGGCTATGCGGGCGCGGCCCTGGCCCCGGTGCTGGTCGGCGTCCTGCGCGACCGCGACGGCGACTTCCACCTCGCCTTCACCCTGCTGGCCGTCCTGGCGGCGCTGACGCTGCCGGCCGTCGCCCGGCTACGGCCTGCCACCTGACGCCTGCCACCTGACGCCTGCCACTTGACGCCTGCCACTTGACGCCTGCCACTTGACGCTGATCGTCGCGGCGATGTCAGGGGGTGGTGAACCGGTAGCCGTCGGCAAGCAGCCGGGGGAGCCAGATCCGCATGGCCGCGACCGTCTGTGACCGATCCCCACCCCCGTCGTGGTCCAGGATGATGGAGCCGGTCCGGGTGGTCCTCATGATGGTGGACACGATGCGGTTCACCCCGGGCCGGGACCAGTCGGCCGGGTCGACCGACCAGTCCAGCGGGCGCAACCCCGCCGCCGCGGCGGCCTCGAACACCGTGTGCGACCAGGCGCCGTAAGGAGCCCGGTACATCGTGGGTGTTATGCCGATGTGGGCCATGGCCTCGGTCGTTCGGTCGATCTGCGCGGTCACCGCCTTCAGCGGCAACTTGGTCTGGTCGGAGTGGTCCCAGGTGTGGTTGGTGATGTGGTGCCCGGCTGCGGCCACATTCCGCACAATGCCGGCGTTGGCGCTGATCTGACGGCCTATCATGCAGAAGGTCGCGGTTATGGAGTGCTCCCGAAGTACCTCCAGGATCTGCGCGGTGTACTCGCTCGGCCCGTCGTCGAGGGTGAGCGCGATCACCTTGGGCCCGGCGTCCACGTAGTACTGCGGCTGGGTCGGGACCCGGGTCGGCGGGTGGGCCGCGCGCGTGGGCCTGGCGCGGACCGGCTTCGGAGAAACCGTGGCAGCGGGCGCGGGGCCGGAGGTGGAAGCAGGGGTGCCGGAAGGGGGTGTCGCGGGTCCGTCGGCCCTCGTGCTCGTCCCGCAGCCGCTGAGCAGGGTGATCCCGGCGGCGGCGAGCAGCACCCGTCGGGACACCCGACTCCGGGGAGGCCCGGCGAGGACGTCCTGGTACATCCGGTCCGCTTGGGCGAGCTGGTCCATACGTTGCGATCGCTTGCGGTCGGTCGGGGTTTCTTCTGCCATGAGTGCGCACCTGTATCCGTGTTACTGAACATGTGTTCCGACTCTCTGAGCGATAGAGACGTCGGACAGGGCGCATCGGTTGGGTCGTACCCAGAAAACATTCAGCAAAGTTCGGACGGCTCCCAGGATCGGGGGGCGTGCCACGGCACTGACGGGGCAGGCGCTGGGGGACGGGTAGCCCAGCAGGTCGGGAGACGGCGAATGTCGAAGATAGAGGAATCAGTCGAGGTCGAGGTGCCGGTCGGCACGGTCTACGAGCTGTGGACCCGGTTCGCCGAGTTCCCGCGCTTTATGAGTGGGGTGGACCGCATCGACGAGGTCAGCGAGACGTTGACGCACTGGGTCACCAATGTGGACGGTGTGCGCCGGGAGTTCGACGCGCGGATCACCGAGCAGATCCCCGACGAGCGGATCGCCTGGACGTCCGTCAGCGGCACGGAGCAGTCGGGAGTCGTCACCTTCCACCGGCTGGGCGAGCATCGGGCGCGGGTGATGCTCCAGTTGGATCTCGATCCCCATGGCGTGCTGGACATCATCGCCGACAGGCTCGGATTCGTCTCCCACCAGGTCCTGCAGGACCTCCAGGAGTTCAAGCACTTCGCCGAATCCCGCCAGCGGCAGGCCACCGCCCACGAGTAGCCCACCGCCCACGAGGCAGCCGTTCAGCGGAGCACGGTGGACGGTGGCGGACCCCGCTCAGGCGGCGGGGGCCAGGGCGCGGCCGAGGCGGGCGAAGTAGGAGTCGAAGGCGGACTGGAGGTCCAGCGGGTGCCCGGGTTCGGCGAGGGCCCACTGCACCTGCAGGCCGTCGGAGACCGCGAGGATCTCCCGGGCCACCTGGCGCACGTCGGTGTCCGAGTCGACGCTGCCCCCGGCGATCGCGCGCTCCAGGACGCCGGCGACCAGCGTGACGGCGCCGGCGTAGCGCTGGACGAAGTACTCGTGCGCCGGGTGGTCCGGCCGGCCGGCCTCGACCGACAGCTTGATGAACAGCTGGAGCAGTCCGGGGTGGGCGAGGTTGTAGTCGTGCTGCTCCTGCGAGGCTGCCAGTAGTTCCGGCAGCGAGTCCAGCAGTCCGGCCTCCTGGAGTTCGGACATGCGTCGTAGGGTGCGCTGCTCGCGCCGCAGCAGCACCTCCATCAGCAGCTTGTCCTTGGAGCCGAAGTGGTGGAGGACCACGGTCGCGGAGGTTCCGGCGTCGGCGGCGATCTGGGCGAGGGAGGAGTTCAGGTAGCCGCTCTGGGCGAAGCACTCGGTGGCGGCGGCGATGATCGCGTCGCGCCGGGCGTCGGCGGCGGCGTAGGTGCCCGTGCGGCGCCGGGTGCGGGGGGCCTTGGCAGACGGCGTGCTCATAGGGAGAGGGTAGCCGCCCCGACGCTGTGACCTGCACCACACCATAAAACTATTTGATCCGTTCAGATTTAAGCTAGCCTCCGTGACACCGTCACCGTGGACGGTTCGCCTGGAGGAGCAGCACCATGAAGTCTCCCGTTCTCGTCGAGGAGTCCGTCCCTCGCACCTCGGCAGCGCCGTCCGTCCCGGAGCGCCAGCCCGCGTCCTTCGTCCTTTCGCTCGTGGCCGCGCAGGGACTGGTCTCGCTCGCCCTGTTCACGCCGGTCGTCGTGTCACTGTCGCTGCGGGTGTCGCAGATCGCCCCGCACGACAAGACGTCGGCCCTGAGCACCGTCCTCGCCGTCGGCGCGCTGCTCGCGCTGATCGGGAACCCGCTGTTCGGCGCGCTGTCCGACCGCACCTCCTCCCGCTTCGGGCGCCGCCGCCCGTGGCTGGTCGGCGGCATGGTGGTCGGTACGGTCGGCCTGCTGGTCGCCGGCGCCGCCGGGAACGTCGCCGTGCTGACCCTGGGCTGGGCCATCACCCAGCTCGGCCTCAACGCGACCCTGGCCGCGCTGAGCGCGACCGTCCCCGACCGGGTGCCCGAGCAGCAGCGCGGGCGGGTCTCCGGGGCTGTCGGAATGATGACCTACGTCGCCATGGTCGTCGGCAGTTTCCTCGCCCAGGCGCTCACCAGCCACCCGGTGCTGCTGTTCGGCGTCCCCGGGGTCTTCGGCCTGGTCGGCGTCGCCCTGCTGGCCCGCGCCCTGCGCGGTGAGCGGCCCGCGGACCGGGCCTCGCTGCCGCCGTTCCGGATCGGCGCGTTCGTCCGCTCGTTCTGGGTCTCCCCGCGCACGCACCCCGACTTCGCCTGGAACTTCGTCGGCCGGTTCCTGATCTTCGCGGGCATGGCGACGGTCACCAGTTACGAGTTCTACTTCGTCCAGGACCGCCTCGGTAAAAACGACTCCGCCGCCGCCGGGACACTCGGCGTGGCCACCCTGCTGATGACCGTCGGCGCGGTGATCGGCTCGCTGGGCATCGGGGCGTACTCGGACCGCATCGGCCGCCGCAAGCCGTTCGTGTTCCTGGGCGCGAGCATCGCCGTCGTCGGCCTGGCCCTGATCGCCGCCGCACACAGCACCAGCGCGTTCTACCTCGCCATGGCCCTGTTCGGCCTCGGCCTCGGCGCCTACCTCGCCGTCGACACCGCGCTGACCGTCGGCGTACTGCCGAACCCGACGGACGCAGCGAAGGACCTGGGCGTGCTGAACATCGCCAACGCGCTGCCGCAGTCCCTGATCCCGGTCATCGCCCCGGTGTTCCTCGCCATCGGCAGCGCCGCCCACACCGACTACACCGCGCTCTACGCCTTCGGCGCCGTCGCCGCGCTCCTCGGAGCCACCGCCATCCGTTTTGTCCGCTCCGTCGCCTGACCTGCCCGGACGCCACCCACGCCACCCACACCCTCTCACCGGGAGTACCCACCCATGAGCGCCAGCCCCGTCCACGTCCCCGTCCACCGCGACGCCGCCCCGAGCGACGCCCTGTACCGCGACCCCGCCCAGCGGATCGACGCCCGCGTCGAGGACCTGCTGGCCCGGATGACCCTGGAGGAGAAGGCCGGGCTGCTCTTCCAGACCATGGTCACGATGAACCCGGACGGCACCCTGGCCGAGGACGCCGCGCAGGTCCCCACCGCCACCGCCCGGCACATGGTCGGCGACCTGCACATG
>Ga0302314_10008168_pt1 | contig 18684 bp, 11 predicted proteins | sample III_Palsa_N2_3_FD_200533 | JGI IMG/M metagenome (GOLD analysis project Ga0302314, IMG submission 200533) | Peat permafrost microbial communities from Stordalen Mire near Abisko, Sweden - III_Palsa_N2_3 | ecosystem: Environmental > Terrestrial > Soil > Palsa > Peat permafrost | place: Sweden...
GAAGAGCTCGTCCGCAGATTTCACCTCTCGCGGAGCAGGGGGTTCGGCGGCGGGTACGGGCGGCTCGCCCTTGGATGGACTTGCAGGCGAGTAGCGCGCGAGCTCGTCCCCGCCACGCGACAGCAAGGTCAGGCTGAAATCTTCGGTGCATAGCGACCTGTCAACGACCGTCTCGAAGACGATCGGCCGGTCCGGGGTGATGTCCTGGGCCCAGCGGCCGACGATCTTTCCCTTGCGCCAGAGCTGTATTGTGGCTTCGGGCTGGCGCCCGGTGGTGGCGGCCCCGATGTGGGCTATTCCCCGGTCCACTCTGAAGCTCAGCGCTGCGTCGACGTTGGCTTTTTGTGCCGTGCCGATGCTGCGGATCGGGTACCAGAACTGGCTCCACGTTCTGGTCTCACCCGGCTGGAGATAGGAAAAGTCGGGCTGGTTGTCCGTGTATACGCCGCCCATGAGCTCTATGTAGGGAGCGTATTGCCCGCTTTCGTCCGGGTCTGTCAGGTTCCTGTCCCACGCGTAGCCAAACTCATGGTTGCCCCACGTCCATTGCTTCTTCCCTGGGCTTATGTGGTGGTTCGCGACGTGGACGATGCCGGCCTTCGCCCGGTGATCATAGCCCCCGGAAAAATCCTCACGGGAACCGACGCACATATAGGAGGTGGGAACGGGGATGTTTGCGTACCATGAGAGATCGTTTGCCTTGTATTCAGTGGGGCGGCCCGCGAAGGCGGCCTTCCCCTGAGAGGCAATGATAGGGGAAAATTGTCTTGGCGCCGCGGATGGCGGCACTCCGTCCCGGGACCTCTTGGCGTAGTCGACGCCGTAATAAGTCCCGCTGCAGAGAGGGAATGTGCTGATGGCCCGCTTTGCGTGGTCTGCGACGTAGTGGGCGTCCGGCGGGAAGAACGACTGGTAAAGCTCGTGGGAGCGCACGGCCACATTTGCCCACCACAGGAACGTCTGGACGTCGGAAGTCCTGTTGTATACCCGGGCCACGAGTTCGAGGTAGGACTTTGCGGGATGGAGCCTCACACCGTGCATGCCCTTCATCCTGGCCATGGGATCATGCTCGCTCAGCCAGACCGTCATGCTCGCATCCTCGTGCCGCTCGATGACGACGTCGGCCGGCATGAATGTGGACGGCCGGTGGTGCTGGGGCCAGTTGATCTCGATCCCGCCGCTTGCCCAGGGTCCGGCCAGGCCGACAAGGGCCGGCTTAATGACCGGCTGATGGTAGATGAAGTCGAATCCGTTGGTCTTGTCCTGTGCCCGGTGGATGCGGCCGCCGAGCTCCGGCAGGATCATCACCCGAATGAACTCATTCTCTATGAAGACCGCATCCCATTCGCGGGCGATCGGCGTCTCGGCGACGCGGTCCGTGAAGGGCAGGGGATAAACGCGGCCGCTCGAGCCTTGGTACACCCGTTTCTCAAGGAACATCGGGTTGCGATCAGGAGGGTGCGGCTCGTAGGTGGGAAGGATAACCTTCTCCCGGCGAACCTCCACGGGAGGTGTGGCAGCCTGGGGCTTCATGGGGGGCACTTCTGGGATCATCTTACAACAATGGGGCTCGGGTCGGCAATGGACAGGTCCATGATAAACCTGCACGATCTTATGAAATGAAGACGATGCCTCGCGTTCGCGACGGATTCAGTGGCCAGCATATGCTGGTGCTGCCGCCACCGCTTGGAGCCGAGGCCCGCCTCCATCCGCTCCTGAGCGGGCTGTGCGTTACTGACGCCGGGTATTTCCCAAGCGCAAGGAATCATCATGTCGATCGCCCGGCGGGTTCGGCCACGACGGTAGTGATCCTGTGCCTTGGCGGAGAGGGCTGGGTGAATTCGCTGGGCACAGCAAAGGCGGTCAAGGCAGGCGACTTCGTTTGGCTGCCGGCCGATGAACAGCACGCCTACGGGTCGGGAGGCGCGCGGCCCTGGTCGATTCTATGGGCGCATTTTGCCGGCGGCGAGGTCGCGGCGTGGGAGGCACTCCTGGGGGCGTCGGGCCCGGCGCGCCCGATCATCCTGTCTCTTCCCGACGACCGGCTGGATGAAATTGCTCTCGACCGCGTGTACGCCGCCCTCGAGAGGGGATTTGCGCTTCGGCATCTCGTGGCGGCCGCGGCGGCCCTCAGGCACTCGCTGAGCGCCGCGGACCAGCTGGGCAAGGATCAGCGCGACCCGCGGTCGGCCGAAGAAAGGGTTGCGCGCTCGATAATGTCGCTCAGGGCGGACTGGCAGCGCCCGCACCGGCTCAAGGAGCTCGCGACGGCCGCAAAGACTTCCGTGGCCCATTACTCGGCGATATTCCGGCGCCAGACAGGCTTCTCCCCAATAGACTTTGTCATCAGGCTGCGAATCCGGCACGCCTGCCGCCTCCTCGACACGACATCCCTTCCGGTCGGGGAGGTGGGACGCCAGACAGGTTACGATGACCCCTATTATTTCACCCGCTGCTTCAGAAGGGTGATGGGCTTTTCCCCGAGGAGATACAGGGCGGCGACGAATTGACGCGGCGCGGGTGCGCGTCCTGCAGCGGTACTCCAATTCGCACGACGCAAGTGCCAAGGGTTGAGCGGGATGGGCTTACAATTGTGGCGGACAGCCCTCCGCAGCCGACGCTCCAAAACCGCGGGTATTTGGCATGGACAAGCTCGAGTGAGATGCGCTTTCATCCCCCCTTCATGCAAAAGCAGGACAAACTTGTCACACCCATGAGCCTGTTGGTCGATGCGGTCCTCGTCATCGCCTTTTTCCTCTACATGTACACGGTCGTCTCGACGCACGTGCAGTCGCATGACCACCGCATGATCCTCTTCTTTGGGGCATCCTGCTCGGCCTGCATGACGGTCGTGTTCTGGCTCGCCCTCCAGATGTTCCGGGTCGTCGTTAAGGCCCAGCGCGAGGGACCGAGGAATCAGGACTGATCCGTCCGGCGAAACGAGGCGACGAAGAACCCGTCGCCGTCATGGTCCTGGGGAAGGAGTGAGGTGCCGCGGACCTCAGCCGTGAATGGGCCGGCCTCCTTCAGGAATGCGTCGACCAAGGCGGCATTTTCGGAGGTGAAGAGGGAGCAGGTGGCGAAGACAAGCAGGCCTCCCGCCCGCACGCGCGGCGCGTTTTCCCTGAGGAGCCGCAATTGCAGCGACGCGGCATCGCGCACGCCTTGGGGCGAGATGGACCACTTGAGGTGGGGGGAACGGCGCCACGTGCCCGAGCCCGAGCAGGGCGCATCGACCAGCACCCCGTCGAATCCGTCCCTGGGATCCGAGGTCCCACCCACCGATATGCGCCGCCCGATCCCCGCGCGCGCGGCCCTGAGGGAAAGCTCGTCCAGCGCGGCCTTGCGCGAATCACGCGCGACCACGCGTCCCTCGGCTCCAAGCAGGAGCGCGAGCTGGAGCGCCTTGCCGCCCGCGCCCGCGCAGGCGTCGAGCCAGTGGCCCCCGGGTTTGAGGCTGACCTCGTGAAGGACCCGCTGTGAACCGATGTCCTGGACCTCGACTTTGCCGTCCAAGTAGGCGGCGGTCCTCGACACGTCGGTTCCAGCCGGCATTTCCACGGCGTCCTTGAGCAGGCCGCTCTGTTTCCACGGAAGGCCCTTCGCCGTGAACTCCCGGAAGACGGGCGCCGGGTCGTCCGTCTGCAGCCGCAGCCACAGCGGCGCGCGGGACAGGAGGATGTCGCGCAGCGGGGCCTCCCCGATCGAGGGGCATTCGCCCCGCATCCAGTCCGGCGTGAGCAGCGCGGCGTCGCACCCGAGGAGGGCGGCCCTTTGCGCCGCGCCCGCGGGGCACGGGGGAAGGCCCGCCGACATGTCGGCACGGAACTCGTCCATACCCGCGACGTCCGAGGCCAGCCACGCGATGCGCCGCACGGCCTCGGAAGGCTCGGTGTCGAGGAGCGGGTCGACCCAGGGGAGATACCGGACGGCGGTGTAGGCCAGCTCGCGATAGAACCGCCTGTCGCGGGAGCCCAGCCGCCGGTCGCCGGAGAGGAGCTTGTCCAGGCGCCCCGGAAAGTTGGGGTCGGTCCAGTGGGGCCGCAGCAGGCCAAGGATGCCGACCAGGGTGCGCTGCTGGCTGCCGGTGCGGCTCACGTTCTCTTGCGGGCGGCTCGCCGGGCCGCCGTCAGAACCTGATGATGTTGAGGCTCACCTCGAGGCCGAAGTGGCCCGCCCCGTTGTTCGGCCCCTCCGAGAACACGACGGCGTACTCGAGGAGCCAGGTGTTCGAGATCCGCTGCACGACACCATAGTACTGGTCGACGAAGATGTTGTCGCGCGCATCGTAGTCGCCGCGCATGAAAACCTCGTACACCTCGGTCATGCGCCGGCGCAGCTCGTAGTGATAGGTGTCCACGCCGATGATCGGGTTGTAGCCGAGGCCGGGCACGTAGTATTCGCCATAATTGTCGGAGAGATAGCCAAGGCCGAGCCGCAGCATCCACGTGTCGCCCTCGCGCAGGGTGATGTCCGCGTCCACCGCGCGCTGGGCGGCCCTCTCCGTCGACACGGTATCCTCCAGCCTGAACTCGAGCCAGTGGGCGGGCGTCGCGACCAGATCCGCGTGCACGTCGGAGAAATCGGTCTGCCCGGCCGCCCTCTGGAAGCGGAAATCCTCGTCGACGTTGAAGGAGAGCAGGTCTCTCGATCCGTACGTGTCATCGCGGGTCTGCAGCGTGTTGTTTATCCCGAGCCTCACGACGTTTGAGGCCTGCAGCTGGTCGATCGCCCTCATGTCGCCAAGCTCCATGACCGGCAGGTAGTTCGTAAAGGTGTTGCGGTCGATCGGCGGGATCCAGTCGGCGGCCTTGTCGCCGTCGGGGATGAAGCGGTAGCTGAGGGTGGGGGTGAGCAGGTGCCGGAGGCCGTCGATGTGCCACAGGGGGTTGTCATAGTTGAACACGGCGCTCATCTTCAGGTCGGCGTCGAATCCCAGCTCTCCAAGCGCGCGCCCGGTGCCCCCGCCGTCAACGGCCCCCTCCGTGGCCCAGTACTCGGTATAGCGGCCCCCGACGATCGGGGTCACGTCAAAGATGCCCTTATAAGAGAAGGGGCGGGTCAGCCCGACGAACGTGTCGAAGCGGTCCTCGGCGAGCCTTGGGGCGCCCTCGGTGGGGTCCTCCGCGAGGTGTGCGAGGCCCGTGTCGAGCCTCACGTAGACGCCGCCGCCGATCGCGGTGGGCAGGAGGTCGAAACGAAGCTCGGGAAGGCGCTGCTGGACGGGGTAGAACGGGTCGGGCTGAAAGCGCGTGAAGGCGGACGCGATGTAGTCGGGCTGGGTGTAGGTGGCCTCGAGGAAGTTGTCGGGCTCCTGCACCGGCACGAACTGCTTCGAATGGAAGTCGCGAATCACCTCCGAGTCCGTCGACCAGTTCACGTCGCCTTCAATGTTGAAGTCGGGGGTTATGTTCTGGTCGTGGTGCCATTCGACGTAGGCGCGGTCGTCGGGCACCTCGTTCCCCAGGATGTCGAGGTCCTTGGTCCCGAAATCATGGATGTAGCCCGATTTCAGGTAGCCGACGGCCGTGTCCTCGCCGCTCGTGATGTCATAGTTGGCCACGGGCCCCAGCATAAGGCCCCTGAAGGTGTAGACGCCGAGGTCGGGACCCGCCGTGAACCCGTCGACGATCGGTATGTGGGTCGCGACGTCGGCGTAGGCGCCGAGGTTGTGCCGGTAGCCGCCGTCGAGCGTAACGTTGTAGGACGAGCCCTGCTGGCCCAGCTCCTGGCCGACGTGCGCCACGGGCACGGGGCGGTAGTTGCCGACGCCGACGCTCGCCCCGGTCATCTTGAGGTAGTGCCCCGCGGAGTAGGTGATCGACCGGGCCTTGATGGTGGGCTGCCAGGGTCCGGGCTCGCGGTAGATCACCGTCGCATTGTGGACGACGACATCGGTCCGGTTGCCCTCGGCGCTCTCGCCCTCGATGTAATAGGGGAAGCGGCCAACCCGGATGTTGAGCGCGCTGAATGTGCCGTCGAGGCGGTGGAGGGTCAGGCGGTCGGCAAGGATGCGGTCCCCGATCTCGGTCAGGACCACGTGGCCGCTCGCGGTCGCCACCTGGGTCTTCTCGTTGACGCGGATCTCGTCGGCGGTCAGCAGGAGGCCGGTGTCGATCAGCAGGGCGTTCCCGGTCAGGACCGTGTCTCCGGTGTCTATGTCAAAGTTGATCCCGTCCGCGGAGATGTCCGCCCTCGCTGCAAGCTTGGTTGTGGCCGGAACCGGAGGCGCGCCGGCGAGGCACACCGGGGCCGACGCAGCGGCTAGGCCGAGTAAGAGGGCAAGACGGCGCATCACTCGGTGTGAGCAAAGGCGGCGGGAAGCGCGCAAGCAAGCCTCTCAGCCTGCCAAAAATCTTCTGTAATTTGCGTCCAAGACGCACTTTTGTCTTTTTAGCCGCGCCGGCGCGCCTCATCTTGCTGCCCGCCATGCCAACGAAACGACGCGTACGGATGTCCAAGACGGTGCGTGACATGGCGCCGCTGCGTTCCGAGGTCCGCGCCCTGGGAACGGCCCTCGGCCAGGTGATAACGCGGATCGAGGGCAAGGCGACGCTCGAGACCGTCGAGCTCCTGCGCAAGCTCGCCAAGGCGAGGCGGGCCGACGACGCCGGGGCGGAGCGACAGCTCGCGGCCGCCGTTGCGGCGCTCAATCCGCAGGAGGCCTTCAACCAGGCCATGGCCTTCACGCTCTATTTTGAGCTCGTCAATCTGGCCGAGGAGAACTTCCGGGTGACCCTCCTTCGCCGGCGCCGCGCGGCGAGCGCCCTGGGCCAGGACGGTGGGCGGCCCATCCGCGAGTCCATCGAGGCCGCCGTGATGGAGCTGAAGGCGGCGGGCGTGGGCGCCGGGGAGATGCAGGCCCTCGTCGACCGACTCGGGATCGAGCTCGTGTTCACGGCGCATCCCACGGAGACGAAGCGCCGCACGCTCCTCGCGAAGCTCCAGCGCCTCGCCGCAATCCTCAGGTCGCGCTCGCAGCCCGAGTCCACGGCGGATTCCTCGGTGTTGACCGAGGACACCGTCGAGCGCGAGATCGCATCGCTCTGGCTCACGGACCGCAGCCGCACGGCGCGGCCGGAGGTGAGGGACGAGGCCCGCACGGGGCTCTGGTATTTCGACACGACGCTCATCGCGACGGTGCCGCGCCTGCAGGTCGACTTGGAGCGCGCCCTGGGGCGCCACTACCCGGGCGTTAAGGCGCCGCGCAGGTGGCTGACGTTCGGCTCATGGATCGGCGGGGACCGCGACGGGAATCCCGAAGTGACGGCGGCGGTGACGGCCGACATACTTGTGCTGCACCGCAGGCTCGCCATAGACAAGCTCCGGGAAACCGCGGGTGAGCTCGGCCGCATCCTCACGGTGAGCGACCGGCGCGACAACGTGGTTCCCGCGCTCAAGCGCGAGCTGCGCGAGGACCTGCACCTGTCCAAGCACCTCGACGAGCTCGAGAAGCGCTTTCCCCACGAGCCCTACCGGCTGCTGCTCGGCGTGCTGCATGAGCGCCTTGGGCAAGCCCGCCACGAGCTGCGCGACGGCCGCGCGCTCATGGGCCGCTTGGTTGCCGGCTCCTGCCTCTCGCGCGCGACGGTGCACGACACGCTCAGCTCGATCCAGGCGGGCCTCGAGGCGGGCAGGGGGGGGATGCTGACGGGTGGCGACCTCGCGGCCGCCGGCATCCAGTTCGAGGTCTTCGGCCTCCACACGGCCCGGCTCGACCTGAGGCAGCACTCCGCCCACCACGAGGCGGCGATCGCCGAGCTGCTCGGCCGCCCCGACTACGCGAAGCTTTCCGAGGATGAGCGCCGCGCGGTCCTCCTGACGGCGATCGCCGAGGCGACGCCGATGGCCTCCGGCGCCATGGAGAAGCTGTCGGCGCCGACGCGCAATGTCATCGACCCCATCGCCCTCGCCGGGGGCGCGACGCAGGTCGTGGGGCCGGAGGCGCTCGGCATCTACATCATCAGCATGACCAACGAGGTCTCGGACATGCTCGAGGTGGAGCTCCTGCAGAAGCTGGCCGGCGCGTCGCTTCCAATCGCGCCCCTGTTTGAGACGCTCGACGACCTGGAGAACGCGCCGGTCGTCCTCGCGGAATTCTTCGCCCTTCCCGGCCGCCTGCCCAAGCACCAGCACGTGATGCTCGGGTACTCGGACAGCAACAAGGACTGCGGCTACATCACGGCGAACTGGGCCCTGTTCAAGGCGCAGGAATCGATCTCGCGCGTCTGCCGGGAGGCCGGGGTTGCGGTCACGCTCTTCCACGGCCGCGGCGGCAGCATCGCCCGGGGAGGCGGCCCGGCCGCCAAGGCGATCCTCGCGCAGCCCGCCGGCCTGCGCGACGGCGCCATCCGCGTGACCGAGCAGGGAGAGGTGCTCTCGACGCGTTACCACGACCCCGACCTGGCGCACAGGATCCTCGAGCAGATGGCCTACGGCGTCATGCTCGGCATCCGCGCGGCCGGCTCCGCCTCGACGGCGCTGCCCGCGTGGAGGGAGATCATGGACGAGATGAGCCGGGCGGGATTCGAGGCGTACAAGGCGCTCGTCCACGACGATCCCGAGTTCCTCCTCTTCTGGAGGCAGGCGACGCCCATCGACGAGATCAGCAACCTGAAGCTCGGCTCGAGGCCGACCTACCGCAAGGCGACGCAGAGCGTCTCGGACCTGCGCGCGATCCCGTGGGTTTTCTCGTGGATGCAGAGTCGCTTCAACTTACCGGGCTGGTTCGGCCTTGGGAGCGCGCTCGCCTCGGTGCTGCGCCGCGGGCCGAAGTGCCTCAAGGAGCTGCGCGCGATGCACGCGGGCTGGCCGTTCTTCAGCACGCTGATCGACAACGCCCAGCTCACGATGCGCAAGGCCGACATGGGCATCGCGTCCCTGTACGCGGACCTGGTTGACGATGCGAAGATACGAAAGCGCATGCTCGGGATACTCACGGCGGAATTCGAGCGCACGGAGAAGGCGATACTCGCCATCACGGGCCAGAAGCGGCTCCTCGGCAGGGAGCCCGTCCTGCTGAGGTCGGTCGAGCTGCGCAACCCCTACATCGACCCGCTCAATTACATCCAGGTGGACATGATCCGCAGGCTGAGGAACGGACCCCCGCTGGAGACGCGCGAGGCCGACGCTGTCCGCGCGGTGATTGAGCTTACGATCAACGGCATCAGCGGCGGCCTCAAGAACACGGGTTGAGCGCGAGGCCGTTTTGAGTGGCGCGATCCGAGAATCCGCGGCAACATGACCCTTCGCCCAAACCCCAAGCAGTGATCCTCTCCAAGACTGATTTCGAGGCCCTCCTGCATGCCCGCCACGGTTCCCCCCATTCCGTGCTTGGGATGCACGCCACCACCTCCCGCCGCGTCAGCGGCCTCGTGGTGCGCGCCCTCCTGCGCGACACGGCGTCCTGCTCGGTGATCCTGGATGGGGGCGCAGCCCCCGTCGTGATGACGAAGATCGCGGACGAGGGCCTCTTTGAGGCCTTCATCGCGGGCAGCGGGGAGATCCGCGGCTACGAGCTCAGGGCGACGTCGGCCGACGGGCTTGAGCGCCAGTTCCGCGACCCCTACTGCTTCCTGCCCACTCTGGGTGACCAGGACCTGTACCTTTTCAACGAGGGCAACGAGCACCGGATCTACGAGAAGCTTGGCGCTCACGTGCGGGACCTGGGCGGCGTCGGTGGCGTCGCCTTCGCCGTTTGGGCCCCGGCGGCGACGCGCGTCTCGGTCGTCGGCGATTTCAACGGGTGGGACGGCCTGTATAACCCGATGAGGAGCCTTGGGGCCTCGGGCGTCTGGGAGATCTTCCTGCCGGGGCTTTCCGACGGCGCGCTCTACAAGTTCGAGGTTCGCGACCAGAGCGGCGGCATCAGGGTCAAGACCGACCCCTACGGCACCCGCTTTGAGGCGCCGCCGGGCAACGCGGCCATCGTCTGCGACGTGTCCCACTTCAACTGGGGCGACCAGGCATGGATGTCCCGGCGCCTGTCCCTGGCCGGCAAGGCGGACGTTCCCATCTCGATCTACGAGGTCCACCTGGGATCGTGGCGCCGCAAGCCCGAGGAGGACGACCGGCCGCTGACCTACCGGGAGGCGGCGCCGCTCCTCGCCGACTACTGCGTCGAGATGGGCTTCACCCACATCGAGGTCATGCCGCTGGCGGAGCATCCGTTCGACGGCTCCTGGGGCTACCAGGTGACCGGCTTCTATGCGCCGACCCAGCGCTTTGGCACGCCCGAGGACTTCGCGTGGTTCGTGGACCACCTCCACCAGCGCGGGATCGGCATCATCCTCGACTGGGTGCCGGCGCATTTCCCGAGGGACGCATTCGCGCTCGCCGAGTTCGACGGCACCCATCTCTACGAGCATGCGGACCCGAGGCAGGGCGCGCACATGGACTGGGGCACGCTCATCTTCAACTACGGCCGCAACGAGGTCCGGTGCTTCCTGATCGCCAACGCCCTGGCGTGGCTCGAGAGGTACCATCTCGATGGGCTGCGGGTCGACGCGGTGGCCTCGATGCTCTACCTGGACTACTCGCGCGGGGCGGGGGAATGGATCCCCAACCGCTACGGTGGACGCGAAAATCTCGAGGCCATTGATTTTTTACGGAGAGTTAACGCTCTCGTCCACGACTACCATCCGGGGACTTACATGATCGCCGAGGAGAGCACATCGTTCCCGGGGGTGACGCGCTCGACCGAGGAGGGTGGGCTCGGGTTCGACTACAAGTGGAACATGGGATGGATGCATGACACGCTGCAGTATTTCTCAAAGGAGCCCATCCACCGCCGCTTCCACCAGAACGACCTGACGTTCGGGATGCTTTACCAATACGCGGAGCGCTTCGTCTCGGTCTTCTCGCACGACGAGGTCGTTCACGGCAAGGCGTCGATGCTCCTGAAGATGGGTGCCTGGCATATCCCGGAGAAAGCCGCGAACCTGCGCGCCCTCTACACCCACATGTGGGTCTATCCCGGCAAGAAGCTGCTTTTCATGGGAAGCGAGTTCGGCCAGTCCCAGGAGTGGAATCACAAGGTCAGCCTCGACTGGCACTTGCGCCAGTACATTGACCACGAGGGCATCCGGCGCCTGGTGGCCGACCTCAACAAGCTCTACGCCGCCGAGCCTGTCCTTGGGTCGAATGATTTCAATCCCCATGGCTTCCGCTGGATCAGCTGCCTGGATGCCGACGCGAACCTCATTGCCTACCTGAGGACCGATGCCACCGAGCAGAGCCTCTTCGTGGCCGTCGGGCACTTTGGCGGCGCCACGCGGTCGTACCGGATCGGCGTCCCCCGGCGGGGATGGTGGCGCGAGGTGATCAATTCCAACAGCGAGTACTACGGGGGATCGGGCCTGGGCAACGACGGGGGGCGCTCGACGGAGGACATACCCCGCGACGGCTACACGCAATCGATTGATCTTAAGTTACCCCCCTTGACGACGCTTGTTTTCAAATGGACGGCGTCCCCATAAATGGGGCTTTAGGCGGGGGTAGTAGTTACCGAAAGTGTTTTTAACTCGCGGATTGGCTATCACAGAGCACATTATTTAATGAAACAGTCATACTCGCACCCCATCCATGGCGCGTAAAATAAGCTTCATCAATTACAAGGGCGGCGTCGGAAAGACGTCCCTGATCGTAAATACCGCTGCGGCGCTGGCCAAGATGGGCAAGCGGGTGCTTCTCTTCGACCTGGATACCCAGTCGAATGCGAGCATCTGGCTCCTTAAGCTCGACCGCTGGAATAAGATCAATTCGACCGGCGACGGCTCGATCTACTCAATTTTCGACCCGGGCAAGACGCATATCAAGGACTTGGTGATCAAGGACGTCGTTGAGGGCAAGTCCGGGGAGAAGCTGCTGCCGGGCTTGGACCTGGTGCCCACGACCTTCAACCTCGTTGACCTCGAGGCCGAGTTCGCCGGCGCCGCCGGCCGCCCCGCCTACCTCGTCTTCAGCGAGCAGGTCGCGATGCTCGAGCCGAACTACGACTTCATCCTCTTCGACTGCCCGCCGAACATCCTTCGCGCCTCGCAGTGCGGCGTCTTCACGTCGAATGAGATCTACGTCCCTTCCAATCCCGACGCGCTGAGCCTCATCGGCTTCACGCTCCTCGTCGACAAGCTGCAGAAGTTCCACGCCCTCTCCGGAAGCTTCCGCAAGGCCTCGATGGGCCCCCCGGCCCAGGTCCAGGGCATAATCTTCAACTCGATCCGCACCGGCGTCGACATCGAGGTGCCGAAGATGCGGATGCAGCTTCGCCTCAACCAATTCCGGGCGGCCAAGCGCGCCGCCCCTACGGCGAAGATATTCAACACGCAGATCCGTGACGCGATGGTGGTGCGCCGCTCCGTCGCGCTGGGCCTGCCCGTCATCCTGGTCGGCTCCGAGGGCGCCGACTCCGCTGATTCCGTCACGAACGACTACAGAAAACTTGCGGCCGAGATAGCGCAGCACGAGGTTGCGGGATAATTCTGGCACGCATGTCCGAACCCACATACACCGAAAAAGACTGGGACGATGTCCGCACAGCATTCGCAAGCTCGATAATGGTCGACACCCAGGTCTCGAGCCTGGCGCAGAATTTGGACGGCCCGGTATGGCCGGTTAAGTCCAAGGACGAGACCCCGGCGAAGTACATTGACCTCAGCTACGAGGAGGCCCTCGAGCTCCTCGCCCTGAAGGGACAGACGGCCGACAAGCTCGACCTGCTGATCTCTATCCTGAAGGAGACCCTTGCCTTCGACAGCCCGTTTGGCGACATGGTGGAGCAGACCGAGGCCGCGTCCGTGCGGGACAACCCGCTCCTGAAGAACATGGCCCGGATTGGCGTGACGGAGGAATTCCCGATATCGCTCACGGCGCTGAACGCCGACACCGTTGAGTTCTGCAAGCTCGAGAACCTGAAGACGCTCGGCGAGTTTGCGGTGTTCGCCCAGGGGATGTCCCAAAATGTGATCATCGGCGGAGATTTCAGGAAACTGCTCAACGCACTCTCGAACGTGGACGAGGTCACGCTCAGCGAGATCCTCCCGTTCAGGAGAGGCTCGAAGGGCCTGCACCTCATCGAGGCGCTCGGCCAGGCGACGCGCTTGACGAACCCGCTGCCGAAGGCCAAGGAGGCGTCGGTGTGGTTCGCGGAGGAGTTTGCCCAGTTGAAGAAGGATTTTTCCGATGGAACCGGCATCGAGCGCCAGCTCGGCGTCCTGGGGAACGTGGAGCTCGAGAGGAAGGTTTCAGACCTCGCGCGCCAGCTTATAAAGCCCGGCTCGTTCAGCCGCTCTGAATCGGAGCCCGGGAAATCGGGATTCTTCAAGAGGTTTTTCAAGAAGTAGCCGCGCTAGGATCCCACGCCCTCAATGGCCGACCCGTCCAATATTCGGTTTCCCAGCAAGAGGACCGAGTCCATCGGGAGCCTGTCGCTGCGGCGCAAGACGGAGAATCCGTCTCCCTTCACGGTTTCCGAGGCCAGCGCCCGCGCCCGGGAGTCGATCCGCGCCATCGTTTCGGCGACGAGGCCGCCAATGGGCGCCCGCAACGCGGACGAGGATGCGCGCTCCGCCGAGCTTGAGCGCTCGCTGCGCCAGCTTGAGCTCAAGCTCGTCGAGCGCGAAAGGCTTGTCCAGGAGCGCGAGTCCCGCCTGAAGGAGTATGAGCGCGAGCTCGCCGAGGCCGAGGCGCTGCTGGCCGCCCGGGAGCAGCTGGTCGCCGCCGCCCGCAAGTCGACGGCGGCCCACGTCTCTCCTGAGGAGAAGCAGGCCCTCGAGGGCCTGAGGGCCGAGTTGGAGCGCCAGGAAGCCGCGCTCAAGGAGGCCCAGGAGGGCCTGCATGAGCGCGAAAGGTTCATGGAGGAGAGCGAGACCCGCCTGTTTGAGAAGGTCCAGGCCCAGCAGGAGAGGGAGATTGAGCTCGACCAGCGCGAGGACGACTTGAAGGTGGGGATCCGCAAGTTCAGGGAGAACGAGGCGGCGGAAAACCCGGCCACCGCGGCGGCCCTCAAGGCCGAGGATGCCGCGGCGGCCGACGACCCCGAAATGAGGGCATGAGCCTTGACGCGGGCCGAAGCCGCCCGCTATTTTGATGCAACTTTTCTTGGGACAAGGCGTCCCACTCTTCCCAACCCTGTAGCATGAGAATCCTCCGCTTTGCCCTTTGCGCATTGATCCTGCCGCTGGCCCTTCGGGCGGCAGACGACCAGAAGGAGGACGAGAAGCAGCAGCCGGACGAGATTCCCAATTTCAACCAGCTGGACGAGTACATCTACGTCCCGAAGACGACGCTCAGCCTCGGGGAACGGTACTTCCTGAAGGGGCCGAAAACCACCTACAGCGGCCAGGGTATCAATCCCTCCCAGGTGGATCCGGGCGCCGACAACACGGTGACCACGCCGAACATATCCCGCACCTATATCGACGGGTCGGTCTCCCCCGACCAGCGCACGGTTCCGGTGGCCACGGGGGAGGGCGCGACGGTCGCAACCTCAATCCCGTCGGATGGGCGGACGAACACCTGGGGCTACGATAATGCAAGCCAGTTGCTTCCGAACGGGGACATCGCCTTCCACACCTATTCCGCCGAGATCACGGACACGGCCGAGCATACGAACAATGGAGAGGGAAACGCCGGCGTGGAGCTCATCCTCGATCGCGACATGGGCAAGATCGGCAAGATCAAGTGGAGCATGACCGGCGGCTTTTCGCTGGGTGACATCCACTCCAGCGTCTACGTCAGCGTGCCGACCACGCTGACGACGCTCACCGACACCTACGACCTCTTCGGGCAGGTCCCTCCGGCGGCGCCCTTCAACTCGCCGAACACGGTCTCACAGGCCGTCTATGGCGCGGGCAGCACGGTCGTCTCCGGCAGCGGCCAGAGCTCGACGACCCAGTCCGTCCAGCAGGTGATCCTTCTCGGCAACCAGCCGATCAGCCGTACGGAGACCCCGACTCAGACTTTCACGACAAACCGGTACTTCATCGAGGGCTCCTACTACACACTGCGGGTGGGACCGACACTCGAGCTTCCCATCTCGAGCAAGCTCAGGCTGAATGTCAGCGCGGGTCCCGCGCTGATCTACTCGGGCGCCATCCTCAATGTCCTCGAGGACCTGCAGATCGCGACGGGCACCGACTACACCCAGCTCTACCAGCAGGAGAATTCGAAGCTCCTGCCGGGTTACTACGTCGACATGAATCTCGAGTATCAGCTCACGGACACCGCGGGATTCTATGTCGGCAACATCTACCAGAGCGCCGGCAGCTTCGAGCAGAAGGTCGCGAGCGGCACCAGCGCGAGCGGCGCCAACACGTATTACCAGGCGAAGATCGATTTCCAGAACCAGGACGGCGTCAAGGGCGGCATCACGGTCAGGTTCTGACCGGCCCTACTCAGTCGGCGGAGAGGTCCGCGAGGACGGAGTCGATGTCCCGCAGGGCTTCGGGCGGGTAGAAGCTGTTTATCCTGGAGATCACCTGCTGGATGATGCCGTCCGGACAGGAGGCTCCGCCTGTGACAAGGATGCGGCGGGGACGTCCCGCCGTTTCAGGTTTCTCCCCGTCCCACAGTGGGCGCCGTTCCACATGCCCCGACTGGCTGGGAAGGCCCTTAGCGGGGAAGACATAATGCTCCGTCTCGGCGGGGGAAAGGATGTTGGCCTCGCTCTGGATGAAATACGCGCGACCCCCGAGCCTCTGCTCGCAGAGGCGGTAGAGCTGGTAGGTGTTTGACGAGTTCTTCCCGCCGATGACAAAGGCCGCGTCAACCGGCTCGGCCAGGGCCCGCGTGAGGGCGTCCTGATTCACCTGGGTTGCGTAGCACAGGGTGTCGTTGCGCCCCTGGCCTCCCACGCGCGGGGCGGCCCCGGCCGTGTCCGGCCCGAATTTCTCAAGGAACACGTCCCGGAGGTAGGATATGATCTCGCGCGTCTCGTTCATCAGGAGCGTCGTCTGGTTCACGACGGCGATGCGCCTGAGGTCGCGCTCGACGTCGAAGCCCTCGGTGAACTTGCCGGCGAAAAGCGCCTGGAAGCGCTCGCCGGTGCCGGCTTCGCCCGTGTTGCGGATGATCTCCCCGAGCTGGCGCGTCTCGTCCATGTTCCTGACTATGATGGCGGGCGCGTGCCTGCGGGTGTTGGAGAATGTCGCCTTGGTCTCCTCGTGCTCGTGCTTGCCGTGGATGACGACGGAATAGCCCTCGCGCCCGTAGGCGCGCGACGCCTTCCACACCTTCTCGACGAGCATGCAGGTGGCGTCGTACTGACGCACCGCGATACCCTTGCTGACGAGACGGCGCTTGTCCTCGTCCGTGGCGCCGAAGGCGGGGATGATCACGATGTCGTCGGGCGTCAGGGTGTCCCAGAGGTCCGGCCCCCCCGGGGAGGCGGCATGGGCGACGCCCTTGTCGGTCTGCAGGTAGCGAAGGCCGCGCCGGATAAGGTCGTCGTTGACGAAGGGGTTGTGGATCAGCTCGGAAAGCATGAACACGCGGCGCCCTGGGTTCTCGGTCAGGGTCTCGTAGGCACGCTCGATCGCGTTCTTGACGCCGAGGCAGAACCCGAAATGGCTCGGGACAAGGTAGTGCACGGCGCCGAAATCGAGGAGGACCGGGGCCGTGGCGGTGCGCTCGTGGCGCCGCGCGAGCTGCTTGATGGCGGCGCAGAGGCGCGACTGGTAGATGGCGCCGGCCTCTGCGTCCTGGGCGTAGATGGCCGTGTTGCGTTCCTTCTCCGGGCGGAACTTGTAGATGAAGTCGTTTTCTCCCAGGTTGAGGTAGGGCACCTCGATCAGGTGGGGCCCCAGCCGGGCGAGGACGGCGGCAAGCGCGTCCGTCAGGGCCGTGGGCGACGACTCGAGCTGCTCCACCGCGCGCAGCTCGATCTCCGGGTCCCTCGACGCGCCCTCGACCTGGGTGAAGTGGATGCGGCACGATTTCCCGTCAATGTCGGCGTAGAACGTCTCCTTGGGCCCGGTGTGGCCCTTGTAGGCGGTCTCGAGGTGCGCGATGGCCGAGAAGCGGTCCGGGCCCGTGAAAGGCAGGCCGAACCTCTGGCCCTGGCGACGGACCGCCAGACGGTTGTTGCCGTCGAAGGCGAGGATGCAGTCGAGCTGTGCGGCGGCGACCGGTGCGGTCGTGGACATGCGGTTACGCTACCCCTTCGTCAGGCCCTCGGCAAGGGCGAGCTCAGGAGGTCCTTCAGCTTGGCGACCTCGCGGCCGCCGCCCATCGCGAAGTCGGGCTTGCCGCCACCCTTGCCGCCGAGGCGCACGCTGAGCTCGTTGACGATCTTTCCCGCCTGGTGCCCGGCCTTGACGGCCGCGGGGGACGCGAAGGCGACGACCGTGGCCTTGTCGCCGAACGCGGCGCCGAGGCGCACGACGCCCTCGCCGACAAGCGCGGCCACCTGCGATCCCAGCGCCCGGAGCGCGTCGGGCGACTCGGCCGTGACGACGGCGGACACGAACTTGAGGCCGCCGTCCTCGGTGGCCTTCGCGGCGAGCTCTCCCGCGAGGGTGGCCGCCGCCTTCTGCTCGAAGGAACGCAGCCTCTTTTCGGACTCGGCCTTTTCGCCGAGAATCGAGATGAGACGCTCTTCGACCCCTTCCCGCGGAGAGCCGATTTTCTGGGCTACGAGTTCCACGGTATCGTAGGCATGGAGGGCGTGCCTGTACGCCGCCTCGCCGGCCACCGCCTCGATGCGCCGCGTCCCGGCGGCGATGGCGCTCTCGTGGATGACCTTGATGAGGCCGACCTCGCCCGTCGTCGCGACATGGGTTCCGGCGCAGAGCTCCCTGCTGTAGCCGCCGATGTCGACGACGCGGACAACCTTGCCGTACTTCTCGCCGAAGAAAGCGAGCGTACCCTCGGGCTTCTTGTCGAAGTCGATCTCGTACGCCACCACAGGGTCGTTGTCGAGGACCCGCTGGTTCACGAGGCCCTCGACCTCCCGCAGCTGGGCATGGGTGACCGACTCGAAGTGGGCGAAGTCAAAGCGCAGCCGGTCCGGGGCGTTGAGCGAGCCCGCCTGGCGCACATGCGTGCCGAGGACCTTGCGCAGCGCCCAGTGCAGGAGGTGGGTCGCCGTGTGGTTGCGCTGTATGGACCGGCGCCTCGTGCGGTCGACGGTGAGCTCGGCCCTCGCCCCGGCCGCCGGAACCGGGGTCCCGGGAGCCGCCTTGTGGAGGTGCCGGCCCGACTTGTCCTTCACGGTGTCGATGATCTCGACAAGCGACCCGGCTACCAGGGCGTGGCCGCGGTCGCCGAGCTGGCCGCCCATCTCGGCATAGAAAGGGGTCCGATCGAAGACCAGGAACAACCCCTGGTCCGAGTTCAGGGTCTCCAGCAGGGCAGCGTGGGTCCCGGCCCCGGAATCCAGCGCATATCCCGTGAAAACGGTGGGGGCGTGCGACGCCCCGGCGGAGCCCTCGGTCGCGGCGACGATGACCTCCTTTTTTTGGGCGGAGCGCCCGCGCTCGCGCTGCTGCTCCATGAGCGCCTCAAATCCGTCGAGGTCGATCGTGATGCCGCGCTCGGTGGCGATCACCTGGGTCAAGTCTGGGGGGAATCCGTAGGTGTCGTAGAGTTCGAAGACGACGGGACTGCCGAGGCTGCCCCCCGCGGCGGCCTCGTCGAAGCGCCTGAGCCCGCGCTCGAGGGTGCGCCCAAAGCTTTCCTCCTCGGACC
>Ga0302314_10008171_pt1 | contig 18676 bp, 17 predicted proteins | sample III_Palsa_N2_3_FD_200533 | JGI IMG/M metagenome (GOLD analysis project Ga0302314, IMG submission 200533) | Peat permafrost microbial communities from Stordalen Mire near Abisko, Sweden - III_Palsa_N2_3 | ecosystem: Environmental > Terrestrial > Soil > Palsa > Peat permafrost | place: Sweden...
TGGACAGTGACAATGCCTACCAGATCCTGACCGACGGCAAGCACGACCGGGGCGAAGCCGTCGCGATCCGAAATGGTCTGCTTCATGCTGTCAAGAACGCCCTGTTCCTGCTGACTGAGGGCGTGGCCATAGACCCTATCGTCGGTGATGATCGCAAATTGCGTGGTATTGATCGCGTAGGTTCCCTCGCGCAGAATCTTGCGCTGCGGACCCTTTTGGCCACCGCCCTCGAGAAATCTACGCACATTCTGAAAGTCGGATTTGTCCTCGGTGTCGTTGGCTGCGAGCACCTGCGAAGCTCCCAGTGAGGCGCCGTCGCGCGCGAACACGTAGGCGATCTTGCCCTGCCCGACCGTGACGAGGTCGGAGGTGTGGATCCGGTAGGTGAAGGGAAAGAACAGGTGGATGCCGCCGCGCAGGATCTCGGGCTCGAACCCGGCCTCGCCGTGGAGCGCGATGAAGCCCGATTTGATCGAACCCTTTGCCGCCCACATCTTCTCCACGATTCCGACCTGGTTGTTCGAGATGTAGCGAAATATGTTGGCTACCCGCAGCAAAATCAGAATCGCAACCACGGCCCCGGCCCAGATGCCGGGTGTAACGAGGTTATTGATGTCCACGTTCGAATCCTCCCTGAGTGCCGATATAGGCTACCGGTTCGGCGGGCTGGAATAGCTCGAAGTTAGTCGTCGTGACGTGGCCAGGGGTTCGCCCGGGCGTGGATATCCTTGAATTGAGATACGTTTTCGCCGGCAACCAGGCCCAAGGAGGGCTTTCAGGAGAGCTTTTAACCGAGGTTTATGACGTCCACACCTCGGCTAGCCCGTCGTCACCGCCGTCTCCAGATCCGACGGATCGATGGTCTTGTTGAGATTGGCATGCAGCCGCTCGTGATCGAGTTCGCCTTCCCACCACGATACAAACACCGTGGCGATGCCGTTGCCGGTGATGTTGGTGAGCGCGCGGACCTCGCTCATGAACTTGTCGACCGAGAACACGATCGCCATGCCCGGCACCAGCGCCGGATTGACCACCGAGAGCGTCGCCGCCAGCGTGATGAACCCCGCGCCGGTGACGCCGCTGGCCCCCTTCGAGGTCAGCATCGCGACCACCAGAATGGTCAATTGCTGGCCGAAGGTGAGGTCGACGCCAAGCGCCTGGGCGATGAACAGCGTCGCCAGCGTCATGTAGATATTGGTGCCGTCGAGGTTGAACGAATAGCCGGTGGGCACCACCAGCCCGACCACCGATTTTGAACAACCGAGCCGCTCCAGCTTCTCCATCAACTGCGGCAGCGCGCTTTCGGACGAACTGGTGCCGAGCACGATCAGCAATTCATCCTTGATATAGCCGATGAACTTGAAAATGTTGAAACCGATCAGGCGCGCGATCAGGCCGAGCACGACGATCACGAACAGCCCCGCCGTCGCATAGAACAGCGCGATCAGTCCGATCAGATTGCCGAGCGCGGCCGGTCCGAATTTCCCGATGGTGTAGGCCATCGCGCCGAAAGCGCCGACCGGCGCCGCCTTCATGACGATGGCGATCACGCCGAATACCGCGTGCGACGTGTCATCGACGAGGTCGCGCAACCGGTGACCGCGTTCGCCCAGCGCCATCAGCGCGAAGCCGAACAGAATGGCGAACAACAGCACCTGCAGGATGTCGCCGCGCGCCAGCGCGCCGACCACGCTGTCGGGAATGATGTTGAGGACGAAATCGACCGACTTCTGCGCCTCCGCCTGCTTGACGTAACTGGCGACCGCCGCGGCGTCCGGCTTCGCCGCCAGCCCGTGGCCGACCTGAATCAGGTTGCCCATCAAAAGGCCGAGGATCAGCGCGAATGACGAGACGATTTCAAAATAGACCAGCGCCTTGACGCCGACGCGGCCGACCTTGCGGGCATCCTGAATGTGCGAAATGCCTGAAACCACCGTGCAAAAGATGATCGGCGCGATCACCATCTTGATCAGCTTGATGAAGCCGTCGCCGAGCGCCTTGATCCAGTCATTGGTGGCCAGTTCGGGCAATTTCCAGCCCACGACCACGCCGAGCAGAATGGCGATCAACACCTGAACATACAGGATCTTGTACCAGGGTTTCGCGGCGCGGGCCGGCGCCTCGGTTGCGATCGTTGCCGCCATCGGTCTCACTCCCCAAACTTAACTATTAACTATCGGTCCGCCGCGTTTGGCGCGGACCGCCCTTTTCCAGACACAGCCAAAAGCAATTGGATCAACGGAGTCAATGGCGCCGGCGCATTTTCCGGCGTTTGGATCCAGCGCTTCGGATCGAATTTGCGGCAGATTGCGTCATCCAAGCCATTGCGCGATGCGCGCGACCGCTTCGTGCATTTCGTCGGCCGAACGCGCATAGGAGAACCGGATGAACCGGCGGCCGTGAACCGGATCGAAGTCGATGCCGGGGGTTGCGGCGACGCGCGCCCGTTCCAGCATCTCACCGGCGAATTTGAAGCTGTCGGAGGTGAATGCCGAAACATCGGCGTAGAGGTAAAATGCGCCGTCGGCCGGCAGGAATTTGGTGAGGCCGGCCCGCGGCAGGCCCTCGATCAGAATGCGGCGGTTCTCCAGATAGCCGCGCTTGACCTCTTCCATCTCCTGGCGGCCTTCGAACGCCGCCTCGGCGGCAATCTGCGACAGCGTCGGTACCGAGATGGCGAGATTTTGCTGCAGCCGCTCGATCGGACGCACCAGAGGTTCCGGCGCCACCATCCAGCCGACGCGCCAGCCGGTCATGCAGAAATATTTCGAGAACGAATTGATCACGAGCGCATCGGGCGAAAGCTCCGCCGCGGTCACCGCCGGAAACGCATAATCGAGGCCGTGATAGATCTCGTCGGAAATGAACCGGATACCGGCGCTTTCCGCCGCCGCCATCAGGCTGGTGAGGGCTTCGCGGGACATCATGGTACCGGTGGGATTGGCCGGACTACCGACCAGCACGCCCTTCAGCGGTGTGTTGCGATGGGCCGCCAGCAAGGCTTCGCCGGTCAGGGCATGCCGGGTTTCGCTCGACGTCTCGATCAGCACGGGCTCACAGCCCAGCGCCGTGAGAATATGGCGATAGGGCGGATAACCGGGCACGGTGACCGCAACCCGATCGCCGGGCTCGAACATGGCCAGAAAGCCCAGGATGAACGCGCCCGAAGAGCCCGTGGTGACCACGATCCGCCCGGCGTCAACATCACAGCCGTAGGTCTCGCGGTAGTGGCGGGCGATGCGCGCGCGCAACGACGGGGTTCCCAGCGCGGACGTATAGTCGATCCGCCCGCCATCGAGTGCGGCGTGCGCGGCCATGATCGCCGCTTTCGGCGCCGGCGCCGCCGGTTGTCCCACTTCCATGTGAATGACGTGGCCGCCGGCCGCCTCGATGCGCGCCGCGGCCGCCATCACATCCATCACCATGAACGGCGGAACGTCGCTTCGTCCCGATGCCGCCAGCAGGCCTTTGGCACGGTCTCTCAGTGTCGCTTCAGGCATCGATATCTGCTATTTGAGCTGGCGCCCCAGACTAGCCGCAATCCGCGGTTTGTTAGGGCATATCGCGTATCCGCCCCGCCGCCAATCATTAAAGACTGCTCGATGCCGCTCCGCATAGCGTTACGCAAGAAAACCTCGAAGCTCACCGCCGTCACCGCCGCGATCGCGCTTGCCCTCGCGCCGATGGCGGCGCTGGCGCAGGAAAAGGAGAAGGGCCCCTCGATCCTCCGCGATACCGAGACCGAGCAATTGCTGCGCGACTACACAAGGCCGATCCTGCGGGCCGCCGGCCTGGAGAAACAGAACATCCAGGTGACCATCATCAATGAGAGCGTTTTTAACGCCTTCGTCGCCGACGGCCGCCGCATTTTCGTGAATTACGGCGCATTGATGCAGTCGGAGACCCCGAACCAGATCATCGGGGTGCTGGCGCACGAAACCGGCCATCTGGCCGGCGGCCATCTCGCCAAGCTTCACGAGCAGCTGGAGCGGGCCCAGACGCAGGCGATCATCGCGATGCTGCTGGGTGCCGGCGCGCTCGCGGCGGGCGCCACTAAAAGTGGTGGCAATGGCGGTCTGGCCGATGCCGGCGCCGCCGCCATTGTCGGGCCGCAGGAAATGATCCGCCGCAGCCTGCTCTCCTATGTGCGCGGGCAGGAAGAAAACGCCGACCGCGCCGGCGTGAAATTTTTGACCGCGACCGGCCAGTCCGCGAAGGGCATGTACGACACCTTCAAGCGGTTCACCAATGACAGCCTGTTCGCCGCCCACGGGGCCGATCCCTACGTCCAGTCGCATCCGATGCCGGCCGAGCGCGTCGCCGCCCTGGAGGAAATGGCGCGAACAAGCCCCTATTGGGACAAGAAAGACGATCCGGCCCTGCAGGCGCGCCACGACATGATGCGCGCCAAGATTTCGGCCTTCATGGAGCGGCAGGACACCGTCTATCGGCGCTATCCGATCTCGAATACCACCCTGCCAGCGCGCTATGCGCACGCGATCACGACCTATCTGCACGGCGATTTGCACAATGCGATCACCCAGATCGACGGGCTGATCGCGGCGCAGCCCAACAACCCCTATTTTTATGAATTGCGCGGCCAGGCGCTGCTGGAGGGCGGCAGGCCCGCGGAGGCGATTGCGCCGCTGCGCAAGGCCGTGCAACTCTCGAATAACGCGCCGCTCATCGAGATGTTACTTGGGCAGGCGCTGGTGGCGTCCGATAATAAGGCCTACGCTGAGGAAGCGATCGGGATTCTGCGGGCCGCGGTGGCGCGCGAGACCGAGGCGCCGCTTGGCTATTTGCAGCTTGCGATGGCCTACAGCCGAAAGGGAGATCTGGCGGAGGCCGATCTGGCATCGGCACAGGCGGCCTATCTTCGCGGTGACAACAAGACCGCGCGCGATCTTGCCTCCCGCGCCAAAACCCGTTTCGCCGTCGGCACGCCCGGATGGGTCAAGGCCGACGATATCATCACCGCCAAGCCGCCGCCGAAGAGCAAGTAGAAATAAGCCAAGTTGAAACAAGCCAAGAAAATAAGCCAAGAAAATAAGCAACGAGAAATAAACTGACCTGACCCGGCAAGGTTTTCGAAAAACCGGTTTTTACAAGAACGTGTCCCTAGGAACTTGTCGCTAACAACTTGCCGTGAGTCTCACTCAAGAGGATTTGCCGATGCCTCCGTTCCGCCTGCTGATGCCCGCCCTGCCCGCCTTGTTCGCGTTCGCCCTGTGCGTCGCGCCACCGGCGGCATCGGCGGAAACCTTCTCCGACGGCCAGCGCGGGGAGATCGAGAGCATCGTCAAGAATTACCTGATCGCCCATCCCGAAGTGCTGGAAGAGGCGATGGCCGAACTGAACAAGCGCCAGGCCGCCGCGGAAGCGGAGAAGCACGAAGCGAGCGTCGCCACCAACGCGGATGCGATTTTCAATTCGCCGCGCGGCGTCACGCTCGGCAACAAGGACGGCGACGTCACCTTCGTCGAATTCTTCGACTACAATTGCGGCTACTGCAAACGCGCCATGGCCGACATGCTCGATCTGATGAAAACAGATCCCAAGCTGAAAGTGGTGCTGAAGGAATTCCCGGTGCTGAGCGAGGGTTCGGTCGAAGCCGCCAAGGTCGCGGTCGCCGTACGCATGCAGGATCCCGGCGGCAAGAAGTATCTCGATTTTCATCAGAAGCTGCTCGGCGGACGCGGCCCGGCGGACAAGGCGCGCGCGATGGCCGCGGCCAAGGAGGCCGGTCTCGATACCGCCAGGATCGAAAAGGATCTGGCGAGCCCGGAAGTGCGCGCCACCATCGAGGAAAACTTCAAGCTCGCCGAAGCGATGGGCATGAACGGCACGCCGAGCTATGTGATCGGCAAGCAGGTGGTGATCGGCGCGGTCGGTCTTGACGGCCTCCGGGAGAAAATCGGCGTCGCGCGTTGCGGCAAGGCGACCTGTTGAGCAACGCCAACCATTGAACGTTCGATAGACCAAGGGCCGGCTGTTGAGCCGGCCCTTTTATTTTGGCGATTCGCAAAACGCGCGAGCATTCATCGCGCATTCACAAAGCAAAATCGATGGAACCGCGGATGTCGGGGAACATCGCGCATCTCCTTTCGTTGTCGGCCAGGCAACACACCAACACCTGAGGAGATATTTGATGACCAATCGTTTGATGATGACGGCAGCCGCGGCGGCGCTGATCGCCGGAACCGGTTTCGCCCATGCGCAGGGAATGAACCGCGAAGCGCCGTCGGCTGGCGCCGGCACGCAGAGCGCGCCTTCCGCTGATCACGGTCCGGCGGCCGCAGCGCCCGAGGAAAAGATGCAGCCCCAGGGCGGCAAGACCCAGCGCACGCAGGGCGAGATGAAGTCCGGGCCGAAAGGCGAGAAGTCGGCCCAGGACAACAGTACCAATAACAACGTGAAGAGCGACAAGCCCAACAGCATGCGCTCGGAGACGAACGACAAGGGTGCTGCGGGTAAAGACATGAAGGCCGAAAACCGCAACGGCACCATGAACGCGGAGTCAAAGAGCGCGACCGACACCAAGTCCCAGACCGTTGGCCAGGCCGGCGCCGGTGCCAAGCTCTCGACCGAGCAGCGCACGAAGATCACCACCGTGATCAGGGGTCAGCACGTGGCCCCGCTCAGCAATGTGAACTTCGCGATCACGGTCGGCACCCGGATTCCCCGCGACGTCACCTTCCATCCGCTGCCGACGGAGATCGTGACGATTTATCCGGATTGGCGCGGATATGAATTCATCCTCGTCAACGGCCAGATCGTGGTGGTGGATCCGCAGACGTTCGAGATCGTCGCCGTCATCGAGGCCTGATATCGGCCGGGAGACTTGATCCAGGGCGGGCCGAAGGGCCCGCCCTTTTCGGTGCGCATCCAGGCTTCCGAGCCGGCCATGGGCTGGAGGCGGCGCGATCCTTTAACATTGGTTAACGAGTGGTTTCCGTAGGTTCCACGCAGATTTTTACCAAGTAGATGAGGCATTTGAGAGTTGTCGCGAAGGGCCTAAAGGCTTCCCCTGGGCCCGGTTGTTACCTATAACCGCGCCACCTACCACCACATTGCCGGGATATGGATGGCCAAGACACCTGCCGACAAGACGCCTGCCGACAAGACAGCTGCCGAGACGATTTACGTGCTTAACGGCCCGAACCTCAACCTGTTGGGAACCCGCGAGCCCGAGACCTACGGCCACGCCACCCTCGCCGATGTCGAGAAGCTGTGCACGGAGACGTCGGCGCAATTCGGCCTGAAGGCCGACTGCCGGCAGTCCAACCGCGAGGGCGAGTTGATCGATTTCATCCACGAGGCGCATGCCAGGAAGGCCGCGGGAATTATCATCAATGCCGGAGGCTATTCGCACACCTCGATTGCCCTGCATGACGCCCTGGTGGCGGTGAAGATTCCGACCGTCGAAGTCCACATCAGCAATATCCACGCCCGCGAGAGTTTCCGTCATCACTCCTTCATTGCCAGGGCCGCTTTCGCAACGCTGTCCGGCTTCGGCATCGACGGTTACCGGCTCGCGATTTCCGGTCTTGCCGCCAAGCTCGGCGTCAAGGCAAAAGCCTGACGCATCCGCCCTCCCCAAGCAGAAAGTTCCGGATCAAGCTCATGGCGCGCCAGCCTGACGACAAAACAGCCGCAAAATTCACCAGCAGCGACAGTGCGCTCATTCGCGAACTCGCTTTGCTGCTGGACGAGACCAGTCTGACCGAGATCGAGATCGAGCGCGCCGGCTTGCGGCTGCGGGTCGCGCGCAACGTCAGCATCGCGGCATCGATGCCGGCGAGCTCGCAGCCAGCGGCTTCGGCGCCGGCTGCCGCCGCGCCGGTCGCCGTGGCCGACGTCGCCAAGCACCCCGGCGCGGTGCCCTCGCCGATGGTCGGCACGGCCTATCTGGCTTCCGAGCCCGGCGCCAAGCCATTCATCGAGATCGGCACCAAGGTGTCGGTCGGACAAACGCTGCTGATCATCGAAGCGATGAAGACGATGAACCAGATCCCATCCACGCGCGCGGGCACCGTGACGCAAATTCTGGTCGAGGACGGCCAGCCGGTCGAATTCGGCGAACCGCTGGTGATTATCGAGTAACAGCGCGGGGTGCGAGTGGCGAAAGTCTTCGCTGCTGTCATTTGCCATTCAACGCTCGCCACTCACTGTCTGGGACAACATGTTCGACAAGATCCTGATAGCCAATCGCGGCGAAATCGCACTGCGTATCCTGCGCGCGTGCAAGGAACTCGGCATCGCCACCGTTGCGGTGCATTCCACCGCTGACGCCGACGCCATGCATGTGCGCCTCGCCGACGAGAGCGTGTGCATCGGCCCGCCGCCGTCAAAGGACAGCTATCTCAACGTGCCGGCGCTGCTGGCCGCCTGCGAGATTACCGGCGCCGATGCGGTGCATCCCGGCTACGGCTTTCTGTCGGAAAACGCCCGCTTTGCCGAAATCCTCGCCGATCACAATCTGCATTTCATCGGGCCCAAGGCCGAACATATCCGACTGATGGGCGACAAGATCGAGGCCAAGAAGACCGCGAAGCGGCTCGGCATTCCCGTGGTGCCGGGCTCCGAGGGCGGTGTCGGTCCCGAGGACGACGCGATGGCGATCGCGCAGGCGATCGGCTTTCCGGTGCTGGTGAAGGCGGCTTCGGGCGGCGGCGGCCGTGGCATGAAAGTCGCGCAGACCCCCGGCGACCTGATGCTGGCGCTCTCGACCGCAGCCAACGAAGCCAAATCCGCATTCGGCGATGCCTCGGTCTATCTCGAAAAATATCTGCAGAAGCCGCGCCACATCGAAATCCAGGTGCTCGGCGATGGCCGCGGCGGCGCCATCCATCTCGGCGAGCGCGACTGCTCGCTGCAGCGGCGCCATCAGAAAGTCTGGGAAGAAGGTCCCTCGCCCGCGCTCGATGCCACAGCGCGCGCCAGGATCGGAGCGACGGTCGCCAAGGCGATGCAGGAGATGAAGTATCTCGGCGTCGGCACCGTGGAATTCCTGTATGAGGACGGCGAATTCTATTTCATCGAAATGAATACCCGCATCCAGGTCGAACATCCCGTCACCGAGATGATCACCGGCATCGACCTCGTGCTGGAGCAGATCCGCATCGCCGCCGGCGGCGATCTGCCGGTGACGCAGGACGAAGTCGTCATCAACGGCCATGCCATCGAATGCCGTGTCAACGCGGAAAACCCCGTGACCTTCCGGCCCTCGCCGGGCAAGATCCTGCAATACCATCCGCCGGGCGGTCTCGGCGTGCGGATCGATTCCGCCGTCTACCAGGGCTATGTGATCCCGCCCTATTATGACTCGCTGGTCGGCAAGCTGATCGTCCACGGCAAGACCCGCGGCGAGTGCCTGATGCGGCTGCGCCGCGCGCTGGACGAAATGGTGGTGGAAGGCATCGAAACCACGCTGCCGCTGTTCCGGGCGCTGGTCCGGGAACCCGACATCATCGATGGCGACTATCATATCCACTGGCTCGAACAATATCTCGCCGGCCAGCCGGCTACTTGACGGCCCTTCAGCCCCGCAAAAAGATGCAGCGCCCGGAATACCGATGGGAACCAATGGAACCATTGGTCTGGAGGGGCGTTTGGGTGAGTTGGGAACCTTTCCCGTCTGGGGACTGCTGGAACTTCATCACCCGATGACGCGAGACCATTGTGACGCCTGATGCCACGCGCCAGGGCGCGATTGGGCAAATCCTGCTGCTCGCGGCGGGCCTTGTCGTGCTGACCGTAATCAGTGCCGGTTCGGTCTATCTGGTCAATCAGGCGCGGGAGGACGCCAAATGGGTTGTCCACACCGTGGAAGTCGAAAACCAGATATCGCTCACGCAACTGCAGATGCGCCGGGCCGAAAGCGCGCAGCGCGGCTATATCACAACATTGCTGCCGGATTTTCTGACCGATTTCGACAAGGCCGCGTCCGAGCTCACGCCGGACCTGATGCGGCTGCGCCAGCTTACCAGCGACAACCCCGTCCAAGGGCATTTGCTGGACGAGATGATTCCGCTGTGCAATCAGCGGATCGAGGAATTCCGCAATACCATCGCCCTCGCGCGGGCGGAGCACGTGGATGACGCCGCCCGGATCATACGCGAAGGCATCGGCCGCGACGCCATGAGCCACATCGACGATCTGGCTCGCCAGATGCTCGCGGAAGAAGATCATCTGTTCGCGCAGCGCACGGCGAGCGCGGACCGCACTCAGAGCCTCGCGGCTTCGATGACCGGCGTGGGTTCGGGCCTGGTCGTTCTTTTGGCCGGCATCTCGATTTTCCTGGTGCGGCGCTCCGCACGCGCGCGTGACGAGGCCGAAGCGCAGTTGCGCGACAACAATCTCAATCTGGAGGCCACGGTCGACGCGCGCACCGCCGACCTTCGCGAGGCCAACGAAGAGATCCAGCGCTTCGCCTATATCGTCAGCCACGATCTGCGCTCGCCGCTGGTGAACATCATGGGCTTCACCAGCGAACTCGAGGAACTGCGCACCGACATTTTCAGGCGGATCGCCGCGCTCGGTCAGGCTTCGGCTTCGCCTGTGGCGCCGGTCGCCCACGAGGTCGAGCCCATCCTCGAGGGCGAAGACCGGCAGCTGTCGCAGGATTTCACCGAGGCCCTGGGATTCATCAAATCGTCGATCGCCAAGATGGATCGCCTGATCAGCGCCATCCTCAACCTCACAAGGGAGGGGCGGCGCGAATTCGAACCGGTCAAGATCGACACCCGCGAACTGATCGAATCGATCGTCGCGACCGTCGCGCACCAGGCTGCGGAAGCCGAGGCCCAGATTCGCATCGAACCGCTGCCCGCTGTCATCAGCGACCGTCTCGCGCTGGAACAGATATTCTCGAACCTGATCGACAACGCGCTCAAATATCTCAAGCCCGGGGTTCCCGGCGACATCGCGATCCGGGGCCGGACCAAGCTGGGCTTTGCAATCTTCGAGATCGCGGACAACGGCCGCGGCATCGATGCCAAGGACCATCAGCGGATTTTCGACCTGTTCCGCCGCGCCGGCGAACAGAACAGACCGGGACAGGGAATAGGGCTGGCCCACGTCCGCGCTTTGGTGCGGCGACTGGGTGGCACCATGTCGGTATCGTCGGAACTTCACAATGGCAGCACATTTACGATCACACTACCCATCGCCTGGACAACCAGTAACCGGAACCGAGACACATGAGTAAACCAGTCACCATCATCATGATCGAAGACGACGAGGGACATGCCCGTCTGATCGAGCGCAATATTCGCCGCTCCGGCATCAATAACGAGATCGTGCCGTTCACCGACGGTACCGCCGCGGTCAACTATCTGTTCGGCAGCGACGGCACCGGCGTCCATCACGGGAGCCAGGCGTTGCTGATCCTGCTCGATCTCAATCTGCCTGACATGACCGGCATCGACATCCTGCGGCGGGTCAAGGAAAACAAATATCTCAAATGCGCGCCGGTCGTGGTGCTCACCACGACCGACGATTCCCAGGAAATCAAGCGCTGCTACGAACTGGGCTGCAATGTCTACATTACCAAGCCGGTGAATTACGAAAGCTTCGCCAACGCCATCCGTCAGCTCGGACTTTTCTTCTCGGTCATCCAGGTTCCGCGATCCGCCCCATGAATCCTGCCGCGCCCACGCTGCTGTATATCGACGACGACGCGGCGCTTGCCCGGCTGGTCGACCGCGGCCTGACCCGGCTGGGCTTTCGGGTTGTTCATGCAACGAGCGGCCAGCACGGGCTCGACCGGCTCCAGCAAGGCGGCATCGACGTCATCGCGCTCGACCAGTACATGCCCGGTCTCGACGGCCTCGAAACCCTTGACCGGATATTGGCGATCCCGAACGCACCCCCGGTGATATTCGTCACCGCCGCGCAGGACTCAAGCATCGCGGTCACGGCATTGAAGGCCGGCGCCGCCGATTATCTGGTCAAGGACATCCATGGCGATTTCATCCCGCTGCTTCAGGTCGCCATCGATGGCGCGCTGCGGCAGGCCAATATCCAGAAGGCCCGCGACGACGCCGAGGCCGAAGTCCATGCCTCGCGCGACCGCTATGCCGCGCTCGCCGCCGAACGCGAGGTGCTGCTGCGCGAAGTCAACCACCGCGTTGGCAACAGTCTGCAGATCATCGCGTCGCTGTTGCACCTGCAGGCCAACTCCAGCACCGACGACGACGTCAAGGCGGCGCTGACCAATGCGATGGGGCGGGTCGCCGCCGTGGCGCAGGTTCACCGCCGGCTCTATACCTCGCACGACCTCAAAAGCGTGCTGCTGAACCAGTACCTCGACGCCCTGCTTGAGGATCTGCGACGGTCCACCGAGGGTAACCGGATGTCGCGGCTGACGCTGAAGGCCGAGCCGATCGAGATCGATCCGGACCGCGCGGTCGCAATCGGCATCATCGTCAACGAGCTGGTGATGAACGCGGTGAAATACGCCTATCCCGACGGCGCCGCCGGTGCCATTCACGTCGACCTCCGTGCGCAGGACGACCATCTGCTGTTGTCGATCGCCGACGACGGCGTCGGCCTCAACGTCAAGACCGACCCGCGTTCCACCGGCATGGGGCAGCGCATCGTCTCCGCGATGGCGTCCAAGCTCGATGCCACCGTCGAGCGCGATCCGGACCATGCCGGTACCCGGATCATGCTGCGGTTCCGCCGCACCAATGCCCCCGCCGCCGCCAAGCCCGCGACCGCAGCGGCCAGCTAGCCGCCGCGCCCCTCCCCCTGCTATCCTCCCGCCCATGACGTCGCGCGACTCCGCCGCTTCCGAAATCACGCCCGAAGTGCTGCTGCGCGCCTATGCCTGCGGCATCTTCCCGATGGCCGAGAGTGCGGACGATCCGACCTTGTTCTGGGTCGAACCGGAAATGCGCGGCGTGATTCCGCTCGACGGTTTTCGGATCTCGTCGCGGCTGGCGCGCACGGTGCGCTCCGACGCCTTCACGGTCTCGGTCAATACGGCCTTCAAGGCCGTGATTGCCGGCTGCGCCGCGCCGCAGCCCGGCCGCGCCGACACCTGGATCAACAAGCGCATCCGCGATCTCTATGTCGGACTGCACGAGCTCGGGCATTGCCACAGCGTCGAGGTCTGGGAAAATGACGAGCTGGTCGGCGGATTGTACGGGGTCAGCCTCGGCCGGGCCTTCTTCGGCGAGAGCATGTTTCACCGCGCCCGCGACGCCTCGAAAGTGGCGCTGGTGCATCTGGTGGCGCGGATGATCGCGGGCGGCTTCGAACTGCTCGACACCCAATATGTGACCGAGCATTTGCGCAGCTTCGGCGCGGTCGAGATCCCGCGGCGGCGCTATACCGCCCTGCTCGACCGGGCGATCAAGGCCGAGGCTGATTTCCGGACGTTGCCGGTCGATCGTCCGATCCGCGGCGTCGATGCGCTTGCGATCGTCGCGGGACGGCAATGAACGCGCACGCCGCAAAGGCGGCGCGATACCCGGCATCCAGCCAGCGCAGAGGGATTACTGCCGGAAAATCCCGAACAGGCCGCCGTCCTGCTGCTGGGGCTGCGGCTGAGGCGGTGGTGGCTGTTGCTGCTGGAATTGCGGCTGCGGCGGCGGCGGACGCTGCGCCTGCTGCTTCGGCGCCGGCGGGCGTTTCTGGGCCGGCGGCGGCGGCGCGACCTTTGGCGGATCGGGCTGCGCGGTGACGACGGTGGTGTCGGGGGCTTTGCAGTCGGTGAGCCAGATATCGTAAATCGGATGCTCGACGCCGTGCAGGCCGGGACTGGCCGCGAACATCCAGCCCGAAAAAATCCGCTTCACCTCGCCCTGCAGCGTGATCTCGTCGACCTCGACAAACGCGTCGGTATTGGCGGCTTCGGTGGCCGGGCGGGTATAGCAGGCGTCTGTCTTCACGCGCAGCGCGCCGAACTGGACCGTCTCGCCGACGTCTTCGTCGAAATTGATGATGCGGCCGGTGATCTTGTCCAATCCCGAAAAGCTCGCCTTCTTGTTGACGATCTTCTGCGCCGGCGGCTCGGAGACCACCTCGTCGCCGGGCTGCAGCGTCGCCGGCGTCTGCGGCACGTTTTTGGGCTGGCGCTGCCCCGGAGCTCCCGGCGCCGGATTGGCGCCCGGGGGCGCAACCGCCACGCCCTGATTGGGCTGCGGCGGCGCCACCGCGACGCCCGGCGGCGTATTCTGCGGAATGATGGTGGTGCCCGGCGGCGGCGCCAGAGGCTGTGACTGCACGCTGCCCGGCGCCGGCACGCCCTGCCCCGGCGGCAGCGGACGGTTGGGTGTCGGCAGCAGGCGGCCCTGCGGCAGTTCCGGCACTTCCTCTTCGTCCTCGGGCTGTGGTTGTTGATTGCCGCGGGGAATGCTGCCGGGCGGGCGCGGCGCCGGATCGGAAAAAATATTACCGATCTGCGCATGCGCTGATGGCGCAAGCGAGATGGTCGTGGCGGCTACCAGCGCCGCAAATCCGGTCAGGGCAATGGTTCGAAACATCTCGCGGCTTTAAAAGGGCGAATCGGGCTCGCGACATTCTATAGGCTATCGCCGCGCGCAGGCCCTCCGGTTAACATGCCGAATACGGCGGGGAAAGGGCGGGTTGCGGTGTTGCGCGGCTACTGGTCAGCCGCTGCGACAAATGAAATAATCCGGCCATCAAGGCTCGCGCGCCGCGCGCAGGGCCCCGAAAGTCCGGAATAACCGGACCCGCCAGGGAAACGTCAAGGAAACGCCACGCATGCCCGATCGCATTCGTCTCGATGGCAGGGTTGCCGTCGTCACCGGCGCCGCCGGCGTCATCGGCGCCGCCACCATGCGGCTTCTGGCCGAGCGCGGTGCGCATATTGTCGCAGTCGACCGCAAGCCGCAGGAACTGCAGACCGCCATCAACGAGCTGCCGGCGTCGGCCCGCGCCGTGGCGATCGCCGCCGACGTGACCCGCGAGGACGAGGTCGCCGACTATGTCCGCGCCGCGCTCGACAGCTTCGGCAGCATCGACGTGTTCTACAACAACGCCGGCATCGAGGGCGACATCGCACCGATCACCCGGTATTCGCTCGAGACTTTCCGCCGGGTGCTCGACGTCAACGTGGTCGGCGTGTTCTTGGGCTTGAAGCATGTGCTGCCGGTGATGCTCAAACGCAACAAGGGCAGCATCATCAACACCGCCTCGATTGCCGGCCTGATCGGCTCGCCCGACATCGCGGTCTACAGCGCCAGCAAGCATGCGGTGATCGGCCTCACCAAAAGCGCCGCACTGGAATGCACCGCGACCGGCGTGCGCGTGAATTGCGTCTGCCCCGGAATGATCGACAGCCGCATGCTGAGCGCGATCATCGACGGCCGCAATCCCGGCAACGCACCGGTTCCCGGCGCCAAGATCGTGGAGCGAATTCCCGGCCGCCGGCTCGGACACGCCTCGGAAGTCGCTTCCATCGTCGCGTTCCTCGCCTCCGACGAAGCCAGCTATGTCTCCGGCTCCGCCTACACCGTCGATGGCGGACGAACCGCGGGTTAACAATTGTCATTCCGGGATGGTCCGAAGGACCAGACCGCAGATGTGCAATTGCACATCGGGGAATCTCGAGATTCCGGGTTCGCGTCTTCGCCGCGCCCCGGAATGACAGTCGCAAAATAGGGACTTCTCATCATGCCCGTCACCCTCGATCCCGATGCCGCCTTCGTCTTCAAGGCGTTTCAGGAAGCCGGCCGGCCGCCTTACGAAACGCTTTCGGCTGGCGAAGCGCGCGAATATTATTTGCAGGCCCGTCTCGTCACCAATCCCGACCCGCCCGAACTCAAATCGGTTGCGCCTCTCGCGATCCCCTCGCCGTCCGGATCGATCCCGGCGCGCATCTACACGCCGCTAAAACTGCGCAACGCCAACGGTCTCGCCCCCGGCCTCGTGTTTTTCCACGGCGGCGGCTGGGTGATCGGCGATCTCGATACCCACGACGTGGTGTGCCGAAAACTGGCCGACGAAGGCGAGCTGATCGTGATTTCCGTCGATTACCGCCTCGCCCCCGAGCACAAATTCCCCGCCGCAATCGATGACGCCATCGCGGCGACGACATGGATTGCCGGTCACGCCCAAGAGCTCGGTATCGACGCCGTGCGGCTTCTGGTCGGCGGCGACAGCGCCGGCGGCAATCTTGCCGCTGTCGTCGCACTATCGGCGCGCGACGGCGATGGCCCGGCGATATCAGGCCAGGTGCTGATCTATCCGGCCACTGATTTCGCGATGACGCATGCTTCGCACCGCGAGCCCGAGACCAGCATCCTTCTCACGCACTCCGTCATCCGGTGGTTTCGCGATCACTATCTCAATGGCATATCCGACATCGGCGATTGGCGCGCATCGCCGGCACGCGCCACATCATTCGCCGGATTGCCGCCGGCCTATGTGCTGACCGCCGGCGCCGACCCCTTGCGCGACGAAGGCGACGAATATGCCAGGCGCCTCAAAGAAGCCGGCGTGGCCGTGACCTGGCGGACATTCCCCGGCCAGTTCCACGGCTTCTTCACCATGGGCAAACTGCTGCAACAGGCCAATGTCGCCGTCGGCGACATTGGCGCGTGGCTGAAGGCGCTGGATTAGGAAAAATTTGGAGGCATTGACCTTCAACGAGATCGCCAAACACGCTCTGCAGTCGTGCGGTCTCACCCTGGCTTTCGGGCCGGTCACCGATCGCCTTTTTCAGATCGGCAATACACCGACGAGCACGACCCTATGCGTGGCGCTCCAGAACCAAGTCGATCCGTCGTGCGCGGCTTGCAAGCTGAAAAACCGTTTGTTCCAGTGCGGATCATGGACGAAACGGATGTTCTCGATCTTGAAATCAACCTGTCGCTCTTTCCACTCTTTCGACCAAGCCAGGTGCGCTTCGTCGAGTTGCTGCCGCAGTTTGGAGACTGCGATCGAATAGGAAGACGGAAACAGAATTGTGTAAGCCATCGACTGACTCACCATCATGCAATCCCTTTTCCAGGTGGGCAGCACGCTACATCAAACAATAAGATAAGGCCGCCCCTGTTCGATTAAAGCGGGATAACAATAAAAAAATCGGCTCAGACTTTTCAATTGATTTGACTAACCCGCCCGCGCCGCGCGGCGCAGCGATTGCGGCGGCTGGCCGAAGGCGCGGATGAAGGCGCGGCGCATCCGTTCGGGATCGCGGAAGCCGGTGGTTTCGGCAACCCGCTCGATCGCCTCGCTGGAGGACTGCACCCGCTGCCGCGCCACCTCGATCCGCAACCGCTCGACCGCCTTCGACGGCGTGGTGCCGGTCTCGGCGATGAATGCGCGGGTAAAATGCCGCGAACTCATGCCGGCCTGCTCGGCCAGATCCTCCACCGTCAGCGGCGCGTCGAGATGCTCGCGCGCCCAGGTCAGCAACGGACCGAAGCGGCCCGCCGGCGCCTTCAGTTCCAGCAACGACGAAAACTGCGACTGGCCGCCGCTGCGGCGATGGTAGAGCACGAGCTGGCGTGCGGTATCCTGCGCGATGGCGTCACCGAAATCCTCCGCCACCAGCGCCAGCGCCAGATCGATGCCGGCGCTGATTCCGGCCGAACTCCAGATATCGCCGTCGCGGACGAAAATCCGGTCGGGCTCCAGTTTCACCTTGGGATAAGCGGAAATGAAATGCCGGGTGCGGCCCCAATGCGTGGTGGCGCGGCGGCCATCCAGCAGGCCGGCTTCGGCGAGGATATAGGCGCCCGAGCAGACGCTGGCGACGCGGACACCGCGTCTGGCGATCGCCTTCACGAAGGCCAGCGTCTTGTCGCATTGCGCCGCCTCGCGCACCCCCTGGCCGCCTGCGACGATCAGGGTGCTGATCGCGCCGTCGGGCCGAAGGCCGCGCGCCATGATCTCGACCCCAGACGAACTGCGTACCGGACCGGGCGTCGTCGCCAGCACCTTGATTGACGAGGTCTTGAGTAACGAGACCTTGGACGACGAGGCCGCCGCGGCCAGACGCGCGGCGATCTCGAACACCGAAATCGGGCCGGCCGCGTCCAGCAACTGGAAATCGGGAAATACGAGTACAGCAATCATGATCTCGATGTCCTGAAATGAGGGATATATGGCATTCCAGACATTAGCCGATCGTGCCAGGATATCAAGATCAATGCGGCTCTGGCCGGCGTGCCCTGATCCGGGCATCCGTCCTGCTATCGCCAAACTCCAGGAGGCTCGCGTCATGTCGGCACCGCTTCAGATCGGACTTCTCGTGTTTCCGAAAGTGACCCAGCTCGATTTCACAGGTCCGCTGCAGGTATTCGCGAGTGTGCCGGGTGCTCAGCTGCATCTGATCTGGAAGCGGATCGAGCCGGTGCCGAGCGATTCAGTGCTGACGCTGACGCCGACCGTCAGTTTTGCGGATTGCCCGCAGCTCGACGTGATCTGTGTTCCCGGCGGCGCCGGTACCGACGACATGATCAACGACGAAGAGATGCTGGAATTCCTGCGCCGGCAGGCCAAGGGCGCGAAATACATCACCTCGGTGTGCACGGGATCGCTGGTGCTGGGCGCCGCGGGATTGCTGAGAGGTTACCGCGCGACCACGCATTGGACGGCGATGGACTTTCTGGCGCCCTATGGGGCGACGCCGGCCAAGACCCGCGTGTGCGTCGACCGCAACCGCATCACGGGCGGCGGCGTCACCGCGGGCATC
>Ga0302314_10008173_pt1 | contig 18675 bp, 17 predicted proteins | sample III_Palsa_N2_3_FD_200533 | JGI IMG/M metagenome (GOLD analysis project Ga0302314, IMG submission 200533) | Peat permafrost microbial communities from Stordalen Mire near Abisko, Sweden - III_Palsa_N2_3 | ecosystem: Environmental > Terrestrial > Soil > Palsa > Peat permafrost | place: Sweden...
TCCTCGAGAACCTTCGTGCCGACGGCGGCATCACCGACCGCGAACACGCGTTCAATAGGCCAGTCTGCAGCAAGACCGCCGCTCGCGCGGGTCACGGCGCGCAGAGCACTCTGCAGGCCCAGCCGATTGCCGGTGCGCTGCCGTATCTGGACATCGGCCAGGAGGCAGAAGAGTGCTCCACCCCAGTAAGTGCGGCCCCAAGTATGGGTGCGGTCAAGGCCCGCATCGCCCGCCTGCGGCAGCCCGCGCGGCATGGAGCTCACTTGTTCCGCCCATACATCTCGCGCCGGCCGGTTGCCGGCCTGCGCTCGGGCGACTCCTTCTACATACACGGCGACGCCCTCAGAGAGCCAGGCATGCTCCTCACCCACGTCGGGCAACGCCAGATGCGTCATTTCATGCACCAGAACCCAATCATTGAGGAGTTCAGCCGCCGTGACGTCGCGTCCCACGGTGATGCGGATCAGCGCGCCATGAGCCGCGAACGTCGTCCCGTGACGCACTCCGCCGCCGCCGGTCGATGAGACGCGAATGCGTAACTCGGAAACCGGAAAATGCCCGTAGTAGGCGGCAACGATGCCAAGAGATCGCTTCACCCACTCGACGAGGGGCTCTGGCCCTTGTGTAAAGTCAGAATCGACAAACTCGAGTGAAACCCGAACGCCGTCGACGTTGAGCGATTGCGGGCGTGCATCCATCGCCGCCGCAGACGGCTGCGCGACCCACAGGAGGGCAACGCAGCACGAACCGGCCAGAGCGCGCATGCGGAACATGCTGGATTGACACACAACTCGTTCGGGAATTCCAGCGGCTTGCCAACGCACGGCGCCGGTATGCCGGATTTATTTGAACCCGCATGCCGCAGGGATGGATTGGCCCGTGATTGATGCCGGAGGATCTATCGATCCTACGCGGAGGTCAAAAAGGGGAGGGCCGTGCGCCCTCCCAATGATGGGCGGGCGCTGACTAACCCGCTCGCTCCTTCAGTTGACGGTCCTCGTCGCTGGGCGCAAGCACGACGAGGCGTCCGTTGCGCGGGAATGCACGCAGCTCGATGTTGAAACCAGGCCCGTCATGATGCGCAAACGCCACGCCGATCTTGGTCCAGCTCGTGCCACTGCGCCCGGTCGGGGCTTCGTATTCCTCGACTGTGAAAACGTTCAAGGGTGTGGCAGGGTTCGGTGTCGTCATGAGAGCCTCCGGATCAATGACCGTGCGAACGATTCGTGCAAAGAGTAGCGATCGCCATCGGCCACGGCGATGCGCACAGCGTGTGCAAACACCTAGAAATGGAGCGCTGTCAGCGGCGCTTGCCGCCTTCGTCGGCGTCTCGCTTCTCGTCTCGAGCGGCGCCCATGCCTGGGGCGCAAGCGGTCACGAGACCGTCGCCGCCATGGCGGAGCAGCTCATTGCCGGACGTCGCGCCGCCGCAGAGGTGCGCAAATTACTCAAGCCCGGCGAGACATTGCAGGGCGTTGCCAACTGGGCTGACTGTGCGAAGGGATACTGCGGAGAGTTGACCGCGGAGCTGAGAGAATTCGTGCGTAGGAACCCCCACCACGCCCGCTATCACTACACCGACGTTCCGTTCCAAGCCGACGCCTATGAAGAAGGAGGCGTTGGCACAAGCGACGACGATATTGTCCATATTCTGAAGCAATGCATCGCGGTGCTGAAGGGTGCCACCGATCGCAATGCGAACCCACACGGTCTAAGGCCGCGTGAAGCGCTGCTCCTACTGGTGCATCTCCTGGGTGACATCCATCAGCCCCTGCACGTAGGCAGCGCATACGTAAGCGACAAGGATACGTTCGTCGTGCCTGCAACCACGGCGGCCATCGACAATGTGCTGATCTTCAGTACCGCCGGGGACAACGATCTTATTTTTGAGTCCAAGTCCCTGCATGAATTCTGGGATGGCCGGACGGTTGAAGAGGCGATGCGGCGCGCGAATGCACGCACACCTGAGGAGTTCGCCACGCGCCTGATGCGCGCTTCTCCGGATCTACCCATCGTGAACGGCGACGTCACCAAGTGGCCCGGTAAATGGGCCACCGAGACGCTCGCTGCAGCGAAGCTTGCACACACAGGCCTCAGCATCGAGCAACGCGAGGAGGCGCAAAAACGATCCGGTGAAACGCACTTCCTGTGGAAAGTTTCCGCGCCCGCAGGCTATGCGGAAAACGCAGCCGCGCTGGCGAATAGGCAGTTGATGCGCGCAGGATACCGCCTGGCTGCCGTACTCGAAGCCGTGTGGCATTGAAAGGTCAGCGCATCACCGCCAGCCGCGCAAGATTCGCCTGAACGATATCGTCGCGCGCGGCGCGCCGTGAGTACCAGCGATTTGCCGCGTCCGCCAAGAGCGTACACACCTCCACGGCCTGCGCAGCATCGGCATCGCAGGTCACGGGCTGCGAAGGATGACAACCCGGCGTCATGGGCCGCGCGAGGCGGCGCAGGCGCAGCTGGCGCAGTGCCCGAACGGGAACGGCGAGTGCGCCTTGCTTTTCGCCGCCGCCCGCCCGCTCGCACCACATGCCGAAGAGGCGTGCGCCGTCGGCCGTTGAATCGCAGTCCGTCGCGGCATCGGGGCGAATCCACGTCGCGCACCAAGCCTGATAGCGCTCGGCTGAGCTGCGACGCCGCGCATCGCTCAATGCGACAGCGATATGCGGTAGCGCGAGCGCGTCGGTCAGTGCCGCATTCCAGATCTGGTGATGCAGCAGCTGTTCGATATCCGTCAGGTAGGTATCGAACATCTTTGAACTCAAAGTATGGAATTCGCCGCGGCGAACACTGGCCGCGGCATCTGACAGATCCTGCTCCGGGTTGTAGGGGATCGACATTCTTCCAAACCTCAATGCGTGTGCGTGCGAGGCAAAATGAGCCCTGGATCCAAAATGCCTCGAGGGCGTTTCGGTTCCGCGTGGCAACTGGAGCGGTTCGATCTTCGCGGGGAGCTTGACTTCGGGCGTCATTTTCCACTACTCGCAAAGCTGACGCCAGCATCTGCGGAAACTTTTCCGCCAGTCTGCAGCTCAAGGTTATCCACAAAAGTTGTGTATAACTCTGTGGACAGATGTTGGTGGCGCAGCAAGTTCCCGGAGTGCAGCAGAAAATTCGTTGGATTGATCAGTTTCTCGCCACGCTCGCCGACGTTAGGGAAGTTGTGCCGCGTAAGTGCTTGACTTTGCACCTGCTTGCGAATGGTGCTGCGCAGCTGCGCGAACGTGGACGCAGTGTCGACGGACGGGAATGAGCGTTGCGCGACAAGGGCTTAAGCGCGCGCACGCGCGGAGAGCGCAATCATTCATCACTCTTCACATGGGTTCTTAGTTTCATTTGCAGGTCGCTCATTTTGCAGGGCGGCAGCCGCGATCGAGCGGGCACCCGAAGGGTCGCCTTGCCCCCTGAGTACGCGATGGGCGAGGATAAGAAGTTCGGCATATAGAAAAGAACCTTGAGGCACCTTGGAAGACCGACCGAGCGTCACATCCCCTAACGAGCGCCCGCATAACCCGGCTCTGGCGGCGATTGCGGTGTACAAGTTCGTCAAGGCGGCGCTGTCGGTCCTTTCTGCGATTGTCGCGTGGCGTCTCATGAATCCGCATGTCGAGGCGGCGATGCACGATTGGGCGCAGAGCCTGCCCGTCGGTTTCTCTGAGCACCTCCTGCATGAGGCGCTGGCGCAGGTGAGCGGCGTTCCCGCTTTCCGTTGGCGGCAGCTCGGCCTCGTCTCGCTCGTGTACGCTTCCGTGTTCACGCTCGAGGGCGTGGGCCTGTGGCGCGAGCGGCGCTGGGCGGAGTACTTGACGATCGTCACTTCATCCCTGCTCCTGCCTTTTGAGTTCATTGCCGTACTGCACCATGTGACCGTGGTGCGCACCGGAGTGCTGCTCGCCAACGCTGTGATCGTGGCCTATCTTATTATCGTGACCACGCGCCATCGCCGCATGCCGTGACCGCCAACCGCAATCCGCCCGGACCATACCGCCTCGGGCGGGGCGCGTGTACTTTGCTCATGCGCCACGTGCCCATGCAGTTTCTGACGCGCATCGCGATCCGCTACGGCGGCATCGCGCGCATTCCCCTGGCGCGCGGCTATCTCTACCTGGTTTCCAGCCCCGATTTGATCAAGGCACTCTTGGTTGATCACCGCACGCGCTTCATCAAGAACACGCGCTACTCCGTCATGCAAAAGGTGCTCGGCCAGGGACTGCTGTTGAGCGAGGGCGATGCCTGGCGCCGTCAACGCATGGCTGCGCAGCCGTCCTTCAGGCCCGGAGCACTCGAGCGGCAAGTGTCCTGGATGAGCCCGATGATTGCCGAGTTCCTGGATGGCTGGGACGCGCGCACCCATGACAATGCAGTCCTTGAGCTCATGCCGGAGTTCGAACGGCTCGCGCAGTCAATTGCGGGACGCCTGTTGTTCGGCTCGGTGTTTGCGCGGCATGCCGATGCCGTCCTCGCCATCACTGAATCGATGCGAAAACACTGGCCGTCGGTGCCGCGCTTCTTGCGGCCAATCTCAAAGAAGCGGCAGGCCGAAAGGATGGAGCTCCTCGCGCATACCTTGGCAGAGCTCGATGCGGAGATTATGGCGCTGATCGATGCATCGCAGGCACTCGCCGAGCCCTGCATGCTCACGACGCTGGGCGCAGATGCACCGGAGGGGTGCCAGCCCTTCACGAAGGCGCAGCTGTGCGATCAGATGAAGACCCTGTTCTTTGCAGGCTACGAGACGACGGCTACATCAATGATCTGGACGCACTACCTGCTCGGGCGTCACCCTGACGTACAGGCGCGCGTCACGCAGGAGGTAAATCAGATTGCAGCGGGCCGCACACTGACAGTCGAGCAGCTCGAGGAGCTGCCGTACGTGGAGCAGGTGTTCAAAGAATCTCTGCGCCTTTATTCTCCCATCCATTCATTGTCGCGCGTTGCGCTCGAGGAGTGCGAGCTCGGTGGCTATGTGCTGCCAAAGGATGCCACCGCCATGGTGTCGCTGTATGCCTCGCACCGCCTGCCAAAAGTTTGGCCGCAGCCGCGGCGTTTTGACCCCGAGCGCTTTTCGGCCGCGCAGAGCGCCGCACGCGACCGATATTGCTATCTGCCATTCGCCGCCGGGCATCGCAATTGCATTGGCGCAACTCTTGCGGTCGTCGAAGCGAAGCTCATCATCGCGCAAATCGCGCGGCGCTTTCAGCTGCACCTGGTGAATCGTGCGCTGGCGCGGCCGCGCGCCGGAACGACCATGCATCCCTCCAACGCCATCCACATGCGGATCGAGTCACGCACCGTGGCCTAGCCCAATGTCACCAAGAGTCATCTACACTGCGCAGGGCCGCATGAACCGCGCAGAAGCCGCCGGACGCGTTGCCAGGACCGCCGGCGTCGCCCGATAACGGGTTAAAAGACGCGGGCAAGTGCCTGAATTTGACCGCTTCAGCGCCTTGCTGTACGATCGTTCAGTAAGAACACTTTATCATTGAGGCGTGTCATGCGCGAAGCCCGCAGACTCAATTCCGTAAATCCGACCGCTCCTACGGAAACGGACTCCGCACACCTGAGTCTGCCCGGGTGGATTTATCATGATCGCGAGTTTTTCGAGCTTGAGAAGGAAGCTATTTTCCGCACGAGCTGGCAGATCGTGTGCCATATCAGCGACGTGCCGCTGCCGGGCGACTATCACAGCTTTGATTTCCTCGGCGAGTCGGTCATCGTCGTGCGCGGCGAGGACGGCGAAGTCCGCGGCTTTCACAATGTATGCCGCCATCGCGCCGCGCGGTTGCTGGAAGGGCCGAAGGGCCACTGCGGCAAGCGCATCACCTGCGGCTATCACGCCTGGACCTATGCGCTCGACGGGCGCCTGATCGGCGTGCCGCAGCGCGAAGCATTCAAGGGACTAGATGTCAGCCGCCATGGGCTGGCGCCGCTCGATCTTGAAATCTTCATGGGCTTCATCTTCGTGCGCTTTGCCCCGGGATTGCCGAGCGTGCGCGAGATGGCGGCGCCGTATGCCAACGAACTTGCGGCCTATCGGATGCACGAGCTCGTTCCGCATGGGCGCGTGTCGCTGCGCCCGCGCGCGGTCAACTGGAAGAACGTCGCCGACAACTTCTCTGACGGCCTGCACATCAACGTGGCCCATCCGGGGCTGACGCGCCTCTTCGGCCAGAGCTACGCCATCGAGGCGCAGCCCTGGATCGACAAGATGTCGGGAACGTTGCGCGATGTCCCTTCGAGCAACTGGTCCGAGCGGCTCTATCAGAAGGTGCTGCCGCCGGTCGATTACCTGCCTCCTGAGCGGCAGCGGCTGTGGGCGTATTTCAAGCTCTGGCCGAACGTCGCATTTGACATCTACCCCGAGCAAATCGATTTCATGCAGTTCCTGCCGATCTCGCCGACCGAGACCCTGGTCCGCGAGATCGTGTACGTGCATCCGGACAGCCGGCGCGAAATGCGCGCGGCGCGCTATTTGAACTGGCGCATCAATCGGCGCGTGAGTCTGGAGGACAAGATCCTCATCGAGCGCGTGCAGTCGGGAATGACCTCCAGCAGCTATACCGTCGGTCCCCTGAACGACAATGAAGTGTGTCTGCGCAGCTTCGCGCGTCGCATGCGCAGCCTGATTCCCGAGAGCCGCCTGTGCCGCAAAGCTCCGACGCGCTGATCATCGGCGGCGGCCACAACGGCCTCGTCTGCGCCGCATATCTTGCGGCCGGGGGGTTGAAGGTCACGGTGCTCGAGCAGCGCGGCGTCGTGGGCGGCGCGGCGGTGACGGAAGAGTTCTATCCGGGCTTTCGCAACTCGGTGGCGGCTTACACGGTCTCGCTCCTGAATCCCAAGGTGATTCGCGATCTTGAGCTCGCCAAGCACGGACTGCGCGTGGTGGAGCGCCGGCTTGCCAACTTTCTGCCGACCGAGGATGGGCGTTATCTCAAGGTCGGCGAGGGCGTCACGCAAGCAGAAGTTGCCAGGTTCTCTGCTGCGGATGCAGGACGACTGCAAGCCTATGGACAGAAGCTCGAAGAAGTGGCCGACGTGTTGCGCGACCTCGTACTCGAGACGCCACCCAACGTCGTGGCGGGAAGCTGGCGCACGGCGTTGCCGGAGCTCTTGCACGCGGCGCGCCTCGGGGGACGGCTGCGCAAGCTCAACATGAGCATGCGGCGGCAGCTTCTGGGTCTCTTTGCCAACTCGGCGGGGGACTATCTCGACGGCTGGTTCGAAAGTGCGCCGGTGAAGGCGGTCTACGGCTTTGACGGCATCGTCGGCAATTACGCAAGTCCCTACACGCCAGGCTCAGCCTATGTCCTGCTGCATCACGTCTTTGGCGAGGTGAACGGCAAAAAGGGCGCCTGGGGCCATGCGGTGGGCGGCATGGGCGCGATCACGCAGGCCATGGCGAAGTCAGCCGCAGCCCGCGGCGTGGATATCCGCGTAGGCACTGCCGTGCGCGAAGTGATTGTCGAAGGCGGCCGCGCGGTCGGCGTCGTGACTGCCGCGGGCGATACCTTGCGTGCGGCCGCAATCATCTCCAATTTGAATCCCAAGCTTCTGTATTCGAAGCTCATAGCGAGCGAGCACCTGCCGGGGGAGTTTGCTGAGCGCATCGCGCAGTGGCGTTGCGGTTCGGGAACATTCCGCATGAATGTGGCGCTCGCCGAGCTTCCGAGTTTCAACTGTCTGCCCGGCAAGGCCCTCACTGATCATCATACGGCGGGCATCATTCTCGCGCCGACGCTCGCTTATATGGAGCGCGCCTATTTTGATGCGCGCCTGCAGGGCTGGTCGAAGCAGCCGATCGTGGAACTCGTGATCCCGTCGACCATAGACGACAGTCTCGCGCCCCGCGGGATGCATGTCGCCAGCCTCTTCTGCCAGCATGTGGCGCCGCAGCTGCCCAACGGCGCCTCGTGGGACGAGCACCGCGAGGCCGTGGCCGATCTCATGATCGACACGGTCAACTCTCATGCGCCGAATTTCAAGGCGGCGGTACTCGGCCGTCAAATCATGAGTCCGCTCGATCTGGAGCGCACCTTCGGCCTCGTCGGCGGCGATATTTTCCACGGCGCTTTGAGTCTCGATCAGATGTTCTCAGCCCGGCCGATGCTGGGACATGGCAATTACCGCGGCCCCTTGCAGGGTCTTTACATGTGCGGCGCCGGCACTCATCCGGGCGGCGGCGTCACGGGGGCACCGGGGCACAATGCCGCGCGCGAGATTCTGTCCGATTTCAAGCGCCGGCGATTGCGGCGCGCTGCCTGATGCTGCGCGCACCGCACACGTGAGCCCGCGCAAACCCCGCTTCGAGCGCCAGCTGCCGCAGGAGCGCCGTCAGGCGCTCATCGACGCCACGATCGAAAGCCTGAAGCGCTACGGTCACGAGGGATTGTCCGTACGGCGCATCAGCGCGCAGGCGGGAGTCTCGATCGGCCTCATCAACCATCATTTCCCCAAGAAGGACACGCTGATCGCGCAGGCCTATCGCTATTTCAACTCCGAGCTCGTCGGCGGCGTGCGCGCGGCGGCTCTGCAGGCGCCTGCTGGAGCGCGCGCGCGGCTGCGCGCGTTCTTCCGGGCGACATTCTCGCCGCCGAACCTGGACCGCGACGTCTTGACGGTATGGGTGGTGTTCTGGAGTCTGTACCGTCATTCGCCCGAGATTCAGAAGGTGCACGGCGAGACCTATCGCGAGCACGTGGATCTGGTGCGCTCGATGCTGGCGGACTTGGCGGCGGAGGCGGGCAAATTGCGCTTTTCGCTGCGCCTGGCAGCGATCGGACTCACCGCGATGATCGACGGTCTGTGGCTCGAGTGGTGCCTGGATCCCGGCAATTTTCGTCCCGCGGAGGCGATTGCGCTGTGCGAGTCCTGGGTCGACAGCCTGAGCGCGGATGCGACGCACGCAGACATCCCGGCAGAGACGCCATCGCCGTCACGCTAAGGATTAGGCGGCAGGCGCAGCATTGGGGAATGCGCGTGCCGCATGGCGAATGCAGCAGCGCGCGTCAATGGAAATCACGCGACTGGGTCGGAAGCCTCCCCAACCAGGCCGTGTAGTCGCGGATTTTTTCGACGATCACATGGGTGACGTTGGACGCACTCTGCAGCTCTCCTTCGACAATGACGAGGCGTGCGCCGAATAGGGCAGCGCGCTGCGTCGTCTGAATCCTGGGCCAGACGATCAGATTGCTGATGCCGGTCTCATCCTCCAATGACATGAAAATCACCCCGGAGGCGGTTTCCGGACGCTGGCGATGGGTGACGATGCCGGCGACGCGCACGCGCCGCCCGTTCTTGAGCTGCGTCAGGTCAGCCGCACGGTGCACGTGCAAGCGCTCGAAACGCGAACGCAGCAAGGCAAGTGGATGGCGGCCGAGGCTTAAGCCGAGCCCCGCGTAGTCCGCGGCAATCTCTTCAGCTTCGCTCGCCTGCGGCAGCACGAGGGTGGGCTCCTGGGCCGACGCGCCTGCCAACGCACCGGGCAGGCGCTCAACACCCCAGGCCTGCCAGTGAGCGGTGCGCCGATGTCCGGCCAATGCATTCAAGGCGCCACCGCGCGCTAGAGCATCGAGCGCGCGACGAGTGAGAGTGGCGCGATGCGCAAGGTCATCCACGCTGGTGAAGAGTCCATGGCCGCGCGCCGCCACGATGGCGTGGCCTTCTTTCTGTGCGAGGCTCGTGATCATGCACAGCCCCACGCGCACGACCGGTGCACCCGCATCGTCGGGCTCCAAGGTGCAGTACCAGTCACTCATTTGAACATCGGCGGGACGAAAGCTGACGCCATTGCGGCGCGCATCGTTCACCAGCTGTGCGGGCGCATAAAATCCCATCGGCCAGCTGTTGAGCAGACCGGCGACGAAGGCTGCAGGCTCATGGCAGCGCAGCCATGAGGACGTGTAGGCAAGCAGAGCAAAGGAGGCCGCGTGGGATTCAGGGAAGCCGTAGCTGCCGAAGCCCAGGATCTGCTGATAGATTTGGGTTGCGAACTGCGGCGTGTAGTTGCGTTCGAGCATGCCCTGGAGCAGCTTATCGCGGAACTGCTCGAGTCCCCCGCGACGCTGCCACGCCGCCATGGAGCGGCGCACCATGTCCGCCTCGCCCGGCGTGAAGCCGGCGGCGACGATGGCAATCTCCATCACCTGCTCCTGAAAGAGAGGCACGCCATAGGTGCGCTTCAACACTCTCTCAAGCTCAGCACTCGGATACTCGACCGGCTCCTCTCCCTGACGGCGGCGCAGGTAAGGATGCACCATGCCGCCTTGGATCGGTCCGGGGCGGATGATGGCGACCTGGATCACGAGGTCGTAATAGCAGCGCGGCTTCAAACGCGGCAGCATCGACATCTGCGCGCGCGATTCGACTTGGAAAACGCCGACAGATTCGCCGCGGCAGAGCATGTCATAGGTCGCAGGATCCTCATTCGGAATGTCCTCCATCCTGAAGGACCGGCCGCGGAAGAGGCTGACGAGATCGAGCGTACGGCGTATGGCGGTCAACATGCCGAGCGCAAGACAGTCCACTTTCAGAAGGCCCAGGGACTCAAGATCGTTCTTATCCCATTGAATGACGCTCCTATCCACCATGGCGGCATTCTCGACCGGCACGAGCGTGGACAAGGGATGCTGCGAGATCACGAAGCCGCCCACGTGCTGCGACAGATGGCGCGGGAAACCGACGAGTTGTTTGACGAGCGCCACGAGGTGGCGCGCCATGCGCGTGCGTGAGTCGAATCCGAGCTTCACGAACTCCTCGGGCAGCTGCGCTTCCCCGTCGAACCACTGCAGGGACTGCGAGAGCGTGTTCACCACTTCGAGCGAGAGCCCCAGTGCCTTGCCGACATCGCGTACCGCCATGCGGCGGCGGTAACAGATCACGGTCGCGGCGAGCGCAGTGCGGTGGCGGCCGTATTTGTTATAGACGTACTGGATGACCTCCTCACGGCGCTCGTGCTCGAAGTCGATGTCGATATCCGGTGGCTCGGCACGCTCCTTGGAGACGAAGCGTTCGAAGAGCATGCTGACCCGCACCGGATCGACCGCGGTGACGCCCAGGCAATAGCAGACGGCGGAATTGGCGGCGCTGCCGCGGCCCTGGCAAAGAATGCTCTTTGAGCGTGCGAAGCTCACCATGTCCTCGACGGTGAGGAAGTAGTGCTCGTAGCGCAACACGGCGATGAGGGCGAGTTCTTTGTCGATTTGCGCCTGAACTTCGGCTGGTATGCCCGCAGGCCAGCGCCGCTCGGCGCCTTCCAGGGTCAGTCGGCGCAGGTGCTGAAGAGCACTCACTCCTGGCGGCACGAGTTCCTCAGGATACTCATAGTGCAGAGTGTCGAGCGAGAATGAACACTCGCCCGCGATGTCGAGCGTTGCCGTGATGAGCTCGCGCGGGTAGAGCTTGCGCAGCGTTGCCAGCGGGCGCAGGTGCCGTTCGCCGTTGGGAAAGGCCGCGCGCCCGATCTGATCGACCGTGGTCGCCAGACGGATCGCTGTCAGGACATCATGCAAAGGCCGTCGCTCGCGCAGGTGATAGTGCACATCCCCCACCGCGACGAGCGGCAGGCCGCTCGCAGCGCCGAGTGCGCGCAGCATCTGCAGCCGGCGCTCGCTGTCCTGCGCCAGGCCATGCGTGAAGGCGAGATAGCACCGCGCGAGTGCCAGGCGGGCGAACCAGCGCACGGCATGCTCATCAATGCTGGCAGAGAGCACGCATAGGCCGATGCAATGCGTAAGGCCGCCTGCAAAGGCCTCGCGCGAGATGGCATAGGTGCCTTTCTTCGCGGCGCGCCGCGCCCGGGTTATGAATTCGCACAGCTCGGTGTAGGCCAAATGATCGGGCGCAAGCAATACCACGCGTTCCTCTCCCGGAAGGCGAAACTGACTGCCTATGAGCAGTTTGAGGCCCGCATCCTTGGCTGCGTCGTGCGCGCGCACGATGCCGGCGAGCGAGCACTCATCCGTGATCGCAAGCGCCGCATAGCCGAGTTCTTTCGCACGTTTGACGAGCTCGTACGGATGCGAGGCGCCGCGCTGAAAGCTGAAATTGCTCGCGCACAGGAGCTCGGCATAGCTCATGCCCAGATGCCCTGCAGGAACCAGCGTGCAGTGGCGGCTTCGCGATACAGCCACCAGCGACTGCCTTCGGCAGTTTGCGCGATGTAGTAGTCGCGGCTTGAATCCTCCCCGCTCCACCATCCGGCCTCGATTCGCTCAGGTCTGCCTAGGAGCTTTGGCAGCCGTTCGATCGGCCGCGGCGGCAGCAGCCATAAGGGCCGATCGGGGAAGGCCGGCGGCAGGTCTGCAGCCACCGCAGCGCTTTCCACGCACCAGGCCTTCTCGGGACGATGATCATCCCGCAGGCCTAAGCGCCGCACCGCCTGATCGCCGAGACGCGCGCGAAGTTTGTCGAGAAGGTCGGACCAGCTGGCATCGTGACGCTCGCTCTCGTCCCACAGATGCAGCTGTGTGTCGCGCAGGGCGACGAACTGTTCGACGTTCAAGCGGATTCGTGTGACGGCGCCGGGTAGCTGCGTACGTTCCAGCTTTTCGCGCAACAGTGCGAAGAGCCGCAGCGCATCGCGCTGCGGCTCGGTAGTGCGCAGCGTCAGCGCGGTGTCCGCATGGCCACGATGGCGGAAGGCCACGTTGAGCATCTGCAGCGCGGTATCCCTGCCGCGTAGATAGCCCTGTAGTTCGTACAGGATGCGCCGCAGCGGAAAGAGCAATCCTTCCACCGTCTGCACCGGTTCTGCAAAATCGAAGCGACGGTGATAGGTCTGCGGAGCACGATAAGGTTTGCGCGGATCGGCTCGTTCGCCGAGCAGGCGTTGCAGGTAGCCCGTCATGTGCAAGCCCCAGCGCCGTGCCAGCGCATCGCGTGGCAGAGCAAGCAGCGCACCTACGCTTGCAATTCCGCTCGCCTGCAGCCCGGCGATGGCCGCGGGCAGCAGCGCAAGTGTATTGAGCGGCAGCGCTGCGATGGCCGGCTGCAGATGCTCCAGCTGCACGACGGGCAGCGCCTGCGGCTGCCGGGCGAGGAGCGCCGCGGCTTCCGCTGTCGGTGCCACGCCGGTCGTGGCCGCAAGTGCGAGCGCATTGAGGCCCGCAGTTACTTTTTCGAGCAGCCTGTCGAGGCCGCCGAAATAGCGCAGGCTCGAGCCGATCTCGAGCCATAGGAGCGAGCGCTCGGCATCCAAGCAGACGCAGCTACTGAATTGTCCTGCCCAGCTGGCGAGCGCCTTCAGCGCGTGTTTTTTTTCCTGAACGGGAGAGACGATACACAGCCACAGCACGACACTGTCTCATCAAACATGGGCGTGAACGGGAAGGGACACCGCCCCGCCGCGTCCGCCGCGCGCCTTCAGCACTTCGACGTCCAGCGCAGCGGTAGCCGGACGCAGCACGATGCGCAGCGCCGCCGGGGATGGGCGATCGAGCGTCACGGCGGGCCGGTAGATAAAGGCGAGGGACTCTCCTGCTTCAGCTGCGAGCTGCAGACGGCGCAAAGGCCGGTCGGCGACCGCACGGCTCCACAGGAGCACCGCACCTGCCGCCCCCTCGCGCAGAGTCTGTTCGGCCGCCCAATGCGCATCCTCATCATGGGCCGCATCGATCCACAACACGCGCGGCAAGGGCAAGCCGGCGCTGAGCAAAGCGGGGGCGTACGGAATGTACGGCGGATGCACGAAGACGATGTGCCGCTTCTCATCGCAGAGCCGCTTGAGCGCCATCTGCAGCAGGGCGACCTCGCCGATGCCTTCTATTAAAGGAACGAGCTCTGTTAGAGCTCCGATCGGCCAGCCGCCGCCGGGGAGCAGGGCATCAAGTGCTCCATGGCCGGTGGAGCGGGCTTTGACGGGCGCCAATTCATGAGCGCGCCAGACGCCCGGAATTTCCGGGAGCACCGGAGGCAGAGGACGCAAACGGGAAATGAGGCTCGGCGAGGACATATCTGCAGAGACTATATAAATATACAGTACTAGACAAATACACAGTATTCGCAGCTCGATAAAACATTAGAAATCATGGCGTTATAAAGAATGCCCGCAGCTTTCTACGAATGGCTCCCAGGGTCGACAGCCAGAGCACGGCTTATAATGAAATCGCTACTCGTGGATGGGCGATGCACTCTCAATCAAGAATTCGCCGCGGTTGCAGCAATCGCAAGCAGATTGCCGTCACATGGGCCTGACGCTGGCGCTCATCCGCGAAGCTCACGCGCGCATCAAAGACAAAATCAATCGCACACCGGTGCTGACGAGTGCCACGCTGGATGCGCAGGCGCGTGCTCAGCTCTTCTTCAAATGCGAGAACTTCCAGAAGGTGGGCGCCTTCAAGGCACGCGGCGCGACCAATGCGGTTTTTCTGCTGACCGATGAGGAAGCTCAACGCGGTGTCGCCACGCATTCATCAGGCAACCACGCCGCTGCTCTTGCGCGCGCCGCAGGCTTGCGCGGCATTCCCGCTCATATCGTCATGCCGAATAATGCATCGCAGGCCAAGCAGGCTGCCGTTGTCCGCTATGGTGCGCATATTGTCCTTTGTGAGCCCACGCTCGCAGCTCGCGAGAGCACTTGCGAGCGCGTGATCGCCGCGACCGGTGCTGCGCTCATTCATCCCTATAATGATATGCGTGTGATGGCCGGCCAAGGCACGACGGCGCTGGAGCTGCTCGAGAGCATTCCTGATCTTGATTGGCTGCTTTGTCCTGTCGGCGGAGGAGGGCAGCTCGCGGGAGTTGCGGTGGCGAGCAAAAGCCTGAAACCGAATATCCGTGTGGTCGGCGTTGAGCCCGCCGGAGCAGACGATGCCTACCGCTCTTTCAAAGCCGGACACATCATTGCGAGCGTCAATCCGCAAACGATCGCGGATGGCTTGCGTAGTTCGCTCGGCAAACTTCCTTTTGCAGAGATCGAGCGCTGGGTCGATGAGATCGTCACGGTATCTGAGGAATCGATCGTGCGCTCGATGCGCATGATCTGGGAAGTGATGAAGATCATTGTCGAGCCATCCGCTGCGGTACCCTATGCGGCACTCTTGGAGAACAAGCTCAATATCGCAGGCCAGCGCGTGGGAGTCATTTTAAGCGGCGGCAACCTCGATCTGGATGCGTTGCCGTGGATGAAGTCTCACGGATGAAAGGGGATCCTCGCGTGGCAGTGGCCAATGAGCCCATCGCAGCGGTGCATGTCCGTCGCGCGGCATTGGCTGATGCGGCAGAAATCGCCCGTCTAGCCGCGCAATTCGGACATCCGGTCCTGGTGCGAGAACTAGCGACACGAATCGCAAGGCTCGATGCAATGCCGTCGCAGTACCTCGTAGTCGCGGAGGCCCCCGATGCCGGTAGCAGGCTTTTAGGTTGGCTGCAGGCAGAACGCAGGCTCGTTCTCACTGCGGGGGAGCGCGCCGAGATTATTGGCCTGGTGGTGGATGCGGCGGCGCGCCGGCGCGGCGTTGGGACGCTGCTGGTCGATGCGGTGCAGCAGTGGGCGCTCGCCGCAAATCTTGGGCAAATTGTGGTGCGCTCAAATATCGTGCGCGACGCCTCGCACGTGTTCTATCTGGCCCGTGGCTTTAGCCGCGTGAAGACGCAGCATATCTATGCCAAGGCGTTGGCTCGCTAGCAGCGGCACCCCGTGCTAGGCCTTGCCCAGGAAATCCATCTTGCCGAGCTCCACTCCCGAGTGGCGCAGGATGTTGTAGGTCGTCGTGATATGGAAATACAGGTTTGGCAGGAGATGGTTCTGCAAATAGGGCATGCCCTGCATCGTCTTCGTGCTGCTGCGCGTCTGCCAGGTCACGGTACGCTCCTCGGAGCCTTCGAATTGCTCCGGCTTGAGCGTTTCAAGGTAGGCGATCGTTTTGCGCACCCGTGCCACGAGTTCGGCAAAGGTCGTTTCATTGTCTTCCTGGGTCGGGACGTCGACCGCAGCGAGGCGCGCTGCGCCTGCCCGAGCAGTATCGGTCGCAATCTGCACCTGTCGCACCAGCGGAAACATGTCCGGAAAGAGCCGGCTGTTGAGCAAAACTTTGGGATCGATCTTTTTCGCCTCCGCGTGCGCCGCGCCCTTCTCGAGAATCGCCGCGAGGTTATTGAGCTGACGGATGAATGCGCCGACCGAGGCATGGTACATCGAAAGCTTCATGCGAGTTCCCTGTAATTGATCCGACTTTCAAGCGAGCGCAGAGTACCTGAGAACCCGCTGTGAGTCATGATTTTAAACGGCTGCACGTGCGATGACGCTGCGCTCTGCGACTCGCCGAATCGGCGGCATCGTCCTTGCCGCCGGGGAATCGCGCCGCATGGGTCGCAACAAGCTTCTGCTGCCGCTTGGCGGCGAGCCGCTCGTGCGGCGCGCCTGCCGGCGCGGCCTCGCCGCGGGACTTGATCCTCTCATCGTCGTGCTGGGGCACGAGTCCGAACGCGTGCAACAGGCGCTCACTGGCCTTGACTGTCACTGCATCCTGAATGCTGATGTGGGTGGACCCATGAGCAGCTCGCTGCACTGCGGACTTGCGGCGCTACCCGCCGACGCGGAAGGTGCCGTCATCATGCTCGCTGACATGGTCAACGTGACGGAGCACATGCTGCGAACCATGTTGCTGTCGGCGCACACCAGCACGGCGCTGCTCGTGTGCTCGCGCTACGCGGAGACGCTGGCGCCGCCGGTGCTGTTCCGCCGCGCGCTTTTCGACGAGCTCTACGCCGCAAGCGGTGAGCATTGCGGCAAGGCGGTCGTGGAGCATCATCGTGAGCATGCGATCTACGTTGACTGGCCGGGTGCAGCGCTGGTCGATGTCGATACGCCCGAAGAGTTCGCCTCGTTATAGCAGGCTTACGATGCCAAAACCTGCTGCGCTTCTGCGCCGGCAACGTGGCAAAACTGCTCAAGGGTCCAGTCGGTGATCGCGTTGACTTCGGGCTTAGCCGCATCCTGCAGCCGGCTCACCAGAAAATATGATTCATCGGTCTCAAGTTGCAGTGAAAACAGGCGCACGAGCGAGCCCGAGCGAAACCAAGCCTCGCATAGGATCTCAGGCACGAGTGCAATGCCGACGCCACGCTCCGCGGCGCGCACCACTGAGAACATCGTGTCGAGCTCGATAATGTTGCGCGGCTCGGGCGTATCGAGCCCGAGCTCGTTCGCCCAATTGGCCCAGGCGAAGGGACGTGCCTTTTGCACGATGAGCGCAGTTTCGCGAAAGGCCTCGCGTCCAAGACGCGCAACGGATGCGGCAAAGCTCTTCGCGCACACTGCCGCGAGCTTCACGGGGAACAAGCGCACGGCTTTGACTCCTTTGGGCTCGGCGTTCGTGAGCACAATCGAGACATCGGCGCTTGGCGGGTGATCGGAGGGCCACGGGTCGACCGTATCGACTTGGATGTCAATGCCCGGGTGCAGCGCGAAGAAGCTTTCAAGCCGAGGCACGAACAGTTCGCTGGCGAAGAACGGCGGCAGCAGCACCCGTACATTACGGCGGCGATTGCGGCGTGAGAATTGCGCAAGGCTGCGATCCATCATATCGAGAAGCGGCGCAATCTCATCAAGGAGCGTATGCCCGGCGGTCGTCAGCGCCAAGGCACGAGTCTTTCTCTCGAATAGCCGCACGCCCATGACCTCTTCAAGCTCCTTCATTTGATGGCTTACCGCTGACGGCGTAAGCGCGAGTTCATCCGCCGCCGCTTTGAAGCTCTTGTGGCGCGCGGCAATGCAGAACGCGCGTAAGTTGCGCAGCGGCGGTGCTCGGGATAATCGCATGGGTTCCATGGTCCGATGAGGATACACCGTATCTGCAAGACCCATGCCTTATCTGCTGCGCTCCAATGGTGCAGAGGACACGGGTCGCATCAATTCTTGGTCGCATTTGCCACGGCTGCGGTACTCGCTGCATGCAAGTCGGTGTCATGCATGTGTCACATTCCTTGCGCGTGCACCCGCTTTTTTGGGAATTTAGGCATCATCTATGTGCGCGCCAGCTGCGTGCTGCTCAATTGTGGTGCGCGCCCGAATTGCTTCGCGCGCTGGCCCAAATTGCATGCATGCGTAGTCACTCTTCGGCGACAGCCCGGGCTTAATCGTTGGTCGGCGTCAAACATGTTAGTGATGTCGCATCTGGCGAGCACCGCCCAAGAATTGCACCACAATGTCAACCGTTGCGGTTCGCGCCGCCAGCGCGGTGTGGCCGATGCTCGCCGCGCGGCCTATTGTTTGGCGGGCAGCGCGAAATCTGCTGCGAGTCCCTGCGCTCCCGGCCAACGTTGTGTGACAGTCTTCAGGCGCGTGTAGAAGCGCACGCCCTCGGCGCCGTGGATGCTATGGTCGCCAAATAGCGAATTGCGCCAGCCACCAAAGCTGTGGAAAGCCATGGGCACCGGGATAGGGACATTGACGCCGACCATTCCCACTTCAATCTCACGGGCGAAGTCGCGTGCGGCTTCACCGCTGCGAGTGAAAATCGCCGTGCCATTGGCGAGCTCGTGAGAATTGATGAGGCGCACGGCGGCTGCGCGATCGGCAACTCGCACAACGCTCAGTACGGGCCCGAATATTTCCTCCTGATAGATGCGCATCTCGGGGCGAACGTTGTCAAACAGAGTAGGGCCCAAGAAATATCCCGACTCGTGACCGGTGACTTTTTGGTCACGCCCGTCGAGCACGAGGCGTGC
>Ga0302314_10008175_pt1 | contig 18672 bp, 13 predicted proteins | sample III_Palsa_N2_3_FD_200533 | JGI IMG/M metagenome (GOLD analysis project Ga0302314, IMG submission 200533) | Peat permafrost microbial communities from Stordalen Mire near Abisko, Sweden - III_Palsa_N2_3 | ecosystem: Environmental > Terrestrial > Soil > Palsa > Peat permafrost | place: Sweden...
CGATCTCAACCAGTATGGCGAGGACAGCATCCGCTTCTTCACGCGCACGAAGGTCGTAACCCAGCGCTGGCCGCACGCCGCGCCAGCCACCGACCAGAGTGTCGTCCCGCCGCAGGCGAAGTGAACAGACTCACCGAAGTGAATCGGGCATTAACCTGGGCAGTATCGACCTATAGCCTAAGCGTCAGCGATTGCATACAGCCTAAGCATCAGTGATTGCATATAGCGTCAGTGATTGCATATAGCGTCAGTGATGGATTGATCCTAAGTAAGTGCTTGCTATAGAAAGTGTCTAAGCGTAGTGATTGATTGCTTGCTATAGAAACTGTCATCCTGAGCGTAGCCTCTTGCAGTTTCATCGCAAGAGGCGCAGTCGAAGGACCTGCGGTTAGCTCGGCCTGCCAATCCTTTCTCCGTATCCTTCACCACATCCCGGACAGTTCCGCATCGTGCTATATTCCGCATTCCGCATCGGGCTATATGTCGATACCACCCAGGCAATCATCATTGCCCTTGTTCTTGGGGTTGCTGTTGCTTGCTCCTTTGTTTGTCATCCCGTAGGGATCTGCTGTTGCTGTTGCTGTTGCCTATCCTTCTCGTGGACCCTAAACAACCCGTCATTTCGACCGAAGCAGCTCACGCTTTTGTGAGCTGCGCAGCGGAGAAATCAGCTTCTCTACCCACACCTCATCCCAGCCCCAACGCCGTTGCGGTTGTTCTTGCTTTTGCTTCTGGGTAGAGCGGCACTTCAGCCCCGCATCTAAAACCCGTCGCGAAGCGACCTCCACTCTGCCGAAGGCCGAAGCGAAGGCGAAGCCGCAGCGACTGATAATTGCCTTTGCTTTTGCCGTTGCCTGTTCCTGCCGTTCGCACTCCGTCGCCGCATCGGAGAAAAACCTGTCAACCCCCAAACCCTCGAATCCCCGCGCCAATCAAGGAGAATCACGTGGCGTAGTAGTTTCCCTTAAACCCCTATACTGGATACAGAGGATAAAGAAAGCCCCGAACGAATTCGGGGCTTTCTCTTTAAAATCAGCTAACTCATTTAGAAAGACGAATTTACCCGTAACGCATCTGGAATGAATATTTTGCAGGCACCTAAAATCGTAAACCAAACAAAACAAGCATCTTAACCAGGGTAACCCCCCAGGGGGGGGACCCCTCTCAGGTAGCTTTATCCGAGTAACGCGTTAGGACTCTCAAGCAGCGCCCTGCGCCGCCTCTCCATCATGATCCTCACGACCCAGTTGAACAGGATGGCCCCGCTGGTATCGATCATGACGTCATAGAAGCTGCTGAAGCGGCCCGGAAGAAAGCGCTGATGCACCTCATCGAGGCAGGCCACAAAGAAGGTGCAGACCACCGCCAGAGCTGCGGCGGAGAATGGAAGCCGGCTGCGCGAACCCTTCCACGAGAGGCGCAGCGTAATCATCCACGCTCGGCGAAACAGCAGGGCCAGCGTGCCGTAGCCGCAAAAGTGGCCGACTTTACGCAACACAAGATTGGCGCTCGCGACCGCCGACTCATCCGGATGGCCCCACAGCCAGCGGCAGAGATCCTCCAGCCAGCGGCCCGTATTCGCGCCGCTCATCGTACTGGTCGATTCGAGACAAATCACGGTCAGCCCGAGCAGCACCGGAAGCCACGCCATCGACAGGGTCTGCTGCGCGGGACCTCTGGAGGTCTGCATAGAATTCATCGAAAAGGGCTCCCTGACAAAAATGTCTCTTACAGGTACCTAAGCACGAGATGCGCCGGACTTCCCTGCGACAGATAAGAGAATTGCCACTTTCATGCCTTGATTAAGCCTCAATCTCACCACAAAATCACCACAAAACCACCACTATTCCACGTGATAATTCGGTGCTTCGCGCGTAATGATCACATCGTGCACATGGCTCTCACGCAGTCCTGCATTCGAGATCCGGATAAAGCGGGCATTCTTCTGCAGCTCCTCAATCGTCCCGCATCCGAGATAGCCCATTCCTGACCGCAACCCGCCAACCAGCTGATAAACCATCCCTTCGAGCGGTCCACGATGCGGAACGCGACCCTCGATGCCTTCCGGAACGAACTTGGCCAGGCGATTCTGCCCGTTTCCTTCACGCGCCGTCAGCGAAGGCCGCTCCGTGCTCGCCGCCTCGTCCATATCATCCTTACCCTGGAAGTACCGCTCCCCCGAACCCTGAGCCATCGCCGACAGCGATCCCATCCCGCGATACGCCTTGAACGACCGTCCCTGATACAGAATCGTCTCGCCCGGACTCTCATCGACACCCGCGAACAGCGAGCCCATCATCACCACGCTCGCGCCGGCCGCAATCGCCTTGGTCACATCGCCCGAGTACTTGATGCCACCATCCGCGATCACCGGAATCCCTCGCGGCTCCGCCGCACGAAACGCCTCTGAGATAGCTGTAATCTGCGGCATTCCTGCACCGGTCACCATGCGGGTCGTGCAGATCGAGCCCGGTCCGATCCCGACCTTGATCGCATCCGCGCCAGCATCCATCAGCGCCGTCGCTCCCTCATACGTCGCAATATTCCCGGCCAGCAGATCGATATGCGGAAACGCCTTCTTCACCGCGGCAACGGCCTCCAGCACCCGCGAAGAGTGCCCATGGGCCGAGTCGATAGCCAGCGCATCCACCCGCGCCTCAACCAGCGCCGCCGCCCGCTCCAGAAAGTCGCCTGTCGCGCCAATCGCTCCCGCCACGCGCAGCCTTCCCTGACTGTCCTTGGAGGCATTGGGATACTTCAGCTTCTTCTGGATATCCTTGACGGTAATCAGGCCCTTCAGCTCATAGTCGTCGTTCACAACCAGCAGCTTCTCCACTCGATGCTGATGCAGAATATGCTCTGCCTCCTCAAGCGTCGTGCCCACCGGAACCGTAATCAGGTTCGTCTTTGTCATCACCGAATCGATCGTCAGGTCGGTACGCGAGACAAACCGCAGGTCGCGGTTCGTGAGTATCCCAACCAGCTTCCTGTTCTTGGTCACCGGCACACCGGAGATCTTGTACCGCCGCATCACCTCCAGCGCATCGGCGATCGACTGCTCCGGAGTAATGGTGACCGGATCGACGATCATGCCGCTCTCCGACCGCTTGACCTTATCGATCTCGCCGGCCTGCTGCTCGATGCTCAGGTTGCGGTGCACAACTCCGAGCCCACCCTGCTGCGCCATAGCGATCGCCAGCCGCGACTCCGTAACCGTATCCATCGCGGCAGACATCAGGGGGGTATTGAGCGTGATATTGCGGGTCAGCTGCGTCTGCGTGCTTACCTGGGTAGGTACTACGTCGCTATAGGCAGGAACAAGAAGAACATCGTCGAAAGTAAGAGCTTCGGGAACTGGGGAGATGATCATATTTTTTTTATCGATCCCGGCGACGAGCCAGGCTGGCAGTAAGCCTTAATTCGCTGGGTTTCTTTAGATTGTAGAGTTGCATTCGACCCAGAGCAAATTTCGATGCTCCGGTTTGCGCAAAGTTGCGCCATGGATTTAGTAGCTGAGACACCCTCCGGCCTGAATCGGCGAGCGTGGCCATTGAATTCCTCGAAAACCAGGTGTACCATCAGTATTGCAGACGATTTTGTTCCGTCGTAAGGATTGAGCCGTGACCGCACCGGCGATTTGACGGAGGAGATGAGTGGGCCAAAGCCCACTTTTTATTTGCTTTAAAAAGCATCCTGCAAGCGCAGCAGATGAATCGAAAGATAGCCTATGGCAGTGCAGTTAGACGAAATTCGAGCCACCGCCGCACGTGTCGCCGCCTCGCACAATCTGGAGCTGGTGGATCTTGAGTTTCAGGGCGGAGTTAAGTTCCGCACGCTGCGGATTTTCGTGGAAAAGAATGCAGCCGAGCGGGCAAAGCTGGCTGAGCTGGCAGCATCGGGCAGCGTAGAAGATTTGCCGAAAGGTGTGCCGGCAGAGAGCCTCTCCGGTGTAACCCATGAGGATTGCGCTCAATTTGCGCAGGATTTTGGCACGGTACTCGATGTGGAAGACCTGATCCCGGGGAGCGAATACACCCTCGAAGTCTCCTCGCCGGGACTGGAGCGGAAGCTATTCAGGCCTGAGGACTTCGCCCGGTTTCAGGGAAGCCTGGTTAAGGTTCAGACTTTTACTCCGGTCAACGGGAACAGACAATGGCAAGGCCGTTTGACCAGATTTTCAGATGGTGTACTAACGATCGACCTCTCTGCTGTAAAGCAGAAGGGTAAAGCAAAGAAGGCCGCCACCGAACAGATCGTAGATATTGCGTTGGCAAATATCGAAAAGGCGAATCTGGTTGCGGAGATTTAGCCATTTCTTCCGTAAACAGCGGTTATGGTGCGGCGACAGGCAGGAAATAGATTCGAAGTCAGCTTCGGGCAAACAGTGAAGGGCGAGTGAGCGATGGCAAGTGTTCTGTATCAGTCGATTGAGACGTTAAGCCGGGATAAGGGAATCGAGCCGGGGGTTGTTGTTGGCGCCGTTGAGGATGCCATCGCCCTGGCTACCCGCAAGTATTACAAGACGCAGGAGAACATGCGCGCAGAGATGGATCGTGAGACTGGCGAGATCCGCGCCTACGTCTACAAAACCGTGGTCGAGACCAGCGATCAGGTCGAGGATGACGTCAATCAGATGACGCTTGAGCAGGCCCGTGAACTCGCGCCTGAGGTCGAGGTCGGCGGCGAACTCCGCTTCTACAAAGACACCACCCCGCTCGGGCGCATCGCCGCCCAGATGGCTAAACAGGTCATCTTTCAGAAAGTTCGCGAAGCCGAGCGAGACACCGTTTTCAACGAGTACAACCACCGCGCCGGTGAAGTAATCACGGCGACGGTCAAGCGTCTCGAGCCCATGGATGTGATCTTCGACCTCGGCAAGGCGGAAGCCCGCATGCCCAAACGCGAGCAGTCCCGCCTCGAGCAGTTCGCCGTCGGTGAACGCGTCCGCGTTGTTCTGCTTCGTGTGGACCGCGCCGCCAAGGGGCCGCAGGTGATCGTCTCCCGCGCCGCTCCGGCGCTGGTCCAGAATCTTTTTCAGAGCGAAGTTCCGGAGATCTACGACGGCACCGTCACTATCCGCGCCATCGCTCGCGAGGCTGGTGAGCGCACCAAGATCGCTGTCATGAGCCGCGACAAGGATGTCGACCCGGTCGGCGCCTGCGTCGGCATGAAGGGAATGCGTGTGCAGTCCATCATCCGCGAGCTGCGCGGCGAAAAGATCGACATCATCGAATACTCCGAGGAGATCACTACTTTCGCTGAGAAAGCTCTGCAACCTGCCAAAGTCAGCCGCGTCTCCATCGTTGATCTCAACGATAAGCAAATTGAGGTGATCGTCGACGACACGCAGCTCTCCCTGGCCATCGGCAAGAAGGGACAGAACGTCCGTCTCGCCGCGAAGCTCCTGCAGTGGAAGATCGACATCAAGAGCGAAGAGGAGAAGCGCCAGGAGGTCGAGCAGCAGATGCAGGCTATGTCCGGTGGTCCCACCACGCCGATCGAGCAGGTCTCCGAACTCGGCGAAGCGATCCTCGAGAAGCTCATCGCAGCCGGCATCACCACGGTTGAGGCCCTCGCCGACATGACTCCCGAGCAGCTGGAAGAGGTCCCAGGCATCGGCGAAAAGACCGTCGAGAAGATCTCTGTCGCCGTTCGCCATTACTTCGGCCAGTACGAAGAAGGGGAAGAGCGTCCGGTCGTTGCCGTAACGGCGGAGACGTCTTCAGAAGCAGAAGAAGCAGAAGTTAGTTCTTTGGAAAAGACACCTGAGGCGGTTCTCGCCGACGAGGCTGGTTTCGGTACGGCGAAGGAAGTCGGGGATCTCTCCACCGAAGACATCGCTGGGGCGGAAGATGCAGGCTCGGATAGCGACGCCTTCAGTGAAGCGGATGAGCGCGAAGAGAAGATTGAACTGGATAACGACAGCGTGGACTCCCTGGTGAATGAAAGCCAGGAGGTCTCCGATGAAGGTATCGATAACGATGGATACGATCGTGGCTAGCCAGTTGAGCCATGCACTACAGCACTCCCTGGTCGCGGAGACTGCGATTTCAGGGATAATACATATAACAAAGATTCCTACCTCGATGAGGCTGATATGAACAGCTAAGGGCGCAGGGAAGCGAAAAGGGACGGATGAACAAAGTTCGAATCAACGATCTGGCACGAGAACTCGAAATGAAGGCCAAGCCTATCCTGGACGCACTGACGGCGATGGGTGTCTCCAAGGAAAAGCCGCTCACTCACTCCAGCTCTATCGACGCCGATGAAGCCGAGAAGGTGCGCGGCTACTTCAGGAGCGGGGGCCGCATGACGAGTTCGAACAGGCCGGCTGCCGAAGCTAAGCCGAAGTTCGACCTATCCAAGGTCTCGAAACCGGGTGATGCCCTCAAGGCAATCCTTGAGCGTAAGCAGGCTGAGGCTGCGATTAAGGCAGCGCCGCCGCAACGTACGTCCTTCGTTGTTGCTGCTCCTCCGTCTCCTTCGACTGCATCTGCACCACCTAAAGTCGTGGCAACTGCTTCTGCGCCTGTGGGAACGCCAGCGGTTCAGGTAGTACCGCCTGCACCACGCCGCATCGTTCCACAACCACGCCAACAGGTAAATATTGTTGTCCCGGCAGCGCCACCAGCAATTGCGAGTAAGCCTCCGGTCGGCCCTGTTATTGCGCGCCCACCTGCAGTGGCTCCTCCGTCTCCCCAGACATCGCCTGACCGGCGAGTTGTAGTAGCCGCTCCAGTCGTCGCTGCTCCGGTTGTAGCGAAGCCTGTGGTCTCCACCCCGCCCCCTCCAGAGGCAGCAGCAGTCGCTCCAGCGATTGCTGTACCCACGCCTGTGATCTCGACATCGTCTCCGCTTCCAGCACCTCCTGCGCTGCCGCCTGAAGTAGTTGCAGCACCGGAAGCCCCTGCTGCTGCGATTCCGACAGCACCTGTGGTACCTCCGGGACCCCCTCCACGGCGTGTGATCATGCCGCAGACCGGCCCGCGCCCTATTTATACAGCTCCTCCTGTAGCTCCGGGAACACCGCAGCGCGGTCGTCCCATCTTCGAGCGGCCACGTCCACAGTCGCCGGGGGCACCAGGCTCCCGTCCCACATCGATGGCGCCAGGCGCTCGGCGTCCGATGCATCCCACGCGTACCTTCCCTGGCGGTCCCGGAGGCGGCCCAGGTGGTGCGCCGGGTCGTCCTGGCTTTACTCCTGGTGGTGCTCGTCCAGGCTTTGGCGCCCGTCCAGGTGCACCGGGTGGAATGCCTGGCGTATTGCCCGGCCCTGGTGAAACTCCAGGTGGTATGCGGCCGGCTGCACGTCCGGGACAGCGCCGCGGCGGTCAACGTTACGAGAAGACCAAAGAAGGCCCGATGAAGGGCTTCCAGCCGCCACCGCGTTACGGCGGACAGCAGATTTCGCGTGAGCCTCTGCCAATCACCCGCACGATCACGGTGACTGAGGGGATCAGCGTTAAGGATCTTGCCGAGAAGCTTGATGTTCGCGGCAAGGACCTTATCGCCACGCTGCTGATGAAGGGCGTATTCGTTACCGTAAACCAGTCGCTCGAAGGCGAACTGGTGAAAGATGTTGCGCGTCAGTTCGGGGCTGACGCTCAGGTTATCTCCGTCGAAGAGCAGCTGGAGAATGAGGCCATCGAGGGCTTCCTCGAAGACACGACCGGCATGGTCGAGATCGTTCGTTCGCCCGTGGTCACCGTCATGGGCCACGTCGATCACGGCAAGACCTCGCTGCTCGACGCCATCCGCTCGACTGATGTGGCCGCAGGCGAAGCTGGTGGAATCACACAGCACATTGGAGCCTACAAGGTCCATGTCTCGAAGCCGGATTCCCCTGCCTTTGGCCGCGAGATCGTCTTCCTCGATACACCTGGCCACGAGGCGTTTACCCGCATGCGTGCTCGCGGTGCGAAGATCACCGACATCGTGGTCGTCGTGGTCGCAGCAGATGACGGTGTGATGCCGCAGACACTTGAAGCCATCGATCACGCGAAGGCTGCTAATGTGCCGATCATTGTGGCGGTCAACAAGATCGATAAACCAGAGGCACAGCCGGACAGGGTCAAACAGCAGTTGGCGGATCGTGGTCTGCAGCCTGAAGCCTGGGGTGGAAACACTGTATTCGTGGATGTTTCGGCGAAGAAGCGCATCAACCTCGACCTGCTTGAGGAGATGATCTGCCTCGTTGCCGATATCGCCTCTCCGAAGGCAACTCCGGACCGTCCCGCGGTTGGTACGGTCATCGAAGCCAAGCTGGATCGTGGCCGCGGCGCTGTTGCCTCGATCCTCGTCCAGAACGGAACGCTGCGCCTGGGCGACAGCTACATCGTCGGCAACACCTTCGGTAAGATCCGCGCCATGTTCGACGATCGCGGGCGCTCCATCACCGAAGCCGGTCCCTCAACCCCGGTTGAGATCCTCGGCCTCGAAGGTATGCCCGATGCTGGCGATACCTTCCTGGTCATGGCGGATCGCGACAAGGCCAAGGGCATCGCCCAGTACCGCAAGATGAAGGAGCGCGAGGCCCAACTCGCCAAGAGCTCCCGCGTCTCGCTCGAAGGTCTTGCCGAACAGATCAAGCAGGCCGGCATGAAGGATCTCAACCTGATCCTCAAGGGCGATGTGCAGGGTTCGGTCGAAGTACTGGCCGACTCGCTTCAGCGCATGTCCACCGAAAAGGTTCGTGTCCGAGTCCTCCACTCCGGCGTCGGTGCCATCACCGAGTCGGACGTTCTGCTCGCCTCCGCGTCGAACGCCGTCGTCATCGGCTTCAACGTGCGGCCCGACAGAAAGTCCGCCGAGATTGCAGAGCGCGAGAACGTCGAGATTCGTCTGCACTCGATCATCTACGAGCTGCAGGACGAGATCACCAAGGCGATGTATGGCCTCCTCGAGCCGGTCTTCAAGGAGAACTACGCTGGCCGCGCCGAAGTGCTCAACGTATTCAAGATCACCAAGGTTGGCCAGATCGCCGGTTGCCGCGTCACCGATGGTCTGATCAGGCGCGACGCGCAGGTGCGTCTGGTGCGTGAGGGTACTGAGGTCTGGAGAGGCCGCATTGGCTCGCTCAAGCGCTTCAAGGACGATGTCTCCGAGGTCCGTCAGGGCGTCGAGTGCGGTATCGACCTCAACGGCCACAAGGACATTCGCGTTGGCGATGTCATTGAGTCCTTCACCACGGAGACGCTGGCCGCTGAACTGGGTCAGAACTCTGCGGCAGCAAGGAAGGCCGAGAAGGCTGAGAAGGAACGGGCGGCAGCAGCGGCAGCGACCGAGACCTCGGTCAACGCCTAGGCTGGCTGTAACAGTACGAGCAAAGGCCAGGAGCGATCCTGGCCTTTGCTGTCTTCCGGACTTACTCTGTGTGCCGCAGAACGGATAAGATTGCGATCATGGACCTTGCTGCAATCCAATCTGCGCTGCGCGACCAGCATCTCGATGGCTGGCTCTTCTACGATCATCATTACCGCGATCCGCTTGGCTATCGCATCCTTGGGCTTGGCGATGGGCTGCATGTCACGCGGCGCTGGTTCTACTTCGTTCCGGCGGAAGGCGAGCCGAAGAAGCTGGTGCATCGCATCGAGTCGGGAAGGCTGGATTCGCTGCCTGGCTCGAAGGCGGTTTACTCGTCGTGGCAGGAGCTTGAGGCTCAGGTTGAGGCGTTGCTTGCTGGGAAGACTCGCATTGCGATGCAGTATTCGCCGCGGAACGCGATCATGTATGTCTCGCTGGTCGATGCAGGAACGGTTGAGCTGCTGCGCGGAATGGGCAAGGAGATCGTCAGTTCGGCCGATCTCGTGAGCCGGTTTGAAGCGGTGCTTTCGGACGAGCAGATTGCGACTCACTTCGTGGCGCAGAGGAAGATCGACAGCATTCTCGAGGCTGGCTGGAAGGAGATCGGCAGTCGCGTTCGAGCCAATGGAACCGATGAGTTTGCGCTGGTCGAATACTTCTGCGAGGCGATGAAGCGAGAAGGTCTGGTTTGGGAACATGGACCGAATGTGAGTGTTGGAGCGAACAGCGCGGACTCGCATTATGAACCGAGCGCGGCGAGTTCGAAGCCGATTCGCAAGGGCGATTTTGTGCTGATCGATATCTGGGCGAAGCTCGATCAGGCAGATGCGTGTTTTTATGACATTACGTGGACCGGTGTTGTCGATCGCGAGCCGACGGAGCGGGAGCAGCTTGTTTTTGAAACGGTTCGGGATGCTCGCGATGCGGCGGTGAAGGTGGTGGGAGCGGCGTTTGCGGCGGGGACGCCGATTGCCGGGTGGCAGGGGGACGATGCGGCGCGGGCGGTGATCCGTGGGGCGGGGTTTGGGGAGTTCTTTACGCATCGCACCGGGCACAATATCGGGTCGATTCTGCATGGCAACGGCGCCAATCTCGACAATCTGGAGACGCATGATGAGCGGCTGCTGCTGCCCAACACCTGCTTCTCGGTCGAGCCTGGGCTTTACTTCCCTGGCGAGTTCGGGGTTCGCAGCGAGGTCGACATGATCGCCCGCGCTGGCCGCGCCGAGGTTACGGGACGGGTGCAGACCGAACTGGTTCGCATCTGACCGTCTCCAGGCTGGTATCATCGGTAGTGAAATGACGACGAATGTACAAGTGCCGGCGCGGGTCACCGGGAAGTCTTCTTCGATGCCGACGCTGGTGTTGCTGGCCGGGTGGCTGATTCCTGGTGCGGGGCATTTTATGCTGCGCAAGTGGGTTCGCGGTTCGCTGCTGTTTGTCTCGATTGTGGCGATGTTCGGCCTTGGTCTTGCGCTGAAGGGCAAGATTTATTCGCCCAACACGGGAGACCTGCTGGATATTCTGAACTTCGCGGGCGATCTCGGCACGGGGCTGCTGTATGTTCTGTCGCGGATGCTCGATCTGGGGCAGGTGACGATACAGGTGGCTACGGCGGATTATGGGACCAAGTTCATGGTCGTGGCCGGGCTGCTGAATATCATCTCCGCGGTCGATGCTCACTCACTGGCGACGGGGAGGAAGCTCTCGTGACGATCTCTCACTTTGGCGCGGTGCTGTTGTTCTCCCTGTTTACTTCGGTGGTGTTCGGTATCACGCAGCGGTCTGAGCCGTGGACGATGATCCGGTTCGGTGCGTTCTGCTTTGTGCTGTTTGTCGGGGGCACGATTGTGGGCAGCTGGGTGATGTGGCTGATCAAGCACTAGCCTGCATTTCGGTGGCTGTTTCTCCTTCATAAATATTTTTCGGCGGTTGGCTGGAAGTGCGTTCTCCAGGGGTACCCCCCCTGGGGGGTACCCCTATGTAACATGCCTGTTTTGTTTGGTTTGCGATTTTAGGTGTCTGCAAAATCGTCATTCCATAGGGGTTACGGGTAAATTCTTCTTTCTAAACGAGTTAGCGGATTTTTGAGGTGGAAAAGCCCCGATTCGCTCGGGGCTTTCTTTTTCCTCTGTATCCAGTATAGCGGTTGGAGGGTAACTACTACGCCACGCGATTCTCCTTGATTGGCGCGGGGTTTGGAGGGTTGGGGGCTTGACAGGTTTTTGGGGTAGTTCTTTTGTGGTGGAAGAGAACAGGCAAAAGCAAAGGCAATGATCAGTCGCTGCGGCTTCGCCTTCGCTCGGGCCTTCGGCAGAGTGGAGGTCGCTCCGCGACGGGTTTTTGACGCGGGGCTAAAAATCCGCTCTACCCAGAGGCAACGGCAAGAACAAGAACAACGGCAAAAGCAAAGGCAAAGGGTGGAGGTTTTGGTTGAAAAGGGATGATCAGTCTGGGTGGGACAGGCTTCGTCGGGGTCCTTCGCTGCGCTCAGGATGACAGCAAAAACTCAGAAGCAACAGCAACAGCAACAGCAAAAGGCAACGGCAAATGCGAAATGCGGGGGTCTCTCCACTACGGCACGCAAAGTGCGCCGTCTTCGGTCGGGATGACGGTTTTTGGGTGATTTTGTGTGGTGTTTTTATGTCTTTTCGTGGTGCGTTCGTGGTGCGTTCGTGGTGCGTTCGTGGTGCGTTCGTGGTGCGTTCGTGCGGATTGCGAGACGGTGTGGTCGGCGGGGTCAACGTGGTTTGCGGGGGCTGGGTGCTGGGGGGGGTGTCGGTTAGAGGGGGCGGATGAGGGCTACGGCGGTGAGGTCTTCGATGCGTTTGGGGTGCGTGAAGGGGAGGGTTGGCAGGAGGTGCCAGGGACGGTTTCGGAATTGATGGGCCTGCTCGACGGTGGCCAGGCAGAGCTCCTGGGCGGCGGTGGAGGGGGCGCTTTGCAGGAGGTCGATCAGGCGCTCGACGCCGAAGTGGGTGCGGCCACGGCGGGCTTCGACGACGCCTTTGGTGGCGAGGAGCAGGCGGGCGCCGGGCTCGAAGGCCTGAATGGCGGGCTCGTAGGTGAGGAGGGTGAAGAGGCCGAGGGGCATGCAGGCGGCTTCGAGGGCGCGGGTGCCGTCGGCGTCGCGGAGGATGGCGGGCTGGCCGCCGGCGTTGATCCAGGCAAGGAGGCCGAGGGAGAGATCGAAGCAGGCGAGGAAGGTGGGGGAGAAACGGACGCCGTGCGAGGTGGTGATGAGGGTGTGGTTGATGTCGTGGGCGAGGGTGGCGATGGCGTCCATGAGGTTGATGCCGGAGGTGCCGAAGAGCTCGGGGGCGCGGGTGCGAAAGGTGTCCTGGATGGCGGCGGCGAGGGTATGGGCGTCGGTGCGGGTGCCGGCGATGTCGGTGAGGAGGAAGACGACGTGGGGGCCGAGGGTGAGGGCGTCGAAGAAGTCGCCGCCGGTGCGGGCGGAGTGGTAGTGGGAATGCAGGTCGAGGCCGGGCGATGGCTGCAGACGGGTGGGGAGGGGAGTGCGGGCAGGCTGGTCTGACATGGGGTTCTCCGGCCAGTTGCAGGGATGACGGGGATTGTACTTCGTCGGGGGGGTGTCCTGCCGGACGGGCTGCCTGCGCGGCGCGCGACCACTTCGTGGTGTGTGTACCGGTCTTGCGGGGATGAGCTGCATGGGGCCTCGCGTTGCTCGGCGGATGCATGATTCCGACCAACGGGAGGACCTGTGCTGCTTATTTCACCTCGTCAACTTAAAAAGGCGTGCGAACGCCCGCCCCACGCGAAGTGGGCCCGTCCGGCAGGACATATCTTTCCCCCCTGAGAAGATACGCATCTTCTACAATCGGAGCTTTAGAGGAGAGACGAATGGCGAGGAACACGAGGCAGTCCTGTGAACAGAAGAAGGGGTTTTGCGGGATGCACGTTTTGCTTGCCGCCGGTGCGATCATGATGAGTTCCAGCGTTTTGCCTGCCCAGAGTGCCGAGACCTTCGGCCCGACCAATCCGTTTTATGCGCCGAGCACGCTGCCGTTTCAGGCACCGCCGTTCGACAAAATTAAAGACAGCGACTACCAGCCGGCGATTGAGGCGGGGATGGCGGAGCAGCGGAAGGAGATGCGGGCGATTGCGGATAATCCCGCCGCGCCGACGTTTGAGAACACGGTCGTCGCGATGGAGAAGTCGGGGATTCTGCTGGATCGCGTGATGTCCGCGTTCAATGGGGTGACGGGGGCGAATACGAATCCGGTGCTCGATAAGGTGCAGGAGATCGAAGCGCCGAAACAGGCGGCGCATAACGACGCGATCTATCTGGATGCGAAGTTGTTTGAGAGGGTGGCGGCGGTGTATAAGGCGCGGGCGTCGCTGGGGCTGGATGCGGAGGGGCTGCGGCTGGTGGAGTATACGTACCAGCAGTTTGTGCTGGCGGGGGCGAACCTTTCGGAGGCGGATAAGGAGAAGCTGAAGAAGCTGAATGAAGAGGAGTCGACGCTGTCGAACGGCTTCAGAAATAAGCTGCTGGCGGCGACGAAGGATGGGGCGTTTGCGACGACGGATAAAGCTGCGCTGGCGGGGTTGAGCGAGGCGCAGATGAGTGGGGCGGCGGAGGCGGCGAAGTCGAGGAAGAAAGAGGGCTGGGTGCTGCCGCTGCAGAATACGACGCAGCAGCCTTATCTGGTGTCGCTGAATGACCGGGCTACGCGGCAGGGGTTGTTTGAGGACTCGTGGGGACGCACGGAGCGCGGCGATGCGAACGATACGCGGGCGACGATTGTAAGGCTGGCGGAGGTGCGCGCGGAGCAGGGAAAGCTGCTGGGATTCGATAGCTATGCGGCGTGGAAGCTGCAGGACCAGATGGCGAAGACTCCGGAGAACGCGCTGAAGTTTATGGATGGGCTGGTGCCGGCGACGACGGCGAAGGTGGCTGTGGAGGCGAAGGATGTTCAGGACGTGATCGATGCGCAGAAGGGTGGGTTTAAGGTCGAGCCGTGGGACTGGGATTTTTATGCGGAGCAGGTGAGGAAGGCGCGGTACGACCTGGATGAGGCGCAGGTGAGGCCGTACTTCGAGATCGATCATGTGCTGCAGAATGGCGTGTTCTATGCGGCGACACAGTTGTATGGGATTACGTTCAAAGAGCGGAAGGATATTCCGGTGTGGAATCCGGATGTGCGGGTATTCGAGGTCTTCGACGCGGATGGGAAGCCGATGGCGCTGTTTTACTGCGACTACTACAAGCGCGATAACAAGAGCGGCGGGGCGTGGATGAGCAACTTCGTGCGGCAGACGAAGCTGCTGGGGACGCTGCCGGTGGTTTATAACGTGGCAAATTTTTCGAAGCCGGCGGAGGGCGAGCCGGCGCTGATCAGCTTCAGCGATGTGACGACGATGTTCCATGAGTTTGGCCATGCGCTGCATGGGATGTTTGCGGCGTCGGAGTATCCGAGCCTGTCGGGGACGTCAGTGCCGAGGGACTTTGTGGAGTTTCCATCGCAGTTCAATGAGCACTGGGCGACGTATCCGGCGGTGTTCAGCCACTATGCGAAGGACTATAAGACGGGAGCGCCGATGCCGGAGGAGCTGGCGGCGAAGATCAAAAAGGCGCACGACTTCAACCAGGGATATGAGCTGACGGAGCTGCTGGAAGCGGCGCAGCTGGATATGCAGTGGCATACGCTGCCGGTGGGAACGAAGATTGAGAGCTCGGATGCGTTTGAGAAGGCGGCGCTGGAGAAGAAGAAGCTGCTGCTGAGCTATGTGCCGCCACGGTACCGGTCGAGCTACTTCGCGCATATCTGGGGTGGAGGGTATGCGGCGGGATACTATGCGTATCTTTGGAGCGAGATGCTGGATGATGATGCGTTCCAGTGGTTTGTGGATCATGGTGGGCTGACACGGGCCAATGGGGATCGCTTTCGCAGCATGGTGCTGTCGCGAGGGAATACGGAGGATCTGGCGAAGATGTATGCGGCGTGGCTGGGGACAGAACCGAAGGTTGAGCCGATGCTGAAGTATCGCGGGCTGGTGAAGGCTGGCGGGACTGAGTAGCTATGGTCCTGCCGGACGGGCCTCCTGCGCGGAGGGCGACCACTTCGTGGTGGGTATGTCTTGTCTTGTGGGGTGCTGGGGCCTCGCGTTGCTCGGCGGATGCATGATCCCGACTAACGGGCGGCCCGACGCTGTCTGGTTCGCCGGGACAGCTTAAAAAGGCGTGGGAACGCCCGCCCCACGCGCGGTGGGCCCGTCCGGAAGGACAGTGATACGGCGAATTTGCTTCGTGATATGCTCTGATTTATCTCAGATTCACATAAGAACTGAAGTTCGTCGTACTCAGTTAAAAGTTTAAATTCACCTGGCGCAAGTGATCGCGGGCCCGCAGTGTCACACGAGTGCAGCAGTGTCTTTCGTCGCTGACTGCTCAATCGCACACCGGCTGTTCACCATCAAACACAAGTTTCGATTTCAACCTGTACTACTTCTGGAGCCAGACCATCATGACCAAACGTTTGCAGTTGAGCCTCTACGCCATTCTTTGTTCAATCGTGAGCCTTTTGCTGGTGTGTCCGGGGTTTGCCCAGCAGACGCTGGGTGGGATTACCGGTGTTGTCACCGACAGCCAGGGCGGGATTCTGCCGGGGGTGGCCGTTACGGTGGTGGGCGAACAGACGGGGCTGACGCGAGCGCAGACCTCGAGCGGTAATGGCTTCTATGATTTTGCCAATCTGCCGATCGGGACTTATACGCTGACGTTTACGAAGGAAGGGTTTCAGACGCAGAAGATGTCGGCGGTCCCGGTGCAGAGCGATCGCACGGGCACGGTGAACGCGCAGCTGACAGTGGGCGCGGTGAATACGGTGGTGAGCGTGGATGCGGTGCCGCTGATGAACGCCGTGGATACGACGAATGGGTATGTTCTGGATAAATCGCAGATCCAGTCGATTCCGTTGCCGACGGGGAGTTTTACGGGGCTGGCGATTCTGTCGCCGGGCGTGAATGCGGAGCTGGGGGGTGGAACGGGGGCGAACACCGGCCTGGGGAATCTGCCGATCTGGGCGAATGGACAGCGGGACACGAGCAACAGCTTCTCCCTGAATGGCGTGGACGGCAGCAATCTGTTCAATGGGAAGAGCACAAGCCAGGTTGGATCGCTGCGCGTGATTAACAGTACGGGCGCTTCCACGACTCAGAATGGCGCGGGGGTTATTCAGTCGGTTGCCTCAGTGTATCTGTCCATCGGCAACGGCATTCCGACTCCCGCACCTGAGACGATCGAGGAGGTTCGCGTCAACGCTTCGATGTACGACGCGCAGCAGGGTTCGACCTCGGGCGCGCACATCGATATGAGCACCGCTTCCGGCACCAACTCCTATCACGGCACGGTCTATGGACGGCGCGGCACCAACTGGATCAATGCAGCGCCGTTCTTCTTCAAGAACGATCCGCTCATTCTCGCAAGCGATCCACACGCGGTGAATCCAGAGCTTCATCGCTACCTTGCCGGGGGCACCTTTGGCGGTCCCATTATCAAGAACAAGCTCTTCGGTTTCGTGGCTTATCAACACCTGCAGGTTTCTGACCAGGAGATTGGCGACAACGAGATCAACGTGCCGGTCGGTCTTTCCGATAGCACCCGCAGTGCGAGCGGATTTGCCGGCATCGTGAACAATAACTTCGGTTCAGGTCTCAGTGCGGCAAACATCGATGCCACGGCGCTGGCTCTGTTCAATTCGCCGTCGCTTCCCGGCCAGCCAGGCAAATGGCTGATCCCCAATGACACGGGATCGGCGAGCATGACTCCGAGTCATCCGTTCAATGCGTTTCTTCCTGGGACGGGCCGCTTCAAGGCCGACATGGCAGTAGCCAACCTTGACTACAACGCTACGTCCAAAGACACTGTCTCGCTGAAGTATTACTACCAGCACGATCCGACGCTTGCGCCCTATGCGTACTCGAGTGTTCCGGGATTCACCGAGCACCTCGACTCCGGCGCGCAGGTGTTCTCGATCATCAACACCTACCTGGTCAAGTCGAATCTGAGCACGACGGAGTCGATGGGCTTCATCCGCGAGAAGACATGGGTGGACAATGAGCAGCCCTTTGGCCCGAGCGCGATTCCGGGTGGGTCGCTCGGTACGGTCTCCATCAATGAGTTCGGTTCGAATTATTTTCCTGGTGTGTCGATTGTGAACGTGCTTGGCAGCACTGCAGCTAACGACGGTCTTCCTACGACCGGCATTCTGAACATTGGCCCCAATGCTGAAGGGCAGGCTCCGAACACGGGCGCCTTCCAGAACCGCTGGCAGCCCTCGGGCAACGCGATCTGGACGCTGGGCAGGCACACCGTGAGCTTTGGCACGAGCTACAGCTATACGCAGCTGAACACCATCGACAAGCGCACCGGCAAAGGCACCGTTGCCACCGACGACCTGAGCGCCTACGCGCAGGGCTATGTCACCCCTGGCAGCTCTTCGACTGCTTTCTATGTGAGCTCTTTTCTACAGGGCGACGCCAGCCGGTACTATCGGGCCAACCAGATTGGAAGCTACGTGCAGGACAAGTTCCAGATCACGCCGACTCTTTCGCTTACCGCAGGGCTGCGCTATGACTGGAACGGCGGCCTCAGCGAAAAATACGGCCGCATCTTCAACTTCGATCCCACCCTCTATAACTACAACGCAGCGTCGGATACGATCGTCAATCCGGGCTTCATCATCGCGGGTAACAACACGAACGGGACCTCCGGCGTCAGTCCGACGACGCTTACCGGTCGTCAGTGGGGCATCGGTCCCCGGCTGGGCGCTGCGTGGCAGCCTGAGATGTTTCACAGTAAAGTGGTCGTGCGCTCGGGCTTCGGGATGTACTACGACCGCGGGGAACTGTTCAGCTACTTCTCGCCTGGCTATGCGATCGGCACCGTTACCGGCGGGCCGTTTGGCGTCAATCAGCAACTTCCTTTTGTGACCGCACAGAGCTGCCCCAACAACACCCTTTACGACGGATACATTCCCACCTGCGGTTCGAATGCCAGTCCCGGTAATCCCAACGACCCTTTCGCTGGTCCGACGTTTGCGAACGCGGCAACCGGCAATCTGGCCAACCCCTACACGAACGTCCAGAATGCGCCACCCACCAACCCGCAATCCTCCGACCTGAATAAATACCTGCCCAATCTTGCGAGCATCAACAATGGCGGCCAGCCCGTATCGCTGGGTGTCTATGATCGCGCCAACAAACTGCCATACACCTACAACTACACGCTGGATATTCAGTGGCAGCCGCGCAACGACCTGGCCATCGAACTCGGTTACGTTGGCAATCTTGGCCGTCATCAGGTCATCCCGGTTCCCTTTAACCAGCCGGGGATCGCTTCAC
>Ga0302314_10008177_pt1 | contig 18669 bp, 17 predicted proteins | sample III_Palsa_N2_3_FD_200533 | JGI IMG/M metagenome (GOLD analysis project Ga0302314, IMG submission 200533) | Peat permafrost microbial communities from Stordalen Mire near Abisko, Sweden - III_Palsa_N2_3 | ecosystem: Environmental > Terrestrial > Soil > Palsa > Peat permafrost | place: Sweden...
TCGAGCCATTTGTCGGGCAGCGGATCGGTTTCGAGCACCAGCCCCTGATGCGGCGCGTCGCTGGGCACCATCCGGCCGAGATCGGCGGCCTCGGCATATTGCACCGCCAGGATCGACGGCGCGAGGCCGAGGGCTGCGATCGCCTCGTGCGTGCCCCACAGCTTGCGCAGCGTGCGCTCGGGGTTGGCGAGGGCGGCGGTGACGGCGTGGCGTCCCCACAATCGGGTGCGGCCCCCCGAGGGGGCGCCAGAGGGGCGGTGACCTTTGCGCATGATGCCCGCGCTCTTCCACGCGTCGGCCCGTTAAGGCAAGCCCTGCCGCGCGGCTTTGCCACCTCATGTTGACAGGCCGGGCCTCATTCGTCATGGAGCCGCCTCGCCCCGGCGAAGGCCCGGAAGGGTGGCCGAGTGGTTAAAGGCAGCAGACTGTAAATCTGCCCGTGCAAGCGTACGCTGGTTCGAATCCAGCCCCTTCCACCACTCGCCGGGGCGACACCGATCCGAGGCCGATCTGGCCCTCCCGGGAAAATCTCCTATCTTGGGCGACGACATGATCCGCCGATGGAGAAGAACATGACGGACAAGAGCATGACGCCGCCCTGGGACCAGCCCGCCACGCTGATCGATCTCGACGGGACGACGCCGCTGATCGCGACGGTGCGCGATTGCGTGCGCCATTTCGCGATGTTCAAGGCGGCGGCCAAGGCCGATGCGCGCATCCTGCTGACCGCGCCGGTCGCGCGCGTAGGGCGCAGGACGCGGACCTGGGTGCTCAATCCCGACGAGATCGATGCGCTCGCCTATCAGCTCGCGGTCGAGCAGGACGACTGAACCTAGGCTGTCAGCCCGGGCCACCATCCATTAAGCTGTGCCTGCTATTAGGGTCGCATGACACCGATCGTCCCCACCGACCCCGCCGCTCGCGACTTCGCGATCGATTGCTTCATGGAAGACTGGGCGGCCGGCCGGGCCGAACCGCAGGATGGCGATCGGCTGAAGTCGCAGCTGCGCGCGGTGGGCGACGTTGCCCGGCTCGAGCGTTTCGCGCGACAGATCGAGAACCGGGCTTAGGGCAGGCTGCATATGTTCCCTCCGTTCGTCCTGAGTAGCGACTGAGCGCAGTCGAAGGCGCGTATCGAAGGAGCGCTGCGTCAGACCATCATCCTTCGATACGCCATTTCGACTTCGCTCAATGGCTACTCAGGACGAACGGGGGCGACAAAGCATGCGCCGATCTTCTAAAACGTATTCCGCCCCACCCGGATCGCACCGCGCGGCGCGACCAGCATCCGCGCCGCCGCGGCCGAATCGCGCGTGACGATCATCAGACGGTCGTCCTTGTGGATGCGCTCCTCTGGGGTCGGGCGGCGCATTGCTTCGTCGTCGCGGCCGATCCGGACGATCAGATAGGCGCCGCCACCCAGCCGCTCGGCCTCCTTGACGCTCAGCCCGCTAGCGGCGCTGCGCGCACCGACGACGAGCGATTCGAGGCTGAGCCCGACGCCCTCCAGCGCCTGTTCGGCACCGTGCACGCCGGCCTCGTCGCGCGCCGCGCGGCTTTCGGGATAGAGCACCATTCGCGCGATCCGTTCGGCGCCGATGTGGGTGGGCAGCACGACCTGGTCGGCGCCGGCGTGGCGCAGCTTGCCCTCGGTTGTCGGCGCCTCGCCGCGCGCGATGATCTCGATGTCGGGATGCAGGCTGCGCGCGCTCAGCGTGATGAACACGTTGGCGGCGTCGTTGGGCAGCACGGTCGCGAGCACGCGCGCGCGGTGGATGCCGGCGGCGATCAGCGCCTCCTCCTCCGTCGCGTCGCCCGCCAGCGCGAGGTGGCCCGCCGCCTCCGCCTCCGCCAACCGACCTGCATCGCGTTCGAGCACGACAAGCGGCATGCCGCCCGTCGCAAGATCGCGCGCGAGCAGCACGCCGATCCGGCCGTAGCCGCAGATCAGCACATGGTCGGTGAGCTTGTCGATCTTGGCCTGCATTCGCGTCGGACTCAGCAATTGGCGCAGCTGCATCACGGTGAACAGCTGAACGATGGCGCTGGTCAGCAATATCATGCCGGTGCAGCCGAGCACCATCGTCGCCATCGTGACGGCGTGGAGATAGGGCGTGTCGATCGCATGCACTTCGCCGTAGCCGACGGTGTAGACGGTCAGCGCGACCATGTAGCTCGCGTCGGCGAAGCTCCAGCCCGCCTCCATATAGGCAAAGGTCGCGCCGGTGACGACGACGGCCATGTACGCCAGGATCGAGACGAGGTTGCGCACGGGCGAGCCGAGCACGCTCTCGCCTGTGATTTTCTGCGTCATCGTGCCCCCCCGCCGCATCAAGGCGGGTACGGGGCGCGGCGTCAACCGGAACGGGTTCGCGGCGCAGGTGGAGCGGCGAACCGCCATACTCGTCACCCCGGGTCAAGCCTGGGGTGACGGCAAGGATTAGCGATTGTCTTCGATGTCAGGCGCCGACGAGAAGCTTGGTTTGGCGCGTCTCGATCGGCTTGCCACCCAGTTCCTCGGGCGCGAAATCGTCGACCGCGATCACCGCCGCGGTTGCCGCGTCCGCTGCCTCGAGTTGCGCGCGTTCGGTGGCCGAAATCCGGTCGCCTGCCTGGCGCCAATCCTTGATCCGCACCGTGTGGAGGCGATCGAGGATTGGTTGCGCCTCGGTTACCAGCGCGAACGCCTTGCCCAGCTTCGACACCGCATCGTCGCCGTGGCCCAGATAGATGTTGGCGGTGAGCCGGTCGCGTGCCGCCGATGGCTCGGTGAGGATGGCGGCGCACTGGCGCACCAGCCGGTCGGAAGGCCCGCGACGGCGGCGGCCGAACGGCATCACGAAGATCCGCAGCATCCACCGCACCGCGCGGTTGGGCATGTTGGCGAAGATCTCGTCGAAGCGGCTCTCGATCGTCGCGAAGCCCGCCTCCATGCAATAGCGCAGCAGCACGAAATCCGCGTCCTGCCGGCCCTCGTCCTCCCAGCGTTTCAGCGCGCCGGCGAGCAAGTAGAGCTCTGACAACACGTCGCCCAGCCGCGCCGACAACAGCTCTCGCCGCTTCAATTCGCCGCCGAGCGACAGGAAGGCGACGTCGGAGGTGAAGGCGAAGGCGGCGGCGTAGCGCGACATCTGCCGGTAGAAGCGCGTCGCCCGGCCGGCGCGCGGGGCGGGCGCGAACATGCCGGCGGTCCAGGTGCGCGCGAAAGTGCGGATCGCGGTCTTGAGCGAATGCGCGACATGCTTCCACAGTACCGCGTCGAAATTGGCCAGCGCGAGCGCGCGGTCGGGCTCGCCGATCGCGCGCACCTCGTCGAGCAGATAGGGATGCGAGCGGATCGCGCCCTGGCCGAACACCATCAGGCTGCGCGTCAGGATGTTGGCACCCTCGACGGTGATCGCGACGGGGACGGAGCGGTAGCTGTTGCCGAGATAATTGTTGGGACCGTCGATGATCGCCTTTCCGCCGTGGACGTCCATCGCGTCGTCGATCACGGTGCGCATCCGCTCGGTGGCGTGCAGCTTCATGATCGAGGAGATCACCGCGGGGTGATGGCCCATGTTGAGCCCCGCGCAGGTGAGACGTCGCGCGCCATCCAGGAGATAGGCGTTGGCAGCGATCCGCGCGAGCCGCTCCTGTATGCCCTCGAATGCCGCGATCGGCAGGTGGAACTGCCTGCGGATGCGTGCATAGGCGCCGGTCGCATGCGCGGCGAAGGCTGCGGCGGCGGCGGATTGCGAGGGCAGCGAGATGCCGCGCCCGGCGGCCAGCGCGCTCATCAGCATCTTCCAGCCCTGGCCGACGCGCGCGCGCCCGCCGATGATGTGATCCATCGGGATGAAAACGTCGTGCCCCGCATTGGGGCCGTTCATGAATGCCTGCATCGCGGGCAGGTGGCGACGGCCGATCTCGACGCCGGGCAGGTCGGTCGGCACGAGGCCGACGGTGATGCCGATATCCTCGTCGCCGCCGAGCAGACGCTCGGGGTCGCGCAGCTTGAAGGCGAGGCCCAGGATGGTCGCGACGGGGCCGAGCGTGATGTAGCGCTTGTGCCAGTTTAGCCGGATGCCGAGCACCTGCTCGCCACGCCACTCCCCGTGCGTGACGATGCCCTCGTCGATCATCGAAGCGGCGTCGGAGCCGGCCTCGGGCGAGGTCAACCCGAAGGCGGGAATCTCACGACCGTCGGCGAGGCGCGGCAGCCAGTAGCTCTGCTGTTCCTTGGTGCCGAAGCGCAGGATCAGTTCGCCCGGCCCGAGCGAGTTGGGCACCATCGCGGTCACCGCCACCGCCGACGAGCGCGTCGACAGCTTGCGTACCACCTCACTGTGCCCGAACGCGGAGAAGCCCAGGCCGCCGTGCGCCTTGGGAATGATCATCCCGAAGAATTTTTCGCGCTTGAGCAGGTCCCACGCTTCGGGCGGGAGATCGTGGGTTTCCCAGCTGATCTTCCAGTCGTCGACCAGCGCACACAAATCCTCCACCGGCCCATCGAGGAACGCCTGCTCCTCGTCGGACAGCATGGCCGGTGGCACCGCGAGCAGCGCGGCCCAATCGGGATTGCCCGTGAACAACGACGCGTCGAGCCAGGTGTCGCCCGCATCGATCGCTTCCGCCTCGGTCGCCGACAAGGCGGGCATCACGCCCTCGATGGCACCGAGAATGGGGCGGGTGACGTAATCGCGACGCAGCGTGGTGACGGTCATGGAGTCTCTCCTCGGCCTAGCAACGCCAAGCACCGAGGAGAGGTCCGTCGAAAGCGCTCAGCCGAACCCGACCACCTCGTGCGGCACATAGGGTGCCTCGAGCCGATCGATCTCGTCGTCGCTGAGATCGATGTCGAGCGCGGCGATCGCGTCGTCGAGATGCGACACCTTCGATGCGCCGACGATCGGCGCGGAGACCTCGGGCTTGGCCATCACCCACGCGAGCGCGATCTGCGCGCGCGGCACGCCGCGTTCGGTCGCGATCGCGGCAACCGCCTCGACGACCTTGCGATCGGCGTCGGCGGTAGCCTCGTACAGCGTCTTGCCGAATTTGTCGGTCTGCGAGCGTTCGGTGGTATCGTCCCAGTCGCGCGTCAGCCGGCCGCGCGCGAGCGGGCTCCACGGGATGACGCCGACGCCTTCGGCCTCACACAGCGGTAGCATTTCGCGCTCCTCCTCGCGGTAGAGTAGGTTGACGTAGTTCTGCATCGTCACGAAGCGCGTCCAGCCGTTGGCCTCGGCGACGTGGAGCATGGTGGCGAACTGCCAGGCGTACATCGACGAGGCGCCGATATAGCGCGCTTTGCCGGCCTTCACGACGTCGTGCAGCGCCTCGAGCGTCTCCTCGATCGGCACTTCGGGATCGAAGCGGTGGATCTGGTAGAGATCGACATAGTCGGTGCCGAGACGCTTCAGCGACGCGTCGATCTCGGTGAAGATCGCCTTGCGGCTGAGCCCGCCGCCATTGGGCCCCTTGCGCATCGCGCCATGGACCTTGGTGGCGATCGCCACCTCGTCCCGGCGCGCGAACTCCTTGAGCGCCCGGCCAACGATCTCTTCCGAGGTGCCATCCGAATAGACGTTGGCGGTATCGAAGAAATTGATCCCCGCCTCGACCGCGCGTTGCAGGATCGGGCGGCTCGTCTCCTCGTCGAGCGTCCATGGGTGGGTGCCGCGATCGGGAATGCCGAAGGTCATGCAGCCGAGGCATAGCTGCGAGATGTCGAGGCCGGTGTTGCCGAGCTTGTGATAGTCCATGAGGGATCTCCGTTTGGTGTCGCGGCGCCATTTAGGACGTCATGCCGAACTCGATCCGGCACCCAGGGGCTGCAAACGGTAAAGCGCCAAACCCTGGATCCCGGATCAAGTCCGGGATGACTGTATAGGAATGTTCAGGCGTCGGCGCCTGCCGCAAACGTGTCGCAGGCCGCAGGGTCGCCGCTATCGATTCCCTTCTTGAGCCACTCCATCCGCTGCGCGGAGGTGCCGTGCGTGAAGCTGTCGGGCACGACACGGCCCTGCGCCTGCTGCTGCAGCGTATCGTCGCCGATCGCGTGTGCCGCCTTGAGGCCGCCCTCGACGTCGCCGGGCTCGATCCGGTCGCGGTTGTTCGCCGCCCACACGCCCGCGAAGCAATCCGCCTGCAGCTCGATCTTGACCTGCAGCGCATTGCCTTCGGTTGCGCTTACCTGATGCTGCTGCTCGCTGACCTTCGGCAGGATGCCGAGCAAGTCCTGGACGTGGTGGCCGACCTCGTGCGCGATGACATAGGCCTGCGCGAAATCGCCGGGCGATCCGAACTTGGTCTTGAGCTCGTCGTAGAATTCAGTGTCGAGATAGACGCGCTTGTCGGTCGGGCAATAGAAGGGCCCCATCGCGGTTTGCGCGGCGCCGCAGCCCGAACGACCGTTGCCGGCGTAGAAGATCAGCCCGGCGGGCGTGTATTGCTTGCCCTGCTGCTGGAATATCTTGCCCCAGGTGTCTTCGGTAGAGGCCAGCACCTGGCAGGAGAATTTGCTCGCCGCGTCCGCCGCGCACGCCTTGGCGGCGTCGTCGTGGGTGATTGCGGGTTCGCCGCTCGTGCCGGCGCCGGGCAGCACGCTCTGGCCGCCGCCCATCAGCGCCATCGGATTGGCGCCGAAGATCAGCGCGCCGATGATCAGGACGACGATCCCGCCGATCCCGAACCGGCTCGCGACCAGGCCGAACAGCAACCCGAAGATGCCGCCCCCGCCACCGCCGCCTCCGAATCCGCCGCCGCCACCAAAATCCTGGCCGCGCTCGTCGCCGACATTGTCGCTGGTCCGATAGTCGTCGAGCCGCATGCGGCGTCTCCCCGGTGATGAGAGGCGACAATGCCCCGGAACGGCGAGGGTTGCAAAAGCCCAGCTGAACCGATGCTTGATGCCGGTCGCCAAGCGCGCCACAAGCACGCGTCAATCGGAGCATGGCATGTTTCTCACCGGCAAGACCGCACTGATCACTGGCTCGACCTCGGGTATCGGGCTCGCTTATGCCAAGGCATTGGCGGCGCAGGGTGCCGCGGTGATGATCAATGGTTTCGGCGACCCGGCCGCCATCGCGGCGGCGTGTGCGGCTCTGGCCGAGGCGAGTGGGGCGGCGGCACTCCATTCGGACGCGGACATGACCGATCCGGCGGCGATCGCCGCTATGGTGGCGACATGCGCGGAAAAGCTCGGCGGTCCCGACATCGTCATCGCCAACGCCGGCATCCAGCACGTCGCGCCGATCGAGGATTTCCCGATCGACGCGTGGGACAGCATCATCGCGATCAATCTGTCGTCGGCCTTCCACCTGATGCGCGCCGCGATCCCGCTGATGAAGGCGAAGAAGTGGGGCCGGATCATCGCGACCGCCTCGGCGCACTCGCTCACCGCCTCGCCGTTCAAATCGGCTTATGTCACCGCCAAGCACGGCATTGCCGGCCTTACCAAGACCGCCGCGTTGGAGGTCGCGACCTTCGGGATCACGGTCAACTGCATCTCGCCGGGCTATGTCTGGACGCCGCTGGTCGAGCGCCAGATTCCGGACACGATGAAGGCCAGGGGCCTCACCCGCGATCAGGTGATCAACGACGTACTGCTGCCCGCGCAGCCGACCAAACAGTTCGTGACCCCCGAGCAGGTGGCGAGCCTCGCGCTGTTCCTTTGCCGCGACGAAGCGGCGCAGGTGACCGGCGCCAATTATTCGATGGACGGCGGCTGGACCGCATAGTGCCAAAGCGTTGTCGGCACGGCCTGCGGCGGGCTATGGTCGCCCGGTTGCTGTCGAAAGGTCGTTGATGCGCGTGTCTGCCAAGTCCCTCGTCCTGCTGGCGCTCGCTGGGCTGACGACGGGATGCGCGAGCAAGGAGCCCTGTCTTCCGCCCAGCGCGACGAGCGACCAGGCGGGTGCCAACGGCAAGCCCGACTGGCACGACGTCATCACCGATCCCGATCATCTGCGGCTGCGCGCGTGGCGTAAGGCGCTCGTCGCCGGGCTGACCAAGGCGCGTGCGAGCGGGAACGGCGCCAAGATCGATGCCGAGGGCAAGCTGCTCGATCCCGATGCCGGGCTCGACGGCGCGACGCTGCCGGTCGGCTATTACAGCTGCCGCGTGATCAAGCTCGGCGCGAAGACCGCGGGGCATGACGATTATATCGCCTATCCCGCGCATCGCTGCCAGGTCCGTCCGTCCGACGACATCACCAAGCTCGTCGAACTCAACGGGCTGCAGAAGCCGTCCGGCAAGCTCTATCAGGACGGACCGTCGCGCGTCGTCTTCCTGGGTACGATGATCCTCGGCGACGAGGTCAAGGCGATCGCCTACGGCCGCGATGCCGATCGCGACATCGTCGGTATTGTCCAGCGCGTCGAGCCCAAGCGCTGGCGGATGATTATGCCGCAGCCGGCGTGGGAATCGTTGGCCGACGTGATGGAACTGACGCCCGAGGGGTGAACCGACGGTCATCCCGTTCTCCGACCCGAAACCAGAAAACTCGCGGTAGCGAGCGGTGAAGGGCGCCCAGCCTAGAAAGCATCCCGCTGCCATGCCCAGTTTCCCGTCCCGCTTTCGTCGCCTCGACGGGATTCTTGCCGATCTCCAGGTCGACGATCCGATGCTGTTGACCGAATTGGACGGCTATCTGACGAGCATCGCAGTCTGTCCCGAGCCGATCATGCCCGGCGCGTGGCTGCCCCCGATCTGGGGCGGCGGCTACGGCGAGAGCGCGCCGTTCGACGAGCCTGCCGACGTGCCGCTGTTCGCCGACATGGTCGCCGCGCGCCATGCCGAGATCCTCCGCGATCTCGGCCGGGGCAGGCTCCAGCCGATCTTCGACGTCGACGAGCGCAATGGCGAGGTGCTCTGGGAAGCATGGGTCGCGGGCTTCGACATGGTGATGGGGCTGTGGCCCGATGGCTGGGCGGCGGTCGCGGCGGGCGGGGATACCGACGCCGCGACGGCGCTCTCGGCGATGCACACGCTCGCCGAGGTCGCTAGCGACGAGACCGCGCTGACCAGCGACGAGATCAACCGGATCTGCGACGAGGCACCCGGCCTGATCCCCGGCTATGTCGCGCATCTCTACGCCGTGCGCGCGGGACGTGGCGGGGCGGCGTCGCCGGCCGATCCCCCCGCCAAGGTCGGGCGGAACGATCCCTGCCCGTGCGGATCGGGCAAGAAGCACAAGCGCTGTTGCGGATGAACTGGCGCGATCACGGATCGATGGCTGGTGCAAAAAACCGACGGAGGCTCGTCAAAGCGTCGCACGCTGCTATCCGGGTGTCTCGATGGCGATTGGAGATCAGATGACCGACGAAGACCGGACGTGCTGGCGGGTGGAGCGGGCGGACCGGATGGCGGTGATCGTCGACGCGGAGGATTATTTCGCGGTCGCGCGCCAGGCGCTGTTGCAGGCGCGGCAGCGTATCATGCTGGTCGGCTGGGATTTCGATGCGCGCATCGATCTGCACGTCGCCGATCGGCTGCCGGGCGAGCCCGCGCGGATCGGCGATCTCCTCTACTGGCTGGTCGAGCGCACGCCCGATCTCCATCTCTATCTGCTGCGCTGGGATATCGGCGCGCTGAAGGGGCTGTTCCGCGGCTCGACCGCGTTCACCATCCTCAAATGGACGCGGCACCCGCGTATCCATCTCAAGCTCGACGGGCATCATCCGACGGGCTCCTCGCATCACCAGAAGATCGTCTCGATCGACGATTGCCTCGCCTTTTGCGGCGGCATCGACATGACCGGCGATCGCTGGGACACGCGTGCGCACCGCGACGGCGACCCCGGCCGGTCCCAGCCGAACGGCAAGCCCTACAAGCCCTGGCACGACGCCACGACCGCACTCAGCGGACCCGCGGCGAGCGCGCTCGCGCGATCCTGTAGGGATCGCTGGGATCGCGCGACGGGCGACACGCTCGCGCCGGTCGAGGGCGAGGTCGGCTGCTGGCCCGACGGGCTGGTGCCGACGTTCGAGAATGTCGATGTCGCGATCGCGCGCACGCATCCCGAGATGGCGGACCAGCAACCCGTCTACGAGGTCGAGGCGCTGTTCCTCGCGCAGATCGCGGCGGCGACGCGCTTCCTCTACTGCGAAAGCCAGTATTTCGCCTCGCGCCGGATCGCGGAGGCGATCGCACGGCGGCTGGACGAAGCCGACGGCCCCGAGATCGTCATCATCAATCCGCAGACCGCGCAAGGCTGGCTCGAACCGCTGGCGATGGACACCGCGCGCGCACGTCTTGTCGCCGCGTTGCGCGCCCGCGACCGCCATGGCCGGTTCGCCATCTACCATCCGTTTACCACCGGCGGCGCGCCGATCTACGTCCACGCCAAGATCACGATCGTCGACGACCGCCAGCTTCGCATCGGATCGGCCAATATGAACAACCGGTCGCTGCGGCTCGATACCGAATGCGACGTCTCGGTCGACGCGGCGCGCCATCCCGAGCGAGAGCTCGGCCCGATCGTCGCGGCGATCCGCGACGGCCTGCTAGCCGAACATCTCGACGTGCCGATCGCGCGGATCGCGGCGACGATCGAGGAGACGGGCTCGCTGATCCGCACGATCGAGCAGCTTCGCCGTCACGGCTGTACGCTGATACCCTATGAGATCCCCGATCTGTCGACGGTCGAAGCCTGGATCGCCGACAATGAGGTGCTCGATCCCGAAGGGCCCGAGGAGATGTTCGAGCCGCTTGCGAAGCGGAGCCTGTTCAGGCGCCTGCGCAAGACCGAGGCGTAGCCTAAATCCTCTCGCGTCAGGGTCGCAGCACCCAGCCGCCGTCGACGTGCAGCGTCTGCCCGGTGATCCAGGCGCCGGCTTCCGAGCAGAGCAGCAGCAGCGCGCCGACCAGCTCGTCGGGTTCGCCCTGCGGGCGCCCCGCGACGGTCATCCTGAGGAACTGGAGGAAGGGCGAATCGTCGGGCACGAGCTGCTTGCCCGCGTCCGACCGGACGTTGCCGGGCGCGATGGCGTTGGCGGTGATTCCGTCCTTGCCGAGCGATTTGGCGAGCGTCGTCGTAAGCCCGACCAGCGCGAGCTTGCCGATGCCGTAGATGCCGATCGCCGGAAACGCGCCGCCCGATGTCTGGTTGACGATCCGTCCGCCACCGCGCGCGCGCATCGCGGGGATCGCCGCCTGGCAGCAGATCAGCGCGCCGGTCAGGTTGACGTTCAGCGCGCGGTTCCAGTCTTCTATCGGTACGTCGGCGATGTGCTGGTGGCCGAGTTCGGCCATCAGCGCCGCGTTGTTGACGAGGATGTCCACGCCGCCGAACCGCGCGGTGGCGGCTGTGACCATCGCCTGTGCCGAGGCGGGATCGGTGATGTCGACATGCACGCCGATCGCCTCGGCGCCGGTCTCCGCGATCTCCGCCGCGACCGCCTTGGCGCCCTCCGCGTTGATGTCCGCGACGACGACCGCGGCACCCGCGCCGGCGAGACCGAGCGCATAGGCGCGGCCGATGGAATTGCCGCGACCCCCCGCTCCGGTGACGATCGCGACCTTGCCGTCGAGGCGGAACTGATCGATCGAAAATGCCATGTGTCGTGCTCCCTAGATGTCCTGTCCGGTGGCGGCGGCGAGGAACGCCGATGCCGCGTCGCGTAGCGTCGTCGCGCCGGCATGGTCGGGCAGCACCGACGCCAGCAGTCGGATGTCCTTGACCAGCAGCGGCGCGCCGATCGCGAACGCCTGCGGCGTGGGCAGGCGCACGTAGATCTCCGCGCCGTAGCTGCGCCCGCTGCTCGCCTTGATGAGTTCGCCAAGCGCCGAACGCTCGATCCCGAGCGCCTCGCCCGCCGCGATCGCGGCATGCGCGAGCCCCATGTTGGCCGCCATCAGCGCGTTGTTGACGATCTTGGCACGCTGGCCCGATCCGGCGGGGCCCAGATGCACCAGCGTTCCGCAGAACGTCCGGAAGACGGGCGTCGCGCGCGCGAACGCCTCGGCATCGCCGCCGCACATCACGGTCAGCGTGCCCGCCGCGGCACCCGGCCCGCCGCCGCTGACCGGTGCGTCGAGGAAGCCGATCCCGCGTTGGGCGCAACGCTGCGCGAGCCGCTCGCAGCTTTCGGGCAGGATCGTCGAATGGATCACGAGCAGGCTGCCCGGCTGCATCGCGGGGATGAGGTCGTCGCAGATCGCCGCCACGCCGATATCGTCGACGACGCAGACGCCGACCAGATCGCAGGCGGCGCCGAGGGCCGACACCGACGGGGCCGCGGTCGCGCCGATCGCCACGAACGGATCGAGCGCCTCGCGCCGCCGCGCCCACACGGCGAGCGGATATCCCGCCTTCGCGATGCGCTCGGCCATCGGGCCGCCCTGGCTGCCGAGCCCGACGAAGCCGATCCGCGATGGCGGGGAGAGGGGGACGGTCATCCGATCATCCCGCCGTATTGCCCGCGTCGATATTGACGCAGGCGCCGTGGAAACCCCGTCCGGCGTCGGAGGCGAGCAGCAGGATCATGTCCGCGACGTCGTCGACCTCGACCGTGCCGCGCAGCCCCGAGAAGCGCTTGATCAGCTCGAAATCGCAATTTTCGGGAGGGCGGAAATTGGTGGCGATGTTGGTGATCATGCCGCCGGGCGCCACCGCGTTGATGCGGATCGGCTGCTTGATATATTCCATCGCCATCGCCTTGGTCATGCCGACCAAGCCCCATTTGCTGGCGCAATAGGCGGCCGCATAGGCCTCGCCGATGAACGCCGCCGACGATGCGACGTTGACGATCGCGCCGTGGCTTTCGAGCAGATGCGGGATCGCGGCCTGCGACAGCAGGAAGGGGGCGGCGAGGTTGACGTCGAGCGTGCGCCTGAACTGGTCGAGCGGCATCTGCGCGGTGTTGGCGAGGTAGATCAGGCCCGCCACGTTGCACAGCGCGTCGAGCCGTCCGAACCGCGCGACGGCCGCGGCCACGGCGGCGGCGCAGGCGGCCGCCTCCGACAGATCGGCGGGATGGACGAGGATGTCGATATCGTGATCCGCGAGCCCCGCCGCGGTCTCGTCGAGGCCGGCCGCGTCGAGATCGACGAGGCACAGGCTGGCGCCCGCACGCGCGAACTTTGCGGCGGTCGCCCGGCCCAGGCCGGAGGCGGCGCCGGTCACCAGCGCGATCTTGCCGCGCATGTCGGTCGTGATCATCGGGACATCCTCCTCACTCGTTCCAGGCCAAGCCGGCGGCGATCTTCTTCGACATCGCGAACACTGCGCCCTGGATCTCCGACGCCCGCGGCCAGCCGGCATGGACGGCATACTGGAGGACGAACTCCTGCAACTCGTCGGGCCGGCAGTTGCCGCTCGCCATCGCGGCATGGATATGGCTCTTTATCGGCACATCGGCGCAGGATTCGCAGACGCCGACGAGCGTGATCCAGCGACGCGCGCGCTGATCGAGCCCGGGCCGGCACCACATCTCGCCGAACACGAAATTGCGGATCGCCTCGAGATAGGGCGACGCCGGCGGGCCGCCCGGAAAGGTCATGACGTCGATGAACCCTTGCGCTCCTTCTTCGCTGCGCACCGCGGGATCCCAGGGCGCGGCGCGGATCGGCGGGCAGTCGGCAGCGGGCAGGCCGAGCGCCGCGGCGACGCGCGTAATCGCGTCTTCCAGCTCGGCACCCTTCGTCCAGCCGGCATAGACCGCGAGATGCAGCGCGGCCTCGCGAAGTTCGGACAGGCCGATCTCGCCCGTGGTCAGCGCGCCGCGGACATAGCGATCGACATGATCGCCCGCGCCGGTCTTGATCGCAGCGCTCGCCAGCGCGATGAAGAAGCGCGAACGCCGATCGAGCCCGGGCCGCGACCAGACCTCGGCGAAGACGAAATCGCGCCAGCTCTCCGCATAGGGCGTGGTCGGGGCCGGCAGCGGGGCGCCGGTCACCTCGGCGCCGATGGCGACGCCGCGTGCGCTCCGTTCGGCGGGATCGAGCAGGCTCATCGTCGGTATCTCCAGGATGCGATGGTGCGGGACGGCGCCGGTTCAGGGCTGGAGATTGACCCAGACGTTCTTGACCTGCTGGAACTCGCGCAGACCCTCGATCCCGCCGAGGCGGCCGTGGCCCGAATGCTTCATCCCGCCGAAGGGGACGCATGGCGTCATCGCCTCGCCCGCGCCGTTGACCTGGATCTGCCCCGCCTGCATCTGCCCCGCGACGCGGTGCGCCCGCGCCAGGCTGGTGGTGTGGACATAGGCGCCGAGCCCATAGTCGCTGTCGTTGGCGAGCGTGATCGCCTCCTCTTCGCTGTCGAACGGCGTCACGACCAGGACCGGCCCGAACACCTCGTTGCGTGCGATCTCGCTGGCGGGATCGATGTCGGCGAGCACCGTGATCGGCAGGAAATAGCCCTGCTCCAGCGCACCGCCCAGCCGTTCGCCGCCGACGACGAGCCGCCCGCCCGCCGCTACGCCGCGCTGAACGAGACCGGAGATGCGATCGAGTGCGGTCTGCGAGATCACCGGCCCCATGATCGTATCCCCCGCGAACGGATCGCCGACCTTGATGTGGCCCGCCATCGCACCGAGCATCTGCAGATAGGGCTCGTAGATCGCGCGCTCGACGAGCAGCCGCGTGCCGTTGACGCAGCCCTGGCCGTTGGCGCTGACCGCACCCGCCAGCCCGCGCTTCGCCGCCGCCTGCAGATCGGCATCGGCGAACACCAGCACCGCAGACTTGCCGCCGAGCTCGAGCCCGACGGGCTTGAGCGACGAGGCGGCGTTGGCGAGGATTTTCTTCGCGGTGGCGCCGCTGCCGATGAACTCGATCTTGGCGATGCCGGGATGCGCCACCATGGCTTCGCCGACGGCCGCGCCGCCGGTGACGAGGTTGACCACGCCCGGCGGGAAGCCCGCCTCGCGGATCAGCTCGACCAGCCGCATCACGCTGTAGGGCGCGAGGTCGGGCGCCTTGAGGACGATGGTGTTCCCCGCCGCCAGCGCCGGCGCCAGCACCATCGTCGCGGCGAACAGCGGGCCGTTCCACGGCACGATCACGCCGACGACGCCGTAGGGTTCGTAGGCGATGTAGTCGTGCGCGGGGCCGCCCCAGGTGGCGACCGTGCGACCCTCGATCTTGTCGGCCCAGCCGCCGTAATAGCGGAATTTCTGCGCCGCATCGTAGGACATGTGCGGCCCTGCTAGGATGATCGCACCGTTTTCGGCGGTGAGCAGCGGCGCCATCTCCTGCGCCTGCGCCTCGATGACGGCGGCCAGTCTGAACATCAGGTTGCGACGCTTGTCCCCGGGCATCGCGCGCCAGGCGGCGGAGGCGGTCTGCGCGGCGGCCACGGCGCGATCGACGTCTGCGGGGCTCGCCATCCGGATCTCGCGTGTCACGTCGCCCGTACCCGGATAGATATGCGCCAGCGTCTCGCCGCCGCCCTGCTCCTCGAGCGCATCGCCGATGACCAGCGGATAGCGCGGCAGCGACTCGCGTGCGGGCTGCTGGGACGCCATTGGAATCCATCTCCTTCCGGCCCGGCTTCGCGCTCGTGGTGGCGCTGCATCCGATCCCTATCTGTCGCTGGACTTGATAATATGCACGTATATAGAGAGTCAATGCGCTGGACCGGCCGTCATCGGACGATAGACCGCGATATCGCTGCTATGAATTATGACATCGACGAGAGGGCTTGTCCGCCATGGCCGAACCGCTGAAACTCCGCCGGAGCCTCGTCGGCGCGACCGCGGACGGGCTGCGCGACCTCGTGTTCGCGGCCGAGCCGGACAGGCTGATCGGGTCGCTGCAGGATCTTGCCAAGGCACTGGACGTCGGGATCGTGACGCTGCAGCAGGCCGCGCGCGTGCTCGAACATGAAGGGCTGCTCGAAGCGCGACGGGGGCCGGGGGGCGGCTATTACGGCAGGCGTCCCGACTCGGCGGCGGTCGAGCGCTCGATCGCCGCCTATCTGCGTTCCAATCCCACCTCGTTCGAGGAGGCGTTGAACATCACGTCGCTGCTGTTCAACGAACTCGCTGCCGCAGCGGCGGAGCGCGTCGACGATATAGCGCGGGCGGGCCTCGCCACGCTCCGGCAGCGCGTGGAAACTTGCCGGACGGGCGCCGACTGCGGCGCGTTCGAGGCCGATTTCCAGGACCTGCTGTTCGGCATGGTCGATTGGCCGCTGTTCAAGTTGCTCACCGTCGTCACGCTGCGAGTCAGCGCGACCAAGTCGGCGAGCTTGTTGCGCGGCGGGGAGCAGGACATCGCCGACTGGCGCGCCGGGCGCAAACGGATCATCGCGGCGATCTCGAGCGGCGATCGCGATCTCGCGCGCTTCGAGGCCGATCGCAGCAATCGTCGCGCGGTGCTGCGCAGCATCGAGGCGCAGCATCCACCCGAAAATCCTGCCTGCTGACGTCGGCCGTTCGTCCGAGGTGGGTTCAGCAGCATCCGCCCGCGGAACATGCCGTCGGTGTCACCACGCGACCGTCCGTCCCTCGCGGTCCAGATATCGCAGGCCGGGGCTGCCCTGCTGCGCGATCAGCACGTCGACGATCTTGGGGATGGTCTGCTCGATGCTGAACGGCGCATCGGGGCCGCCCAGTTCGGTGCGGATCCAGCCGGGTGCCATCAGCACCAGCGCGCGTGGTTCGCCCGCGTGGCGCGCGGCATAGCTTCGCATATACTGGTTCAAAGCCGCCTTGCTGCCGCGGTAGACCTCATGGCCCCCCTTCTCGTTATTGCCGACGCTGCCTTGCCCCGACGACATGACGCCGATCAGTCCGTCGGCGGATACCAGATCCTGCAAGCCCTCGACGACGCGCATCGGGCCTAGCGCATTGGTGACCATCACGCGCACGAACTCGTCGGTGGACACGTCCGCGATGGTCTCGCTCTGATCGGCGTTGGCGGTGCCCGCGTTCGCGAACAGCATGTCGAAGCGGCGACCGGAAAGACGGTCGCGCAACGCCGCGATCTGCTCCGGCCTCGTGATGTCGAGCGACTCGATCTCGACGCGGCCGGGATGTCGGTCTGCCAGATCGTGCAGCCCGCTTCTGGCGCTGCTCCGTACCGTGCCCACCACGGTCCATGCGCGCGTCACGAACTCTGCCGCCATGGCGAGCCCAAGTCCGCGCGACGCCCCGACGAGGATGATCGTGCCGCTGGTGTCGCAGGTGGTGCTGGAATCCATGGCGATTGCCCCTGCCTCTCGTGTCGTCGGTGTGTCGCGCGGGCGGGGCCCGTCGCCATATGCCACTCGATCGAAGACGCGTCCATGTGCGGACGACCGCGCCGCCACAGAGGCGTTCGTGCGGTGATGACTAGCGGACCACGCCTGCGGGAATTGTTCGCGTACCCGACGTGCGCGTCGCAGGCGCGCGACAATATGTGCCCTCCAAAACGGATAGATGTTCGAAGAGAAAATGATCCACTTCGGGGTCACTGTCGATTTGTCGATTGATCTTCGAAAGCGGGAGGTCGAATATTTCGTGTGTCGATCAGGTCGTTCTGTGATCCACAGTTGCTCATCCTTTCCTGCATTGAATTCTAGTCGGGTGAAGGTGTCGATCGATGTCCATGAATCGCGTCCTGTTGTCGGCACATGTTGCAGATGCTGCAGCGACGTCCTGCACGCGCGCATTTCCAGACGCTGCGAGCTTTCGCGATCCGCGTGTGGGTCGCGCCGTCGATTCGAACGCTACCGATGGACACGCCATCGACTGGAAAAAGGTGCGCGAGATGTTCCCGCTCGCGCCGGACATGACCTATCTCAATTCAGGCAGCGAAGGCTCGATGCCGCACGAATTGCTCGACTCCTACGCCAGGTTCAACCGGGAATGGGCGACGGATCCGAGCTACAGCTTCTTCGCCAGCCCCCGCTTCGGCGAGACGCAGGCGCTCAATCGCCAGGCCGCGGCGCGCTTCGTCGGCGCGATCGAGGAGGACGTCTGCCTCACCAACAACACGACCATGGGGCTCGCCATGGTCGCCTTCGGGCTGCCGCTGCGCGCCGGCGACGAGGTGCTGACGACGACCAACGAGCATTGGTCGCTGCTGTCGCCGCTGACCGTCTTGGCCAAGCAACGCGGCATCCGCGTGATCCAGCTTCCGGTCGCGGTGCCGTTCGCCGATCCGGACGCGCTGGTCGAGGCGTTCGAGGCCGCGATCACGCCCAGGACGCGCGTCATCGCCTTTTCGCATATCACTTGGACCACCGGCGCGCGCTTTCCCGTGCGCGCGCTGTGCGACCTGGCGCGCGACCGCGGCGTGATCAGCCTGGTCGACGGCGCGCATGCGCTGGGGATGCTCGATCTCGATCTGCCCGCGCTCCACTGCGATTTCTATGCCTGTTCGGGCCATAAGTGGCTCAACGGCCCACCGGGCACCGGGCTGCTCTATGTGAACGATGCTGCGGCTAATGCGGCCAAGCTGCTGCCGATCCTGTCGGACGAGGCGGTCCAGTCCGCACCCGGGACGCTGATCACCGATCTGCTGCAGACCCGCGGGTGCAACAACGGCCCGGGGCTGACCGCGATGATCGACGCGATGGCCTTTGCCGATACGATCGGCCGCGCGGCGATCGAAGCCCGCGAGATCGAACTGGCAGAGCATGCCAAGCGGCGCGTGATCGAGACCTGGGGCGCCGCCGCCTTGTTCAGCCCCGCGCCGGGGCGGCCCGATCTGTCGTCGGGACTGACCAGTTTCTTGCCGTCGGCCGATCCCGCG
>Ga0302314_10008179_pt1 | contig 18666 bp, 17 predicted proteins | sample III_Palsa_N2_3_FD_200533 | JGI IMG/M metagenome (GOLD analysis project Ga0302314, IMG submission 200533) | Peat permafrost microbial communities from Stordalen Mire near Abisko, Sweden - III_Palsa_N2_3 | ecosystem: Environmental > Terrestrial > Soil > Palsa > Peat permafrost | place: Sweden...
CTCGTCAACTACCGTGTCGAGGGCCAGCACATGGTGGTCGATCGCCTCTTCCAGACCGCCGAGCTGCGCCTCGGTGACAAGCAGACCGCTCAGCGCGTGCGCATCGAGAAGGCGCACTGAAATGAGCGCAGACGCCCAGCCGACTTCCGAAGCCGACATCGCCCGCGAGCTTCGCCTGCATACGCCGGCCACGCCGGTCGTACGCCTCTCGCGCAAGGCGCTGATCATCCTCGGCGTTGTCGCCAGCGCCGCCATTGCGGGCGCGGTGGCCTTCGCGCTGATGCAGAAGCCGGCAAACAAGGGTGGGAGCGAACTCTACCAGACCGAAGGCCAGCACCCGCCGGAGGCGATGGCGGCGCTGCCGGCAGACTATGCCAGCCCGGCGTCCAAGCCGGGCGGCGACATTCCTAACCTCGGGCCGCCGCTCCCAGGCGACTTGGGCCGGCCGATCCTCGCAGCCGGCCAGACGAACTCGGCGCCGCCGATCGGTGTGCCCGGCGCCGCGGCGCCGGGCACACCGACATCGCCGCCTGGTCCGAGCCCCGAGCAGCAGGCCCTGGCTCAGGAGCGGGAGTCCGCCCGCACCAGCCATCTCTTCACCCAGGATGGGCAAGGCTCGCCACCGGCCGCACCCGCATCCGCCGCTGCGACGCCGGGCGGTGCGGAGACGGTGCACGCGGCGGGGGAGGGGGCTGCGTCCGCGGTTGCCTCGGCAACCGGCGACGTCAATCCCGCCCGCCTACAGCCACCGGCCTCGCCCTATGTGGTGCAGGCTGGGGCGGTGATCCCCGCCGCCCTCCTGACCGGCCTGCGCTCGGACCTGCCCGGTCAGGTGGTCGCCCAGGTCACGCAGAACCTCTATGACAGCCTGACCGGCCGCATCCTGCTGGCGCCGCAGGGGTCGAAGCTGATCGGGACCTATGACTCGCAGCTGGTCTTCGGGCAGTCGCGGGTGTTCCTGGCCTGGACCCGCATCATTCTCCCCAACGGCAGATCTCTCGACCTGCCCCGCGAGCCCGGGACCGACGCGGCCGGCTACGCAGGCCTGCAGGACGGCGTGGACCATCATTGGCGCGCGCTCTTCGGCGCGGCGCTGCTCTCCACCATCCTCGCGGTCGGGACCCAGGCGGGCGCGAGCGACACCGACAGCGCGCTGATCCAGGCCCTAAGGCAAGGGGCGGCCGGCAGCCTCAACCAGGCTGGCGAGCAGATCGTATCGAAGACGCTGTCGCTGCCGCCAACCCTCACCATAAGGCCGGGCTTCCCCCTGCGGGTGCTGGTCACTCGCGACCTTGTGCTCGAGCCCTACCGGGAGTGACCATGCCGAACCTGAAGCTCGCGGCGATCGAAGATGACAAGCCGGTACGGGTCACTCTCGAGCTTGCGGCGAAGCTCCATCGCGACCTGGCTGCTTATGGCCGGATCCTGGGCGGCGAGGCCCCGGTCGAGCCGGCGAAACTCATCGCGCCAATGCTGGAGCGCCTCATGGCGTCGGATCGCGAGTTCGCGAAGGCTCGACGACAAGCCGGCAGGGCCACCTGACGGCGGCTTCCGCCGGGATCCGGCGCATGTCTCAGATCATGCCTTGATCTGCATCTCGGCTAGTTGAACCTGTCGGTCCCCAGTTCTCTTAGGCAATAGTTTTTCGGCTGCATCTGTCCGGTGATCCCCAAGGAGCAGCGGCATGGCCTGGATCATCCGCCGGTTCGCTGTCCCAGTGGAGCCAGAAGATGTGCATCACCGTCGATCGCGAGCGCACCCACAAGACGAACTTTCCAAGGTTACGCTTTTTCCTTTACGCGCCGGATTGGTTAATCCACGGTTGCGCGCAGAGGTCTGCAACCTGCGGGGCGGAGCGATGGGCAAGGTTTCCGGCATCGGCGGCGCGCGGCGCCTGCGCGCGCTGACATCGGGCGTCCTCACGATGCAAGCTTCCGGGACCTTGCGACGCCGATCCATGGCGGGCGCCGCCGCCCTGACCCTGCTGAGCGTCGGCGGATGCTCGACCGTCGAAAGCGTCGATCTGTCGAAGACTCAGGACCCGGAACGGGCTGACGCCTACATCAACTATTCGGTCGCCAAGTCGATCTTCACGATTCAGGTAACGAGCGCCGGCGGCGGTCCGGCGGCGGCGAGCGGCGGAGCGCCCGCAACGACGACGCCCGCCAGCACGCCGACCAGCTGGACGCTCAACGGCACCATCACGGCGGCCGGGTCCGGCGGCGGTGGTGGTGGTGGCGGCGGCGGATCGACCGACTCGACAACCTGCGGCGCCCTCACCGCGGAATACGCGGCGGCGCAATCCCAGGTCGCTGCCGCGATCTCGACCTGGGGTGGCCTGCGGGCGCGACTGAGGACGCTGGCGTCCGGCGCCAATGGCAAAGGCGACACCCCGGCCAAGCTCGCCAAGGACGCCCAGGCCTACGTCGCGACCGTGAGCGCAGACTCCTACCAGCAGCTCTTCACCATCAACGCCGGTGATGGTCAGCTCAGGATCTACGACGAGATCACCGCCCAGTGTCCACCCATCGTCTCAGTGTCGGTTTCGCAGGCGGTCGCGCCTGACAACTCGCGCACCTTCGCGCTCAAGGCCCGCAACAATCCGCTGTACACGGATGCGCTGACCCTCTCGACAGACGCCAACGGCTTCCTGACGAGCGGCTCGCCGAGTTCGGTGTCCCAGATCCCGGCGATCCTCAGTTCCGTGGCCAGCGACATCGGCGAGTTCTCGCTGCCGGGCGCCCCGGTCGTGGCCGGCGCCGCCGGCGAGCGGCATGAAGCGCCGACGCCCGGCGCCCGCCGGCGCCCGCAGCCCACTCCCAAGCCACTCTGCCGTGCGGAGCTCGTGAGTGGCCTCACGGCCCAATTGAGGGCCCTCGCGGCCTGTAAGGCTACTGAGCTACCGGCCGCGTCGTTCCTCGCCAATCAGGTCCTTGGAGATCTGACGGCGCCGGGCGCGCTGCAGAATCTACCGGCCGCCGCCCTTCCCCTGACCATCTATGCCTCGATCGAGGATCTGCCCTCCTCGCCAGGCGTCACGCCGGCGGTCACCGCGAGCGAGACCGGCAAGTCGATCGCCGCGCGCCTCGCCAGCTATCACGTCTCGCTCTACCTCGACTGTTCGCCGCGGACCTCCGCTCACGTCGGTGATGGCATCCCCGAAACCGCGTCTGACTCGGATGACTACGACCGCCCGACCGCGACGGGGGTCTACGACGGGCTGATCGTTTCGGCCTCAAGGGCTTGCCGGTTCCAGGCGCGCCAGGATCGGCCGGTGCAGGGCCAGGTGCTGGTGGCGCAGAACTTCCTCTGGGCGCAGGACAGCCGCTATCTCGTGCGCCTTCCCACGCAGCGCGGTCTGCTGGTCGCCCGGAGCGTCACCTATAATTTCGCCGGTGGCCAGGCCACCGGCGTCACCGACAGCCGCCCGAGCGAGATTCAGGCCCTCGTGGCGCTGCCAGGCGCGGTGGTGGGTTCGTTCTTCACCGGCGTCTCGTCGGCGGTCACCAACGGCCAGACGCTGACCAGCGCGAAGACCGCCAACCTGAGCGCACAGACGGCGTACTGGAACGCGCAAACAGCCAGCCTGACCGCCAAACATAACCTCTCGAACGCGCAGCAGGGCGTGTTCCCCAGCTCGGGCGGGTCCTCCTCCGGCAACTGAGGCCAGCTCTGGCGAGGAATGGCGGCCCGGGCGGGTCGGCCCGGGCCCGCTGGGGTGGCGCATGGCGTTCGAGGAGTCGGCGCAGGAGGTCCCGGAGACGCTCCGTCGGCTCGTCCGTCAGGCTTATCCGGGTGACATAGCGGCCCCTTCGAGGCCAGGGCGGCGCGACGGTCCGACGCCTCGGATCGAGCGGCTGATGACGCCCAACGAGGTGAAGCTAGACACATCCTTGGTTGTATGATCTAGTTAATCATCCTGCGGGGGATAGCCCTCATGCGCATGCCAATTTCAGGCGGCCGGTGGCTCGCGCCCGGCCTGCTCGGGGCGGCGGCTCTTGCCAGCGCGGTTAACGCGCAGGTCGGACCTGCGCCACAGTCCGCCTATGTCTATGCGTCGCAAGGCTGGGCGCAGGCCGACCGGGATCGCTTTTACCTGACGGCCCAGGGCTCGCGGATCATGCCGTACGCCTGGTTCAAGGCCCTGAGGCGATTGAACAGCGACGAGCTGTTCGCCGGCGATCAGCTGCAGCGCTATGGCTACCTGACCAACGACAGCGCGGCCAACGTCACCGGCCTGCCGCTGGGGTTCGTGGTCGACCCGAAGTCGAACGACGTCGGCATGACCTGCGCGGCCTGTCACACCAGCGAACTATCCTACAGCAAGGACGGCCAGACCCATCGGCTGAGGGTCGATGGCGCGCCGGCCCGGGCCGATTTCCAGCAGTTCCTCACCGACCTGTCGGCGGCGTCGGAAGCGACCCTCAGCGATCCGCGGTTTAGCGTCTTCGCGCACGACGTGCTGGGCGCCGGCTATTCGAAGACGGCGGCGCGCCAGTTGCGCTCGGATCTCTCTGACTGGGTGCAGCGGTTCGGCGACTTCATGGACGCCAGCCTGCCAAAGACCAGTCCCTGGGGGCCTGGCCGCCTCGACGCCTTCGGCATGATCTTCAATCGCGTCGGCGCGCTCGACATCGATCAGTCATCAAACCTGGCGCTCGCCAATGCGCCGGTGCGCTATCCGTTCTTGTGGAACGCCCATCGTCAGGATGTGACGCAGTGGACCGGCGCGGTCCCCAACGGGCTCTACGTGCTGGCCCTAGCGCGCAACACTGGCGAGGTCATGGGCGTCTTCGCCGACTCCCACCCCCGGGTCCTGGTCCCGACCGTTGTCGACTATGGCGACAACTCGGTCAGTTTCAGCGGGCTGGAGAGCCTCGAAGAGGAGCTCGTCACGCTGAAGCCGCCGGCCTGGCCACGCGATCAGTTCGGGTTCAACCCGGCCCTGGCCGCCGCCGGAAAGCCCTTGTTCGACCAGAACTGCGCTTCGTGCCACGGCGAACAGCCGTCCGACACCAATCGCCTGGCGTGGAAGACCCTTGTCAGGGACGTCGGCACCGACCCGGCGATGGCCCAAAACACCCAGCGGGGCGTGGCCACCGGCCTCTTCAAAGACTCTGTCATCCTGCCCTCGCTCGATCGCTTCCAGGACCAGGCCAGCGCGACCCAGGTGCTACGCTCGAGCGTGACGGGCGCCCTCGTGAGCAACGGGCTCTCGGTCGCCGGCATTCCCGGCGTTTGGCGCGCCGTCAGCCTGGACGCCGCAGCGCTGAGGTCCGCGAGCGGATGGCGTGGCGCTGGATTGGCGTCGCCAGGTCTGAGGGTCGCGGCCCAGCCGGCTACGCCCGGCTCGATCGACGACGTGAAAAGCCAGCTGAGAACCATGTACGCCGCCACCTCTCCGCCCGGTGGCGCCGCTTACGAGGCGCGGGTGCTCCGGGGAATCTGGGCCGCGGCGCCCTATCTCCACAACGGCTCCGTGCCGAACTTGGTGGAACTGCTGACGCCCCCGCTCAAGCGCCACTCCATGCTGACCGTGCGCAGCCGCGAGTTCGACCCCAAGGTCGTCGGTTTCGCGACCGACCCGACGCTGCCGCCGGGCGAGGGACCATTCGCGGCGGCCTTTGCGGGCGCCGCCGGCAACAGCAATCAGGGGCACGACTACGGGACGCAGCTGACCGATCGCGAACGCCTGGAGCTGATCGAGTACCTAAAGAGCCTCAACTAGCGTCCGATCCTGGCGCGCTCCGGGCGCGCAGTTATTGCCGGTAGGGCTTTCAGCGTGGCCGGATCATCCCATCTATTGCCGCTGATCGCGGTTCGGATACCAGATCGAGGTCCGCGCCTCGGAGCTCATCGAGGAGCTTTTCTTCTAGCTGAGTCTCCTTGATGATATGTTGTGAGATATCAATTGAGCAGCTTGATATCTTTTAGCACGTCAATGGCTTGTCAATTTGATATCTCATGCTATATGAACTCCTCACATTGATGTGCTAAAAGATATCAAATGCCGTACCAAGCCGACTCGTTCGGTGAAGCGCTTCGCAAAGCGCGCCTGCAGAAGGGCTGGTCGCAGCGCGATCTGAGCCGGCTCGTCGGCATGCCCCAGGCGCAGATCTCCAAGATCGAGAGCGGCGCGGTCGATCCAAGGCTGACAACCCTGGTGCAGCTCGCCCGGCTGCTCGACCTCGAGCCGGTCCTGACGCCGCGGGCGGCCTTGCCGGCGGTGCAAGCCATCGTGCGCGAAGCCGCGGCCGACGATCCGGCCCGCGCCGTGCGCGAGGCGGCCAATATCCTGAGCGCCACGGCGGATCGACTTCAACGCGCCCGTCCCGGGGATGCCTCGGCGGGACGCCTGATGTCGCTGTCCTCCGACCTAGCCGTGCTGGCGCCCCATTCCATGGCGCCGGCCGCAGCGTCCCAGCTCCTGCAGCTGGCGCGAGACATCCAAGCCGCGGCCGACGACGGCTCAAGCCGGCTCGAGCGCTCGATTGGCCGGCTCGCCGATCTTCGCAATACCCTGGCTCACCGAGGGCCGCGCGAGACCCGGCCGGCCTACACGCTGGACGATGAGGACTAGGCCATGGCCATCGATGTTCTTGACGTCTACCTGCGCGATCGCAAGGTAGGCGCGATCACCAGCCTGGGCGGCGACCGAAGCATCTTCACGTTCGACGAAGCCTACGCCGCCGATCCCGCGCGTCCAACCTTGAGTCTGTCCTTCAAGGACGCCATGGGCGATCTGATCCGCGATCAGCGGCGCACGCAGACCCGGCTCTTGCCATTCTTCTCCAACCTGCTGCCGGAAGGGCCATTGCGCGACTACCTCGCCGAGCGCGCCGGCGTGAAGTCGGTGCGCGAATTCTACCTGCTCTGGGCGTTGGGCGCGGACCTGCCGGGCGCGGTCGTCATCCGCGGCCCGGACGGCGAGACTCTGCCGCCCGAGGGAGACGAGAGCCCGCCGACCAGCCAGCGGGAAGGGGAGGTGCTGCGCTTTTCCCTGGCTGGCGTGCAACTGAAGTTCTCGGCGGTCGAGAAGGCCAGCGGCGGTCTCACCGTGCCGGCGACCGGCGTCGGCGGGGACTGGATCGTCAAGCTGCCCTCGACACGCTTCACTGGCGTCTCGGAGAACGAATTCTCGATGATGACGCTCGCCAGAGCGGTCGGCATCGACGTTCCCGAGATCCAGCTCCTGCCGCTGGATCGCATCGGCGGGCTTCCGGAGGGCATCGGCAAACTGGAAGGCGACGCCTATGCGATCCGGCGTTTCGATCGCGACGGATCCGGCAAGCGCGTCCACATGGAAGACTTCGCCCAGGTCTTCGGCGTCTATCCCGAGGACAAATACAAACAGGCCAGCTATCGCTCGATCGCCAAGGTGCTCTGGGTCGAGACGGGCGAGGCCGGGATCACCGAATTCGTCCGGCGGCTGGTGTTCAACGCCCTCATCGGCAACGCTGACATGCACCTGAAGAACTGGTCGGTGCTCTACCGCGACGGCGTCACCGCGACCCTCTCCCCCGCCTACGATTTCGTCTCGACCTTGGCCTACATCCCCGACGACCGCGCGGCGCTGAAAGTCGCGCGCACGGCGCGCTGGGACGAGTTGGATCTGGACGAGCTCAGCTATCTCGCCGCAAAGGCCGGCCTGCCGGAGCGCCTCGTACTCACCACCGCCCGGGAGACGGTGTCGGCGTTTCGGGAGAGTTGGGACAAGGAGCGCCGGCGCCTGCCGCTGCCGCCGGGCGTGGCCGAGGTGGTCGAACGCCAGCTCGAGCTCGTACCGCTCGCGCGCGCCGGTGATCGGGCCGCGCCCGCGCGCCGCGCACGGGCGTGATCGCGGCGGGGGGCTGCGAGACCGACCATGCTTCAGATCAATTCCGGCAAGCTCTACCCGAACGGGGTTCAGCGCACCAACGAGCTGCGCGGCGTCCTCTACTCCAACCTTCGTCTGATCCGACAGGAGGATGGGCCGATCGTCACCAAGGCCGGCCGGCTGCTGCAGGTGGATGCGGCCAGCCTTCCGCGCCCGCTCGTCTATGAGGTGACCGAGCAGTTCGAAGACAACATCATGGCCTCGGGCGTGCTGATCTCGCACGGTGTCCAGCCCTACCTTCAGGACTTCGCGGCGGTCGTCTCGTTCGTTCTTCGCGTCACCTGCACGCCGGACGCCGAACTCTGCGCCCGGCTCCTCGGAGGCAAGCGAAGCCTCAACGTCCGCACGGCGCCCGACAAGCTGGTTCGCCGGGTCTTCGACAAGGACGTCTGGTTCGACCAAGCCGATGACGCGCTGCTGCAGTCGTTCGTCGCCGACCTGATCGCTCTGAAGCGGAAGAGCTTTCTTGCCGCGATGAAAGCCATCCGCACCTACGTGACCGGCTTGCACCGCGTGGCCGACGACCTCGAGCTCGCCTACATCCTGTTTGTCGCTTCGCTTGAATCGCTGGCGCAGGCGTTCGACGGGCACCGGGCGCAGTGGAGCGACTACGACCAGGCGAAGCGCCATCGGATCGACAAGGCGCTGACGTCAGCCGACGATCAGATCGCGGACCGGGTCAGGGGCGCCGTCCTCGAGGGCGAGCACTCGGCGCTCGCCCGGCGTTTTCGCGACTTCGTGCTGGGACACGCGCCGGATGCCTACTTCGTCGAGGGTAACCGGGTCGGAGCGCCCGGCCGGCTCGATTTGCGCGACGCCCTGAGGGAGGCTTACGACCTGCGATCGAAGTATGTCCATCGCCTGAGCCAGCTGCCGAACCTGCTGGATGCGGAGCTTTCCTACAGCGAGACCATCCGCAGCGGCCACGCGACCTATCTGACGCTCGAGGGCCTTTCACGGATCGCACGCCAGGTGATCATGGAATTCGTGGCGCGTCAGCCAAAAGTGCGAGACCGAGACGTATGACTATCGCCTCGAGTGGTACGGAATCATATCTGCGGAGCTCGCGGCGCAATACTGGATCTGGCAACCCGAGGGCCTCGTAAGAGGTCGATGCCGGAAGTATTTCTCCGCCTTGCTGGGCCAGGTGGCGGCATACCTTTTGTCCGGCGAATTGATCACGGACCTACGTCAGGTCAACGCGAAGATAGAAGACACGCTCTCTAGCCTGAAAGGTGACGACCGGCGGGCTTGTGCGGGGATCTACGTGCTCTTCAGCCATTTCCTGCGGCCTGACCAACGCTCGGCTCGGTTCGACGAGACATATGCGAAGTGCTCAAGCATCCTGTCTGGACCATCGATCGAAGCCCTTTGCCTTCACCTGCTGTTCGACCTGGTCCCGAAGTGGGATCTGCAACGCCCCAGGCGATCGTTGACAGCTACTTCGAGAAGCGAAACCAGAAGTCGGGTCTGCGCGTCCCGGAACTGATCGAGGCGGGTCTGCTGCTAAGCCTCGCGGAGCGCTACCGCGGGGCCGAGGCGCCCGACCTGGCAGAGACGGTGCTGGACTTCGCCAGCGTAAATGTTCTGCACGTCGCGAGGCTGGCCGAGGTCATGTCGGCGTTCGATCCAGACACGCCGGTGAGCTGGCGGAGCTTGTTCCCGGAAGGCTCGCCTGGCGCGAGGCCGGCGGAATCGACCGAAGCGGCAGGGGAGGCGTGTCCGCCTGAGGCGCCCCTCGAAGGCACGGTTTCGCCTTCGCCAGCCAACTCGCCGCCGGACCTATCGCCTGGTTAGACTAGGGCCCTGCGGGACCTCTACGGACATCCGAATGGCGATCCTCAGGCGATGGGCCGCTGCGCCTTCGTGGAGAAGCATAGGCTTGTGGCATCGGGGCACGCGAGAGGCGTTTGACCGCAAATCACGCGCAAAGACGCGTTTGTCTCCGACGCATGCGACTTGAGGCTGTACAATTAATGGGCGAAGTGCGCTGTATTCTCCAAGGCAAAGCTTGGGGGACATCCGATGGCGCAAGCCGATATCATCATCCCGGACCACCGCACCTGCGGCGTGCTGATCGCGCATAACCGGCTGCTCGAGGCGGACGCTGGCGCGCGCGTGAGGCGTGCGCTCCTGAAGGCCGACATTGGGCTGCGGGTGATGGCGGCCGACGACTTCGCCGCCGCCGCGCCGGTGACGATCGGCGTCGTGGTGCATGTGGTCTACAATGATGCGCCCGGAAACATCTCCGATGCTCAGATCGCCAGCCAGATCGACGCCCTGAACCGGGACTATTCGCATGCGAACCCCGACGCGGCCCAGGCGCCTGGCGTCTGGCGGGGGCTGCAACTCGACTGCAAGATCCGTTTCAAGTTGGCGACGCGTGATCCCAACGGGGCACCCACCAACGGGATCACCCGCACCCAAACCCAGACGCCGGTGTTCAGCACCGACGACTCGGTCAAATCCGCCGCGAGCGGCGGCGCCGACCCCTGGGATTCGACCCGGTACCTGAACCTCTGGGTCTGTGATCTCGGAGGCGGCCTCCTTGGCTATGCGCAGTTTCCGGGAATGCCGGCGGCGACCGATGGGGTGGTGATCCTAAACCAGGCCTTTGGCACCATGGGAACCGCCGCGGCGCCATACAACATGGGCCGCACCGCGGTTCATGAAGTCGGCCATTGGTTCGATCTTCATCACATCTGGGGCGACACCACTGATTGCTCTGGCAGCGATCTGGTTTCGGACACACCCAACCAGCAGCACCCCAACTACGGCACGCCGGCGTTTCCCCACGTTTCCTGCAACAATGGCCCTAACGGCGACATGTTCATGAACTACATGGACTATGTGAACGACGCGGCGATGGTGATGTTTACGGCTGGGCAGTCAGCGCGCATGCAGGCCACACTGCAGGGACCGCGCGCGTCGGTCATCGCGGCCGCCGCAACAGTCGCTCCATGACCGCGGCCGATCCCGACAGCGCATCTCCCGCCGGGGTCTGGATCCACGCTCACGAGGATGACACCCCGCAACGCATGGTCTTCAGGCGCACAGCCGGGCCGCTGCCGCCCTCCCGCGGGAGAGCGGTTCTTGTCCTTAACGAGGACGGCTCCCTGGGCGGAACGACCCCGGGGCCGGACGACCGCCCACTCCAGGTGTCGGGCAGTTGGAAGTTGGATGGCCCGACCACAGTCTCGCTCGCCTTCTCGGGCAAAGGCCAGGGCCCTTCGGTGCTGGAACTCGAGGGAAGTGATCGGATGACGGTCGCAAACGGCTAGCGCGCCGGCTGCTCAGGCGCCGGCCGCGGTCACCACTTGGCGAGCGGGATGTCGAACGATCCCTTCGGCGCCCCAAACAACGAGAGGCTTCCCTTGATGTCGATGCCCCCCGGGCTGGGGAACGTCGCGTCGACCTCCACATCGCCCGACACGACCCCGAGTTCGAGATCGTCCTTTAGCGAGGCGCTTCCAGCTTTCAGCGTCCCGGTCAGCGAGTCGATCGTCCAGAACAGGAACACGACCTTGATGTCAGCGGTGCCCGCGGTGGCGTCGTAGTCCCAATTGATCGACAGGAGGCCTGGGAAGATCGTCCACGTGCCGGAGTTAGAAGGGGAGGGGGCCGCTGCGATGGTCGTCGCTGCGGTCCGGTCCACACCCGCCGCGAAGCCGCTGTCGAGTGACGCCGCCTGGTTGTAGCTCAGGCCGGCTAAGGTCGTGTCTGTCACGGACTCTCTCCAGGTTGGATTTGAAATGGGACCCAGCCAGCGCGCCTTGACCCCAACAACGCGGGGTCGCGCGACAGCTCAACGACAACATCTCACGGCTAAGCTTGGAAAACAACCGTCGCGATTAGACTTTGGAAGCACACGTCGCGCCCCGCGTCGCGAGGGCGGTCCGCATAGCGTGGTCATTGCGTTGGCGCCCTGGAAACGTCGGCCGCTGACGGCGACCCACCCTCACGTGTCCGGCGAAGGCCAGCCATCGCGAGGGTCGGCGGGGGTGTAGAGAAGGCTACAGTTTCCGGTACGTCAGAAGCGCATAACTGCATGACTTGATTGACTAATGTGTGTCCGTCGTTAGAAGCGGATGGTTCTTGGCGCTGCAGGCTCGGATGGCGTCGTCGTCGATCAACTCGGGAGCTGTGGATGGTCGCTTCCCAGAACGGAGTCCCTGGTTCCGAAGATATGGCGCCGACGCCCGGCGGCGAGCGACCGCGACGGGAGGTCCATCTTCAGCGCGCCGAGGATGCGGCGGTAGACGGAGATTGGGTGATCGCGCCGGGGGGCCGCCGCCTTCGATCCCACGTGCACCTGGTGCAGCCCGGCCAGGTCCTCGTCCTTCGTGAGCCGGCTCCTGGACTTCTGCGGCGCCGTCCCCACCCCGGGCCCCCGCCAGTCGCCAATTGGATCGTCTACGCCGGCTGGCTGAACACGACGGGCAAGCCCGTCTCGTCGCTGCTGACCACCTGGACGGTTCCGCCCCCGCCCACGCTGGTCGCCAACCAGCTCATCTACCTGTTCAACGGCATCGAGCCTGGCGATGCATCGACGATCGTGCAGCCGGTGCTTCAATGGGGCGACAGCGGCACCGATGAGGATGGCGTCAATCGGACAGGCCCATTCTGGACAGCAGCCAGCTGGATCGTTCCGGCGCCGGATGGTCAAACCTACCATACGCCGCACGTACGCGTGCAGCCGGGCGATCGACTGGTCGGATCTGTCGTCCTGACCAACAGCGGCGCGGAGGGGTTCACCTACAACTGCCAGTTTGAGGGTCTGGCGGGCACGCTCCTTCCGACGCCGCCGGTCCCAGAGCTGCTCTGGTGTGTCGAGACGCTGGAAGCTTACGAGCTAGTTGGCCAGCACCAGGTCCCTTACGACCTCGACAAAGCGTCGGAGTACCCCGGCACAGCCTCGATCGCCTTCCAGAACATCGCCATCGTCACCGATGCTCCAGGTCCGGCGGGCGCCTGGGTCAAAGAGAACATCGTGACGGCCTTTGGGGAGCACGCCGAAGTAACCGCCGACTCGACCACGAACGGGACTGTGACGATTTTCCTCCAGCGCTGAGGCTCTGCATCGCGGTCGCGGCGACGGGCAGACCCCGGCCGCGGCGACCACTCGCTCGGCCAAGTCCGACCTCGCGGGAACGTGACCGGCCCGGAATTTGCCGTTCTAAACGCCGTTCTAATCCGATTTCCAGAACGGCGGCTTCCTCCATTTCCCCAAAATCGATTGATTTTATTGGAGAAAATGGTGGGTGCAGCAGGGCTCGAACCTGCGACCCGCTGATTAAGAGTCAGCTGCTCTACCTACTGAGCTATGCACCCGCCGTCACACGACGGCCGGGGAGGCCCAGCCGCGAGGGCGCGGAACATACTCAAATATCTCGGCCGCGCAAGGCGAGCCGCTCAGGTGCGCCGCCCATCTCGTCTCGCCTCGCGATCCGGGTTCGTCTAAGCATGGGCGTCGTAGGTCACTGCAAGGAAACCTCTTTGGCGCGGCGCGACATCAAGGGCGTAGTGGATTTCGCCTATCTTGAAGCGTTCGCCGCGGGCGACGACGACCTGATCGACGAGGTGCTGGCCTTGTTCCGCGAACAATCCGCGATCTGGGGCGCAATGCTCGAGCCGGACCACGAAGGGTGGCGCGATGCGGTTCACACCTTGAAAGGCGCCTCGCGCGGGATCGGCGCCTTCCAGGTCGGCGATGCTTGCGAGGTGTGCGAGGCGGCGGGCGTCGGCGCCCTGCCCAAGGTTCGCGACGCCCTTGATGCGGCGCTGGCCGACATCGCCGCCTACGCCCACGAGCGGGCGTTGAATTCGTTGAAATCGCCGGGCCCGAACGCGCCGGGGCGAGGCGGTTGACGCGCGTCCTGCTGATCAAGTCCTCGTCGCTCGGCGACGTGATCCATTGTCTACCCGCGGTCTCCGACCTCAGCCGGCAGATCCCGAACCTCTCGCTCGACTGGGTGATCGAGGACTCGCTGGCGGACATCGCCCGGCTGCACCCGGCCGTCACCCGGGCGATCCCCGTGCGGCTGCGATACTGGCGCCGCCATTTGCTGGCGCCTGACACTTGGCGCGAGTTCGGCGCATTCCACGCGTGCGTCTCCGGCGCGCCCTACGACCGCGTCATCGACGCCCAAGGGCTGATCCGCAGCGCGATGCTGGCGCGTCTCGCGAAGGGCGTGCACTGCGGCTACGACGCCCGGAGCGTCCGCGAACCGCCGGCCAGCCTGTTCTACGATCGCAAATACGCCGCCGGCGTCACCCTGCACGCGGTCGAGCGCATGCGCCGGCTCGTGGCGCAGGCGATGGGCTACGACGTCCCGGCGGAGCTCGACTACGGCTTGCGCACGGCGGCCAGGCAGCCCGCGTGGCTTACTCACGGGCCCTACCTCGTCGGCCTGCACGCCACGGCTCGCGAAGACAAGACCTGGGCCGAGGCGCGGTGGATCGATCTGGCGCGGCGCGCGGCGGACGGCGGGCTCCAGGTCGTGCTGCCGTGGGGCAGCGAAGCCGAACGTCAGCGCGCGCTGAGAATCGCCGAGGCGTCTGCCTCGGTGGTGGTCTCGCCGGCGCTAGGCTTCATCGACCTGGCCGCGCTGCTGGCCGGCGCGGCGGCGGTGGTCGGGGTCGACACCGGCCTCACCCACCTCGCATCCGCCGTTGGCGCGCCCGTGGTGGCGATCTACGCGGCGAGCTGGTCGGAGTTCAATGGCGTGATGGGGCCGGGGTTCGTCGCCAATCTCGGCGGACCGGGCGCGCCGCCCGACGTGGACGAAGTGTGGGCGCAGACCCTGGCGGCGATCAAAAGCGGGCGCAAGGACGGCGCCTGGCGCGCGGAGGCGGCTGAACCCTCGCCCGAGTTGGCTGGGCGGCGGCGCTTTCGGCCGTCAAATGCCCGCGCCGTTGTCCATCGCCGCTAGCGCCGCTTCGTGCGCCGCCGCCTCGGCGCTGATCCAGGCGACGAATGCCTTCACCTGCGGCAGCCGCCCCTTTGCCTTCGGATGGACGAGGTAGTAGGCGAAATCGACCGCGGTCGCGATCTGCAGCGGTGACACCAGGCGGCCCGCGTCGAGGTCGTCCTGGGCCAGGGTGCGTTTGGCCAGCGCGATGCCGCGGCCACCCATCGCCGCCTCGATCACCAGGCTCGACTGGTTGAAGCGCGGACCGCGGGTGCCGTCGACGCCGCGCACCCCTCGCGCCGCGAGCCACATGGACCAGTCGGGGCAACTCTCGTCGGCGTCGGGCGAGCCGTCGTGAAGCAATATGTGGTTGGCGAGGTCGTCGGGACTGTCGAGCGGCGTCTCGGCCATCAGCCCAGGACTGGCGACCGGGATGACGGTCTCGGACATCAGCCGCTGCAGCTCCAGGGCCGGATAGCGTCCGGCGCCGTAGCGGATGGCCAGGTCGATCTCGCCGGCGGTGAAGTCGACGATCTCCATGTCGGCCGAAAGCCAGACGTCGACCTGCGGATAGGCCTCCTCGAAGCTCTTCAGCCGCGGCACCAGCCACTTGGCGGCGAACGACGGCGGCGCGGTCAGCGTCAGGCGCCGGCCGTCCACGGCGGCGGTGAGCAGGGAGGCCGCTTCGGCCAGCCGGTCGAACGCTTCGCGCAGGGCGGGGAGGGCGGTTTGGGCCGCGTCAGTCAGCAGCAGGCCCTTCGGCGTGCGCTTGAAGAGTGAAACCCCCACATAGTCTTCCAGGTTCTGGATCTGCTGGGAGACGGCGCCGGGCGTCACCGACAACTCGTCGGCCGCCCGGCTGAAATTCAGGTGTCGCGCTGCAGCCTCGAAGGCGCGCAGAGCGTTCAACGGAGGAAGGCGCCGCCTTGTTTCCATGAGATTTACTGATGACCCCGGCAGAAGACTTCGGTTGCGAAATGGGCGCCCCCTCGCCACTTTGCAATCACCCGAAAGCGCATCGGCCCTTTCGCTAACGGGTGTCAGCGGGGCGGACCCACAAGGTTCGCCCCGCTATGCCGTTTCCTGAGGCTATTAGAACAGCTAACAAGGTCGCCTGAAGGTACGATGGCCAAGTCACCAGCATCCAAGCGGCGCAGCGCCCTCGTCGCGCTCGGCGGACAGCGGTCCGGCCGGGCGGCGGGCGAGGTGTGGCTGGTCGGCGCGGGGCCTGGCGATCCGGAACTGCTGACGATCAAGGCGCTGAAGGCGATGCAAGGCGCGGACGTCGTGGTGCACGACGGTCTGGTCAGCGAGGCGATCCTGGATCTGGCGCCGGCGAAAGCTCGCCGGCTGTCGGTCGCCAAGCGCAAGTCGCGCCATTCCTACGCCCAGGACGAGATCAACCGCATGCTGGTCGCCTTCGCCCGCGACGGGCTGACGGTGGTGCGGCTGAAGGGCGGCGATCCGTTCATCTTCGGCCGCGGCGGCGAGGAGCTGGAAGCGTGCCGCGCGGCTGGGATCGTCTGCCACGTCGTGCCGGGCGTCACCGCGGCGCTGGCGGCCGGCGCGTCGGCCGGCGCGCCGCTGACCCATCGCGGCGCGGCGCAAGCCGTGACCTTCGTCACCGGTCACGCCGCCGCCGACGGCGAACCCGACCTGGACTGGCCGAGCCTGGCCAGGGCCAACCAGACGGTGGTGATCTACATGGGCGTTTCGACCGCGGCCCGCGTCGCCGCCCGGATGATCGAAGCGGGCAGGGTGGCGTCGACGCCGGCGCTGATCGTCGAAGACGCCAGCCTGCCGACCGAGCGCCGCATCGTCACCACGCTGGCGGGAATCCCCGAGGTCGCGGCCGCAGTGACCGGGCCGGCTCTCCTGATCGTCGGCGAGGCGATGGCGCTCGCCCAGGCGTCCTCCCAGCCTGTTGAAATCCCGATGTCCGGCGAGCGGATCTGGGGCGCGTCATGAAAGCCCTGACCGGAAATCTGCTGGATGACGGCGAGGCGGTGTTCCTGGGCCACGACGGCCAGTGGGCGGCGCGGTTCGCGGACGCCGAGCTGTTCGGGGATGATGACGCGGCGCTGGCGGCCGAGGCGCACGCCAAGACCCAGATCACCGTCGTGGTCGATCCCTATCTGATCGACGTCATCCCGTCCGAGCAGGGCTTTGCCCCGCTCAGCTACCGCGAACGAGTGCGGGCGCTGGGTCCGACCAACAAGCCGGAGCACGGCAAGAAGACCGAGGGCGGCGAAGCGATCGAGGCCCTGTTGCATGCCCACGGCGCGGCCCGCTCGACGGGCCGGCTCGATAAGATCAAGCGTTAGAGGAGGCGCCGCGATGTACCAGTACGACGCCATCGACAAGGAAATCCTCGCCGACCGCGTGGCCGAGTTCCGTGAGCAGTGCGAACGCCGCCTCTCGGGCGAGCTGACCGAGGACCAGTTCAAGCGGCTGCGGTTGATGAACGGCCTCTATCTGCAACTGCACGCCTACATGCTGCGGGTGGCGATCCCCTATGGCGCGCTGACCTCCAGGCAACTGCGCAAGCTCGCCTTCATCGCCGCGACCTACGACAAGGGCTACGGCCACTTCACCACCCGCACCAACCTGCAGCTGCACTGGATCAAGCTGAAGGACGCGCCGGACATCCTCGAGCACCTGGCCGAGGTCGGGATGCACGCGATCCAGACCAGCGGCAACGACATCCGCAACATCACCGCCGATCCGCACGCCGGCGCCACCGCCGACGAGGTGGACGATCCGCGCATCTGGGTCGAGGCGATCCGGCAATGGTCGACCTTCCACCCCGAATTCTCGTTCCTGCCGCGCAAGTTCAAGATCGCGGTGACCGCCTCGCCGGCCGACCGCGCCGCGACCAAGGTCTACGACATTGGCCTGCGGCTGCACCGCAACGACGCTGGCGAACTCGGTTTCGAGGTGCTGGTCGGCGGCGGGCTGGGGCGCACGCCGTACCTTGGTCCGGTGATCCGCCAGCACCTGCCGGCGCGGCACCTGCTGAGTTACCTGCAGGCGATCCTGCGGGTCTACAATCGCCACGGCCGGCGCGACAACATCTGGAAGGCGCGCATCAAGGTGCTGGTCGCCAGCCTGGGCGCCGAGGGCTTCGGCAACGAGGTCGAGGCCGAGTGGGAAAGCGCCGACAAGGCGCAGGTCGACCTGCCGGACCTGGAGCTGGCCCGCATCCGCGCCGCGTTCACCCCGCGCAACTTCGAGAAGCTGCCGGCGACGTCAGCCACGTTCGAGGCGGCCAAGGCCGATCCGGCGTTCGCCCGGTTCGCTCGCAACAACATCAAGCCGCACAAGATCCCCGGGTACGCCATCGTCGACATCTCGCTGAAGAAGCCCGGCGAGACGCCCGGCGACTGCTCGGCCGAGCAGATGGAGCTGCTGGCCGATCTCGGCGAGCGCTATTCGCAGGACGAGATCCGGGTCCACTACGAGCAGAACCTGATCCTGCCGCACGTGAAGCTGGACGACCTGCCGGCGCTTTGGAAGGCGCTCGGCGCGTTGGATCTCGATACGCCCAACCGCGGCCTGGTCACCGACATCATCGCCTGCCCCGGCCTCGACTACTGCGCCCTGGCCAACGCCCGGGCCATCCCGATAGCCCAGCAGATCGCGCTGAAGTTCGCCGATCCGGCGCTGGCCGAGAAGGTGGGCGAGCTCGGCATCAAGATCAGCGGCTGCATCAACGCCTGCGGCCACCACCACATCGGCGCCATCGGCATCCTCGGCGTCGATAAGAAGGGCGAGGAGTTCTACCAGATCACCCTCGGCGGCTCGGCCGAGGCGGAGGCCAGCCTCGGCCAGGCGCTAGGTCCGGCGGTGCCGGCAAACAAGGTCGCCGACGCGGTCGAC
>Ga0302314_10008180_pt1 | contig 18664 bp, 16 predicted proteins | sample III_Palsa_N2_3_FD_200533 | JGI IMG/M metagenome (GOLD analysis project Ga0302314, IMG submission 200533) | Peat permafrost microbial communities from Stordalen Mire near Abisko, Sweden - III_Palsa_N2_3 | ecosystem: Environmental > Terrestrial > Soil > Palsa > Peat permafrost | place: Sweden...
CTCTCGCGTAGAAGCGCGCGGCGCCCATATGTGGGACGCCCTCCCGTTCCTCGCGCCTCCCCGCGACCTCCTCCCAAGGCCGTTCTCCTCTCATGTCTCTTCGCAACATCGCCATCATCGCCCACGTTGACCACGGCAAGACCACGCTGGTGGACGCCCTCCTCGCCCAGTCCGGCGTCTTCCGAGCCAACGAGGCGACGGTCGAGCGCGCCATGGACTCCAACGATCAGGAGCGCGAGCGCGGCATCACCATCCTGGCCAAGTGCACCTCGGTGCTCTGGCACGGAGCGGCGGGCGAGACCCGCATCAACATCATCGACACCCCCGGCCACGCCGACTTCGGCGGCGAGGTGGAGCGGATCCTGGGCATGGTGGACGGCTGCGTCCTGCTGGTGGACGCCGAGGAAGGCGTGATGCCGCAGACCAAGTTCGTTCTCGGCAAGGCGCTGAAGATGGGCCTTCGCCCCATCGTCTGCCTGAACAAGGTGGATCGCCCCCACGCCGACCCCGAACGCGTGCTGAACGACGCCTTCGACCTCTTCGCCGCCATGGGCGCCACCGACGAGCAGCTCGACTTCCCGCACATCTACGCGTCCGGCAAGAACGGCTGGGCCACCATGGACATGGCCAAGCCCAACGACACCCTGGCCCCCCTGTTCGACCTGGTGGTCGAGCACGTGCCCGAGCCCAAGCAGGTCGCCGCCAAGGACGAGCCCTTCAAGATCCTCGCGGTGCTGATCGAGAACGATCCCTTCCTGGGTCGCCTCCTCACCGGGCGGATCGAGTCCGGCAAGGCCGTCCCCGGCCTTTCCATCCACGCCCTCTCCATCGACGGCAAGGAGATCGAGCGGGGCCGCATCACCAAGGTGCTGGCTTTCCGCGGCCTGAAGCGCCAGCCGATCGAGGACGCCGAGGCCGGCGACATCGTGGCCATCGCCGGCCTTTCCAAGGCCACCGTGGCCGACACCCTGTGCGCCATCGAGGTGCTGGACGCCCTGCCCGCCCAGCCGATCGATCCGCCCACCATCTCCATGACCGTGTCGGTGAACGACAGCCCGCTGGCCGGCAAGGAAGGCGACAAGGTCCAGAGTCGCGTAATCCGTGATCGCCTGCTGAAGGAGGCGGAATCCAATGTCGCCATCCGCGTCACCGAGACATCGGAAAAAGACGCCTATGAAGTGGCCGGACGGGGCGAACTGCAGCTGGGCGTGCTGATCGAAGGCATGCGCCGCGAAGGCTTCGAAGTCTCGATCAGCCGCCCCCGCGTGGTCTACCAGAAGGACGAGGAGACCGGCGCCCGCCTCGAGCCTATCGAAGACGTGATGATCGACGTGGACGACGAATTCTCCGGCATCGTCATCGAGAAGCTCTCGGCCCGCAAGGCCGAGTTGAAGGACATGGGTCCGTCCGGCGCGGGCAAGACCCGTATCTCTCTGGTCGCGCCCTCCCGCTCGCTGATCGGCTATCAGGGCGAGTTCCTCACCGACACCCGCGGCTCCGGCGTTCTGAACCGCGTGTTCAGCCACTACGAGCCGCACAAGGGCGTCATTGAACAGCAACGCAAGGGCGTGCTTATCTCCAATTCCGACGGGGAGACCGCGGCCTATTCGCTGTGGAACCTAGAAGAGCGCGGCACCATGTTCGTCGGCCCCAACGAGAAGACCTATCAGGGCATGATCATCGGCGAGAATGCCCGGATGGACGACCTCGATGTCAATCCGATGAAGGCCAAACAGCTCACCAACGTGCGCGCCTCCGGCAAGGACGAGGCCATCCGCCTCACCCCGCCCCGCCGCATGACGCTCGAGCAGGCCATCGCCTATATCGACGAGGACGAACTGGTCGAGGTGACGCCGAAGAACATCCGCCTGCGCAAGCAGGTGCTGAACCCGTCATTCCGCAAGCGCAAGGTTCGCGCGGACTGATCAACCCATAGGGTTGAACTTTCCTGTCATTCCGGACGGCGCAGCCAATTCCGGATGACAGGGTTACTCAGGAATATGGTGATGAATCCGGGTTCCGGCGCTTCGTCCGGGATGCCCGCTTGGCTGAGTGTCGAACTACGCCTTAAGCCGCGGCGGCCTTGTCGACGGCCACCTTGGCGACCACGGCTTTCTTCACGCGCGGCTTGGCAGGCGCCTTCTTGGCCGGCTTGGCGGCGTCGCGGCGCACGAGTTCCGCCTCGATCAGGGGGCGAAGCGCCGACGCCTGCTCCTGCTTCAATCCGGTGGACGAAGCTTCGATGCGGCGGGCGTTATCGTGCAGGCTCTGCAGTTCCGCGTCGCTCATTTGGGGGATCAGGTCTGCAACGGCCATGGGTGTCTCCTCGGAGAGGGCGGTCAGGCCGAAACCTGCAGCGCCACAAATAAGTCGGGCCCGGCGCGGGTCGCACCAGGCCCTTCTTGGTCTATGTCGATGTCGCCGGGACGGCTCAGCCGACCCGGCGTATCGGATTAGGCCGCCTTCAGGTTGACGGCGCTTTCCTTGCCCGAACGTTGGTCGCGTTCCATCTCGTAGGCGATGGTCTGACCTTCGACCAGCGAGCGCAGGTCGGACCGTTCGACGGCGGAGATGTGGACGAAAACGTCCTTGCCGCCGTCAGCGGGTTGGATGAAGCCGAAGCCCTTGGTGGTGTTGAACCATTTGACAGTGCCGGTAGCCATTTTTCAGCCTCCGTTAGAGTTTGGCGACCGGAACATCCGGTGCGCCGTCGAGGTCTGAGAAAGTCGGCCAGTAAAGATTTCCGCGCGAACGACGGACTTCAAGAGCGTGTGCAGCAGAGATCGATCGCCTCCATCATAGCGCGTTCCGGTGCGGAATGATAGCAGGGCGCGCCCAGGGGTGGCGAGACGCCCCTTTTAACAAAGGAAGGCAAGGTTCCAGGCCCCGTCTAAGGCCTTGAAAACCTTCGGCAGGTCTGGGCTGCGGGACCGTTCACACCGATACCGGCGAACGCCGCGCACTCCACGCCTAGCCTGATAAGGTCGGAATTCATCACCAGTCTGTCGCTGATTGGTGACGACCAGATCAACGGCCCTCGAGCGGAGTTGGGGCGATCTCGGCGCTCCGATTGTCAAGCATCAGGAATACCGCACGCCGTTGCAGGGCGCCATTTCGCCGGGCGGTCGCCATAACTTAAGCGTGGGCGACGCCCGCGTCCGCAGGCAGATTCGCCCTGCGGCGGGAGCGGCCAAGCCACGCCGCCGCTGTGGCGCAAATGAGCAGCGCCAGCAGCCCCAAGCTCAACAAGTTGTTGAAGATCATGTAGTTGCGGAACCCAAGACCCCAGTCGCCCATCACGGCGCCATGCAGAGCGAGCGCGCCGCTTTGTACCAGCATGGCGACACCAAGCCATATATTGGCGAACCGGAGGGCCAGGATGAGCAGACCGATCGCTGTGAGCGCATCGACGCCCAAGAACGTAAGCTCTTCGATTTGACGTGAAAATAGGCCCGCCAAGACGAATGATAGCCCTAAGCTTAGCACCCAGTTAATGCTTACGAGAACCGCTGCGGCCTTCTCGACGAATCCGCCCTTGGCGAATGCAAACAGGCAGGTCATGCCCATCGCCAAGAATTCGATCTGGTTGATGATTGAATGAAGCATAGGCTGCGTCTTTTAGAACAGATACGCAGCCTATGCCTTCAAGGTAAAAACAAAGACAATTTACCGTTAGCCGTTAGCCGGCCCGACGTGCAGAGATTTGGGCGATCCCGTCGGCGGCGAGATTTGGCGGCTTGTCCCCGGCGACCAGCTTGGTCCGGATGCCCGCGCGGAGCTTCAGTTCGGAGAGCTCGTTGTGGGCGTCGATCACCGATTGGCGGGCCGTGGCGAGCGCCGCGATCGCGTCCGTCACCTTGCGGGTCGCATCGTCGCCGAAGACGGCGGAGGTCTTCAGCTCGACACGCGCGTCGAGCAGGCCGTTCAGCAGTTGCGCAGTCTCTCTGATCGCCGAATCGACGGCGTTTTCCGTGGTCGCCAGCTGGTTGGCGACCCGTTGGGCTACAATGGCTTTATCCATGGTGGTAAGCTCCAGTTAAACCTGAACGGGAGGAAGTTAACCCTATCTTAACCATTGTCCAGACGCGAAATCTGCGGGTGAAGCGTTTCATTAGGACATCCATGGGATGATGCCTGTTGCGACGGCGCAGTTCGTCGGGCTGACCAATCGGCAGGCATGTACAAGGCACCGGCGTTCCCATGACGGCTTCCCTGAATTCTGGTCTGAAGTCCGGCGTGTCCTTCCAGGCGCGAATCACCGCGGCGGCCATGGCGACGGCGGTAGGGGTGCTGCTGATCGCCTGCGCCCTCTTCACCCTCGAGCAGTGGGGCGCCGAGCGGGCGATGATCGTGCCGATCCAGCAGCGGGTCGCCACACTCCTGGCGCCGGAACTCGGCGATGCGTTGAAGGCCGGCGACCGTCAGCGACTCTCGCGGGTGCTCACCGGCCTCGCGGCCTTCCCTAGGCTGCAGAGCGTCGCCCTGCTCGATGATCAGGGGCGCATCCAGGGGGGGTATAAAAGGCCCGGCGCCGACCATGGCCAAACGCCAAAGTTTATTCAGTCGAAAGTCGTGGTGCCCATATCCGCAGGCCGGGTGGGGATGCTCGTCATCCGCAGCAATGTGGAAAGCGCCGCCAGCTTCCTGCCCCGCTATCTCGCCCTGACCGGCGCGCTGTTCTTCGCCGCCACAGGGCTCTCCCTCTTCCTCGGGCGCATGCTGGCTCGGCGGGTGATCGAACCCGTGAGCCGCCTGTCCAACGTCATGGGCGAGGTGGCGCTCAGCGGCGACCTCCGGCAGCGGGTGGTGCGGGCGCAGAACGACGAGATCGGCCGGCTGATCGACAGCTTCAACGCAGTCCTGGACCGGCTTCAAACCAAGGACCAGAACCTGCACGAGACCATGCAGGCGCTGGTCATCGCCCGGGACGAGGCGGAGGCCGCCAATGTCCAGAAATCCCAGTTCCTGGCCAATATGAGCCATGAGATCAGGACGCCCCTGAACGGCGTGCTGGCCATGACGCAGATCATGGCGCTGAGCGATCTTCCCGCGGAACAGCGGGGCCGCCTCGACATCATCCGCAACTCGGGCGAGGTCCTGCTCACCATCCTCAACGACATCCTCGACGTCTCCAAGATCGAAGCCGGCATGCTGGAACTGGAGTTGGTCGAGTTCGACCCCGAACCCCTGGTGCGCGGGGCTGTCGGCGGCGTGGAGCCGATCGCGCAGGGCAAGGGTCTGGAGCTCGTGCTCGACATCGCGCCGGACGCTCTGGGCGCGCGGATGGGCGATCCAGCCCGACTGCGGCAGATCCTTTCCAACCTTCTCTCCAACGCTCTGAAGTTCACCAAGTCCGGATCGGTGCGGGTCGGCATCGAGGGGCTGGGCGAAGGCGGCGCGGACGGCCTGAAGCTCACCATCGCCGATACCGGCATCGGCATGGCGGCGGACAAGCTGCCCCTGCTGTTCCAGAAATTCCAGCAGCTGGACGCCTCCACCACCCGCCGCTTCGGCGGCACAGGGCTCGGTCTCGCCATCTGCCAGGAACTCACCGAGAAGATGGGCGGCGCCATCTGGGCCACCAGCGTCGAAGGCGAAGGCGCGACCTTCCATGTGGAGCTGCCCTTGCCCCGCGTCGCCTCAGCCGCCGTCGAGGCCGCGCCTGCCGACGACGTGACGGCGGACGATGACGAGCGCCCGATCCGCGTGCTCGCCGCCGAGGACAATCCCACCAACCAGCTCGTGCTCTCCACCATCCTGGAGATCTTCGGCGTCGATCTGCACATGGTGGACAATGGTCGCGAGGCCGTGGATGCCTGGGCCGTCGGCGACTACGACATCATCCTGATGGATATCCAGATGCCCGAGATGGACGGCATCACAGCCGCCCGCGAAATCCGCAAGGCCGAGGCGTCTGAGGGCCGCGCCCGCACCCCCATCGTCGCCGTCTCCGCCAACGCCATGGCGCATCAGGTGGAGGAATACATGGCCGTTGGCATGGACGGGCATGTGGCCAAGCCCATCGAGCTGGGTAAGCTGCAGGCGGCGCTGGAGCGGGGCTTGGAAGCGCGGGAGATGGCCAAGGCCGCCTGACCGGCGCACTGTAATCACGGCTCCGGAACCCCGAGCGGGCGCCGGGCCTTTACGGTCGGAGGCGCCCGTGGCCAGCAAGCTCTCGACCTACCGTAAAAAGCGGAATTTCAAGCTCACCTCAGAGCCGAGCGGCGATAATGCTGTCGAACCCGGACACGCCCTGCGCTTCGTGATCCAGAAGCACGCCGCCACCCGCTTGCATTATGACCTCCGCCTAGAGCTCGACGGGGTGTTCAAATCCTGGGCGGTGACGCGCGGCCCGTCGCTCGATCCTGCCGACAAGCGGCTCGCGGTGGAGGTGGAGGACCATCCCCTCGACTACGGCGACTTCGAAGGCGCCATTCCCAAGGGCCAGTACGGCGGCGGTACGGTGCAGCTGTGGGACCGCGGTTACTGGGCGCCCGAACCCGGAACCGATCCACACGAGGGGCTGAAGAACGGCGACCTGAAGTTCGTCATGGAAGGCGACCGGCTGCACGGCGGCTGGGTGCTGGCGCGGATGAAGCGGCGCCCCGGCGAGAAGCACGACAACTGGCTCCTGATCAAACACAAGGACGATGCGGCGAGGCCCGGCGATCATGACGGCCTTCTGAAGGAGGATCGTTCGGTTGCGTCCGATCGCTCTATGCAGACCATCGCCGACGGCGGAGGCGCCCAGCCAAAGCCATTCATGCTGGCCGACGCCGCGCCTCTGCCCAGCGACGCGGTCTGGAGTACGCACGCCAACGCCCACTCCACGGCGGCCTCATCACCGAAGGTCGCGCCAAAGTCGTCCAAGGCGGTCAAGCCGGTGAACGCTAAGCCTGCGAAGGCGACGCCCAAAACCGTCGCCATGCCCAAGTTTGTCGAGCCACAACTTTGCAAGCCGGTCGAGCGTCCGCCGCAGGGCTCGGCGTGGGCGCACGAGATCAAGTTCGACGGCTATCGGGTGCAGGTGCGGGTAGAGAACGGCCAGGCGGTGGTCAGGACCCGCAAAGGGCTCGACTGGACCCACCGCTTCGCCAGTATCGCCAAGGACGCCTCCGCCCTGCCCGATTGCCTGATCGACGGCGAGGTGGCGGCGCTGAACGCAGGCGGCTCCCCCGATTTCGCGGCGCTGCAGGCGGCGCTCTCCGACGAGAAGACCGATGATCTGGTCCTCTTCGCCTTCGACCTCCTGTTCGCCCGCGGGCAGGACCTGCGTGACCAGCCGCTGTCGGAGCGCAAAAGCGCGCTGAAGGCCCTGCTCGACGAGGGCGACCATATCCGCTTCGTCGATCACTTCGACGCCACTGGAGACGCCGTGCTGAAGTCGGCTTGCAGCATGGATCTTGAGGGTGTGGTGTCCAAGCGGCTCGACGCCCCCTACCAGTCGGGTCGCTCGGAAAGCTGGACCAAGGCCAAGTGCCGGGCCGGGCACGAGGTGGTGCTGGGCGGCTGGACCACCACCGGCGACGCCTTCCGCTCCCTGATCGCCGGCGTCTATCGCGACGGCAAGCTCGTGCCCGTGGGCCGCATCGGCACGGGATTCGGGCGGGACAAGGTTAAGACCCTCCTGCCGATCCTGAAGGCCCACGCCGCCGACGCCTCGCCCTTCGCCGAGAAGCTCATGCGCAAGGGCGGCGATACGGTGCATTGGCTGAAGCCTGACCTCGTGGCCGAGATCGAATACGCGGGTTTCACCGGGGACGGTCATATCCGCCAGGCCTCGTTCAAGGGCTTGCGCGAAGACAAACCCGCCGCCGAGGTGGAGGCGGAAACCCCCGCGCCCGCCGAAAAGACGGCGCTCGCCACCCCCGCCAAGGCGCGGCCCTCCACCGTCATGGGCGTCCCCATCTCCAAGCCCGACAAGGCGCTGTGGCCGGAGGACGGCGCAGATGGAGGAGGCGGTCAGCCGGTCACAAAACTTGACCTTGCCCTCTATTTCGAGAGTGTCGCCGACTGGGTCATGCCGCACATCGCGGGCCGCCCCTGCTCCCTGATTCGCCTGCCGGACGGGGTGGAGGGCGAGACCTTCTTCCAGCGCCACGCCATGAAGGGCGGCTCGAACCTTTTCACCTTCGTCACCGTGTCGGGCGACCGTCAGCCCTACCTGCAGATCGACCGCCCGGAGGCCCTCGCGGCGGCGGCGCAGATCGCAGCGGTGGAGTTGCATCCCTGGAACTGCGCACCAGGCAAGCCCGATGTCCCCGGACGGCTGGTGTTCGACCTAGACCCGGCGCCGGACGTGCCGTTTGAGACGGTGATCGAGGCCGCCTGTGCCTTTCGCGAAAAGCTGGACGCGCTCGGGCTCGTGAGCTTTTGCAAGACCACCGGCGGCAAGGGGCTGCATGTGGTGGTCCCGCTGAAGGTTCCTCGAAGCGGCGGACCCGACTGGCCGACCGCCAAGGCCTTCGCCCGCGGCGTCTGCGAGCAGATCGCCGCCGACGACCCGGACGGCTATGTGCTGAACATGGCCAAGGCCAAGCGCAGCGGCCGCATCTTCCTCGACTATCTACGCAACGACCGTATGGCGACGGCGGTGGCGCCCCTGTCGCCCCGCGGACGTCCCGGCGCGCCGGTCTCCATGCCCGTGCATTGGGAGGCCGTGAAGAAAGGGCTCGATCCGAAGCAGTTCACCGTTCGCACCGCTGCGGCCCAACTGGCCAAGACCAGACCTTGGACCGACTACGACGACGGCGCGCGCGCCTTGGCGCCCGCCATCAAGCGGCTGGCGAAATAGGCGACCCGGCCCGCGTCAGGGGATAGGGCAGGCATACTGGATATAGAAGTCGTGGTTCCCGTCGTGGGCGTTGATCACCACGTGGGTCTTGTAGTCCTGCACCACGCCCACCTGACAGATGCCGATGTCCTCAGGGTCGATCCATTTAGCGTCAAAGCTCTGGATGTTGCGGAACACGGCGACCGTGGTGGCGATGCCCTTGTTCTCCTCGAGACTCACAACCGCGTCCTCGGCGCCGAACGGCTTGTGAATGTAGTCCACGATCAGCACGAAGGTCTTGTCCGGGCTCATCACCTTCTGCAGGTCGTGCCGGTCCGCGCATCCCGAGACCGTAAGGCACGAGACCGCCGCCAGAGCGAGCGTCCACCGCCCACCGCTCAATCCGCCACAAGCCGTCATGCAGAGCCTCCAGGATATCCGCTGCAGGATGTGCAGGCTCGCAGCCCAAGTCCAGAACCCTCAGCGGACTTGAACGCGGAAGCCAGACGATAGCTCTCGCCTCGCTCCACATTATCAGCGATCATGAAAGAAAACGGGAGCGAAACAGTATGGGTCGAGTCAGCGGCAAGGTCGCCCTGGTCACGGGCGGCGCGATCGGCATCGGGAGGGCCTGCGCCCTCGCCCTGTCGCGGGAGGGCGCGACGGTCGTCGTCACCGACATCCAGACCACCGCGGGTCGCGAATGCGCCGCCGAAATCGAAAAGGCGGGCGGCGAGACCTTGTTTCTCGAGCATGACACCACCAGCGAGGATGCCTGGATCGCCGTGGCGGCCGAGATCAAGGCTCGCTTCGGCAAGCTGCACATCCTCGTCAACAACGCCGGTATCGCCGTGCCGGGCCTCGTCACCGAGATGTCGCTGGCGGACTGGAAGAAGCAGCATGCTGTGAACGTGGAGGGCGTCTTCCTCGGCGTGAAACACAGCCTGCCTCTGATGCGGGAAAGCGGCGGGGGCTCGATCGTCAATATCTCTTCGCTGGCGGGGCTCACCGGCGCGCCCAACCTGTCGTCCTACTGCGCCAGCAAGGGGGCGGTGCGGCTCTTCACCAAGGCCGTGGCGCTGGAGTGCGCGGCGGCGCGGGACGGAGTGCGCTGCAACTCGGTCCACCCCGGCATCATCGAGACCGCCATTTGGGGCGCGATCGGCGCAGGCATGCCGAACGTGGAGCCCGGCGCCAATCGCCTCGACCTCGACGCCATCACCGCCCTCGCCACGCCGCTGGGCGTGAAGGGTTATCCCGAGGACATAGCGGAAGGGGTGCTATATCTGGCGTCGGAGGAGTCGCGCTATGTCACCGGCACCGAACTGGTGATCGACGGCGGCATGTTCGCGCGCTGAATCCACGCGGAGGGGCTAGGGCGCCTCGCCCGTCCACTCCCAGTGCCAGGGCTCGAACACATAGTTGACGAAGCCGAAGTGGGCGGCGTTGCGCACCAGCCAGCGATAGACCGGTGTCCGGGTCTGGTAGAGCCGGTTCTCGTTGGAACTGTCGTCCGCCTTAAATCCCGGCGCATAGCCGACGTTGAGATCCACCGCGAGGCCGGTGCGGTGCGCCGAGCATTCCGCCCGCACCGATCCCTGGCAGTTCTTCTCGTATTTGCAGCGTGCGGCGTCGGAGACCGGACTGCGGTAGCCGGAGAATGCGGCGAGGATCTGCGGATCGTCGTCCATCTCTGGATTGTCCGCCGCCGCCGCGGCCTTCAACGTCCGCAGCGCCGCAAGGGCGCCGGGCCGCAGCATCACGACCTTTGGGCCGAAGGTTTCCTCCGGCGTGAGGGCGACCAGCGTCGTCTCGTCGGCGCCGGCGGGACAGACGCCGGCCACATGCAGCATGACAAAGGGGCGCCGCTCCTGCCAGACGCCCTTGAAGGTCTGGAAGGTCTCGGCGGTGAGGGCGCCGTCGGGGGGCAGGGCGTGCTCGGTCTGCCAGCGGGCCACCGCCTCGGCGAACCCCTCGGTGGCGGCCCGGCAATGGGTGGCGAGCGCCTCGTCGATCTGCGGCTCGTAAAGCGCCCAGCCCGTCTCGGGCCGGCCAAATGGCGCAAAGGTCAGCCCCGTCTCGGCGCTGGCGTTGAAGAGGGCTGCGGACGCGTAGGCCGGCGCGTCGTGGCGACACGGGTCGAGGAAAGACAGAAGCGGCGGCGGTGTGGCCGGCGGGCGCACGGCGACCGGCGGCGGAGCGGCGACGGGGGCGGGCGGGCGGGTCGTCGAACAGGCGGCCAGGGTCGCAGCCGTCAGAACCGCGGCGCATATCCGCTTCGTGATCCCCTTCAGTCGAATGTTCATGACCTCCGAAGCAACGCCGAGCATTCTACCTGTCAAATCAGGGCGATTCGGGGACATTCGCCCGAGCCGAGAGCGATCATGAACCGATATCTGTCCGGCCTGGCGCTCGTCGCCCTCCTGCTTCGCGCGGGGCTCGCTTGTGCCCAGGACGATCCCAAGCCCGTGGATCAGAGCGCCTACAACCTGTTCAATCCGACGCCGGACAGCGCCCTTCGCGCCTTCTGCACTGACCGGCCGACCAAATCCAACAATCCCTGCACGGTCGATCCGGGGCGGTTCCAGGTCGAGTCCGACATTCTGAACGCCACCTTCCAGCGCACGGGCGGGGTGACCACCGACACCTATCTCTTCACCAGCCCCAACCTGAAGATAGGCCTCACCGCCAACACGGACGCAGAGCTCGCCTTCACCCCTGCAGAGACCGTCGTCACCCACGATCACGGGATGAACAGCACCATCACCGGCTTTGGCGACCTGTTCGCCCGGCTGAAATGGAATCTGATCGGCAACAGCGGCGGCGACCTGTCCATCGCCCTCTCGCCTTACGTGAAGCTGCCCACCGCCCGTCACGGCATCGGCGACGGCACGGTGGAGGAGGGCCTCTTGATCCCCGTGCAGTATAATCTCCCCGCCGGCTGGCAGCTCGGCTTCAACGGCGAGGTGGACGCCTTGAAGAACCAGGACGACACCGGGCGGCACGTGAATTACGTCGCCATCTTCAGCATCGCCCATCCGATCACCAAGACGGTGACAGGCTCGGCGGAGTTCTGGACCGACTACAATGACGATCCGAGCGGGATCGTGCGGGAGCGGTCGTTCGACCTTGCGCTGGCCTGGATCCCGCCCAGGACGCCAAACCTGCAGTTCGACGGCGGGGTGAACATCGGGCTCAACAATGCAACGCCCGGCGCGCAGGTCTATGTGGGCGTCTCCCGGCGCTTCTGAACTGGATCAGGCCTCCAGCGCCAGGAGGGCGAAGCTCGCCAGCCAGTGCTCGCCCATATAGTCGCCCGCCACATGGGGCAGGCTGGCGTCGAGGTGTCGTTCGGCGGCCTCTAGCATCACGGCGCGAGCGGGATCGGCCTCGCCTAGCGCGCCCGCCAGAGACCGGAAGCACCAGGCGCGACTGAAGTTCAGGCCGTCGAGGTGGGCGATCTTGCCGTCGCTGCGGTCCGAGACCGTAGCGGGTTTGAACAGCTGCGCAGGCTGGCTCAAGGCGAGGCGAGGCAGGAAGGCCGTGAACCAGGCTGCGAACCGCTCAGGCGGCAAGGCGCGGCGCATGGCCTCGGCCTCCATCAGCACCGGCGAGAGGAAGGCGTCGCCGGATGGCTCCCACGCCTGGGCGTCCGCGTCCCCATCGTGCCAGTCGAGAAGCTTGCCGGTGATGAGGGCCGCCAGATCGCCGTCGCCCCGCGTCTGCGCGTAATCCATTGCGAGGCGCAGTGCGAAGGCGGTGGAGGTATGCACCCCCGTGCGAACCGGATAGGCGGCCCTGGGCAGGAAATCCTTGAACCGCGCGGCGAACGCCCCGGCCAGCGGCGTAAGCGCCGTAGACCAGCGCCGCCCCGCCGCATCCTCATGCTGCGCCAGCTCCGCCGCCAGCATCAGGAGCCAGCCCCAGCCGTAGGGCCGCTCGAACCCGCCGGACATGGGTCGCGCCAGGTAGGCGACCTCGCCGGCCACGTTGGCGTCGGTGAAGGCGGCGTCGAACAGGGCGGCGATCTCGCTCCCCTCGGCGAGCTCCGGGAACCGCCGCCGAAGTCGCGCCAGCAACCAGTAGCCGTGGACGCAGGAGTGCCAGTCGAAACTGCCGTAGAAGATGGGGTGCAGGGCGCGCACGCTCACCGCCGCCTCGTCGCCGACCATCACGTGGTCGAGCTTGTTGGGATATTCGCGCGTCGCGTGGCCGAGCGCGATGCGGGCGAAGCGCGAGGCGATCTCGGGGGTCAGGCGGTGGGTCATAGGCTACCGATGGAAGGCGAGGAAATACATCAGGGCGGTGTTGGCGATCAGCAGCAAGATGGCGGTCGGCGCCTGCGCCTTGATCACGGCGTTTCGATCCTTCAGCTCCAGCAGGGCGACGGGGATCAGGTTGAAGTTGGCGGCCATGGGCGTCATCAGCGTGCCGCAGAAGCCCGACAGCATGCCGATCGCCCCCATCACCGCCGCGTCGCCGCCGAATTTGCCCACGATCAGGGGAAGACCGATCGCTGTGGCCATGACCGGAAAGGCGGCGAAGGCGTTGCCCATGATCATGGTGAACAGCGCCATGCCCAGTGTGAAGGCGCAAACGGCGGCGAAACGGGTGTCCAGCGGCAACCAGTGGGTCGCCAGCCCGCCGATCACCGTCCCCACGCCGGCCAGGACGAACACGACGCCAAGCGCCGCCAGCGTCTGAGGCAGGAGCGCCGCCCAGCTGACCGACTCCATCATGCGCCGCGCCTCGTGCAACGGCTCGACTAGCCGGGGTTTCAGCAGGGCGAACGCTACCACCAGCGCCGCGATCACGCCGAGGCCCAGCGAGATGGGCGTGGTCTGCTTCGGATCGATCAGCGGGTGGCCGCCGATCTGCACCTTGGCCAGGACCAGCGCGCCGAACAAGGTCACCACGGGAATGGTCAGGGCGGGGATGAAGAGCCGGTTTCCCAGCCGCGCCGACGAGGCTTCGCGCTCTTGGAGCGTGGTGGTGACCGGCTCGCCCCGTCCGAGGCCGCCGAACCCGGCGATCAGCACCATGGCCGTGATCAGGCAGCCGTTGGCGAGGTCGCCGATGAAACTGCCCACGAGGAAGCTCGTCGCGAACAGGGCCCAGAAGGCGGCATTGCCCCACCGCCTGGGATTGGAGCCGTCGCGGGCGCTCAGCACCGCCAGCCCGGCGAACATCAGTCCCGCCAGGGCGTAGACGAAATCGACGCCGATCACGGCCTTTCCGCCGGTGTGGTCTCGGCCACGGTCATCTCGCGGCTCAGGCGCCGGTCGAACAACAGCATCCGCACCATGTGGATCGCGAACGCCAGCCCCGCCGTGGGGATGGCCCAGGCGGAGAGCTGCAGCGGGGAGGCCTCCAACCCGTTCGAAGACAGGGTGCTTTTGATGAGCAGGATCGAGCCGAAAGCGATGAAAATGTCCTCGCCGAAGAAGACCGCAATGTTGTCGGTGGCGGCGGCATAGGCGCGGATGCGCTGGCGCACCTTTTCGGGAAGCGGACCGTGGCGCTTCTCGCCCGCCGCCTCGGCCATCGGCGCGATCAGGGGGCGTACCATCTGGGGGTGGCCGCCGAGTGAGATCAGGCCGACGGCGGCGGTGAGCTGGCGGACCACGAAATAGACCATCAGGATCCGGCCCGCCGTGGCGCTCTGCAGCCGGCCGATCAGGGTGCGCGCCCGCACCTGCAACCCATAGCGCTCAGACAGGCCGATCACCGGCAGCACCAGCCAGACCACGCTCACATAGCGGTTCTGGTTGAAGGCCTTGCCGAAGGCGGCGGTCACCGCGACCGGGCTCATGCCCGCCGCGAGTCCCGTCACCAGCGCGGCGGCGGCCACCACGAGGAGCGGGTTCAGCCGGATGGCGAAGCCCGCCACCAACACCATGATCCCCAGAAGCGTCAGCATGAATCCTCGCCCTTTGCTGCGCCAAGCCTAGCCTTGCCCGCCGCCGCTAGGCTACGGTTGCGCCAACTAATTTTAAAGAGTCGAGCGGATGAAACAGCCGCGCGGAGGAAAACCATGAAAGACCTGTTTTCGCTCAAAGGCCGCACGGCCTTGATCACCGGCGGCTCGCGCGGCATCGGCAAGATGATCGCCCGCGGCTTCATCGCCCAGGGCGCCAAGGTCTACATCTCGTCCCGCAAGGCGCCGGCCTGCATCGAGACGGCGGAGGAGCTGTCGAAGGAGGGCGTCTGCATCCCCCTGCCCCAGGACGTCTCCACCGTGGAGGGCGTCAAGGCGCTGGCCGCCGCCTACGCCAAGCACGAGAGCAAGCTCGACATCCTGGTCAACAACGCAGGCGCCGCCTGGGGCGCGCCTTTCGACGAGTTTCCCGAGAGCGGTTGGGACAAGGTGATGGACCTGAACGTGAAGTCGCCCTTCTTCCTGACCCAGGCGCTCCACGGCGCCCTGAAGGCCGCCGCCACCTTCGAGCGGCCCTCCAAGGTGATCAACATTGCCTCCATCGACGGCATCCGCCCCAACCCTATGGAGACCTATAGCTACCACGCCTCCAAGTCCGGCCTGATCCACCTGACCCGCCGCATGGCCGCCGAGCTGATCAAGGACGACATCGTGGTCACCGCCATCGCGCCCGGCGCCTTTGCTTCGGAAATGAACCGCGTGGCCCGGGACCAGGCCGAGGAAGTATCCAAGCGCATCCCGTCCCGCCGCATCGGCGCGGACGAAGACATGGCGGGCGCCGCCATCTTCCTCGCGTCCCGCGCCGGGGACTATGTGGTGGGCTCGACCCTGACCGTCGACGGCGGGGTGGCGTTCGCCAGCGTCAGCGGGGTCTGATCCTCGATGGCTCGATACGTCGCCGCCATCGACCAGGGCACCACGTCGTCCCGCTGCATCATCTTCGACCACAAGGGCGACATCTGCGCGGTGGCGCAGAAGGAGCACAGGCAGATCTTCCCCAAGCCGGGTTGGGTGGAGCACGACGGGGCGGAGATTTGGCGAAACGTCGAGACGGTGGTGAAGCAGGCGCTGAAGAGCCTGAAGATCAAGCCCGCCGATCTCGCCGCCGTGGGCGTCACCAACCAGCGGGAGACCACCCTCCTTTGGGACAAGGCCACCGGGGAGCCGATCCACAACGCCATCGTCTGGCAGGACACCCGCACCGACCGGCTGATCAAGACCCTCGGCGGCGAGAAGGGGCAGGATCGCTTCAAGAAGAAGTGCGGCCTGCCGCTGGCCACCTATTTCGCCGGGCCGAAAATCCGCTGGCTGCTGGACGAGGTGAAGGGCGCGAGGAAGCGTGCGGAGAAGGGCGAGGTGCTGTTCGGCACCATGGAGACCTGGATCATCTGGAAGCTGACGGGGCGTCACGTCACAGACGTGACCAACGCGAGCCGCACCATGCTGATGAACCTCAAGACGCTGGATTGGGATGATGATCTTCTCAGCGCAATCGGCGTACCCCGCGCCATGCTGCCGGAAATCCGATCCTCATCGGAGGTCTATGGCGAGGCGACCGGCGTGCTGAAGGGGGTGAAGGTGGCCGGAGCGCTGGGCGACCAGCAGGCGGCCCTGTTCGGGCAGACCTGCTTTGAGGTCGGCGACGGCAAATGCACCTACGGCACCGGCGGCTTCATGCTGCTGAACACCGGCGAGAAGCCCGTGCGCTCCAGGAACGGCCTCCTCACTACTGTCGGCTACAAGATCGGCGAGGCGAAGGCCGTCTATGCGCTGGAGGGCTCCATCGCCGTGGCGGGGGCCTTGGTGCAGTGGTTTCGCGACAATGTCGGCCTCGTGGAGACCGCGCCAGACATCGAGGCTCTCGCGGGAACGGTGAAGGACAACGGCGGCTGCTACTTCGTGCCGGCCTTTTCGGGCCTGTTCGCCCCTTATTGGCGCTCGGATGCGCGCGGCGTGATCGCGGGGCTGACCGGCTACGTCACCAAGGCTCACCTCGCCCGCGCCGTGCTTGAAGCCACCTGCTGGCAGGTGCGCGAGGTGGTGGAGGCGATGAACGCCGATAGCGGGGTGGATCTGATCTGCCTGAAGGCCGACGGCGGCATGGTGGCCAACAATCTCCTCATGCAGATCCAGGCCGACGTGCTCGGCGCGCCGGTCATCCGCCCCAAGGTGATCGAGACCACCTGCCTCGGCGCCGCCTACGCCGCCGGCCTCGCCGTGGGCTTCTGGCCGGACCAGGCGGCGCTAAAGGCCAATTGGAAGAAATCCGCCGAGTGGACGCCGAAACTCGACGCGAAGACCCGCGAAAACCACTATCGCAAATGGAAGAAGGCTGTCCTCGCCACGATGAACTGGACCGACGAGGACGACTGAGACCGCCAAACGCGGCGAATGGGGCGAAAGGGCTCTTGATGACCTCGAATTTGCTGGGCGCGAGCATCGCCGCCCTGAGCGTGGCGCTGGCCTCCGGCGCCGCAAGCGCAGCGGAACCCCAAGGCGTGCGTCAGTACGCGGCGGTGACGCTGTCTCCGTCCGGCGACCGGGTCGTCGCCATCGAATCCACCGACAAGGCGGACCAGACGATCCGCCCCCACGGCGAGATCGTGCTTCGGAGCGCCACAGGCGCGATCCTCGGCAAGTATGACCCCTGCGCCGACTGTGGTTACGCCGGGCTGTCCTTCTCGCCCTCAGGCGACGCCATCGCCTTCGTCGCCACCAACCGCAAGATCGAAACCGCCGCCCTGCAAGTGATCGAAGGCGGCAAGCTGCGCACCATCGCCATCGTCAAGGGCGTGGCCGAGACGCCGCGCTGGTCGCCGGACGGCAAGACCATCGCGCTCCTCGCCACCGTCGGCGCCCACAAGGAAGTCGGCGCGACACAGGCCGGCAAGCCCCTCACAGGAGAGATCGGCTCGGACACCGACGAACAGCGAATTGGCGTCGTGTCCGCAAAGGGCGGCGACCTCAAACTCGTCTCGACCGCCGACACGTGGATCTACGAGTACGACTGGACGCCGGACGGGCGGGGCTTTGTGGCCACCGCCGCCAAGGGCGACGGGGACAACAACTGGTGGATCGCCAAGCTCGTGGCCGTCGATCTCGCCGGCGAGACGAAGGTGCTGGCCTCTCCCAGCTACCAGATGAACTTCCCTCGGGTGTCGCCGGACGGCAGGACCGTGGCCTTCATCGGCGGGATCATGAGCGACTTCGGCTCGGTGGGCGGCGATCTCTACACCGTGCCGATCTCAGGCGGGACGCCGAGGGACATCACGCCCGGCTACAAGGGCACCTTCACCTCCATCGTCTGGCGCGGCGACCTTTTGCGCGGTTCGGCCCTGATCGGGGCGAATACGGCCAATGTCGCCGTCACCCCCGAGACCGGCGCGGTGAAGATCGAGGCGCAGGCTCCGTACAGCTTCTCCGCCGGCGACGGCCGGTTCAGCTTCACCGCCGACGGCAAGGCCTTCGCCGCCACGCTCTCCACCTTCGAACGGGCGCCCATTATCGGCCTGCACACCATCGGCGAACCACAGGGCCGCGCCATCACCCACGACAATGACGCCCTCGAAGCGCACGTCGCGGCCAGGAGCGTGACCTGGACCAGTGACGGCTACACTGTGCAGGGCTGGCTTCTCAGCCCCGTCACCGTCGCCCCCGGCAAGACCTATCCCATGATCGTGCAGGTGCACGGCGGGCCGAGCGCGGCGGCGGGGCCGGGCTATGTGGCGTCCGGCACGACGCGGGACCTGCTCGACCACGGCTATTTCGTCTTCGAGCCCAATCCCCGCGGCTCCTACGGCCAGGGCGAGGCCTTCACGCGAGCCAACGTGCGCGATCTCGGGGGCGGCGACCTTCGCGACATCCTCGCAGGCGTCGACGCGGTGGAGAAGATTGCGCCCATCGACGACAAGCGCCTCGGCGTGTTCGGCCACAGCTACGGCGGGTGCATGACC
>Ga0302314_10008181_pt1 | contig 18663 bp, 17 predicted proteins | sample III_Palsa_N2_3_FD_200533 | JGI IMG/M metagenome (GOLD analysis project Ga0302314, IMG submission 200533) | Peat permafrost microbial communities from Stordalen Mire near Abisko, Sweden - III_Palsa_N2_3 | ecosystem: Environmental > Terrestrial > Soil > Palsa > Peat permafrost | place: Sweden...
GAGCCCCCGGTGACGTGCAGCTTCGAGCCGGCCCCGCTCGCCGACGCGGCCAGCACCGAGTTCATCCGGCTGGCGAACACGGCGCCGAACGCGGCCACGCCGAGCGAGCCGCCCATCTGCTGGAAGAACATCCGGGCGCTGGTCGCCGCGCCCATGTCCTTGAGCTCGACGCTGTTCTGCGCGATCAGCGAGACCATCTGCATCAGGCAGCCCATGCCCAGCCCGAGGACCACGAAGTCGATGCCGAGCTGCAGCCGGGTGGTGCTGACGCCCAGCCGGCTCAGCATGAACATGCCGACCGCCATGACGGCCCCGCCCAGGATGGGGAACAGCCGGTACTTGCCGGTCTTGGTCACCAGCGTGCCCGCCACCACCGACATGACCGCCGAGCCGACCATCATCGGCGTCATCAGCAGGCCGCTCACCACCGGGCTGGCGCCCTGCACGGTCTGCTGGTAGAGCGGGAGGAACGTCAGCGCGCCGAACAGCCCGAGGCCGACGAAGAACGCCAGGCCCATCGCGAGGCTGAAGTTCCTGATCTTGAACACGTGCAGCGGCAGCATCGGCTCCCGCGCCCGCCGCTCGACCGCGATGAACGCCGCGAACGCGACGACGGCCAGCGCGATCAGCCCGAGCACCGGGGCCGAGCCCCAGCTGTACTCGGTGCCGCCCCAGGTGGCGACCAGGATGATCGCGGTCGCGACGACGCCGAGGAGCACGCCGCCCAGGTAGTCGATCCGGTGCGAGACCCGGCGGGCGGGCAGCTTCAGCGTGGCGATCAGGTAGAAGAGCGCGGCCCCGCCGATCGGCAGGTTGATGTAGAAGATCCAGCGCCAGGAGAACGCGTCGGTGATGTACCCGCCGACCAGCGGGCCGGCCACCGTGGCCAGCGTCATCACGACCATGAAGTAGCTCATGTACTTGCCCCGCTCGCGGGGCGGCACGATCTCGCCCAGGGTCGCCATCGCGCCGACGACCAGGCCGCCCGCGCCGATGCCCTGCAGGGCGCGGAACGCGATCAGCATCGTCATCGACGAGGCCAGGCCGGACAGCGCCGAGCCGATGAGGAAGACGACGATCGCGAAGATGAAGAGCTTCTTGCGGCCGTACATGTCGCCGAGCTTGCCGTAGAAGGGCGTGGTGATCGTGGAGGTCAGGATGTAGGCGGTGACCACCCAGGACAGGTGCGAGACGCCGCCCAGGTCGCCGACGATCCGCGGCAGCGCCGTCCCCACGACGAGCTGGTCGAGCATGGCCAGCATCATGGTCAGCAGCAGGCCGGGCAGCACGATCATGATCTGCTTGTGGGTCAGGAACCCGCCGTTGTCCGCCGCGCCCGGAGCGCTGGCGCCCGTTGCCTCACTCACGCGTTTCGTCCCCTCAGGCCCCGGAACAGCCCAACTTACTTGCCGCCCGGCTAGTCATTTTATGAGCAGCACGCTATATTCCTTGCTAACCGGCCGTCAAGTAGATTCCGGAGGTACCGGACAAGGATGGAAGCGGTACACGTCAGGCGGGGTGACACCCGGGCGCGCATCCAGGAGGTCGCCCTCGAGCTCTTCGCCGAGAACGGGTACGAGCGGACCTCGCTGCGCGAGATAGCCGAGCGCCTGGGCGTGACCAAGGCCGCGCTCTACTACCACTTCAAGTCCAAGGAAGACATCGTCCGCAGCTTCACCGAGGACTACTTCGCCTTGCTCGACGCGCTGATCGCCTGGGGCCAGGACCAGCCGCTGACGGCGGAGACGGCCCGCGAGCTGCTCGACCGGTACATCACGATCGTGATGGAGAGCGGCGAGGTCTTCCGTTTCCTCGAGCGCAACCAGGCGACCGTCCACGGCACCGAGGACGGCAAGCACCGGTTCACCCAGTTCCGCCCCCGGCTCAAGGCCCTCATGGAGATCATCACCGGCCCGGGGGCGCCGACCCGGGCGCAGATCCGGGCGGCGGCGGCGATCTTCTCCATCAGCACGGCGTGCATGGTCTTCATGAAGGACACCCCCGAGGCCGAGTCCGACCCGGTGCTGCCGCATCACCTGGACCAGGCCGAGCTGCGGGCGATCGTCCTCGAGCTCGCCACCGACCTCGTCAACGTCAGCTAAAAGAACTAGCTGAACGCCAGGTTGTAGCCGGCCGCCGCGAGCCCCTGCTTGACGTGCTCGCAGTGCTCGGGACCGCGGGTCTCGACCTGGAGCACGACCTCGACCTCGTCCACCCGCAGCGACGGCGCCAGCCGCTCGTGGCTGACCTCGAGCACGTTGGCCCCCAGGCCGGCCAGCAGCGCGAGCAGCGCGGCCAGCGAGCCCGGGTAGTCGGGTACCCGGCAGCGGAAGCCGAGGAACCGCCCGGCCGCCGACAGCCCGTTCCGCAGCAGCTTGGACAGCAGCAGCGGGTCGATGTTGCCGCCGGAGAGCACGACCACGACCGGCGGCTCGAACGCGCCCGGGTCGTCGAGCAGGGCCGCCACCCCGGCCGCCCCGGACGGCTCGACTACCTGCTTGGCCCGCTCGAGGCAGAGCAGCAGACCCCGGGCGAGGGCGGTCTCGGACACGGCCACGACCCGGTGCGGCGACGCGGACAAGATGGCGAACGGGATGTCGCCGGGCCGCTGCACGGCGATGCCGTCGGCCATCGTCGGCCCGCCGACGACCTGGACCGGGTGCCCGGCCTCGAGCGAGGCGACCAGCCCGGGCACCGCCTCGGCCTGCACGCCCACCACCCGGACGCTGGGGTCGAGCGCCCCCACGGCCACGGTGACCCCGGCGGCGATGCCGCCGCCGCCGACCGGGATGAGGATCGTGCGCACCCCCGGGCACTGCTCGATGATCTCGTAGCCGAGGGTGCCCTGGCCGGCCACGATGTCGGCGTGGTCGAAGGGGTGAATGAACACGGCGCCGGTCCGGTCGGCGAATCGCAGCGCCTCCTCGAGGGCGTCCTCCACGGTCGACCCGTGCAGGATCACCGACGCCCCGTAGCCGCGGGTGGCCTCCACCTTGGGCAGCGGCGCCCGTTCGGGCATGACCACGGTGGCCGCGGCCCCGAGCAGGGCGGCCGAGAAGGCCACGCCCTGGGCGTGGTTTCCCGCGCTCGCCGCGACCACGCCGCGGGCGCGCTCAGCCGGGGAGAGGCGGGCGATCCGCACGTAGGCGCCGCGCACCTTGAAGGAACCGGTGCGCTGAAGGTTCTCGCATTTCAGGTAGACCGGGCCGCCGGCCTGCTCCGATAGCACGCGCGAGTGCAGCAGCGGCGTCGGCGAGATCACATCGCGGAGCAGCTCGCGGGCAGCCACGATGTCATCAGCTTGTACTAGCGGGGAAATTGATGCCACGTTAGCGAACATTAATCCCCGCTCGGCCCACCCGAGGATGCGACCACGCGCGAACCCGACATAGTGTCGGAAGTGTGCAGCACAGCAGCCATGAATCCAGCGCAAGCGCTTCGCACGGCAGCAGGCCAGCCACACTGGGCGAGCTGAAGGCGAGCGGCCACGTCTACCGCACGGTCAAGCAAGAGATCAGAGAGAACCTGCTCACGCGGATGCGGGCTGGTCAGGATCGCTTCCCCGGCATCGTTGGCTTCGACCAGACGGTGCTGCCGCACGTCGAGCGGGCCCTGCTCGCGGGGCACGACATCATCCTGCTCGGCGAGCGCGGCCAGGGGAAGACCCGGCTGATCCGGACGCTGTCCACCCTGCTCGACGAGTGGACGCCGGTCATCAAGGGCTGCGAGATCAACGATCACCCGTACGCCCCGGTCGACGCCCGCTGCCTGCGCCTGCTGGCGGAGCAGGGCGACGACCTCGAGATCACCTGGCGGCACCAGAGCGACCGCTACGGCGAGAAGCTGGCGACGCCCGACACCAGCGTCGGCGACCTGATCGGTGACATCGACCCGGTCAAGGTGGCCGAGGGCCGCACGCTCGGCGACCCGGAGACGATCCACTTCGGCATGGTCCCGCGGACCAACCGCGGCGTGTTCTGCCTCAACGAGCTGCCCGACCTGGCCGAGCGCATCCAGGTCGCGCTGCTCAACGTGCTCGAGGAGCGCGACATCGGGGTCCGCGGCTACTCGCTGCGCCTGCCGCTGGACATCGTGCTGGTGGCCAGCGCCAACCCCGAGGACTACACCAACCGCGGCCGGATCATCACCCCGCTCAAGGACCGGTTCGGCGCCGAGGTCCGCACCCACTACCCGCTCTCCCTCGACGACGAGCTCACGCTGATCGCCCAGGAGGCGCTGGTCTCCTGGGACGGCATCGACCAGGGCGCGGAGCTTCCCGAGCACCTGATCGAGGTCATCGCCCGGTTCACCCGGCTGGTCCGGGAGTCGCCCGCGGTCGACAGCCGGTCCGGCGTCTCGGCCCGGTTCGCGATCGCCGCGGCCGAGTCGGCCGCGGCCGCGGCGGTGCGGCGCACCGCGCTGATCGCCGAGGCCAACGACGACATTCCGGTCGCCCGGGTCGCCGACCTGCCGGGCATCGTGCCGACCCTGCGCGGCAAGGTCGAGTTCGAGGTCAGCGAGGAAGGCCGCGAGGAGGAGATCCTCCAGCACCTGCTTCGCCGGGCGATCGCGGAGACGTTCCGCGGCCGGCTCGGCGGCGCCGACCTGTCCGGGGTGCTGGCCAAGTTCGCCGACGGCGGCACGATCGAGTCGGGCGAGATGGTCTCGGCCACCGAGCTGCTCCGCCGCACCGGCGAGGTCCCGGGGCTGGCCCGGATCATGGCCCGGCTGGGCATGGAAGGCCGGGAGTCCTTCGGCGACGCGGCCGCGGCGGTCGAGTTCGTCCTCGAGGGCCTCTACCTGACCCGCAAGATTTCCAAGGACACCAGCGATGGAATTGCCACATACCGGTCATAACTGATCAAGAGATCCAAAAAAATCAAGATCTCTCAGGTGAACGGACCCGTGTTCCAAGGAGCAGGCGATGGCTAACTACCGGTACGGGGCCTTCGACGACGGACCCGACCCACTCGCGCCGCCCTACGACGCCCGGGAGGCGCTCGACGAGATGGGCGAGCGCATCCTCGGCGGGGACAACCCGCGGGACGCGCTCCGCGACGTGCTCAGGCGCGGCTGGCAGGATCGCCGCGGCCTGGACGACCTGCTGCGCCGCGTCCGCGAGCGCCAACGTGAGTTGCGCAACCGCGGCCGGCTCGACGGGATGCTCGAGCAGGCCCGCGAGCTGCTGGACGAGGCGATCGAGACCGAGCGGGGCGAGCTGTTCCCCGACCCGAGCGACGACGCCCGGCTGCGCGAGGCCGAGCTTGACAACCTGCCGAACGACACCTCGCGGGCGATCAGGCAGCTAGCCGAGTACGACTGGCAGTCGCCCGCGGCCCGGCAGAAGTTCGAGGAGCTCCGCGACCTGCTCCGCCGGGAGGTGCTCGACAGCCAGTTCCAGGGCATGAAGCAGGCGCTGGCCAACCCGGACCCGCAGGCCATGCAGCGGGTCAAGGACATGCTCGCCGACCTGCGGCAGATGCTCGACGCGGACACCCGCGGCGAGCACACCCAGGAGGACTTCGACCAGTTCATGGGCCAGTACGGCGACATGTTCCCGGACAGCCCGGAGAACCTGGAAGAGCTGGTCGACTCGCTCGCCCGCCGGATGCAGGCGGCCGAGCGGCTGCTCAATTCCCTGTCCGACGAGCAGCGCGAGGAGCTGGCCAACCTCATGGCCACCGCGCTCGAGGACGCCGGCCTGGCCTCCGAGCTCTCGGCGCTGGGCGACGCGCTGCGCGCCCGGCGGCCCGAGCTCGGCCGGCCCCAGCCCGGGGTGCGGATGTCCGGCGGCGAGCCGCTCGGCCTGGGCGACGCGACCAGCGCCGTGGCCGAGATGGCCGACCTGGCCGACCTGGAGTCGGCGATCGGCCAGGAGTACGCCGGGGCCAACCTGGATGACGTCGACGAGGAGGCGGTGCGCCGCGCCCTCGGCCGCTCGGCGGTCGACGACCTCCAGGCGCTGCGCCGGCTCGAGCGCGAGCTCCAGCAGCAGGGCTACCTGTCCAACGACGGCGGCAACCTTGAGCTCACCCCCAAGGCGGTCCGCAGGCTGGGCGACACGGCCCTGCGCCGGGTCTTCGCCGGCCTGGAGAGCGGGATGCGCGGCGGTGACCACGACCGGCGCGACGCCGGGCAGTCAGGCGACATGACCGGGGCCACCCGGGAGTGGGAGTTCGGCGACGAGCAGCCGATCGACGTCCCCGGAACGGTCCGCTCGGCGCTGCTGCGGTCGGCCGCCGAGGGCAACGGCCGCGGCCGGGTCCGGCTCACCGCGGGCGACTTCCGGGTCGCCGAGACCGAGCGCCGCCAGGCGGCCGCGGTCTGCCTGCTGGTCGACCTGTCGTACTCGATGGCGCTGCGCGGCACCTGGGCGGTGGCCAAGCAGACCGCGCTCGCGCTCTACGCGCTGCTGCGGACCAAGTACCCGCAGGACGCGATCCAGGTGGTCGGGTTCTCGAACTACGCGCGGGAGCTGCACGAGACCGAGCTGGCCGGCCTCGGCTGGGACATGGTGCAGGGCACCAACCTGCACCACGCCCTGATGATCGCCGGCCGCCACCTGGACAAGCACCCGGAGCACGAGCCGGTCGTGCTGATCGTGACCGACGGTGAGCCGACCGCGCACCTGATGCGGGACGGCAGGCCCTGGTTCGACTGGCCGCCGGCGCCGGAGACGATCGAGCTGACCCTGGCCGAGGTGGACAAGATGACCAGGCGGCACGCCGCGCTCAACATTTTCATGCTGGCCGACGACGACCGGCTGGCCGCCTTCGTCGACAACGTGGCCAAGCGGAACGGCGGCCGGGTACTGCGGGCCACACCGGAACATCTGGGCGAATATGTGGTAAACGACTTTCTTCGTGCCCGGGGAGCCCGTAACCGACGGTAGATTATCGCTATACGTAGCCGAGTTCTGCTGACCGGAGGACGACAGTGAGCCGCTCGACTGGAACCGGCCCCGCTTCAGGCCGGATAGCATCCGCGGCGATCCTCGGAATTGTCGCGATCGCGTTCCTCGTCGTGGGCATCATCTTCTGCGTCGAGCCGGCCGGCTCGCTGCCCGGCTGGCTCGGCCACGAGACGATCATGGTCGGCAGGCAGTCGGTGCCGTCGCCCAGCTACCACCCGCTGCGCGCGGTCGGCAGCCTGATCGCCGGGGTCGTGTTCGGGATCGGCGCGTGGTTCTCGCTGAAGTACAAGGGGCAAGAGGTCGCGGCCGCGCGCTAGGCCCCTATGATCGCTGCATGTCCTTCTCCGAGAAAGCCATCTTGTGGCTGCATATAGTCGCGGCGATCTTCACTATCGGCCCCGGGACTGCGGCGATCATGTCCACTCCCCGGTACATCCGCGATAGGAACACGGTCCTGGTCGGCTTCCTGCTCCGGACCACCCGCATCTACGCGGCCGGCGCGCTGCTTGTCCTGATCTTCGGCTGCATCCTGGCCGGCATGGAGCACAAGTTCAACCAGTGGTGGATCGTGGTGTCGCTGACCCTCTTCGTGGTCAACGCCGTGCTGCTGCTGATCATCACCCGCGACCAGCGCCACGCGGTCACCGCGCTGGTGCAGTCTGAGGAGGTCGCGGCGGCGACCGGCGCCATCCCCGCCGTCTCCTCCGAGAGCGCCGAGGACGTCACCGAGTCCACCGCGGCCGCGGGCGCCCAGCCCCTCACCGCCATCACCGGCGACATCAAGGTCGCGGCGGTCGAGCGCGGGCGGATCGCCTCGCTCGGCGGGGTCACCGCGCTGATCTGGATCGTCGTCCTCGTGCTGATGGTCTGGCGTTAACCGCCTCACGGTTCACGGTTAACGCCAGTAGTAAAGCCGTTGGTTAGCTGAGCGCCTGGCGCAGGTCGGCGATCAGGTCGGCCGGGTCCTCGATGCCGACGGACAGCCGGATCAGGTCAGCGGGCACCTCAAGCGGCGAGCCGGCGGTCGAGGCGTGGGTCATCCGGGCCGGGTGCTCGATCAGCGACTCGACCCCGCCGAGCGACTCGCCCAGGGTGAACAGCTTGGTCCGGGCGCAGATCTCGACGGCCCGCTCCTCGCCGTCCCGGGGCACGCCCTCGGGACCGCTGCCTCCCCGGACCCGGAACGACACCATGCCGCCGAAGTCGCGCATCTGCGACTTCGCGATGTCGTGTCCCGGATGCTCGGCCAGCCCCGGGTAGAGCACGGACTCGACGGCGGGGTGATCGGACAGCATCCGGGCGACGCTGGCCGCGTTCGCGCAGTGCCGGTCCATCCGCGCGGCCAGGGTCTTGACGCCGCGCAGGGTCAGCCACGCGTCGAACGGCCCGGCGACCGCCCCGGTGGCGTTCTGGGTGAAGGAGATGTCCTTGACGTTCTCGGCGTCCCGGACGATGAGGGCGCCGCCGACCACGTCGGAGTGGCCGCCGAGGTACTTGGTGGTGGAGTGCACCACGACGTCCGCGCCCAGCTCGAGCGGGCGCTGCAGGTAGGGCGAGGCGAAGGTGTTGTCGACGACGAGCAGCGCGCCGACCTCGTGCGCGATCGAGGCCAGCGCCCGGATGTCGACGATCGACAGCAGCGGGTTGGTCGGCGTCTCGGCCCAGATGAGCCGGGGCCGCTGCTGCGCCGCGGCGGTGGCGACGGCTTCGAGATCGGTCTGCCGGACCGACGCGTAGCTCAGGCCCCACCCGGTCAGTACCTTGTCGAAGAGGCGGAACGTGCCGCCGTAGGCGTCGCTGGGGATGAACACCCGGTCGCCGGGGCGGCAGAGCGTGCGGATCAGGCAGTCCTCCGCGGCCATGCCGGACGCGAACGCGAACGCCCGCTCGCCGTTCTCCAGCGCGGCCAGGCAGGTCTCGAGCGCGGTCCTGGTCGGGTTGGCGGTCCGCGAGTACTCGTAGCCGCCCCGGGTGCCGCCGATCCCGTCCTGCTTGTAGGTCGAGGTCTGGTAGATCGGCGGGACGACCGCCCCGGTGACCGGGTCGGGCTCCTGCCCGGCGTGGATCGCCTGCGTCTCGAAACCGAAAACGTCGTCGTTCACTATGCTCCTCCAGCCGAACTGGCGTAAAAGGCGAGCAGGTCCGCGCGGGTCAGCACCGCGGCGGGCTTGCCGTCCACGTGCACGAGCGCCGCCCCCGACTTCTCCAGGACGGCCGCGGCCCGGGCGATCGGCTCGCCCTGGCCGAGCACCGGCAGCGGCGGCGACATGTGCTCGCTCACGTGGTCGTGCGGGCGGGCGCGCCCGCTGACCAGGGCGTCAAGCAGGTCCCGTTCCGCGACCGATCCTGCCACATCGGCGGCCATCAGCGGGGGCTCGTCCCGGACCACCGGCAGCTGGGAGACGTCGTACTCGCGCAGCAGCGCGATCGCCGCGGCCACGGTCTCGTCCGGGTGGACGTGGACGAGGGCGGGCAGGCCGATCTCCCGGGCCGCGAGGAGATCGGCGACGGTGGGCCCGGTCTGGGTGCGGAGGAAACCGTAGTCGGACATCCAGTCATCATTGAAGATCTTCGAGAGGTAGCCCCGGCCGCCGTCGGGGAGCAGGACGACGATGACGTCGTCGGGCTGGGCCGTCTTGGCCACCCGGAGCGCCGCGACCACCGCGAGGCCGGCCGACCCGCCGACGAGCAGCGCCTCCTCACGGGCCAGCCGCCGGGTCATCGCGAACGAGTCGGCGTCGCTGACCGCGATCACCTGGTCGGCGATCTGCCGGTCGAAGGTCTCCGGCCAGATGTCCTCGCCGACGCCCTCGACGAGGTAGGGGCGCCCGGTCCCGCCCGAGTAGACCGAGCCCTCCGGGTCGGCGCCGATGATCTTGACCTTGCCGCCGGACATCTCCTTGAGGTACCGGCCGATGCCCGAGATCGTGCCGCCGGTGCCGATGCCGGTCACGAAGTGGGTGATCCGGCCCTCGGTCTGCGACCAGATCTCCGGCCCGGTCGAGTGGTAGTGCGCGGCCGGGTTCTCCGGGTTCGCGTACTGGTCCGGCTGCCAGCCGCCCGGCGTCGTGGCGGCCAGGCGGCGGGCGACGCTGTAGTAGGAGTCGGGGTGCTCGGGCGCGACCGAGGTCGGGCAGACCACGACCTCGGCGCCGTAGGCCCGCAGCACGGCGATCTTGTCCGGGCCCACCTTGTCCGGGCAGGTGAACACGCACCGGTAGCCGCGTTCAGCCGCGACGATCGCCAGCCCGACACCGGTATTGCCCGAGGTCGGCTCGACGATCACGCCGCCTTCGGCGAGCTTGCCGCCGCGCTCCGCGGCCTCGATCATCCGCAGCGCGATGCGGTCCTTCACCGAGCCGCCCGGGTTCATGTACTCGATCTTGGCGAGCACGTCACGCGTCGCGGCGACACCTCGGGTCACGGACCGGAGGCGGAGGAGGGGCGTGTTGCCCATCACCTCGGTTAGCGAGTCGTACACCTGCACTGGGCATCTCCCCCTGGCTCACCTGTTCACAACAGACGCTATCTGTTGTGTCGCACTGGCGGTGTTAGCGTGGGGGTGACACGGCGCTATAGGAGGCACTCGACATGCCAGAGGCAGTCATCGTCGCGACCGCTCGCTCCCCCATCGGCCGGGCGTTCAAGGGGTCGATGACCTCGATCAGGCCCGACGATCTGCTGACGCAGATCGTGACCGCGGTCCTGGCCAAGGTCCCGGCGCTCGACCCGAGCACGGTCGAGGACCTCATCGTCGGCTGCGGCCTGCCCGGCGGCGAGCAGGGGTTCAACCTGGCCCGCGTGGTCGCGGTGCAGCTCGGCCTGGACACCGTCCCGGGCACGACGGTCAACCGGTACTGCTCGTCGTCGCTGCAGACCACCCGGATGGCGTACCACGCGATCAAGGCGGGCGAGGGCGACGTGTTCATCTCCGCCGGGGTCGAGTGCGTCTCCCGGTTCGTGAAGGGAAGCAGCGACTCGCTTCCGGACACGCAGAACCCGGCGTTCGACGCCGCGCAGGCCCGGGCCAAGGAGACCGCCGAGGCCGAGACGGCCTGGCACGACCCGCGGGCCGACGGCACGCTGCCGGACGTCTACATCGCGATGGGGCAGACCGCCGAGAACGTCGCCGGGCTGCGCGGGATCTCCCGGGCCGAGCAGGACGAGTTCGGGGTCCGGTCGCAGAACCTGGCGGAGAAGGCGCTGGCCAACGGTTTCTGGCAGCGCGAGATCACCCCGGTGACGCTGCCGTCCGGCGATGTCGTGGCGAACGACGACGGGCCGCGGCCGGGCACCACGCTGGACAAGGTCTCCACGCTCAAGCCGGTCTTCCGCGAGCACGGGACGGTCACCGCCGGGAACTGCTGCCCGCTGAACGACGGCGCGGCCGCGGTGGTCGTGATGAGCGACGTCAAGGCCGCGCAGCTCGGCCTCACGCCGCTCGCCCGCATCGTCTCCACCGGGGTGAGCGCGCTGTCGCCGGAGATCATGGGCCTGGGCCCGGTGGACGCGTCGAAGCAGGCGCTGCGCCGGGCGGGGATGGCCGTGAGCGACGTCGACCTGGTGGAGATCAACGAGGCCTTCGCCGCCCAGGTCATCCCGTCGTACCAAGAGCTCGGCATCGACCTGGCCCGGCTGAACGTGAACGGCGGCGCGATCGCCGTCGGGCACCCGTTCGGCATGACCGGGGCGCGGATCGCCACCACGCTGATCAACAGCCTGCAGTTCCACGACAAGACCATCGGCCTCGAGACCATGTGCGTGGGCGGCGGCCAAGGCATGGCGATGATCTTCGAACGCCTCGGCTAGTAAGGGACGACAAACGGGATATTACGGGAAGGTTGCGATCTGGGTCTTGTCAGTGGCGCGCGGGTGAGGCAGGCTCGTCTGAAAGCGGCTTCCTACGTGGAGGTGCCAATGTCGCTAACGCACTCACCCGCTACCCACAAGAGCCTCATCGCCCGCATCCCGTTCGTCACGGGGCGCGAGCTGTCCGAGTGGTTCGGCCACCTCGAATCCGGCCCCGCCTTCCTCCGCCGCGAAGAGCGGGCCAACTGGCTCGCCGACGAGCACGGCATCTGCGACCGCTACGCCGTCGCCATCGTCCGCGAGTACGAAATCCGTCGCCACCTCAGGCTCTTCGGAGCCTAGCTTATAAAACTCCGATAGTTTCGCATTTGCAATTGCCATTCGCAACTGCAGGTGCATGGGCAGATGCACAGTCACTTGCCTGAAAGAAAATCCCTCATTATCAGGGATTAGCGTCTGACCAGCCCAGACTTGGTGCCCCCGGTCGGGTTCGAACCGACACTAAGGCCCTTTTAGGGGGCCAGCCTCTTCCCTTGGGCTACGGGGGCGGACCAATAATACCCCGAAATCCCAATCTTTCCGCTAAGTCGGGCACCTACCAATATCAGCCAGCCCGGGATCCAATACCGGCCATATCCGTAATTGGGCGTCGGCCACGCAAGGTGACCGCCTCAAGATCAAATTCACGGAGCGTATTCCCAGCCCCGGCCCCGGACGGCGGCCTGCCCGAGGCCGGGGCCGATGAGGCGGCCCGGTCGCACCAGGACCGACTGGCCCGATTTTTAAATTACTCTTCGTAGCCGAAAATTGACACTCTCGCCGTTCAAGGCCGCTTTCATTTACGGAGAGTTAGAAAACGACCCTGATCGTTGCGCTATTGCGTCACACAATTTCTGCCATTAAGCGGAATTGGCGTGATCCACACGTTCATTGGTGGTCGCCAACCCGGCCCGGTACCTTGTCTCCCATGAAAGCCTTGGTCCTATCGGGAGGGGCGGGCACCCGGCTGCGGCCGATCACGCATACTGGAAGGACACCGGAAACGTAACCGACATGCTTGAGGTGAATCGACTCGTACTCGAGGCGATCCAGCCGAGGCTTGACGGCGTGGTGGAGAGCGGCTGCGAGATCATCGGACGGGTCGTTGTGGAGCCGGGCGCCCAGGTGAGCGGGTCGCGGATCGTCGGGCCGGCCATCATCGGAGCCGGCTCGAAGATCACCGGCTCCTATGTGGGACCCTCCACCGCCATCGGGGAGGAGTGCGCTGTCACCGACAGCGAGATCGAGTACTCGATCCTCCTCTCCCGCGCCTCGATCCGCGGCGTCCGCCGCATTGAGGCGTCCATCATTGGCCACGACGCCGAGGTCACCCCGGCACACGGGGTTCCCAAGGTGCACCGACTCGTGCTCGGCGATCACAGCAAGGTGCAGATCACATCATGAAGATCCTCGTGACCGGAGCCGCCGGTTTCATCGGCTCGCATTACGTACGGACGATGCTCACTGGCGGGTACGCCGGTTACGAGGACGCGGCGGTGACCGTCCTCGACAAGCTCACCTATGCGGGCAACCGGGCCAACCTGGAGCCGGTGAGGGGAAAGTTCACCTTCATCCACGGCGATATCGGCGACGCCGCCCTGCTCGCCCAGGTCGTGCCCGGCCACGATGCAGTGGTCAACTTCGCGGCCGAGACGCACGTGGACCGCTCCATCGCCGGGGCGGCCGAGTTCGTCACCTCGAACGTGACCGGTGTCCAGGTACTGCTCGACGCCTGCATGACCGCCAGCACCCCGCGCGTCGTGCACGTCTCTACCGACGAGGTGTACGGTCGATACCCAGCGGAGCCTGGACCGAGGCCTCGCCGTTGGACCCGAACTCGCCGTATTCGGCGGCCAAGGCGGGCGGAGACCTTCTCGCGCTCGCTTACGCGCGGACCCATGGCGTCAACGTATCGATCACCCGGTGCTGCAACAATTACGGCCCTTACCAGTACCCCGAGAAGGTCGTCCCGCTGTTCGCCACCAACTTGCTTGACGGCAAGCCGGTCCCGCTCTACGGCGACGGCCTCAACCTGCGCGGCTGGATTCACGTCGATGACCACTGCCGGGGCATTCAGCTCGTCCTTGAGCGCGGTGAGCCGGGACGGGTCTACAACATCAACGGCGACGCCGAGTTGTCCAACCGCGAGCTCACCGCCGCCATCATCGAGACCTGCGGCGCATCGTGGGACGACGTGGTGCCGGTGACCGACCGCAAGGGCCACGACCGCCGCTACAGCCTCGATGATTCCCGGTTGCGGTCCATGGGCTACGCCCCCCAGGTGCCGTTCGCTGACGGGCTGAAGGCCACCATTGAGTGGTACGCGGAGAACCGCGACTGGTGGGAACCGCTGCACCGGCCCGCACCGCCCACGCGCCCGCTCCAGTAGCCGGGACTTATCTCAGCGCGGCCGCTTCGCGGGCGAGGCGGAAGATCGCGTCCACCATGTCGGGGGTAACGCGGCCGGTGAACGTGTTCTGCTGGCTCGGGTGGTAGCAGCCGAGGAGCAGCAGCGACGAGCCATCGGGGGCGGCCACCCGGGCCTGGGCCGCGTGGGTGAACGCGGGCCGCGGGCGGGGCAGCTCGTAGCCTTGGGCCGCGAGCACCGGCCAGAGCGCCTGCCAGGCGAAGCCGCCGAGGCAGACGATGACCCGCAGGGACGGCGCGATCAGCCGGAGCTCGTCGGCGAGCCAGGGCTCGCAGGTGTCGCGCTCGGCTGGCGTCGGCTTGTTCGCGGGCGGCGCGCAGCGGACGGCCGCGACCATGCGCGCGCCGATCAGCCGCTGGCCATCGCCGGCGGTGACGCTGGTGGGCTGGACGGCCAGGCCGCAGCGGTAGAGCGAGGCGAACAGGAAGTCGCCGCTCCGGTCACCGGTGAAGACCCGCCCGGTCCGGTTGCCGCCGTTGGCCGCGGGGGCCAGGCCGAGAATCGCGATTGCCGGCGCGTCATCGCCCCAGCCGGGCACGGGCCGGCCCCAGTACCGCTCGCTGGCGAAGGACTTGCGCTTGGTGACCGCGACTTCCTCCCGCCACTCGACCAGGCGCGGGCAGGCGCGGCACACCGACTGCCGCGCGGTCAGCTCTCCGAGGGACTCCGAACCAGCGGCGAGGCGCCTGGCCTCCTCGGCGGTGGACGCGACCGGCGTGTTCGCGTCGGCCGGGTCCTCCGGCCAGCCGGTCCCGGGCGGAACGAACCGGCCGGGGGTTATCCCGCCAGTGACCATGCGATGCCGTCGAGGATGTCGTGCTCGCTGACCAGGACCTCGGCGAAACCGAACCGGGCCATGACCCGGTCGAGCACGAGCGCCCCGGCGCCGATCACGTCGACCCGGCCGGGGTGCATGCCGGGGATCGCCGCCCGCTCGGCCCGGGTCATGGCCAGCAGGTCACCCGAGATCTCGTGCACCCGGGCCGCGGAAATCCGCGAATGGTGAATCTTGTCGGCGTCGTAGTGGTCAAGCCCGAGCGCGATCGCGGCCACCGTGGTCACCGAGCCGGCCAGCCCGACGAACGTCGCCGCCGCTTCCGCGGGCACGACCGCCGCGACCAGGTCGAGGGCGGTATCGATGTCCGCCGTGGTGTTCGCGACCTCGGGCCGAGGCGGCGGGTCCCCGTGCAGGTGCCGCTCGGTCAGCCGGACGCACCCGATGTTCACCGACCGCTCGGCGGCGACGCCCTCGGGACCGCCGAGGATGAACTCGGTGGAGCCGCCGCCGATGTCGGCGACGAGATAGGGCGGGAGGGTATCGACCGCGACCAGCTCCCGGGTCGCCCCGGTGAACGACAGCCGGGCTTCCTCATCACCGGAGATGACTTCAGGGGCGACGCCCAGGACCTCGACGACCCGGTCGGTGAACTCCTGGGAGTTGGCCGCGTCCCGGGTGGCGCTCGTCGCCACCATCCGGATCGCCTCCGGCTTCGCCTCGGCGATGAGCTCCGCGTACGCGCGCAGCGCGCCCATCGTCCGGTCGAGCGCCGCTTCGGAGAGGCGGCCGGTCCGGTCTACGCCCTCCCCCAGGCGGACGATCCGCATCTCGCGGGCCAGGTCGGTCAGCGGCGGGGCGGCCGACGTTGGCTGGCGGGTGGAACCACGGGACCGTTCACTATTGCCGGAATGTGAATTGAGGTCCGCGATCAGCAGCCGGATCGAGTTCGTGCCGCAGTCGATAGCGGCCACCCGCTTGGTCACTCCGCCTCCTGCGGCGCTGGGCTGGCCCCGGACACGCAGGGGCCGCGCGACCACCACGGTCCCGCCGCTTCCATCGCCTCGCGGCCGAACGGGTTGGTACCGGGCGCGGCGAGCTCGTGGGCGACCAGGGCGTGCAGGCACTTGACCCGGTCCGGCATCCCGCCGGCCGACTGGGTGCCGGGCGGCAGCGGCTCGACGCCCGCGTCGGCCGCGACGGCGTCGCGGCGGTCGAGGTAGTCCTGGTGCGCGCGCTCGAGCGCGGCCCTGGTCTCGCCGTCGGCCAGCCGGGCGGTCATCTCCCGCATCGTGCCCGCCGCCTCGAGAGTGCCGATCGCCGCGGCGGCCCGCGGGCAGGTCAGGTAGTACAGCGTGGGAAACGGGGAGCCGTCGGGCAGCCGGGGCGCCGTCTCGACCACATCGGGGAGGCCGCACGGGCAGCGGTGCGCGACCGCCCGCAGGCCGCGCGGGGGACGGCCGATCTGCGCCGCGACGGCGGCGGCGTCTGCTGACGTGATCATTTGGAGGGCTCGGCGTCGGCCCGCTGGACCGACTGCCAGAGCTTGGCGTACCACGGGTTGGCCGCGGTCGCCGGCTTCGCCGCCGCCGCCTTGGCCGGCTGCCCGGAGACGACCTCGTAGCACTGTTCCTTCGGGAAGCACATGTGCAGCTCGTTCTCGGCCTGCTGCTCCACGTACCACGGCTGCCCGAGCTTGGTGCTGTCTTCCTGCAGGGCCTTGACCTGGTCGGTCATCGACGTCTGGGTGGCCAGCAACTGGTCGATCTGCTGGCGCTGGGCGATGTACTCGCGCACCGGGTAGGCCAGGCTCAGCGCGATCATGCAGATCACCACGGCGAGCAGCGCGGCCCGCCCGGTCAGCCGGGTAGACCGGGCGGCCGCCGCCAGCGCGGCGGCCTGCCCGGGAGACGGCTGCCCCTGCCCGGCCATCAGACCCGCTCAATCATCAGGAGGCGGTGAACCTCGGGAACGCGCTGGCGCCCGCGTAGCTGGCCGCGTCACCGAGGTGCTCCTCGATCCGCAGGAGCTGGTTGTACTTGGCCACCCGCTCGCCCCGGGCCGGCGCGCCGGTCTTGATCTGGCCGGCGTTGGTGGCGACCGCGAGGTCGGCGATGAACGTGTCGTCGGTCTCGCCCGAGCGGTGGCTGATCATGCAGGCGAACCCGGCGCGGTGGGCCATGGAGACCGCGTCGAAGGTCTCGCTGACCGTGCCGATCTGGTTGACCTTCACCAGGAGGGCGTTGGCCGACTTCTCGGCGATGCCCCGGCGCAGCCGCTCGGGGTTGGTCACGAACAGGTCGTCGCCGACGATCTGCACCCGGTCCCCGGCCGACGCGGTGAACGCCGCCCACCCGGCCCAGTCCTCCTCGGACAGCGGGTCCTCGACCGAGACGATCGGGTAGCTGTCGACCCAGTCGGAGTAGATCGCGGCCATCTCGGCCGACGACTGCGGCTTGCCGTCGAAGAGGTAGGCGCCGTCGGCGTAGAACTCGGTGGCCGCCGCGTCGATAGCCAGGGCGATGTCCCGGCCGGGGAGGAACCCGGCCTTGCCGATCGCCTCGATGATCAGGTCGAGCGCGGCCCGGTTGTTCTCGAGGTTCGGCGCGAAGCCGCCCTCGTCGCCCACGCCGGTGGACAGGCCGTGCTGCTTGAGCACCGCCTTGAGCGCGTGGTAGGTCTCCGCCCCCCAGCGCAGCGCCTCGGTGAATGTCGGCGCCCCGATCGGCGCGATCATGAACTCCTGGACGTCGACGTTGGAGTCGGCGTGGGCCCCGCCGTTCAGGATGTTCAGCATCGGCACCGGCAGCACGTGCGCGTTCGGGCCGCCGAGGTAGCGGAAGAGCTGGAGTCCCGCGGACTCCGCGGCCGCGCGGGCCACCGCCATGGACACGCCGATGAGCGCGTTCGCGCCGAGCCGCGACTTGGTCGGCGTGCGGTCGAGGTCGATCAGCGTCTGGTCGACGAGCCGCTGGTCGTCGGCCTCGTGGCCGAGCAGTTCCGGCTGGATCTCGTCCACCACGCTGTCGACCGCCCGGCCGACCGCCTTGCCGCCGTACTCGGAGCCGCCGTCCCGGAGCTCGACCGCCTCGAACGCGCCGGTGGACGCGCCGCTCGGCACGCCCGCCCTTCCCAGCGAGCCGTCGTCGAGGACGACCTCAACCTCCACGGTCGGGTTGCCCCTGGAGTCCAGGATCTGCCGGGCATGTACCGCTTCAATCGACGCCACCGTCGGCTCCTCGCCTATCCGATTCGCTTGCCTGGCCGCAAACACATCATTCCGTCATAGAGCCTAGTGGAGCCGGCTTCGGACGGTGCGCTTGGCACGCCGGACGGCAGTCAAGACGCTTCAGCAGTTTCGCTGGAAGACCTCCGCCTTGATGGTTCCCGCCCACTGGTAGGCGATCGCGTAGGGCCACTGGTCCCAGGCCAGGGGGGAGCCAACTCCGTAGATCCTGCCCGCGTAGCAGCGCTGGAACCGCAGGTGGGCACGCCAGACCTGGTCGCGGGTGGTCACCAGGATCAGGGAGGTCCAGCCGTATCGCCTGGCGATCCGCGAGGCCCCCTCGGCCTCACCCTGGGTGGTGTCGGGATTCGGGCGGAAGCAGATCACCTTGGCTGATCCGACGTGCTGCCCGCAGATGCCGGGAGGAACCCAGGGCAGGCCCAGGGACAGCACCAGGTAGGACGCCCGGGCTT
>Ga0302314_10008184_pt1 | contig 18658 bp, 17 predicted proteins | sample III_Palsa_N2_3_FD_200533 | JGI IMG/M metagenome (GOLD analysis project Ga0302314, IMG submission 200533) | Peat permafrost microbial communities from Stordalen Mire near Abisko, Sweden - III_Palsa_N2_3 | ecosystem: Environmental > Terrestrial > Soil > Palsa > Peat permafrost | place: Sweden...
CGGCAAACGCGGTCAGCACGAAGATCTCGCGCCCGTTGATTTCCTTCATCTCGACCACGTGCGGATTGGTCACCTCGCCCCACAGCACGCGCTTGACCATCCACAGCGTGTAGGCGGCGCCAATGATCAGGGTGAAAGCAGCGAACAACGCGATCCACGGGTTGGCGGTAAAGCTCGCCAGCACCACCATGAACTCACCGACAAATCCGCTGGTGCCCGGCAGGCCGCTGTTGGCCATGGCGAAGAACACGTAGAAGAAGCCAAACCACGGCATCACGTTGATTACGCCGCCGTAGTCCTTGATCTGACGCGTATGCATGCGGTCGTACAGCACGCCGATGCACGAGAACATCGCGCCGGAAACGAAGCCATGCGAGATCATCTGCACCATCGCGCCCTGCATGCCGAGCTTGGCGGTGTCCACGTTCGCACCGTCGCGTACCAGCAGGAAGGCGATGAAGATGCCCAGGGTGACGAAGCCCATGTGCGCCACGGACGAATACGCCACTAGCTTCTTCATGTCCTCCTGCACCAGCGCGACGTAGCCGATGTAGACCACCGCGATCAGGCTCAGCCCGATCACCACCCAGGCATAGGCGCCGGCCGCATCGGGGGTGATCGGCAGCGAGAAGCGCAGGAAACCGTAGCCGCCGATCTTCAGCATCACTGCGGCCAGCACCACCGAGCCGCCGGTCGGCGCCTCCACGTGGGCGTCCGGCAGCCAGGTATGCACCGGCACCATCGGCACCTTCACCGCGAAGGCGATCAGGAAGGCAAAGAACAACCAGGTCTGTTCCTTCAATGACAGCGGCAACGTGGCCAGTGTGTGCAGGTCGAAGGTGCCGGCCTTGTTGTACAGGTAGATCAGCCCGACCAGCATGAAGATCGAGCCGAGGAAGGTATAGATGAAGAACTTCAGCGTCGCATATACGCGGCGCGGTCCACCCCAGATGCCGATCAGGATGAACATCGGGATCAGCATCGCTTCGAAGAACACGTAGAACAGCAACGCGTCGGTGGCGCAGAACACGCCGATCATCAGGCCTTCCAGCGCCAGCATCGCGGCCATGTACTGGTGCGGCTTGTCCTGGATCACTTCCCACGCGCCGATGATCACCAGGATGGTGACGAAGCTGGTGAGCAGGATCAGCGCGACCGAGATGCCGTCCACCGCCAGGCCGTAGTGCACGCCGAGCGAGGCGATCCACAGATGGCTTTCGACCAGCTGCATCGCGCCGTTCTCGGCATGGAACATCGGCAGCAGGAACAGGCTGGCGACGAAGGTGAGCACGGCCACCAGCAGCGCGAGCCAACGCGCGCCGTTCGGTCGGCCACTGCCGGCCAGCAGCACGGGAATGCCGCCCAGGATGGGTAGCCAGATCAGCAGGCTGAGCAAATGATTGAACATGTGTGCCTGTTTCCCTTATTGCCCGACCGGCGCGTGGCCGAAGTACAAATACCCACCAAGCAGCAGGATCAGGCCGAGGATCATCGCGAAGACGTAGTGATACAGATAGCCGGACTGGATGCGGCGCAGTCCGCCGGCAATGCGCTGGACCAGGCTGGCCGAACCATCGATCAGCACGCCGTCGATCACCGCCGCGTCGCCGCCCTTCCACAGCGCACGACCCAGCTTCACGCCGCCCTTGGCGAAAATCGCGAAGTAGATGTCGTCGATCCAGTACTTGCGATCGAGCACGGTCCACAGCGGCTTCAGTGCATTCTTGATCTTGTCAGCCAGCGCGATATTGAACAGGTAGATGTAGGTGGTGATGATGAAGGCGATGGCTACCAGCAAGAACGGCAGCTGCGCAAAACCTTCAAGCCCCGTGGCGAAGGCATTGTGGAATTTCCGTCCCATCTCGCCCAGCACATCGCCTGCCTCGTTCACGTGGATGGCGCCGCCAAACCAGTGACCGTAGAGCATCGGCCCGACGGTGAAGAAGCCGACCAGCAGCGACGGAATCGCCAGCAGCACCAGCGGCAGCGTCACCACCCACGGCGATTCCTTCGGCGCATGTTCCAGCACGCCCGGCTCGTGGTGAGCGTGATCGTCGTGCCCGACGCTCGCATGCGCGTCGTGGGCGTGCACGTCGTGCACATCAGCGTGTGCAGGTTCCGCAGGCGCGGTGCTGTGCGGCACGTGTACCGCGTGATGATGTGCATGCCCGTGAGCCGCCACGGTGAAGCGCTCCTTGCCGTGGAAGGTCAGGTACATCTGGCGGAAGGTGTAGGTCGCCGTGACGAAGGCGCCGGCCAGCACGCAGAAATAGGCGTAGCCCGCGCCCCAGCGATGCGATTCGCCGACTGCCTCGATGATCGCGTCCTTCGAATAGAACCCGGCGAAGAACGGCACGCCGCACAACGCCAGCGAACCGATCCACATGGTGATCCAGGTGATCGGCATGTACTTGCGCAGGCCACCCATGTAGCGCATGTCCTGCTCGTGGTGCATGGCGATGATCACCGAGCCCGCACCGAGGAACAGCAGCGCCTTGAAGAACGCATGCGTCATCAGATGGAACACTGCGCCGGCGTAGGCCGACACGCCCAGCGCCACGGTCATGTAGCCGAGCTGCGACAGCGTTGAATACGCCACCACCCGCTTGATGTCGTTCTGCACGATGCCGATCAAGCCGGTGAACAGTGCGCCGGTCGCACCGATCACCAGCACGAAGCTCAGCGCAGTCGGCGACAGCTCATAGATCGGCGACATCCGCGCCACCATGAAGATGCCGGCGGTCACCATTGTCGCCGCATGGATCAGCGCGGAGATCGGCGTCGGGCCTTCCATTGAATCAGGCAGCCATACGTGCAGCGGCACCTGCGCCGACTTGCCCATCGCGCCGATGAACAGCAGTATCGCGATCACCGTCGCAGCATCCCAATGCACGGTCTGGGTGATCTGCAGCGTCTTGCCAACCAGGGTCGGCGCCGCATCGAAGGCGGTCTTGTAGTCCAGCGTACCGAGGAAATACAACACCGCGGCAATGCCGAGCAGGAAGCCGAAGTCGCCCACGCGATTGACCAGGAAGGCCTTGAGGTTGGCGAAGATCGCGGTCGGCCGCTTGTACCAAAAGCCGATCAGCAGGTACGACACCAGGCCCACCGCTTCCCAGCCGAAGAACAGCTGCATGAAGTTGTTGCTCATCACGAGCATCAACATCGAGAAGGTGAACAGCGAGATGTAGCTGAAGAAGCGCTGGTAGCCGTCGTCGTCGGCCATGTAGCCGATGGTGTAGATGTGCACCAGCAGCGACACGAAGGTCACCACCACCATCATCATCGCGGTGAGGCGATCGATCAGGAAGCCGACGCTGGCGCTGAAGCGGCCGATCTCGAACCAGGTGTAGAGGTTCTGGTTGTACACCGGCGAGCCACCGGCGGTGAGCTGATAGAGCACGTAGAACGATAGGCCACAGGCGATCAGCAGCCCGAGGATGGTGACGCTGTGTGCACCGACGCGGCCGATGAAGCGGCCGAGAAACCCGGCCAGCAGACAGCCGACAAGCGGCGCCAGGGCGATGATCAGCAAGATGGATGTCGAAAGCGGCATCGGCTCAACCCTTCATGCTGTCGATTTCGGCGACATTGACCGTGCTGCGGTTGCGGAACAACAGCACCAGGATCGCCAGGCCGATGGCGGATTCCGCCGCGGCCACGGTAAGAATGAAGAACACGAACACCTGCCCCGACACGTCGCCGAGAAAGCGCGAGAAGGCGATGAAGTTCATGTTCACGGCGAGCAGCATCAGCTCGATCGCCATCAGCAGCACGATGACGTTCTTGCGGTTGATGAACAGCCCGGCTACGGAGATGCAGAACAGCACCGCGCCTAGCACGATGAAATGCGACAGCGTGATCACGGGGTGCCTCCTTGTGGCGGTTCCGCCGGCGTTTCGACTGCGGAACCTTCAACAGCCGGCCGCACCGCATCCATCTTGATGATCCGCACGCGGTCGCGCGCATTCACGTAGACCTGCTCGTTCGCGGTCTGGTGACGCACGCCGGCACGCTGGCGCAGGGTCAACGCCACCGCCGCCACCACGCCCACGGTCAGGATCAGCGCGGCGATCTCGAACGGCAGCAGGTAACCGGTGTACAACGCCTTGCCCAACCACGCGGTATTCGACACGCCGGCCGCCTGCGCCGGATCGGCGCCCATCACCTGCGCGTGCATGGCGCGCACGCCGATCAGCGCCAGCATTTCCGCCAACATCACCACCGCGACCACGATGCCGACCGGCAGGAAGCGCACGAAGCCCTCGCGCACCTTCTCCTGATCGATGTCGAGCATCATCACCACGAATAGGAACAGCACCATCACCGCGCCCACGTAGACCACGATCAGCGCGATCGCCAGAAACTCGGCATCGGCCAGCAGCCAGATGCAGGCGGTGCTGAAGAAAGTCAGCACCAGCGAGAGCACCGCGTGCACGGAATTCTTCAGCGTGATCACGCCCAGCGCGGCCAGCACGGTAACCGCGCCGAAGGCGTAGAAGCAGATGAGCTGGAACAGTTGTGGATCGATCATGCCCCTGCCCTCACCGGTATGCCGCGTCTTGCGCGCGATCGGCGGCGATCTGCTGCTCGAAGCGGTCGCCGATCGCCAACAGCTGCGTCTTGTTCACGATGTTCTCGCCGCGGTGCTCGAAGTGATACTCGTGGATCGAGGTCTCGACGATCGAATCGACTGGGCAACTCTCTTCGCAGAAGCCGCAGTAGATGCACTTGAACAGGTCGATGTCGTAGCGCGTGGTGCGGCGCTGGCCGTCGCTTTCGCGCGGTGCGGAATCGATGGTGATCGCCAGCGCCGGGCACACCGCCTCGCACAGCTTGCAAGCGATGCAGCGTTCCTCGCCGTTGGCGTAGCGGCGCAGCGCGTGTAGGCCGCGGAAGCGGTTCGACTTCGGGATGTGCTCCATCGGGTAGCGCACCGTGTACTTCGGCTTGAACATGTAGCGAATCGTCAGCGCCATGCCCTGGAACAGCTCGACCAGCAGCAGGCTCTTGAAATAGTGAGTTACGCGAGACATAGCTTTCTTCAAGCCCCCGTGCCAGTGACGACCCAGCCGAAATACTTCATGCAGCCGGCCACGAGAACCCACACGATGGTGATGGGAATGAACACCTTCCAGCCCAGCCGCATGATCTGGTCATAGCGGTAGCGCGGGAAGCTTGCACGGAACCACAAGAACATGAAGGCGAACATGAAGGCCTTGATGAACAACCAGATGAAGCCACCGTTCCAGATCCAGCTGATCCAGGCCGGTGCGTCGGCATGCACCCAACCCTGCAGCGGGCTCAGCCAGCCGCCCATGAACAGCACCGCGGCGAGGAAGCTCACCAGAATCATGTTGGCGTATTCGGCCAGGAAGAAGATCGCGAACGCCGAGCCCGAATATTCCACGTGGAAGCCGGCGACGATTTCCGATTCGCCCTCGGCGACGTCGAACGGCGCGCGGTTGGTCTCGGCCACGCCGGAGATGAAGTAGATCACGAACACCGGCAGCAGCGGCAGCCAGAACCAGTCGAGGAAGCCCTTGTGGCCGGCCTGCGCGTGCACGATATCGGTCAGGTTGAGCGAACCGGCGAGCACCAGCACGCAGACCAGGCACAGGCCCATCGCCAGCTCATAAGAGATCACCTGCGCCGCCGAACGCATCGCACCGAGCAGTGCATAGCGCGAGTTCGAGGCCCAGCCGGCGAGGATGATGCCGTACACGCCCAGCGAGGTCATCGCCAGCAGGTACAGCAGGCCGGCATTCGCGTTCGACAGCACCATCTTCTCGCCGAACGGAATCACCGACCATGCCGCGAACGCGGGCACCAGGGTCAGCAACGGCGCAAGGTAGTACAGGAACTTGTTTGCGTTGGTCGGGAGGATGACCTCCTTGAACAACAGCTTGGCCACGTCGGCGAAGGCCTGCAGCAAGCCCAGCGGACCGATCTTGTTCGGCCCCAGACGCACGTGCATCCAGCCAATGACCTTACGTTCCCAGTACACGAACATCGCCACGCCGATGATCAGCGGCACTGCGATGCACAGGATGTAAAAGATCGGCATCAGCAGCTGATTGAATAACTGTGCGCCCATCGGCTCAGTCCTTGCTCAGGGTGATGGCGGCGCCGTACGGCGGCAACGCGGCGGTGACGTCGTGGCCGGCCTCGATCCACGCGGTGCCATCGGGCACGGCATGATCGATCACCACCGGCAACGACACGCCGGCGACCTTCACCGAAATGCCAGCCTGCAGCGACTGGCGCTGTGCCTCGGCGGCATTGATGCGCACGGCCGGCGCGCGGTTCAGCGGATGCGCGTTCAGCGCAGTGGCCCGCCGCAGTACGGCGTCGGTGCGATAGATTGGCCAGCTGGCAAGGCGCGTCAGCGAAGCAGCGGCAGCGCGTGGTGCCAACCCGTTGCGTGCGACCGGTGCCCGCTCGACGATGCCGGCGCGCAGGCCGGCAATGTCGTCGAACTCGAAACCCGCCAGTTGCAGCTGGCCGCCGAGCGCGCGCAGCACTTTCCAGCCAGGACGGGTCTGTCCGGGCGCCTTCGCGCCGGCGAGCTGCACCTGCGCGATACCGTCGACATTCACCAGCGTGGCGTCGATCTCGGGCAGCAGCGCGATCGGCAGGATCACATCAGCCACGTCGCGCAGCGCGGCGCCAGCGTAGGCCGAGAACGCGACGACTTGGTCGGCGCCGTGCAAGGCATGCAGTAGCGCGTTGCCGTCGGCGACATCGAGCGGTGGTTCGACGCCATACAACAAATAAGTCTTGCGCGGCTGCGCCAACATCGCCTGCGCATCGAGACCGCCATTGCCCGGCAGCACGCCGAGCTTGCTCAGGCCCAGTGCGTTCGCACCGACCGGCAGTTCGTTGTAGGCAGCACCCGTGGCACTAGCGATGAAGCGTGCGATGGCACGCAGCCATGAGGCCTGCGGATGTGTAGCGGCGGCTTCGCCCAGGATTACCACCGCTTTGCCGGCCTTGAGCGCAGCGATCGCGGCGGTGTCGCCTTCGTCGCTTGCGGCGGCGGTGATGGCATCCGCCAGCTCGGCCGGTGCGCTCACGCCATCGGCAAGCGCGGCCTTGGCCAGCGACAGCAGCGCATCCACCAGCACCTGCGGCGCAGCGATCGATTCGCCGGCCAGCAGGTAGTTGAACTGGAATGCGGCCGGATTGACCACGTAGACCTTGGCGCCCTTCTTCACCGCCTGATGCAGGCGATGGTTGAGCAGCGGCATCTCATGACGCAGGTCGGAGCCGACCAGCAGCGCCGCACCCACCTTGCTCACGTCGGCCACCGGCAACTCGAACGGGCGTGCCGTGGCGGCGTCGGCGAAATCCAGCTGGCGCAGGCGATGATCGACATGCGCACTACCCAGCGCGCGCGCCAGTCGCACCAGCAGATCGCCTTCCTCGTTCGAGGTGGCCGGATGCACCAGGATGCCAAGGTCACTGCCCGGCGCCTTCTTCAGCGCCTCGGCGGCGACCTTCAAGGCATCTTCCCAGGTGGTCGCCTGCCAGCGACCATCGCGCTTCACTTCCGGCGCGCTGATGCGGTCGGCCGCGTACAGGCCTTGATGGCTGTAGCGATCGCGATCGGACAGCCAGCACTCATTGATTGCTTCGTTGTCGCGCGGCACCGTGCGCAGCACGTCGCCGCGGCGCGTGTGCAGCCAGAGATTGGAGCCGAGCGCATCGTGGTAGCCGATCGACGGCTTGGCGATCAGCTCCCAGGCGCGCGCCTGGAACTGGAACGGCTTGTTGGTCAACGCGCCGACCGGACAGACATCGACGATGTTGCCGGACAGTTCGGTTTCGAGGGTCTTGCCGATATACGTGCCGATCTGCAGGTTCTCGCCACGGTTCATCCCGCCCAGCTCGTACGTGCCGGCGATTTCGCTGGTGAAGCGCACGCAGCGCGTGCACTGGATGCAGCGGGTCATCTCGGTGGCGACCAGCGGCCCGATGTTCTCGTCGGCGATGGTGCGCTTGCGCTCGGTGTAGCGCGACACGCTGCGGCCATAGCCGAGCGCGACATCCTGCAGCTCGCATTCGCCGCCCTGATCGCAGATCGGGCAATCGAGCGGATGGTTGATCAGCAGGAATTCCATCACGTCTTTCTGGAACTTCAGCGCCTTGTCCGAGCGCGTGATGACCTTCATGCCCTCGGCGACCGGCGTGGCGCAGGCCGGCTGCGGCTTGGGCATCAGCTTGCCGCCCATCTCCACGTCGACCAGACACATGCGGCAGTTGGCGGCGATCGGCAGCTTGCGGTGATAGCAGAAGCGCGGGATCGCGATGCCGATGCCGTCGGCGGCCTCGATGATCATCGCGCCCTTGCGGATCTGCGTGGGCTTGCCGTCGATCTCAATGTTCAGCAGATCGGATACCGGCGGACTCGCGGGTTGCGCACTCATACCACGACTCCGCGCTGGGTCAATTCGGGTTGTGCCAGTTCCGGCTTATCCTGTGTTTGCAGGGTACCGGCCATGCGGTCCTCGGTCATCGAGCGGCCATGCTGCGCGTAGTATTCGAATTCGTGCCAGAACCGCGCGAGGAAACCCTGCACCGGCCATGCCGCGGCTTCGCCGAACGCACAGATGGTATGGCCCTCGATCTGGCCGGCGACGGCCTTCAGGCGATGCAGATCATCCTGGGTGCCCTTGCCTTCCACGATGCGGGTGAGCACGCGGTACATCCAGCCGGTGCCTTCGCGGCACGGCGTGCACTGGCCGCAGGATTCGGCGAAGTAGAAGCGCGAAATGCGATGGCACATCTTCACCATGCAGGTGGTTTCGTCCATCACGATGACTGCGCCGGAGCCGAGGCCGGAACCGGCCTTCTGCAGCGCGTCGAAGTCCATCGTCATGTCCATCATGATGTCGGCCGGCAGCACCTTCATCGAGGCGCCGCCGGGAATCACCGCTTTCAGCTGGTGACCTTCGCGCACGCCGCCGGCCAACGCCAGCAGATCCTTGAACGGCGTACCCAGGCGAATCTCGAAGTTGCCCGGCTTGGCGACATGGCCGGAGACCGAAAAGATTTTCGGACCGCCGTTGTTCGGCTTGCCCAGGTTGAGGAACCAGTCGGCGCCGTTGCGCAGGATCGCCGGCACCGAGGCGTAGGTCTCGGTGTTGTTGATCGTGGTCGGCTTGCCATACAGACCGAAGTTGGCCGGGAACGGCGGCTTGAAGCGCGGCTGGCCCTTCTTGCCCTCGAGCGACTCCATCAGTGCGGTCTCTTCGCCGCAGATGTAGGCGCCGGCGCCGAGCGCGGCGTAAATGTCGATGTTCAGCCCGGTGCCCTGGATGTCCTTACCGAGCAGGCCGGCGTCGTAGGCCTCCTTCAGTGCGGCCTCAAAGTGCTCGAACGGCTCGTGATGGAATTCGCCGCGCAGGTAGTTGTAGGCGACGGTCGAGCCGGTGCAGTAGCAGGCGATTGCCAGCCCTTCGATCACCGCATGCGGGTTGTAGCGCAGAATGTCGCGGTCCTTCGCCGTGCCGGGCTCGGACTCGTCCGAGTTGCACAGAATGTATTTCTGCATCGTGCCTTTCGGCATGAACGACCACTTCAGGCCGGTCGGGAAGCCCGCGCCGCCACGGCCGCGCAGGCTGCTCTTCTTGACCTCTTCGATCAAGGCGGCCGGATCGGGCTTCTCGGCGAGGATCTTCTTCCAGGCCTTGTAGCCGTCCATCTGCACATAGCTGTCCATCGCCCACGGCTTGTCGAAATGCAGCGTGGTGTAGACGACCTGGTGTTCCTGCGGGGCGGGTCCGACAGCCATCAGTGATTTCCTTCCGCGGCGTGTTCGGCCGGCCCATCGACGCTCAGACCGTCGAGAATCGCGTCAAGCTTTTCGATGGTGAGATGCTCGTGGTAATGCCCGTTCACGGTCATCGCCGGTGCGTAGACGCAGGCGGCGATGCACTCTTCCTCGCGCTTGAGGTAGACGCGGCCGTCCGCCGTGCTTTCGCCGAGCTTGATGCCGAGTTTCTTCTCGCAATGCTTGACCAGACCCTCGGCGCCATTGAGCCAGCACGAGATATTGGTGCAGATCGCCACGTTGTTGCGGCCGACCGGCTTGGTCTCCAGCATCGAGTAGAAGCTGGCCACTTCGTAGGCCCACACGGTCGGCAGGTCGAGATACTTCGCTACGGCCGCGATTAACTCGTCGGTGAGGAAGCCCTTGTTCTGTTCCTGCGCGGCGAACAGCGCCTGGATCACCGCCGAACGCTTGCGGTCCGGCGGAAACTTGGCGACCCATGCATCGATGTGCTGACGCGTGTGCTCGGTCAACGCGACAAGCGGATCGACGTGTCTGACCTGCTCGAAATGTCCGGTGGCTTTCATAGAGTAGTGATTCCCGTCGGCTCAGCGATCGACTTCGCCGAATACGAGGTCATAGGTGCCGATCATCGCCACCACGTCGGCCAGCATGTGGCCGCGCACGATGGTGTCCATCGACGACAGATGGGCGAAGCCCGGCGCGCGCAGGTGCACGCGGAACGGCTTGTTCGCGCCATCGGATACGAGATAGCAGCCGAATTCGCCCTTCGGCGCCTCGACTGCGGCATAGGTTTCGCCGGCCGGCACGCCGTAGCCTTCGGTGAACAATTTGAAGTGATGGATGAGGGCTTCCATGTCCTCCTTCATGTCCTCGCGCTTCGGCGGCGCAACCTTGAAGTTCTGCACGATCACCGGGCCGGGATTCGCGCGCAGCCACTTGATGCACTGCTGGACGATGCGGTTGGACTGGCGCATCTCCTCGACGCGCACCAGGTAGCGATCGTAGCAATCGCCTTCGACGCCGACCGGGATGTCGAAATCCATCTCGGCATATTTCGCGTACGGCTGCTTCTTGCGCAGATCCCAGGCGATGCCCGAACCACGCAGCATCGCTCCGGTCATGCCCCACTGCTGGGCCAGCTCGGGTGAAATCACGCCGATGCCGACCGTGCGCTGCTTCCAGATGCGGTTGTTGGTGAGCAGTTCCTCGTACTCGTCCACGCGCTTGGGGAAGTCCGCGGTGAACGCATCGAGGTAATCGAGCATCGAACCTTCGCGCCAGCTGTTGATGCGCTTGAGGTCGTTGCCCTTGTGCCAGGGCGACTCGCGATACTTGGACATGTGGTCCGGCAGGTCGCGGTAGACGCCGCCGGGCCGGTAATAGGTAGCGTGCATGCGCGCGCCGGACACCGCTTCGTACACGTCCATCAGCTCTTCGCGTTCACGGAAGGCGTACAGGAACACCGCCATCGCGCCAAGGTCGAGCGCGTTCGAGCCGATCCACATCAGGTGGTTCAGGATGCGGGTGATCTCGTCGAACATGGTGCGGATGTACTGCGCGCGCTCCGGTGCCTGGATACCGAGCAGGTTCTCGATCGCCATCACATAGGCGTGCTCGTTGCACATCATCGAGACGTAGTCGAGCCGGTCCATATAGCCGATCGACTGGTTGAACGGCTTCGACTCGGCCAGCTTTTCGGTACCACGATGCAGCAGGCCGACGTGCGGGTCGGCTCGCACGATGGTCTCGCCGTCCATCTCAAGCACCAGACGCAGCACGCCGTGCGCGGCCGGATGCTGCGGGCCGAAGTTCATCGTGTAGTTGCGGATTTCCTGGGCCATCTCAATTCTCCCGCCAGTGATCGGCGGCTTCGGCCTTGGCCTGGATCAGATCGGCGTCGTCGCGAATCGTGCGCGGCACCAGGATGCGCGGCTCGATCGACACGGGCTCATACACCACGCGCTTCTGCGCGGGGTCGTAGCGCACCTCGACGTTACCGATCAGCGGGAAATCCTTGCGGAACGGATGCCCGACAAAACCGTAGTCGGTGAGGATGCGGCGCAGATCCGGATGGCCGTCGAACAGGATGCCGTAGAGATCGAACGCTTCGCGCTCGAACCAGTTCACGCCCGGCCACACCAGGGTCAGCGACGGTACCACCGGCAGCGTATCGTCCGCGCAGAACACGCGCAGGCGCAGGCGGCGGTTGTGCTCGATCGAAAGCAGGTGGATCACCGCAGCGAAGCGGCGCGGCGGATTGGTGCCGCGCGGACGCTCGGCCCAGTTGAAACGACCCATCGCTTGGCCCTCAACGCCGCGCGAGAAACCGTCACCGCCGGCGGTGTTGGTGTCCCACTCGGTCTGGCCGTAGCCGAGGTAATCGATGCCGCACAGGTCGACCAGTTCGCTGAAGCGGAACGGCGCCTCGTCGCGCAGGGCGGTCGCCACCGCGATCAGGTCGGCCGCCGCCAGTTCGGCGGTGACTTCGTTGCGCTGGGTGGTGACGCTCAGCGTGCCGCCGAACCGCGCGGCAAGCTGCTCGACCAGCGAGGTGGATTGCGTATCAGCCATCACCTCTCCTCAACTACGCGCGATCGTGTTGGTACGGCGGATTTTCTTCTGCAACTGCAGGATGCCGTGGATCAGTGCTTCGGCCGTCGGCGGGCAACCCGGCACGTAGATGTCGACCGGCACGATGCGATCGCAGCCGCGCACCACCGAATAGGAATAGTGGTAGTAGCCGCCGCCGTTGGCGCAGCTGCCCATCGAGATCACCCACTTGGGGTCGGGCATCTGGTCGTAGACCTTGCGCAGCGCCGGCGCCATCTTGTTGACCAGCGTACCAGCGACGATCATCACATCGGACTGGCGCGGGCTCGGGCGGAAGATCACGCCGTAGCGGTCTAGGTCGAGGCGCGCCGCGCCGGCATGCATCATCTCCACCGCGCAGCAGGCCAGGCCGAAAGTCATCGGCCACATTGAGCCGGTGCGTGCCCAGTTCAGCAGTTCGTCCATGCGCGCGGTGGCGAAGCCGCGCTGGATCAGCGGATTGTCGCCGTCCGGTCGCAGAATGTCGTCGACGACGTTGACCGGCGGCGGGTTATGCATCACCCGACTGATGGAGTCGCTCATTCCCATTCGAGTGCACCCTTCTTCCACACGTAGGCAAAGCCGATCACCAGCAACAGCAGGAACAGCGCCATTTCGATCAGCGCGGTCAGGCCGATCTGCTGGAACACCACCGCCCACGGAAACAGGAACGCGATTTCCAGATCGAAGATGATGAAGAGGATGGCGAGCAGGTAGTAGCGCACGTCGAAGCGCATGCGCGCGTCCTCGAACGCTTCGAAGCCGCATTCGTACGGCGCCAGCTTCTCGGCTTCGGGTCGGCTCGGGCCGGCCAGCATGCCGATGGCGAGGAGAACCAGGCCAAGGCCCGTGGCTACCCCGATGAACAACAGAACGGGCCAGTATTCGGCAAGCACGATACAACGTACCTCCGCGCCATCGAGGCGCATCAGTGACCGCGGGGACGGTCCGGAAACTGGATTCAGCAGGCCATCTGCAATGACATGGGCGATAAAGCCACGATCGCGCACCTAAGGCACGCGAGCGTCCGACTTTCCACGATCAAATTCGGGAATCGCGCCATTGTATCAGCGCGCATAGGTGCAACGACAAGCCTTGACGTATCGCGCAAGAAGGCGTGCGTGTTGCATCGAGCGATCGACGCCGGCGATTCGGCCGCTTACATGGTCTGCGTGGCGCGTTCCGAACCCATCATGCCGGCCAGGATGCTCTCGATCCGGCTGCGCGCAACCTCGCCATCGGACGATTCGTTGAAGTGCACGCCGATGCCCGCGGTGCGGTTGCCCTGCGCGCCCACCGGCGTGATCCAGGCCACCTTGCCGGCCACCGACAGGCGCTCACCCTCTTCGAGCAGGCTGATCAGCAGCACCACTTCATCGCCCAGCACATAGCCCTGCGCGGTCGGCGCGAACAGCCCGCCGTTCTTCAGGAACGGCATATAGGCGTTGAACAGCGCCGCCGCATCCTTGATCTTTAGCGAAATGATGCCCTGGCGAGCGGAGGTATTCATGCCGGCTCCTGTGAATCGATCGTGCGGCGATAACGCATATGGCATCGTAGCGAGCGCGGCCACCAGGCGCAAAGCAAAGTCGTCACAGTTCGCGCCAGCCCCAGTGATCGAAAATCCAGGGTGACGGCAGTTCCAGATGCAGGCGCACGAAGCGCGGACCCTCCACCCGCGGCGCCAGCAGCCGCCAGCTGCCATCGGCTTCGCGTTGCAGGGGCGCATCGCGCCAGCGCCAGTCGTGCGCGCCGGCGCTGTCCACCAGCATCAGTCGCAACCATGGCCGCAGCCATGCCGCCGGGCGCCAGGGCAGGATCGGCTCCGCCTTCGCGCGCGTCGGATCGACCACCTCGTAGCGCTCCGGCCGGCTGGCCAGGGCACGCATGCGGCCGCCGCTCAACGCCATCTGCGTGCGATAGGCATCCAGCGCCACCAGTTTGTTGGCCTGCAGCTCGGTCGGCATTGGCACATCCAGCCATTGCGTGCCGGGCACCGCCTCGCCGTGCACCAGGTAGGCGAGCACCTGCGGCCTGCCCGCTTGCGCATGCAGCGCCAGCCGCATCAATACATGCAGGCTGCCATGATCGGGATGGCGGTCGGCCAGCGACGGCAGCACCACCAGGTTGGGGCGATACGTGTCCAGCTCGCGGTGCATCGCGGCCAGCATGGCCGCATGCTCGCGCTGCAGTTCCGAGGTCAGTTCACCATCCGGCCAGCCCAGTGCATGCAGCGCCGGGCCTGCGACGCCGAGCTGGCGCGCCGCATGCTCGGCCTCCTGGCGACGCCGGCGTCCCCAGCGCTGTCGCGCGTTCGCGTCGATCCGCACGCGTCGCTCCAGCCAGCGCTGTGGCCACGGATTGTTGTCGCCATCGGTGACCTGCACGATGCGCACCTCACCGCCCGCTTCGCGCACCTGCTGGATCAGGCCGCCGGCGGCGATCGTTTCGTCATCAGGGTGCGGCGCCAGCACCAGCAGGCGCGTGGCAGCTTCTAACAACATATTAATGCGACTCCGTGGCCGGTGCCGGTGGCGACGGACGCCAGCCGCGGTCCCAGGCTTGGTCCCAAACCAGGTAGAGCATGCCGCTTGCGGATGTCGACAATTGGTGATCGCCGCGCGCGATGTCCCAGCGGCTGCCAGACGGGCCGCCGTCCAGGCTCGCGGATACCGGCTTGGTACCGTCGACGAGCACGTACCGGCCGGGCACTTCGTTATGCACCGCGACGGTGGCGCCATTCGCCGGTACCCTCAGCGCGGCGATCCACACCTCGTGTTCGCCCTGCACGTAGTTGTGCCACAGGAAACTCTCGCTGGTGCGCGGCAGACGCGTGGGGAGGATCAGCATGGTCCGGTGGCGCACCATTTCGGCGGTGATCGTATCGGCCATCAGACCGTTGCGCATCCGACGCATCGCCAGGCTTTCGAGCACCGGGTAATACGGCCGCATACGGAAGATCGCGTCGCCCTTGGCATCCATCACCGTATCGTCGGCATCGGTGTAGCGCAGCACGTCGGCCAGCTGGGCACGCCGCCCGGCCAGTTCGTCGTGCCATGGCGGCGCGGTCAACACCAGCAAGCCGAGTTCCAGCACTACCACCACGGCCGCGAGCGCAAACAGTCGGCGCGGACCGAGCGGCAGCCACGGCTGACGCACCACGATGCCACAGCCGACCAACACCAACGGCGGAATCACCGGCAGGAAATCCTGTCGCGTGATCAACGGCCAGACAAACCAGATCAGCAGCAGGAAGAATCCGGACTGCAACGCCAGCAAGACGGCCCAGCCAGTGACCGCATCGCGGCTTTGCCGCAGCCAGACCACGCTCGCCGTGATCCCGCCGCCGAGCAACAGCAGCAGCCAGGGCAGCTTGAAAAAGATACCGCCGCCCTTCGGCTTGGCCAGCTGGGCGGCATCGGCCGCGCCCGCATCGGCCATGTTGTAACCGGCTAACCCGTACCAGGCCGAGTCCAGGCTGCCGTGCAGTTGGAACCAGGCCAGAAACCCCAGCGGCACCAGCAGCAGTCCGCCCAGACCGCAAAGCAGATAACCGGTCAGGCCCTTCGGGCGTTGCGACTGACGCACCGACCAGACGATCAAGGCGGCCAGCAGCGTGGTGACCAGCAATAGCAAGGTCTTCTGCGACACGGCGAGCGCGGCGCCAGCCAGCACGCCGGCCAGCAGCCAGCGCCAGTATCGCCAGGGTGCCCCGACCACCAGTGCCAGCGCGGCAAGCCATGCCGCCGCCCACAGGTCGTCGGTGCGGAACTGGCCGCTGATCAGGAAGAAGCGTGGGAACAGGCCGGTAATCAGCACCGCGGCCATGGCCACGCGCGCCCCGTACATGCGACGACCGATGCACCAGATCGCAGCCAGCGCCAGCGCATACCACGGCTGCACGGATAGGCGCAGCCAGGTCATCACGTCGGCGCGTTCGCCGGTCAGCCGCAGTACCAGCGAATGGATCAGGCCGAACAGCGGCCCGTGATTGTCGAACACATCGCGGTACGGCAGCAGCCCGCGCGTCCACGCCCAGGCCACATGGGCGTGCTGGGCTTCGTCGGAATTCAATGGATAGGCCTGCAGCCAATACAGCCGCAAGGCCGCCAACCCGAGTAACGCGACCACAAACAGATATCTGGACGCACCGGAACGGAGCGGCGGCGCAGATACGCGCTGGAGGTTAGTGGCAGTCATGCGAGAAGTCTGCGAGGCGTAGCTGTCCGCCATCTTTCCCGGCCCTTGCCGGGCAAGCTCAACGCCAACTCGCCAGCAATTCGAGCAGCAGCAGATCGCCGCGCAACGGGCCGCGCAGCGACTCGCGCGTGCGGTTGGCGGAGTCGTACCAGCGACCCAGCGCCTCGCTGTCCAGCGCGCTGGACAAGACACCCGGCGTCACCACAGCCTTGGCGCGGGCTTCTTCGGCCGCCGCCTGCGCGGCGAACCACAGGCGCTGCGCAGGCTCGCTGTCCAGCCAGCGGCGCACCACCTCCATCGTCTCGCTACGGCCTGCGGCGAGCGCGGCCAGATCCTTGCGCACTTCCTGCCGGCGCTGCAGCGCACCGTCCTGCGCCCAAACTTGCGCCAGCCCGGGGTTGCCGCCCGCCGCTGTCAAGGCGTCTTCGGCGTTCTTGATACCGGCCGCATGCAGCCATGCAATCGCCTCGGCCGGCGCGGGCAACTGGAAATCGATGCGCTGGCAGCGACTGCGGATCGTCTGCGGCAGACGCCAGGGCGCATCCGCCAGCAACAGCAGCAAGGTCTGCGGCGTGGGTTCCTCGAGCGTTTTCAGCAAGGCGTTCGCCGCCGCCATATTCATCGCGTCAGCCGGATCGATGACCACAATCTGCCAGCCGCCGAACTGGCTGGACATCGCCAGCCGCGCCGACAGTTCGCGAATCTGGTCGACCACAATCTCGCTGCGTTGCACGCCGTCCTTGCGCAGGCCGAAGCCGAGCGTCAGGAAATCCGGATGCGTGCCGGCATCCAGCAGCAGGCAGCTGCGGCAACGTCCGCAGGCTTCGCCATCCGGCCCGCGTTCCTTGCACAACAGGCCACGCACGAAACGCTGCACGAAGTCGCGCTTGCCCAATCCCGACGGCCCGCAGAACAACAGGGCATGCGGCAAGGCACCGCGCGTCAGCCGGGCCTGCAACCGCTCCCACAATTCGGCATGCCACGGCATCGGCTTCATGCGGAATCCCGCAGGGCCAGATGGCGATCGACGACCGGAGCCAGCGCCGCAATCCCCGCGCGCAATACAGCATCGGCCGGTAGGCTGGCGTCGATGACGCGAAAACGTTCCGGTTCGGCCGCCGCGCGCTCGCGATAAGTGGCGCGCACGCGCTCGAAGAACGCATCGGCCTCGACCTCGATACGATCGGCTGCGCCGCGCCCGGCTGCGCGTGCTCGCCCGGTGGCGACGGCAAGATCGAGCAACAGGGTGAGATCCGGCTTCAAGCCGGCGCAGGACCAGCTTTCCAGCCCGGCGATGCGTTCCTGCGGCTGGCCGCGGCCACCACCCTGATACGCATAGCTGGCGTCGGCAAACCGATCGCACAGCACCAGTTGGCCCGCCGCCAACGCGGGCGCAATCACCTCGCGCACCAGTTGCGCGCGCGCGGCGAACATCAACAGCAATTCAGCCTCGGCCGCCAGCTCGAGCCGCTGCGGATCGAGCACGATGCCGCGCACCGCCTCACCCACCGAGGTGCCGCCGGGCTCGCGCGTCTGCAGCAGCTGGATGCCGCGCGATTCGACGTATTCACGTAGACCGGCCAGCAGGGTGCTCTTGCCGGCGCCCTCGCCGCCTTCCAGGGTGATGAAGAGTCCGCGGTGGCGACTCATGGGGATGACTCTCTTTGCGCGCACTGCGCCTGAATGAGGTGTGTGCAAGCAACTTTGCTTCTGATTGATGCGGTGTGGCCAGTGTGCTCGCCTGCGGCGGGCTTTCGTGCTGCTACCGCAGCCCGAGTCACTTTTCTTTGCGTGCTCAAAGAAAAGTAACCCAAAGAAAGAACACCCCGCTTGTCGCTTTCCAGCCATCCATGTCTGGAAAGTCCGTGAGGCGTGACCGGGCTTTTCGACAGGGCTCCTGCCCTGGCGAAAAGGCACCGACTTCCTGTCGATGCCCCTACGGGCCTTGTCGTCCACACCTCACCGCCGCACAGGGGCCCCGATAAGAGCGGCGGGGGGCCGGGGCGCCCAAGCAAAAAAAAAAAAAAAAGTTTTTTGTTTTTTTTTTTTGTTTTGGGTTTGGGTTTGTTG
>Ga0302314_10008185_pt1 | contig 18657 bp, 14 predicted proteins | sample III_Palsa_N2_3_FD_200533 | JGI IMG/M metagenome (GOLD analysis project Ga0302314, IMG submission 200533) | Peat permafrost microbial communities from Stordalen Mire near Abisko, Sweden - III_Palsa_N2_3 | ecosystem: Environmental > Terrestrial > Soil > Palsa > Peat permafrost | place: Sweden...
GGCTGCGGCTGCGGCGGCGGCGTGGTCTCGGGCGTGCTCGGCTGGCGGCTGGACACCTGTGCTCCTCTGATCGGTGGTCATCTCGACCCGACAAGAGGTAGCACCGTAGCCGGGCGGACGTCGCGCTGGGTCACCCCCGGCGCGGCGGCAGCGGCAGCTCGAACCAGACGACCTTGCCGACCGCCTTGCGGCTGGTGCCCCAGCGCGCCGACAGCTGGCTGACCAGGCCGAGGCCCCGGCCGTCCTCGTCCAGCGCCTCCGAGGGCTCCAGCGAGGGCAGGTTGTGGTCGTCGTCGCTGACCTCGACCAGCAGCTTGCCGACCCGCATCAGCTGGAGCTCGACCCGGTTCCGGGCGACCCGCAGCGCGTTCGTGACCAGCTCACTGACCAGCAGCGCGGCCAGTTCGGCCAGATCGTCCAAGCCCCACAGGGCCAGCTGCTCGCGGACCAGCCGCCGGGCCCGGCCGACCTCCTCCGGGTCCAGCTCCAGCGACCAGGACATGACGTCCTGCGGCGGGATGCCGTCGAAGCGGGCGATCAGCAGCGCCAGGTCGTCGTTACGGTCGTCGGTGTGCAGCCGTTCCAGGACGGTGTCGCAGACCTCCTCCGGGCTGCGGCGCGGGTCCACGATGTCGCCGCACAGGGCGGCCAGGCCGTCCCCTATGTCGCCGCCGCGCATCTCCACCAGCCCGTCGGTGCACAGCACCAGCATGCTGCCGTCGGAGACCTTGACCTCGCGCGAGGCGAAGGCCACCCCGCCGACGCCGATCGGCGCGCCGGAGGGGATCTCCAGCAGCTCGCCACGCCCGTCCGGGTGCACCAGCACCGGCGGCACATGGCCCGCGCCGGCGATCACGCAGGTCCGGGCGATGGGGTCGTAGACCGCGTACAGGCAGGTGGCGAGGTGGTCGTCGCCGAGGCGCTGGGAGAGGTTGTCCAGGTGCCGCAGGATCTGACCCGGCGGCAGGTCCAGCGCGGCCAGGGTCTGCATGGCGGTGCGGAACCGGCCCATCGCCACCGCCGAGTGCAGGCCGTGGCCCATCACGTCGCCGACCACCAGCGCCACCCGGCTGCCCGGGAGCTGGATCGCGTCGAACCAGTCGCCGCCGACCTCGGCCCGGCGGTCGCCGGGCAGGTAGCGGTGCGCGATCAGCACGCCGGGGATCTTCGGCGGCCGGGTCGGCAGCATGCTGCGCTGGAGGGTCAGCGCGGTCTTCGCCTCCATCCGGTGCAGCCGGGCGTTGTCCACCGACAGCGCCGCGCGGGCGGCCAGTTCGCGCAGGTAGGAGGCGTCGGTCTCGTCGAACGGCGGCCGGTCGTCGGCGCGCAGCAGGGTCAGGATGCCGAGCACGGTGCCGCGCGCGGCCAGCGGCAGGGTCAGCATCGACCGGCCCTCGAACAACGGCACCAGCGCGGTGCCGCCGCCGCGTCCGGCCGCGCAGTGCTCGGCGGTCTCCCGGTCCACTCGCGGCACCAGCACTGGCTGGTTGGTCTGCAGTGCCAGCCCGGAGGGGGTGTTCCGGGGCAGCGCCAGCAGGCTGCCGACCCGCACCCGGTGCTTCCACTCGCCCAGCGAGTCGCTGAACGCCCTGGCCACGCGGCGAAGCTGGGTCTCGTCGTCGGGGCGGTCGCGGGGCAGCTCGGCGTCCGTGATCAGCCGGTCGCGCAGGTCCACGCAGGCGAAGTCGGCGATGCTGGGGACCACCACGTCGCACAGCTCGCGGACGGTGACGTCCAGGTCGAGGGTGGTGCCGATCTGCGCGCCGACATGACTCAGCAGCCGCAGTTGCTCGTTGACCGGCCCGGTGGCCGGCAGCTCCAGGGCCGGCAGGGCGGAGGAGGACAGGGTGAGCGTGGGTACCGAGGGCGGGCCGGTGAACGGGCCGTCCTCGGTGGCGGAGCGCTTGCGCCGGCGAGCCGGGGCGCCGCGCGGGGTGGGCACCGCCGGGTGCTGCGGGCCGCTGCCGTTCGGCCGCTCGCGGAGCTGGGGCAGTTGCTGGGGCGGCTGGGGCGGCTGCTGGGACGGCTGTGGCGGGCTCGGGCGGGTGCCGCCCTCCGCCGGTGCGCTGTCCTCCTTGGGCTCGAACGGCCGCAGCGGCAGCAGCGCGCCGTCCAGCAGCAGGCCGGGGGCCCCGGCCGCGACCACCTGCCCGAGCAGTCGGCGGCGGCGGTCGGCGCCGGTCCGGGGGAGCAGCGCGGCCAGCCGGTCGGGGGCGCCGGGGTCGGGGGCCGACAGCAGCACACCGCTGACGTCCAGCTCCAGGCCCGACTCCGGGGCGGCGATCGCGCCGGAGTAGCGCAGCACCCGGTCCCCCAGGGCGAGCCTGGGTCCGGCCGCGCGCAGCCGTCTGCCGTCGGCGGCGAGCACCAGCAGGCTGCGGCCGTTGGGCTCGATCAGCCGGTAGGCCCAGCACAGGGCGTTGACCACCCGGCCGTCGCGGTCGGTGACCGCCAGCTCGCCGCTCCAGGCCGGGGTGTAGCTGGTGAGGTCGTCCAGCTGGTCCAGCGCGTCGCCGAGGCGGCCGCTGGTCGGGGACTGGTCGGCGGTGGGCGGCGGGGCGCTGGACGGCGCGGCGTCGCCGGTCCGGGCCAGATCGCCGGTCCGGGCCAGGGGGAGCAGGCCGGAGGCGGTGCGGTCGAAGACGTCGTCGCGGCGGTGGCCGAAGAGCTCCTCGGCGGCGCGGTTCCAGAGAGTCAGCCGACCGTCCGGGTCGACCAGCAGCGCGGCCAGCCGGACCAGGGCGGCCAGCACCGGGGGTTCCGGCAGCGGCCCGGGGACCTGCGGCGCGATGACGTCCTGCGGCGCGGTGACGTCCTGCGGCGTGGTGACGTCCTGCGACGCGGTGACGTCCTGCGACGTGCCAGGGGCCTGCCGCGCGCCCGTCACCTGCGGCCCGGCCGGGACCTGCCGTCCGGCCGCCGCCAAGGCCTCCTCCGGCATGCTCACCTTCCCTCAGCTCCCGTCGTTCCCCCTACCGCTCTTCCCCTGCCAGATGTGGCCTTGAACCACACCCGGCCCGCCGGGCACCGGCGTCCCAGTCCCGCGTTGACAACCCAGGCAAGCACGAATCCCGCCAGGGTCGTTCGTTTTCGGCGATTCTCAGCCGTGTCCGGGTGCGCACGCGGGCTCGCACGCCCTAGTGTGCGCCCTTCGCGGCCTGCCCGGGGACAGTAGGGTGACGGGGCTGGCACGCGGTACAAACGACAAGCAGTGAGGTTGGACATGGCTGCCGACACCCCGGTCCGATGGAGCGACCCCGAGGAGCAGCAGCTGGAGGAGCAGGTCGTGCGTGCCGAGGCGGAGTGGGTCGAGGCCGAGGTCGCGGTGGAGACGCTGCGGGTGGAGCTGGACAACTTCGCGCTGGTGCACCACCAGCGGCTCGGGCCGATGTACGTCCGGCTGGACGAGTTGGACGCGCTGATCGCCGAGGCCACGGCGGCGCGCAGCGGCGATCCGGAGGACATCCGCCGGGCCTTCGAGGCGCGCAGCGTGCTGGAGCCGATGCCGGACCTGGAGGCGTTCTTCGCCGAGCCCGCGGAGCCCGCCGGTGCCCAGTCGGACGCTGCGGAGGGCGGGGCGAAGACCGCCGACGAGCCCTCGGTACCGGTGATCCCGCAGGAGCCGCAGCGGATCCGCCCGGATCGGGAGGCCCAGCGGCTCTACCGAGAGCTGGCCCGGCGGGCGCACCCGGACCTGGCGCAGGACCCGGCCGAGCAGGAGCTGCGCGGGGTGTTCATCGCCCGGGTCAACGCCGCGTACTCCCGGGGCGACGTGCTGGAGCTGGCGGCGCTGGCGGAGGAGTGGGCGGGCGGTAGCGGGGAGTCGGCCGGGCCGGTGAGCGGCAGCCCGGAGCGGGCGGCCTGGCTGCGGCAGCGGCTGGAGTGGCTGACGGCCCGGCTGGCCCGGGTCGCGGCGGCCCGGGACGAGCTGGCGGACAGCCCGATGGGGCAGCTGCTGATGCTGCTGCCGGACGACCCGGACGCGCTGCTGACGGTGCTGGCTGAGCAGCTGCTGAGCAGCGTGGCCGCGCGGCAGGCTGAGCTGGACCGGCTGCTCGGCGGCTGAGGCCGTCGGGATCGCCGTCCGGATCGCCGTCGCGGATCGGTGAGAATGGGGGCAGTCCCTCGGAGCAGCCGGGGCAGTGCCAGGGAGAGAGCCATGTTCCACGCCGCCGTCCCCACCGTGGACGCCGCCTCCGTGCCCGCCGAGGGCCCGCTGCTCGACGTCCGGGAGCAGGACGAGTGGGAGGCCGGGCATGTCGAGGGTGCGCTGCACATCCCGATGGGCCAGGTGGTGGCCCGGATCTCGGAGCTGCCGGACGAGCGGCTGTACGTGCTGTGCCGGGTCGGCGGGCGCTCGGCGCAGGTCGTCCAGTACCTGGTGGCGCAGGGCCGGGAGGCGGTGAACGTCGACGGCGGGATGTACGCCTGGGACGCGGCCGGGCGGCCGATGGTGAGCGGCTCCGGCGGCGAGGCGTTCGTGCTGTAGCACTCCACCCGTGCTGTAGCACTCCACCCGTGCTGTAGCGCTGCACCCTGTGCCGTCGCGGCCCTTGCGGCTTGCGGTCCGGGGCGGTATCAACACTGCTGACTGACGATCCGTCAGAAACAGTGGGGTGACCGCCGATGGCCGCAGGACCGCAGCCGCTGACGCTCGTCGAGGCGGTGCTCGCGCAGCGCGGGGTGGACCGCCCCGGCCTGGTCGGCGACGGCTTCGCACAGACCCAGGACGCGGTGCTGCGGGCCGCCTGCGCCCGGGCCGCGCTGCTCGGCGAGCTACTGGCGTCCGCCGTGCACCCGCATGTCGGCCTGCTGCTGGAGAACACCCCGGAGTACGTGCACTGGCTCCAGGCCTGCGCCCTGGCCGGGGCCACCGCGGTCGGCGTCAACCCCACCCGGCGCGGCCCCGACCTGTACCGGGACATCCAGCACACCGACTGCGCGGTGCTGGTCACCGAGCACCGGCTGCTCCCGCTGCTGGCCGGCGCCCGGCTGCCGCAGCGGCTGCTGGTGGTCGACCGGCCCGGCTACGCCGAACTGCTCGCCCGCTACCGGGACGCGCCGCCGCCCGCCGCCCTGCCCGACCCGGACACCCGGCTGCTGCTCACCTTCACCTCCGGATCGACCGGCGCGCCCAAGGCGGTGGTCTGCAGCCAGCGGCGGCTGGCCCGGGCCGGGGAGAAGCTCCGCGAGCAGTTCGGGCTGACCGCCGCCGACACCGGCTACGCCTGCATGCCGCTGTTCCACGGCAACGCGCTGATGGGCCTGTGGTCGCCGATGCTGCTGGCCGGGGGCACGGTGGCGCTGCGCCGCCGGTTCTCCGCCTCGCACTTCCTGGAGGACGTCCGGGCGCACCGGGCCGGGTACTTCACCTATGTCGGCCGGGCCGTGTCCTATGTGCTGGCCACCGAGCCGCGCGTGGACGACGCCGACTCGCCGCTGAGGCTGGGCTTCGGCACCGAGGCCGGGCCGGTGGACGCGGCCCGGTTCGAGTCCCGCTTCGGCTGCCGCCTGGTCGAGGGCTACGGCTCGTCCGAGGGCGGCTGCAACCTGCGGCAGGACCCGGCCGCGCCGCCGGGCGCGGTCGGCCGGGTGGGCGCGGGCCCGGGCGACGACCTCGCGGTGGTCGACCCGGCCACCGGGGCCGAGTGCCCGCCCTCCCGCTTCGACCGGCACGGACGGCTGCTCAACGGGGCCGAGGCGATCGGCGAACTGGTCAACCGCACCGCCCGCGCGGGCTTCGAGGGCTACTGGCGCAACCCGGAGGCCAGGGCGGCCCGGCTCCGCGACGGCTGGTACTGGACCGGCGACCTGTTCCACCGCGACGCCGACGGCTGGTTCCGGTTCGCCGGGCGCGCTGAGGACTGGCTGCGGGTGGACAGCGAGAACCTGGCGGTGGCCGACATCGAGGCCGTGCTGGCGCGCTGGGAGCCGGCCCGCGCCGTCGCCGTCTACGCCGTCCCCGACCCGGTGGCCGGGGACCAGGTGATGGCCGCGGTGGAGACACTGACTCCCCCGTCCGCCGCCGGGGAGCCGGCGGCGCTGTGCGGTTCGCTCGCGGCCTTCCTCGCCCAACAGCCGGACCTCGGCACCAAGATGCCCCCGCGCTTCGTCCGGCTGGTCCGGACGATGCCGGTGACCGCGACCCACAAGACCGCCAGGACCGGCCTGCGGGCCCAGCGTTGGGACACCGACGACCCGGTGCTCTGGCGCCCGCTGCCGGGATGGGACGACGCGAGTGGGCGCGGCGACGGGGAGTTGGGCTACCGGCCGTTCACCGCGGGGGACGGGGAGCGGCTGCGGGCGCTGTTCGCCGAGCACGGCCGGGCCGATCTGCTGCCGCCGGCCGAGGTTGGTCCTACCCTGCCTGGGGATGACCGTGGTTGGGCATGATGGTGGTGAGCGGGCGTCCGCCCGCGCCCGCCCCTCCGGGACCCAAGGGATGACATGACTGACCGTACGGCCACCGTCCTGCGCAGCGATCGCATCGAACTGCGTCCCATCGACCCCACGTCGGCGGCCGACCTCTGCGGAGGTGGGGACGGCGGCTTCGACTGGGTCGCCGGAGGGCCCTACGAGGGCACCCGGGACGCCTGCGCGGCGCTCAGCGGAGCCGCGCTGGCAGGGGTGTTCGACCCCGACTGGGGCACGTACGCCATCGTCCGCACCGAGGACGGCCGGGCCCTCGGCGGCGTCGGCTTCCACGGGCCGCCGAGCGGTGGCGTGGTCGAGATCGGCTATGACCTGGCCGACTCGGCGCGCGGCCTGGGCTATGCGACCGAGGCCGCGCGGGCGGTGTGCGGCTACGCGCTGGAGCAGTCGGAGGTGGAGGTCGTGGTCGCCCACACCGACCCCGAGAACAGCGCGTCGCAGCGGGTGGTGGCCCGGGTGGGCTTCACCCGCGACGGCGAGGGCGAGAACGGCCTGTACCGCTTCACCCTGACCCGACTGGGCTGAGACCGAGGCTGAGACCGGGGTTGCGGCCGGGGCCGGTGGATTCCGGCCCCGGCCGCAGCCCTTCTCGGCCCTTCTCGGCCTGGAGCGGGGCCTGGAGCGGCTGCGGTCAGAGGTGCCGGAGCAGGGCGGTGGGGGATTCCACCGCGTCCGCGACCAGCCGCAGCAGCCCGCCCGCGGTCGCGCCGTCGCAGACCCGGTGGTCGAAGGTCAGCGAGAGCTGCACCACCTGACGCACCGCCAGTTCGCCGCCGACCACCCAGGGCTTGGCGGTGATCCGGCCGACACCGAGCATGGCCGCCTCCGGGTGGTTGATGATCGGAGTGGAGCCGTCGACGCCGAACACGCCGTAGTTGTTGAGGGTGAAGGTGCCACCGGTCAGCTCCGCCGGACTGAGCCGCCCGGCCCGGGCGGCGGCCACCAGCCGGGCCATCTCGGCGGCCAACTGCTCGGTGCTCAGCCGGTGCGCGTCCCGGACCACCGGGACCACCAGGCCGCGCTCGGTCTGCGCGGCGAAGCCGAGGTGTACCGCCTGGTTGCGGCGGACGCCGGTGGGGCTGCCGTCCGGACCGGTGACCACGGTCGAGTTGAGCTCCGGGAACCGGGCCAGCGCGGCGGCGCAGACCCGGGCGAGCAGCGGCAGCAGTCCGATCCTGGGCTGCGCCGGGTCGGCGTTCAGCGTGTCCCGGGCGGCCAGCAGTCCGGTGGCGTCGGCGTCCACCCAGCAGGTGGCGTCCGGGATCTCGTGCCGACTGCGGGTGAACCGCTCGGCCGCGAGTCGCGCCGCCCCGCGCAGCGGGATCAGCTCCGACTCCGGCTCCAGTTCCCGAGGCTGCCGGGGCTGCTGCGGCTCGGATGCCGCGGACGAGATCTGCTGCTCCACGTCGGCGCGCAGGATCAGCCCGTCCGGGCCGCTGCCGCGCAGGGTGGTCAGGTCGAGCTGGTGCTCCCGGGCCAGTCGGCGGACCAGCGGCGAGATCACCGCCGGGACGGCTGTCGCCACCGCTTCGGGTGCGGGTGCCGGTGCTGGTGCGGCCATCGGTGCGGGTGCCGGTGCTGGTGCGGGACGGTCGGGGCGGGGGGCGGTGGTGACGCGGCGGCGGCGGGTGGCTCCGGTGCTCTCGGTGGTGCCGTAGCCGACCAGCACGTTGCCGGAGCCGCCGGTCGTCGCTACCGCCGCCACCGCTTCGTCCGGGACGGGGCCGCTGACGGCGACGGTGACCAGGGCCGCGCCGACCGGGATCTCCACGCCTGCCTCGCCGAAGCGCGAGGTCACCACGCCGCCGTACGGGCACGGCACCTCGACCACGGCCTTGGCGGTCTCCACCTCGGCCACCGGCTGGTCGACCGCGATCACCTCGCCGACCTCGACCAGCCAGCGGACGATCTCGGCGGAGGTCAGGCCCTCGCCGAGGTCGGGGAGCGGGAACTCGCGTACGGAGGGCATCTGGGTCACTGCTCCCACTGGAGTCGGGCCACGGCGTCGAGGATCCGGTCGACCGAGGGCAGGTGGTGTCGCTCCAGCATCGGCGGCGGGTAGGGGATGTCGAAGCCGGTGACGCGCAGCACGGGGGCGGCGAGGTGGTGGAAGCAGCGCTCGGTGACCCGGGCGGCGATCTCCGCGCCGACACCCGCGAAGCCCTGCGACTCGTGCACCACCACGGCCCGGCCGGTGGCCCGGACCGCCGCGGCCACCGTCTCGTCGTCGAACGGGACCAGGCTGCGCAGGTCGACCACGGACAGGTCCCAGCCTTCGGCCCGGGCGGCCTCGGCGGCCTCCAGGCAGAGCGGCAGCGAGGGGCCGTAGGTGATCAGGGTGACCGGGTCGCCGCCGCCGGGGGTGAGCGGGCGGCGGACCACGGCCCGGCCCAGCTCGGGGACCGGGGCGTCCGGGGTGAAGTCGGCCTTGGACCAGTAGAGCCGCTTGGGCTCCAGGAACACCACTGGGTCGTCCGAGGCGATGGCCGCGCGGAGCAGCCCGTAGGCGTCGCCGACCGTGCCCGGGGCGACCACGTGCAGGCCGGGGGTGTGCGCGTAGTAGGCCTCGGAGGAGTCGCTGTGGTGCTCCACCCCGCCGATGCCGCCGCCGTAGGGAATCCGGATGGTGATCGGCAACGGCATGTTGCCCGCGGTGCGGTTGCGCATCCGGGCGACGTGGGAGACCAACTGCTCGAAGGCGGGGTAGGCGAAGGCGTCGAACTGCATCTCCACCACCGGCCGCAGCCCGTACATGGCCATGCCGACGGCGGTGCCGAGGATGCCGGCCTCGGCCAGCGGGGTGTCCAGGCAGCGGTCCGCGCCGAACTCGGCGGCCAGGCCGTCGGTGATCCGGAAGACGCCGCCGAGGGTGCCGACGTCCTCGCCGAGGATGTGCACGGCCGGGTCCTCGCGCAGGCTGTCGCGCAGCGCGGTGTTGAGGGCCTGCGCCATGGTGGCGGTGGTGGCGGGTGCGGCGAGGGTGGTCATCGGGCTTCTGCTTCCGATTCGGCGGCGAGCTCGGCGGCCAGCTGGGCGGCCTGCTCTCGCAACTGCGGCGTGGGCTCGGCGTAGACGTGGGTGAACAGGCTCATCGGGTCGAGTTCCGGTTTCACGTGAAACGTCGTGCGCATCCGTTCGGCGAGCGCTTCGGCCTCGGCCGCTGCCTGCTCCACCTCCTCGTCGCCGAGCAGCCCGGCCGCCCGCAGGTGGCGCTCCAGCAGCGGCAGCGGGTCGTGCTCCTGCCAGGCCGCGACCTCGTCCGGGGTGCGGTAGCGCCCGGCGTCGTCGGCGTTGGTGTGCGCCTCCAGCCGGTAGGTGACCGCCTCGACCAGCACCGGTCCCAGTCCGGCCCGGGCGTGGGCGACCGCTTCGGCCAGCACGGTGTGCACGGCGGCGGCGTCGTTGCCGTCCACCAGCCGTCCCTGGATGCCGTAGCCCACGGCCTTGTGGGCCAGGGTGGGCGCGGCCGACTGCTTGGACAGCGGCACCGAGATGGCATAGCCGTTGTTCTGCACCAGGAAGACCACCGGCGCGTTCAGCACTCCGGCGAAGTTCAGTGCCTCGTGGAAGTCGCCCTCGCTGGTACCGCCGTCGCCGACCAGGGCCAGCGCGACCGTGTCGTCACCGCGCAGCCGGGCGGCGTGGGCCAGCCCGACCGCGTGCGGGGCCTGGGTGGCCAGCGGGGTGCTGAGCGGGGCCACCCGCTGCTGGTACGGGTCGTAGCCGCAGTGGGCGTTGCCGCGCAGCAGGGTCAGCGCCTCGACCGGGTCGACCCCCCGGGAGATCACCGCCAGCGTGTCGCGGTAGCTGGGGAACAGCCAGTCGGTGGGGCGCAGCGCGGTCGCGACCGCCACCTGGCAGGCCTCCTGGCCGGTGGAGGAGGGGTAGACGGCCAGGTTGCCCTGCTTGGTGAGGGTGGTCGCCTGCTGGTTGTAGCGGCGACCGGCGACCAGGCGCCGGTACAGCTCGCGGAGCAGATCCGGGTCCATCGAGTCGAGGGCAGGGGTGCCGAGCACCCGGACCGGCTCCGGGTCCGGCAGCAGTGGTGCGGGATCGCGGCGGGGCGCGTGGGCGTCCGGCGGCCATGTCTGTGCGGCGGGGTGGTCCAGCACGGTCATGGTGGCCCTCCAGGCTTGATGAGCGGGCAGGAAGTCCTGCTTGAGGGGGTCTTCCTCCCTACCGATTGTTCGGTCGTTTGATCGAACTGACTACCGTTCTGCCGAAGTGGTGGACAATCGGCCCGAAGAGAGGTCTGCTGGAAGCAGGACGTCCATAACGGGAGGGGCGGGGGACATGCCCAGTGAACAGATGGCCGGATCCGCGGACTCGACCCCGGGACGGCGGGCGCCACTGCCCCCGCTGAGGAGCGGACCGGCCGCCGAGTGGGTTGCCGAGCGGGCCCGGCAACGGTCCGTGCCGGGCCGGAGCGGAGCAGCCCGACCGGGGGTCGGCGGCGGCGCCGGCCGGGTACCGGCCGGCGCCCGTACGTCCGGCCGGGAGCACCCCCGGCAGCCGCTGGTGCCGACGACCACCGACGAGCCCGGCGAGCAGCGTCCGCTGGACCGGATCGACCAGGCGATCGTGCGGCTGCTGCAACAGGACGGGCGGGCGTCGGTCCGCTCGGTGGCGGAGCGGGTGCACGTCTCCCGGGCCAATGCCTACGCCCGGATCGCCCGGATGGTCGAGGACGGGGTGATCCGGGGATTCACCGCCCGGGTGGACCACGAGCGGGCGGGCCAGGCCGCGTCCGCCTACATCACCCTGAGGATCGTCCAGAACTCCTGGCGAACGGTGCGCGGGCAACTGCTGGAGCTGCCCGGGGTGGAGCACATCGCGCTGGTCGGCGGTGACTTCGACGTGCTGCTGCTGGTGCACACGGTGGACAACCGGGCGCTGCGTGACCTGGTGCTGAACCGGATCCAGGGCATCCCCGAGGTGCTCGGTACCAACACCCTGCTGGTCTTCGAGGAGACCGACCGGACCCCGGTCCTGCCGGAGTGACCTGCCGGGTCCTGCCGGACTGAACGGTTCAGCTGCGGCGCAGGCCGCTCAGGCTGAGCTCGACCACCGCGTCGGCGATCTCCTGGGCGGCCTGGTCGGCGGCCTGCTGATCGCCCTCCGGGCGGTACCACTCCACCAGCGAGTTGATCATTCCGAAGATCAGCCGGGTGGCCAGCCGCGGGTCCACGTCGGCGCGCAGCTCGCCGGAGCGCACCGCCGCCGCGAGCAGTTCGGCGACATGGTGGTCGAACTCCCTGCGGCGGCGCAGCGCCCACTGCTCGGCGGCGGTGTTGCCGCGCACCCGCAGCAGCAGGGTCACGTAGGGCAGCTCGGCGATCAGTACCTCGGTGGTGCGGCGGACCACGTGCTCCAGTCGGGCCGCGGCCGGGCCCTCGGCCGCGGCGGGCTCGTCCAGGATGCCGAACAGGCCGTCCAGGGCCCGGCCGACGGCCAGGTTGAGCAGCTCCTCCTTGCCGCGGACGTGGTGGTAGATCGACGACTTGCTGATGCCGGCCGCCCGGGACAGGTCCTCCATGGAGGTGCCGTCGTAGCCGCGCTCGTTGAAGACCTGGACGGTCACGGCGAGCAGGGTCTCGACGGTGTAGCTGTCACGGCGCGGGCGTGCCGGGTTGATGTCGACCATGGGCACGAGTATCGCCTACCTGGACAACTGGCTTGCCGGATTCCGGTGATAGTTGTAGCGTTGTAACTGTTGTAGGAGTCGAACTATCTGGATGGATCCGCTCATGCCCGAAGCAGTGTCCGAACTATCCACCAGGCGCCGGTTCCTGGTTCTCGCGATCTGTTGTATGAGCCTGTTCATCGTCGGCCTGGACAACACCATCGTGAATGTGGCCCTGCCGTCGATCCAGCGTGACCTGCACGCCTCGGTCTCCGGGCTGCAGTGGACCATCGACGCCTACACCCTGGTGCTGGCCAGCCTGCTGATGCTGTCCGGCTCCACCGCGGACCGGCTCGGCCGTCGCCGGACCTTCCAGGCCGGTCTCGCGCTGTTCACCCTCGGCTCGCTGCTCTGCAGCCTGTCCCCCAGCCTGAGCTGGCTGATAGCCGCGCGCATGATCCAGGCGGTCGGCGGTTCGATGCTGAACCCGGTGGCCATGTCCATCATCACCAATACCTTCACCGACGCCAAGGAGCGGGCCCGCGCGATCGGCGTCTGGGGCGCGACGGTGGGGGTCAGCATGGCCCTGGGCCCGGTCGTCGGCGGGCTGCTGGTCGGTTCGGTCGGCTGGCAGTCGATCTTCTGGATCAACATCCCGGTCGGCATCGCCGCCCTGATCCTGGCCGGACGCTTCATACCCGAGTCCAAGGCCGCCAAGGCCCGCCGGGTCGACCCGATCGGCCAGCTGCTGGTGATCGCCCTGCTGGTGTCGCTGACCTACGGCATCATCGAGGCCCCCGGCGCGGGCTGGGCCTCCGGACAGACCCTGGGCTGCTTCGCGGTCTCCCTGGCCGCGCTGGTCGGACTGCTGGTGTACGAGCCCCGGCGCCGTGAGCCGCTGATCGACCTGCGTTTCTTCCGCAGCGTACCGTTCTCCGGCGCCACCGTGATCGCGGTCTGTGGCTTCTCCTCGCTGGCCGGATTCCTCTTCCTGAACACCCTCTACCTGCAGGACGCGCTGCACTTCAGCGCGCTGAAGGCGGGGGTCTACACGCTGCCGATGGCGGTGATGACGGTCGCCTTCGCACCGCTGTCCGGCCGGATCGTCGGCAGCCGAGGCCCCCGACTGCCGTTGGTGGTCGCGGGCATCGCGATGACGCTCTCCGGGCTGATGCTCACCGGGCTGACCCTGACCACCCCGCTGTGGCAGCTGATGACCGCGTACGTGCTGTTCGGCATCGGCTTCGGGATGCTGAACGCGCCAATAACCAACACCGCCGTCTCCGGGATGCCCCGGAGCCAGGCCGGGGTGGCCGCCGCCGTGGCCTCCACCAGCCGCCAGGTCGGCCAGTCGCTCGGGGTCGCGGTCATCGGTTCCGTGGTCACCTCGGCCGTGCACGGCACGACCACCTTCACCGAGGCCAGCCACACCGGCTGGTGGATATCCGTCGGTTGCGGACTGGCGGTGCTGTTGCTCGGTATCCTCACCACGGGTGGGTGGGCCAAGGCGACAGCGGCACGCAACGCCGCCCGGCTCATCCCTGATGACGTGAGGACCCCGGTCAGCGTATGAACGCCCAGCAGCCCGCCGCCCCGGAGCTCGCCGCGCCGGAGCTCGCCGCCCCGCAGCCCAACGCCCAGCAGCCCGACGCCCAGCAGCCCAACGCCGCCGCCGTGTTCGAGGTGATGCGGCGGCTGGTGCTGGAGCAGGAGGACCGCCGGGGCGAGGTCTCCGAGACGCTCGGGATGAGTTTCAGCCGCACCAAGGCCCTGCGCCGACTGGTCGCGGGCCCGCAGCGGATGAGCGACCTCACCACCATGCTGTCCACCGACAAGCCCTACACCACGCTGATCGTTGACGACCTGGAGCGGCGCGGCCTGGTGGTGCGCAGCATCCACCCGGAGGACCGCCGCTGCAAGATAGTCACCATCACCGAGGCCGGGTTGGAGGTCGCCACCCGGGCGGAGACGATACTGGCCCGGCCGCCGAAGTCGCTGCTGGCGCTGGACAGCGAGGAGCTGACCGAGTTGGAGCGGCTGCTGGCCAAGCTCTGAGCCGGCCAAGCTCTGAGCCGGCCAAGCTCTGAGCCGGCCAAGCTGTGTGCCGGCCAAGCTCTGAGGTGTGACGCGGTTGTGGGGCGGGCCCTCTTGAACCGACCGACCATTCGGTTACTGTGGGTTTCGGCAGTGTCGCCAGGACCCACAAGGAGCTCCCCCCATGGCCCACGAAACAGCCCACGAAGCCCCCGCCGCGGCGCGCGAGCTCGTCGAACGGCACGGCGCGACGCTGGAAAGCGCCCTGGCGGCCCTCGCCACCCGCGACTACTGGTCGCCGCACCCGGAGAGCCCCCGCGGCTACGGTGAGCCGGTCGCGCTGGACGCCCTCCAGGACAGCGAGCTGCTGCTCGACCAGCCCGGCACCGACGGACGGGTCGGCCCCGACCCCGAGCAGGGCGGCGAGACCTCCCCGTACGGCCCGCCGCTGCGGGTCGCCTACCCGCACGCCGGCGACCCCGGGCTGCTGGTCGCCGCCGCCCGGGCGGCCCAGCCCGCCTGGGCCCAGGCCGGTCCGCTGGTGCGGGCCGCCGTCTGCTGCGAGATCCTGGCCCGGATCAACAGCCGTACCCCCGAGTTCGCCACCGCGGTGATGCACACCACCGGCCAGGCCTACGGCATGGCCTTCCAGGCCGGTGGGCCGCACGCCCAGGACCGCGCGCTGGAGGCCGTGGTCTGCGCCTACGCCGAGCAGACCCGGCTGCCCGGCACCGCCGAGTGGACCAAGCCCCAGGGAAAGCGTGACCCGCTGCGGATGACCAAGGAGTTCATCCCGGTCCCGCGCGGTGTCGCGCTGCTGATCGGCTGCAACACCTTCCCCACCTGGAACGGCTTCCCCGGGCTGTTCGCCTCGCTGGCCACCGGCAATCCGGTGCTGGTCAAGCCGCACCCCCGGGCGGTGCTGCCGCTGGCGCTCACCGTGCAGGCGGCCCGCGAGGTGCTGCTGGAGGCCGGGTTCAACCCGGACCTGGTGCTGCTGGCCGCCGAGCAGCCCGGCGAGGGCCTGGCCAGGACCCTGGCGCTGCACCCCGAGGTGCGCATCATCGACTACACCGGTTCGACCGTCTTCGGTGACTGGCTGGAGGACAACGCCCGCCAGGCCCTGGTCTACACCGAGAAGGCGGGGGTGAACACGATCGTCGTCGACTCCACCGACGACTACCCGGGCATGCTCGCCAACCTGGCCTTCTCACTGTCCCTGTACAGCGGCCAGATGTGCACCACCCCGCAGAACCTGCTCATCCCGCGCACCGGCATCGCCACCGAGGCCGGTCCGAAGAGCCTGGACGAGGTCGTCACCGACCTGGCCGGGGCGGTCGACAAGCTGCTCGGCGACGACGCCCGGGCCTCGGCGCTGCTCGGCGCGATCGTCAACCCGGGCGTGCTGGAGCGGGTCGAGCGGGCGGGGAAGGGGGAATACGGCACCCTGGCGCTGGCTCCGCGCGCGGTGGTCTCGGCCGAGTTCCCGCAGGCGCTGATCCGCACCCCGGCGCTGATCCGCCGGGACGCCGGGGACGGCGCGCTGCCGGACGAGTGCTTCGGCCCAATCGCCTTCGCGGTCGCCGTCGACGACACCGCACAGGCTGTGGAGCTGCTGCGGGAGACCGTGCGCGAGCGCGGGGCGATGACCGCCGCCGCCTACACCACCTCGCCCGAGGTCGAGCGGGCCGTTGTCGCCGCCTGCCTGGACGCCGGGGTGTCGCTCTCGCTGAACCTCACCGGCCAGGTCTACGTCAACCAGACCGCGGCCTTCTCCGACCTGCACGGAACCGGGGCGAACCCGGCCGCCAACGCGGCCTACTGCGACGCCGCCTTCGTCGCCTCACGGTTCCGGGTGATCGAGGTGCGCAGGCACAGCTGAGCCTCTGATCAGGCCTGACACGGCCAAGACGGCGTAAAGGTACGTGGACAACGTGTCAAGAGTGCGGATAGACGCTTGACGGGTTGCCTGATGGTTTGGATGAGCAACAGGGTTGAAACTCTAGTGAACCCCGGGATCCTCGGCTGCGACCACAATCGCGACGCGGCCCGAACGAGGACCGGGGTTCCGGAGAACGGCCGGTGTCCACGCATCTGCGGCTCCGGCACCGGTCGGTCGAGCACTTGGTTCGAGCACGGTGCCACCGCCCCTGTGCCGTTCCATTCCACAGTGCCCGGAGTCTCGTCCGGTTCCTGCCGCCGAGGCCGGCTGCGGGGAGCCGCGAGCTGATCTGCCAGAGGTGATAATGGCCGCGACGATGACGGATCAGTCAGCGAGGCGTCTGCTCGCTCCACGACGCGTGAAGCTGATGCCACTGGTTGCGTTGATCTTCTTCAGCGTCTCCGGTGGCGCCTACGGCATAGAAAGCCTCTTCTCCACCTCCGGGCCCGGAATGGGCATTCTGCTGATCGTCGTGGCCCCGCTGATCTACAGCATTCCGCACGCGCTGGTCTGTGCGGAGCTGGGGACCGCGCTGCCGGTGGAGGGCGGCTACTACCACTGGGTCAAGAAGGGCCTGGGCAAGTTCTGGGGCTTCCAGCAGGGCGTGCTGCAGTGGATCTGCAGCTTCGTGGACATGGCTGCCTACCCGGTGATGTTCACCGGGTACCTGCAGAGCCTGGCCGCCACGGTCGCCCCGGGCAAGCACGTGTTCTTCACTGTCGGGTCGCTTCAGTTCGACCTGAACTGGTTCATCTGCCTGGCCGTGATCACCGTGTTCACGCTGATCAACCTGCTCGGCGCGGGCTGGGTCGGCGAGTCCTCGGTGGTCTTCGCACTGATCTGCCTGACCCCGATGGTGCTGCTCAGCGTCATCGGCATCGTCCACCTGATCAGCCACGGCACCAACCCGGTCGGCTCGCTCACCACCGGATCCGACCAGTCCACCTGGAACGCCTTCGGCTCCGGGCTGTTCATCGTGATGTGGAACTACTCCGGCTGGGACAGCGTGTCCAACGTCGCCGGGGAGATGGAGAACCCGCGCAAGCACCTGCCGAAGGCGCTGGGCATGGCGGTGGTGCTGATCATGGTCGGCTACCTGCTCCCCTCGCTGGCCTCGCTCGCGGTCGGCCGCGGCGGCTCGGCCGGATGGGCCAACTGGGACGACGGCTCGTTCTCCGACGTCGCCAAGCAGTTGGCCGGTCCATGGCTGCAGATCACGGTGACGGTGGGCGGCATGTTCGCCTCGGTGGCGATGTTCTCGGCGCTGCTCGCCTCCAACACCCGGCTGCCCTTCGTGCTGGCCCAGGACGGCTACTTCCCCAAGTGGGTGGCCAAGGAGAGCAAGAACTACCGGATGCCGGTCGTCTCGATCATCGGCTCCTCGGTGATCTACGCGCTGTTCTGCCTGAGCACCTTCAGCAACCTGGTCATCTTCGACGTCTTCCTGACCAACATCGGCATCCTGCTGGAGGTCGCCGCGCTGATCGCGCTGCGCATCCGGGAGCCCGAGCTGGAGCGGCCCTACCGGGTCCCCGGCGGCTGGTGGACGATCTCCGCGATCGTGGTCTGCCTGCTCAGCGTCTGCGGCTGGGCCGCGTACCAGCAGGCCATCGGGGACGACGGCGGGCAGGCCGTGGAGTACTGCCTCTACATCGTCGGCGGCTCGGTGCTGCTGTACTTCCCGCTGGAGTGGTGGCGTCGGGCCAAGGCCCGGGTCGACCCCTCGCTCGACCTCAGCCCCGGCAGCGTGGGCTACGAGCGCTGGCTGGCCGGTGCGATCAACCGGGGCGTGGCCGCGCCCGCCCCGGCCTTCCCCGGAGCCCGTTCCGGTGACCTGATCGAGGACCCCGCGAGCGCCTGACCGCAGCCCGAACAAGGGGCCGCCCGGGATTTCCCCGGGCGGCCCCTTCGGTATTTGCGCCGACATCGGCGTCGGCATTGGCGCGTCGGCATTGGTGCCGGGTTTTTCGCCTGTCAGATACGCAGGGTTTTCGTTGCGCCTTTTACATCTTGTACATGGCTTACCGACGCCGAGTGACGCAGGGTGAGCAGTGATGCGGATCACGTTGTTAATCTCAAGGAAACATAACGATTCCGCTGTCGAAGGGCCATCAGGCCTATGGAATTCGTGGTTTGTGGCCCTAATCTCTGACCCCATCCAGGTATCCGGCATGCTCCAGAAAGGCCGTACCCCTCATATGACGGGCTCCAGTTCGTTCGACCTCGCTCGGTTCGCCAACCGCACCCGGGCCCATTCCGCGGCAGCCGCGATGAGCCGCCGCTCGCTGCTGCGCGGCGCGGCGGTCGGCGGCCTGGCCGTGGCCGGTGCCGGAGCGCTGACCGGCTGCGGTGTGCAGGGCCACGTCGTCCCGCCGGGCAGCGACGACACCGGGGAGGCCGGCAAGGACTACTCCGCCGTCGAGAAGAAGGTCGTCTGGGCGACCTGGCCCCAGTACATCGACGTCAGCTCGAAGAACCCGAGCGACCACCCGACGCTGGACCAGTTCCAGAAGCAGACCGGAATCAAGGTCACCTACCTGGAGGTGATCAACGACAACAACGACTGGTACACCAAGATCGACCCGTACCTGGTCAAGGGGATCGACACCGGCTACGACGTGATGGT
>Ga0302314_10008186_pt1 | contig 18656 bp, 18 predicted proteins | sample III_Palsa_N2_3_FD_200533 | JGI IMG/M metagenome (GOLD analysis project Ga0302314, IMG submission 200533) | Peat permafrost microbial communities from Stordalen Mire near Abisko, Sweden - III_Palsa_N2_3 | ecosystem: Environmental > Terrestrial > Soil > Palsa > Peat permafrost | place: Sweden...
TGGCCTGGATCGCGTCATGGCAGCCCCGGCCGGGTCGAAACCCATAGGACTTGGGTTCAAACCGTGCTTCCCACTCAGGCTCCAGCGCGTTGACGACCCGGGCGTGGTGGGCCCGGTCGAGCATCACGGGGATCCCGAGCGGACGCCGCTTGCTGCTGCCCGGCTTGGGGATATACACCCGTCTGACGGGCTTGGCCTTGAACGGCTCGACGTCATGCTGGATCCTGTCGGCGAGCGCTAGCTTCGCCTCGGGGGTCAGCACGACCTCGCCGTCCACGCCTGCCGTCAGCCGACCGGCATTGCGCTCGGTCACGCGCCGCACGCTCACCAACGCGTTGGCGCGTGATCGAAGCATCAACCTCTGCAACCGGTGGCCCCTGGCAGGTCCCCCGCCTTGGCTGCCGTGAAGATCCGCTGGCGCAACCTCCGTACCTCTCGCTCGGACTGGCGCCAGTCAACCTGATGCCAGCCAGAGAGAGCGTCCTCTGGTCCACTCACCACCGCCATCGCGGTGGCGTCTAGCTTGTCCGTCGGTTCCGGGGTCATCGTCGTCTTCCTCTTCACAGACTCACCTGACCGCGTCAGCCCGCTTTCACGTCCGGGCACCAAGCCCGGTATCCGGCCGGTTCTGCCGCGACGGCCAGAGGGAGGGCTGGCCCTGCTCTCGCGACATCCCGCTGCGTTTCCGCTGCCGGCGTTCGCTTCTCGGTCATCCTGTTCCCGCCGGGGAGTTGGGCGTCCCTCACGGTCGGCTTACCGGCCAAGGCCGGACCCAGACGGGGTTTCCGTGTTTCGCACGCACGAGCTGCGATCGGGGTGGGTGCCCTCTTTACTCCGGGGACGGTGGTGCTCACCCTGACTGGGGTCGCTCACCGGCGCCTGCCGCATCCCAGCGACGTGTCCCTGCGCCCCGCCACAGCATCCCATCGATACGGGGCTCCGCATCACGAAGCATCAACCAAGGGTTCAAACGATTTCACCCGTCCGATCTTCCCCTCGCCTGTGGCCCCCGGATGGAGACGAGCGCCTTGGGCTTGAGCCCCGAGCTTCGCACCCCGCGGTTACCCGCAGCGCACGTCGGGGTGGGGACAGGTCATCGAGCACGGACCTGCAACACGCTCTACGTCATTTCGACCCAGCCTGCAATCATGCGTGTTGACTCAATGCGTGCGACCTCACGTCGCACGCGACGAAGCAGAAGTCACGATCATGCTAGGCGCGTGGCTCTAACGCGAAAGCTCCTCGCTGGTGAACGGAGCTTCGCGGCTCAAGCGGAGCAGAGCACGCGCGCCCAGCGGTGGCGAGGTGACGGTCAGCGACCTGCCGAGGTTGATCACGGAGTTCACCGGTTCGCGGTCCGCCGGCCGGCGGCGTCGGTGAGTGCTCAGCCAGCTGCGGGGCGGTTGATCCGTGCGCCGCGCAGATCGGTTACGACGTGTGCGAGGTAGAGCCTGGCGTCGACCTCGTTGATGTCGGGTACGCGCACGCACCACGGCGGGCCGTGGTCAGGCAGCTCGCATCTGAGAACTGCGTCGGCGAAGCGATCGAGCGCTTGGCGGTTGTGCCCGGTCTTGTCCGCGGGGCGCTCGTCAGTGCGGAATTCGTGGACCGCGAAGACGGCGTGATGATGCCCATCGGCGTCGGCGAGCGTCCCGGCCCATCCGGTCAGCAGTTGGTATTGGAGCGCGTTCGGTCGTGGGTCGTCGGCCGGGTAGCGGCACAAGCGCGTGAGCAGGTCATCGAGCCGCAGCACCGCCTTCGACCGTGGGTTCTTGGCCAGCGCAGCCTCGGCCTGCTGACGTTGGTTTGCGATGGGGTCGCCGAGTGACTCGCCGGCCTTGGCTTCAACACAGACGATGACGGACTCGTCGGCCGGGGTGCTGGCCCGCAACACCACGTCGTGGTTACGGACGTTGCCGCCGTAGGTGTCGAAGGTTGCCTTCTGCTCTGCGGTGACGCTTCGCACAACCAGGTTTGCCAGCTCCGGGACGCCGCCTAGAGCTCCGAGCAGGTCCAGCGGACCTGACCAGGTCTGCGCGAGCGTCGGCGCGCTGGTACCAGGCTGGCGGTTCTTCCTGTCGATCCGGCCAAGCCATTCGCCGTAGTCGGTTAGCGGGTCGTCGTCGCTCCGCCAGTAGAACCGCATAGGAGCGCACCCTACCCGGGCCTGCTGTCGCGGATGCCTCTCGTGCACCGTCCTCGGGTGCGCGTGGCCGGTCTGCCGCGGCTGCTCACGGTCGGTACGTCGCCGGCCTCGGGGATGTTGGATCGGGATGGAGAGTGGCGATTGCGTCGCCGCGATCGAACCCAACATCTTTCACGGCCACGGTGGTGACGAGCTCAGGCGTTTCCTGGCCGGGGCGGCTGGCCGTGGCGAGATCGCCGTGCTCGTCGCGACCGTCGGCAACGTCCACGACGACCGAGCGCGTGGTGTTCTGGCGCGAAGGGGCGGCTCGACGCTCCTGCTGGCTGACACTCAGCAGGCGATCTCAGGTGCTCGCGCCCCAGAGCGGACAACGATCTCGCTCGCCCCCAGCGTCGAAGGTCCCGACCGCGATCTGGGGCTGCGGCTCAAGCGCCGCCCGCCGGACGCCCCGTGGTGGTCTCTGTCGCTCAACGGCTTGATTAGTGCGACTGCGTACGGCCCCGAGGAGCAGGCCCAGACGACGGGGGTGCTTCAGCCCATTCTGCTTGATGCACTAGGTCAGCCGGTCGCCGCCGTTTGGGTCTCTGACGGCGGCGACCAGCGCTGGTACCTGCTCCCCGACCAAGTGGACTGGGGCTCGATCCTCGACTGGCTGACGACTCAAGCGATGCCAGAGTTCGTGCCTGAGGCGCTGCGCCGGTTGCGCTCGCCGTTGCTGCGCGACCCAGAGCTGATGACCGTCGCGGAGTCGGCCGCGGAGGATGGGCTGCAGGCGCTCGTTCAAGAGTTCGAACGGCGAAGTACGGCTCTGCGCGAAGCGCTTGAGGAGGCGCGCGCCCGAGCCGACCCGATCCGAGACGGGCTGCTTTACGGCACCGGGAAGCGCTTGGAGCAGGCCGTCGGCGCCGCCCTTAGTGATGCGGGAATCACGATCGTGGACGTCGATGCCGCACTGGATGACACGTCGTCCGCCGATCTGTTGGCTGAACTCGACGGACGTCGTCGGCTGATCGAGGTCAAGTCGGCGAGTGGTAACGCCCCTGAGTCGCTGATGGGACGGCTCGAAAATCATCTGCGAAATTGGCCTGCGCCGGGCCGCGACGAGGTCGAGGGCGGCGTCCTGATCGTCAACCACCAACATCGGCGGTCGCCGTCCGCTCGCAGCGCCTCGGTCTATGACAGACCTGAGTTCCTCCGGAATCTGACGGTCCCGGTCATCTCGACGATGCAGCTTTTCGACTGGTGGCGGCTGGGCGAGTGGGCAAGCATCCGCCACGCTGTTTTCCCGGCTTCGACGCCGGCGAGGGCCGCGTCGGAAGCCAACCCTGCACGCCCAGGGCCGGGCGAGTCGGCTGAGCCCCGGCAGCGTCGTCGGTGGGGCGCGGGAGCTGACTGTCGTCGGATCTCCGCGGCTCAGCCCGGCCATTGGCCGCCGAATAGAACCCAACTAGGAACGCCCTAGCGCCGGCGCGCATATTGTCCGGGGTCGATGCAGGACGCCGCCGAGAAGACTCGCTTCGCCGTAGAGATGGCGATCACCGCACGCGCTCTGGTGAGAGCGACAACGGACCCTCACCGAAAACGTGTCGTCGGTCGCTATGTGTTCACCTACCTTGACGACGTCGTGAAGTTCGCTCCCGCCTGGCGAAACGTGCTGTCGAGGAAAACTAGTACTGCCGCGGCCGCGGAGTCTGCCTTAAGAGCGCTGCGTCGGTTGCAAGGCGACTGGGAGGACTACGGCCACGTGCGCGACTTCATTTCCGCCAAGCGCCAGCCGCGGGACCGCACCGACGCCGCAGTGGACCAGCTTGAGAGCTTCCGCCTGTGGGCGGACATCGGTGAGGCAAGCGTCGAACTGCTGGTGGATGACGCGGTCGAGGTCTTCGCCCAGCTCAGCGCCGTCGAGTCGCTGCCATCGATCGACTTTGATCCGCGCCCCGGGCCGGAGCTGGTCAAGGCCCTGTCCGCGATCGACGGAATCGGCGAGGGCGGCCAGCTTGAAATCACCGCGACCAGCTTCGGCGCTGGCCGATCCGGCGCATACGCGGTCCGGCAGGGTGGTGACGTTGGGCGGCTGGCGCCGCTACTCAACGACGTCGCCGAGAACATCCAGACCCTGCGGGCGCTCGTCCCGCACGTCGGCTGGCCGTCACCGTTCGCTGCGCTGATCCGGTGTCAGCTGCCGACCGAGATCGATGAGCTGTTGCGCCTCTCCATCGGCCCTGCCCCAGGCGCGCCAACGGCGACCAGCCCCACTTTGATCAGCCTCTTTGCCGACCAGGGGCTCGCGCCCGCCGTCGTCCTCAAGCTTGAGCAACTCAGCGACAGCATCCATCCGGACACCCGCGAACAGCTACACGACTGGCGAAACCGTCTGGGGGCGCATATCGACGCGGACACCCCGTGGGCGATGTTGGAGTCCGCTCTGGTTGCGATGGATCTTGCGCCGATCGGCGCGCTTGCCGACCACATCCTCCTGTGGCTGGAGTCGATCGCATGCGAGCCGGGCGGCCCGGCCACGCTGTTGTTGGAGACGCGCCGTCTACAGGGCGACGTGATCGCACGGCTCCCGCCGGGCCATGCCGGCCTCTCCTTCGAGGCAACCGACCGGGACGCAGGAGGGATCCCGTCCGCGCTTCCGCCGCAGCAGTTCGCTGATTCACATCACATGATCTGGGTTTCCGGGCCAGCAGGTCACATGCTGAGCGCGGCGGTAGCGGGGATGATGGCTGGCCGTAGCCGGCAACTCACTGAACGCCTCGCCAAGCGCTGACCCAGCTCCGGGGGCACCTTTCGCCGAGCTCCCGAGCTGCCGCTTCCACGAACGAGCAGCCACCGTCGGTCGCTACTGCTCGCTGAGCGGCGCAAGGAAAGCAGCGGTCGCTTAGGCCCGTCGGCCTACGAGTCGCCCTTCCGTCGGTGACGAGGCTCGAGCCGGATGGAGCAGACGGATCCTTTGGTTCAACCGATGACCGCCTGTTACCGCCGGAACACGTCGAGCAGCCGCGACGAACTGCGTTCGCGCGACTCGAGAGGCTCGAGGCGCGGGAGATCACTCTCGGCGGACCTTTGGTAGCGCCGAGTGGTAGCGCCAGCCGGAAAGCGTCGGCCCCGATCCCATTCGGACAAAGAAAAACCCCGCCTGAGCGGGGCTTTCTTGTCAAGCGGCTGAAGGGACTCGAACCCTCGACCTTCTGCATGGCAAGCAGACGCTCTAGCCAACTGAGCTACAGCCGCGAGGTCGCCGAGTATATCCCTGGCGACTCGGAGCCGAGGGGTAGCGTCCGGCGAGGGTGGCAGTCGAGTACGAACTAATCTCATCGAGATGGTCGCTGATCCGGGTCTCGCCGCGGAGCCGGACTGCGCCGGGTCGCCCTTCGCCACCGACCGTTGGGGAAGCGCCGCTCCCCGCCTGAGCCCGGGTTGAGGCGCCAGACCGTCCCGACCTGAGAGAGGACAACCACGATGACCCAGCAACGGCAGGCCCATTTCGCCGTCTTCCTGACGCCCAGCGGATATCACGAATCCGGCTGGAGGGTGCAGGATGACGACCCGCGCGAAGCGGTCTCGGTGCAGAGTTTCTTCCGGGCTGCCGCACACGCCGAGCGCGGGCGGCTCGACGCGGTGTTCATCGCGGACGCTCCCGCGATCACCCTGTTTCGCGCGAGCTTCTTCCCACAGGTTCGGTATGACCCGATCACGCTGCTCGCGGCGATCGGGATGGCCAGCCGCCGCATCGGGCTGATGGCCACGGCCACCACCACCTACAACGCTCCGTACGAGCTCGCGCGCCGCTTGGCGACGGCCGACCACGTGACCGCCGGACGGATCGGCTGGAACATCGTCACCACCCACAACGCCGAGGCCGCGCTGAACTTCGGGCGCGACGCCCACCCCGAACACGACGACCGATATGCGCGCGCAGCGGAGTTCGTCGACGTGGTGCGCCGCCTGTGGGACAGCTGGCCGGAGGACGCGGTCGTCGGAGATCGCGTCACCGGCAGGTGGGCCGAGAGCGACCGGATCACGCCGGCGAACTTCCACGGCGAGTACTACGACGTCGCTGGAGCGCTGCCGGTGCCGCGGCCGCCGCAGGGACACCCGGTACTCGCGCAGGCCGGATCGTCGGCAGCCGGGATCGACCTCGCGGGACACTTCGCCGATGTCGTGTTCACGCCGCAGCGCAGCATCGAGGCAGGCGTCGCGTTCCGCGAGAAGATCGACGCGGCGACGATTCGCCACGGCCGACCGGCCGGCAGCGTCCGGATCCTGCCGGGACTCGCGTTCGTGCTCGGCAGCACTGAGTCCGAAGCCGCGGAGCGACGGCGGGCGCTGGAGGAGAGCGTGGATCCGGAGCTGCGGTGGCGCAACCTGGCCCATAACGCCGGCCTCGATCACGAGCTCATCGATCCAAGCAAGCCGCTGAGCGAGGAGCTCGCCGCCACCGCCGAGAAGACGAGCTTCGCACAGGTGATCGTCGGGCAGGCGTTGAGCTCCGGACGGCCGTTCGGCGAACTGGCCGCGACGATCACGGGGCTCCCAGGGGGACTCGAGTTCACCGGCACCCCGGAGCAGCTCGCCGACCTGGTCGCTGACTGGGTGGGCCACGGCGGAAGCGACGGTTTCACGCTGCAACCGACGACGTCGCCGCAGTCGCTGCAGCTGTTCGTCGACCACGTCGTCCCGATTCTGCAGCGTCGAGGGTTGCACCGCACCGAGTACACGGGCGAAACCCTCCGAGACCACCTCGAGCTGGCCCGTCCGCCCGCAGTGTGAGGGTCGCCGACGGCAATCTCCGTCGAGACTGCCGACTTCTGCCCAATAGCCGGGCGGTTCACGATGAACTCTTCTGGCACACGACCGGTGGGCGGGTGCGTGCGTGGTCGCGGCATGGCACCAGCCTGACCAACCCGCTTGGCGAGCCGCTGGCGCCGTTTTGCGAGGCTCGACGCCGATCGCTTCCCCGAGGATCGTCGCCTGGTCAGGTCGGGATCAGGCCCTCGGTGCTGAACTCACTGGTGGCCTCCGCGAGCGAGCTGCCGGGAGGAGGCAGGATCGCATCCGAGGGGCCGAGGTGGGCGTCGTCGAGGACCTCGCCGGTGCGCACGAAGTCCAGCAGCTCCGCGAATTGCCGCTCGAACAGCGCCGCGTCCTTGGACTCGGCCGCCGCCACCACCTCGGCGTCAAGCTCCTGAAGCCTGGGCAACTGCCGCTCAGCCATCCGATACTGCCCCTCGGTGCTGATCCGCACGATCATGCTGCCGCCTCCTTCCCGCCGCCACTGGGCAGCTGCGGAGCCGCCGTCCCGGCGGCGAGCTCGGCCTTCATCTTCTCGAGTTCTGAGTCGACCGCATCCCCACTGGTGAGCTGCGCCAGCTGGCGATCGAGATCGTCTCCGCCGCCACCCAGCTCGGTGGGATCGTCGAACGTGCCCGCCTGCTCGAGCTCCCCGACCGCGTCCGCCCGCGCCTTCATGTTCTCGGTCTTTTCCGTCACTCGCTGCACCGCCAGGCCGACATCAGCCATCTGCTCGCCGACACCGGTGGCCGCCTCGGAGATCTGGACCTGCGCATCAGCCGCCGAGTACTGCGCTTTGACGATCTCCTTCTGGGTTCGGAACGCCTCGACCTTGGCGTGCAGCTTGTTCTCGCTGTCGATCAGCTGCTGCTGCTGGTGCTCGAGGTCGGCGACCTGCTGGTCCAGCGAGTCGAGCTCCTCCTGGATCGCCTGCTTGCGCGTGAGTGCCTGGCGGGAGAGATCCTCGTTGCCCGCTGCCAGCGCCTGGCGTGCCTGTCCGTCGAGCTTCGCCACCTGCTCGCGGAGCGTGCCCTCCTGCTGTTGCAGACGCTTCTTTGACGTGACGACCTCGACGATGCCGCTCTTGGCCTGCTGTAACAGCTCGAGCTGCTTCTCGTAGCTGTAATCGAGTGTCTCGGCCGGATCCTCGGCACGATCGAGCACCGACGAGACCTTCGCCTTCATCAAGGTGTTGAAACGACCCGTCAGGCCAGGCATCACATCTCCTTCGCATCGTTGCGGCGCGTCGATCCCGTGAGACCGCGCACCTCGGCCGCTGCGTGATCGCGTCATCTGCGATCACGACGCCATCATAAGCTCGCCGTCCGCGCGACCGGGCAGCAGCATGATCGCGTCGTTCCGAGCTGGAGTGATGGCGTGGCCGAAAGCGGCGTCTGGTCGTTGGCTTCAGACCACCGCACACACGGCATAACGAACCCCGCCTGAACTGGTGAGCACCACCACAGACTCGCGTTTCCTGGGCGGCCTCGATGGGATGCGTCGGGTCGGTGGGCTAGACGGACCACAGGGCTTGGGTGGGTGAGAGGCGGGCGGCGCGTAGGGCGGGGATGAGCCCGGCGACGGCGCCGATGATGAGTGAGGCGGCGATGCCGCCGGCCCAGGCTTCCGTGGGGATGATGGTGGCCCAGTGTTTGGTGTGGGCGTAGATGGCGGTGGCGGCGGCGCCGAGGGCGACGCCGACGGCGCCGCCGAGGAGTCCGAGCAGGACGGCTTCGGAGAGGAACTGGGTGCGGATGTGGCCTTTGGTGGCGCCGAGGGCGCGGCGCAGCCCGATCTCGGAGCGGCGTTCGAGGACGGAGATGATCATGATGTTGGCGACGCCGACCGCGCCGACGAGGAGGGCGACGGCGCCGAGGCCGAGGAACAGGCCGTTGAGGGCGCTTTTGGCGTCGGCTTGGGCGACCAGCGCGGAGGAGGGTTGGCTGACGCTGACCCCGCTGGGGTTCTCCGGGTTGGCGGTGGCGGCCAGGAGGTTGTCGACCGCGTTGACCCGGTCGTTTTGGGCGCGGAGATAGACGACGGAGGGGTGGCCGTCAAAGCCGAGGTATTTCTCTGCCGCGGCGTAGCCGATCAGGACGGAGGAGTCGATTGCAGAGGCGAGCACGGCAGGTTTGAGGATGCCGGCGACATAGAACCATTGGCCGCCGACCCAGATCCGCTCACCGGGGTAGATGCGGTCGATCCCGAGCAGCTGGGCGGCGGCGGCGCCGAGGACGACGACGGGTTCTTGGGCGGTGCCAGCGTTGAGGTAGTGGCCTTGGGCGACGGTGGTGGCGACCACTGGGAGGAGGTCGAGGGATGCCGCTTGGACGGTCAGGCCGTTGGTATCTACCGAGGGGATGTAGGGGGTGCGGAAGGCGTTGGCATCGCTGACCGCCCCGGTGCTCTGCGCCTGTCGCACACCGCTGATCCGGCCGATCATGCCTGGCGCGGTGGTAGGCAGCTCGGCGGTGCCGCCGCCGAAACTCTGGCCGTTGCTGACGGTGAGCAGGTTGGTGCCGAGCTGGTTGATCTCGTTGAGCAGCCCGGCCTGGGAGGAGGCGGACAGGCCGAGCACGGCGACGATGGCGGCCACGCCGATGGCGATACCGAGAGCGGACAGCCCGGCCCGCAATTTCCGGGTGCGGAGTCCGACGGTTGAGAGCCGGGTCAGGTCGGAGAGCTGTAGCCGCCTTCGGCGCGGGGTGGCGGTGGCGGTCATGACGGCTCCTCACCGATGGGCGTTCCGAACGCGGCCCGTGGTGCGTGGGTGGGCGGCCCGGCGAGAGGCTGGCGGCGGGGATCGGTGCCGGCGGCGGGGCCGGTGTCGGCGACGATGCGGCCGTCGAGGATCTCGACTTTGCGGCGCATCCGCTCGGCGATGGCGTGGTCGTGGGTGATGACCACGATGGTCGAGCCGGCCTGGTGCAGCTGGTCGATCAGGGCCAGGATCGACTGCCCGGTCGCTTGGTCGAGGTTCCCGGTCGGCTCGTCAGCGAGCACGATGGCGGGCTGGCCGATCAGGGCTCGGGCGATGGCGACGCGTTGGCGTTGCCCTCCCGAGAGCTGGGTGGGACGGGCATGGGGGCGCTCGGCCAGGCCGACCAGCTCGAGGGCGTCGAGGGCGCGCTGGCGGCGCTGTGTGAGGGGAATGCCGGCGTAGAGGAGCCCGTCGGCGACGTTGTCCAACACGGTGGAGTGCTCGGCCAGGAAGAACTGTTGGAAGATGAACCCGATCCGGGTGGCCCTCAGGTAGGCCACGTCCTCATCGGCCATCGTTGCCACGTCGAGCCCGGTGATCCGCACCCGGCCGCTGGTCGGCCGGTCGAGTGTCCCCATCAGCTGCAGCAGGGTGGTCTTGCCTGACCCCGACGGGCCGACGATCCCGACTAGCTCCCCCTGGCCGATGGTGAGATTCACCTCCCGCAGGGCCTGGACGGGCGGCTCGCCGGGATAGCTCTTGGTCACGCCGTCGACGTCGAGCACAGGAACCCCGGCACTGTCGATCGCGACGCCGTTGCAGGCCGCGACCGCGGTGTTGTCGGGTGCGGGTGGCGCGGTGTCGGTCATGTTGACGCGACCACCACTTCTTGGCCGGCGGTCAGCCCCGAGCCGGTGACCTGCACCAGCCCCTCGGCGTCGTCAAACAGCCCGAGCGCGACCGGCACCAGATGGTTGCTCGCGCCTGCGCCGACGACCTCGACGGCGTAACCACCGCCGGACTGGGCCAGCAGCGCAGTCACCGGCACTACCAGGGCGTCGGGCACGCTGGCGGTGGTGATGCCGATCTGCACCGGGGCCTGATCCCACGTGCCCGTCGCGGCCGGGTGCGACGGGGCGACGTCCACGGTGATGGTTGGGGTGCTGCTCCCCGAGCTCGCTGACGAGCAGGTGTCCGTTCCCGGCGCAGCGGAGCTCGATCCCGACCCGCCCGACCCGGAGCTCGACGGGCAGGTGGCGACCGCCCCGACGGAGGAGACGACACCCGGGGTGGTGTGATTGTTGGGCAGGGTGATGCTGACCTTGTCCCCAACCGCCACACTCGTCTGTTGCGAGGCGTCCAGCGCCACCTGCGCCTCGCGAGTGGTCGAGGTGCCCTGCAGCACCGTCTGGCCGATCTGGGTGCGGCCCCCGAGCTGGCCTGAAAGCGACGTCACCCGCACGGCGGTGGGTTCGAACACCGCCTGACCAAGCGTCAGCGTGCCGCTCTGGGCCACCCCCACCCCGGCCTGGAGCTTGTCGACGGCCGTGATGGTCGCCGGCCCGAAGGAGGCGGAGGTTGGCCTGAGCTGAGCCCGGGTGGCATACCCGAGCGCGACCAGATCCGCGTTGAGCTCGGCCACGTCAGGGCCGCTCGCCCCGGCTGCCAGCGTGCGATAAGCAGGTGTCGAGCCGTACAGCAAGACCACCGGCCTGTCGTTCACGCGGTAGAGCACGTGACCTTGGTGGATGACCTGGCCGAGCGTGGGCAGTGACGTGTATGTCCCGCGGGCCTGGTTGATCACCGAGTACGGCGAGCCGTCCGGTCGCGCTCGGTAGGTCAGGATCCCGTCCTGGGGGACCGTGGCCGAGAGCGTCCGTCTCTGCACCCGCGCGGTGTTCGGCGGCGCCGCCTGTGCGGCCGCGTTCGCTGGCTTGGCGCCAGAGCTCACGGCCAGGCCGCCGCCGGCGGCGACGGCAGCCAGGACGGCTGCTGCGCCCAGCACTCGCGCCGCGGGCTTCACTGGACCGCCGCCGGATTCAGACGGATGCACTTCTCGATCGCGGCGTGCAACCCCGGAATGCTCGAACCGTTCGACACGTCGACGAGCGGCCCAGTTGCGGTGGGGTCAGGGAAGTCGGGCACACCGTTGGCGCGCACGCACTGAGCGAACTTCAGCCGCGCCGACCGCTGCCGGGGGGTGAACTGTGTGGGCATGAACGTCGGTGGCTCCAGGCTCTTGCATGCGCCGATCGCGTGCTGCCACGCCGCGCTGCTCGGATCAAGCGGCGAGCTGTAACTCGGGATCCCGTAGGCGAACTGCCCCGACGCGTCCGGATCGGGGAACTCGCTGACACCGTGGCTGCGGATGCACTCGGCGAACTTCACCGCCTTCGTATGGGTGGAGGCGGTGGGGTCGCCGCCACCGCCACCGCTATTGCCGCTACCGGTGCCGGCCGGTGAGCTTGAACCGCACGCGCTGATCAGGACGACCATCGCGATCAGGCCTAGGGCGGCCAACGGCCGTCGTGTTCTCCTCATTTCGTCTCCTGTGGGTCGTGACTTCAGTTGACATCAAGGCCGCGCCCCGCGGCGACCTGAAAGCCAGTCACCGCGGGCGGTCATGGCGCTGCCCTGCCCCTGCCCCAGCACCACGCCGACCGCGGTCACCCGCCGCCCATCGACGCCGCCTGTCGCTGCTGCGGCCACCGGACCGGCGACCCGTAGGCGTAGCCCTTGGCGTTGAGCAGGTGGCCAGCTGCCGCGAACGCCGCGTGGGCGAGCAATAACGCGAGTCGCGCCGAGCAGCACGCGCCGGCGGCGCCGGCCGTACACGGTCGATCGAGTACGGCGGGCTCCTGTTCGCGCTGGCTGGCTGAAGCTCACGCCCCCCAGTCAAGGCAGCGTCGCGTTGCCAGAACGTATGCGTTTTTCGATACGCCGCCGATATGTCTGGGCTGGCAGCATCCGAGGCATGCGCGTGCTGATCGTCGAGGACGAGCCCCACATGGCAGACGCCATCCGCGATGGCCTACGCCTGGAAGCGATCGCGGCCGACATCGCCCGTGACGGCGACACCGCTCTCGAGCTGCTGAGCGTCAACGCCTACGACATCGCCGTGCTGGACCGCGACATCCCCGGCCCCTCCGGCGACGAGATCGCCCGACGCATCGTCGCGTCCGACAGCGGCATGCCGATCCTGATGCTCACCGCTGCCGACCGCCTCGACGACAAGACCTCCGGATTCGGACTCGGCGCCGACGACTACCTCACCAAGCCGTTCGCACTCCAAGAACTCGTGCTCCGCCTCAGAGCGCTCGACCGCCGGCGCGCCCACCACAGGCCGCCGGTGCGCGAGATCGCAGGCCTGCGTCTGGATCCGTTCGGCCGAGAGGTCCACCGCGACGGCCGCTACATCGCGCTAACCCGCAAGCAGTTCGCAGTGCTCGAAGTACTTGTCGCTGCTGAAGGCGGTGTGGTCAGCGCCGAAGAACTACTGCAGCAGGCGTGGGATGAGCACGCAGACCCGTTCACCAACGCCGTGCGCATCACGGTCTCGGCACTGCGAAAGCGCCTCGGCGAACCCGGGATCATCGCCACCGTGGCCGGCGTCGGCTACCGCATCAACACGGGAGCAGACGCCGAGGGTGAGGGAGGCGAGGGTGGATAGGCGGCCTGGTTTGAGTGTTCGCCTGAAGCTCACCCTGAGCTACGCCGGCTTCCTCATGCTCGCGGGTGCCTTGCTGCTCGCCGCCGTGTGGGTGTTCCTCGTGCGCGACTTGCCCGACGAGGCGGTCAGCCCCGGTGGAGCCGTACCGATTCGCTCCATCCTTGTGCACGACTACGCGCCGGCGACGGCCGTGGTGCTGGCGTGCCTGCTGGTATTCGGTCTCGTAGGGGGGTGGCTGCTCGCCGGCCGGATGCTCGCGCCCCTGTCCCGCATCACAGACGCCACGCGCATCGCCGCGACCGGGTCGCTCTCCCACCGGATCGAGTTGGAAGGCCGTAAAGATGAGTTCGGTGAGCTGGCCGACGCCTTCGACACCATGCTCGCGCAGCTCGAAGCACACATCGCCGAACAGCAGAGATTCGCAACCAACGCCTCCCACGAACTGCGCACCCCACTCGCGATCACGCAAACACTGCTCGACGTCGCCCGCAACGATTCGAGCCGCGACACCGGCGAACTCGTCGACCGCCTCCACGCCGTCAACATCCGAGCGATCGATCTCACTGAAGCATTGCTCCTGCTCAGCCGCGCCGACCAACGGTCCTTCACCCGAGAACACGTCGACCTCTCCCTGATCGCGGAAGAAGCCACCGAAACGCTCCTCCCCTTCGCAGGAAAGCGTGGCGTCACGATCGAGACCGAAGGCGACATGACCCCCACGGTCGGCTCGCACGCGCTCCTGCTGCAGCTGAATACGAACCTCGTGCACAACGCGATCGTCCACAACCTGCCTGAACAGGGCACCGTGTGGGTCACGACCCGCGCTCACCCCAAGAGCGTGGTGCTCACCGTCGAGAACACCGGCGAGAAGCTCACCCCACAGCTGGTCGCCACGCTTGCCGAACCGTTTCAGCGAGGCATCGAACGGATACGCACCGACCACGCAGGTGTCGGCCTCGGCCTGGCAATCGTCAAGAGCATCACCCAAGCACACGACGGAACTCTCACGCTCACCCCCCGGGCCGCTGGCGGGCTCCGCGCCACGGTGCAACTACCCGCCGCGCCACCGCACACTGGCAGATGACGATCAAACGCAAATGGCCGCACCGCCCGAGGCGATTATCACTGCCTCGCGCCTGTGAGGCAGCGGGCGCATCGCCCGGGACTCTTGCCGGGGCGCGTTGGGACGTTCGGGGACGGCTACCGCCGTATTGCAGGTCGTCCGCTCAGGACCCGGACCACAAACGCGACTTGCCAGAGGCCGATGAAGAGTGTCGGTAGCCGCTCGAACAACCCGGCCGGAGAGTTCCCGCCGTCGGAAACGTCGGCTGCGGCAACGGTCGCAGAGAACGCTGCGATCGAGGTGAACGAGAGGACGCCGCTCACGATCGAGAGGGCCTCCCAGCGACGAAACGGACGGCCGGTCGTGACGAGCACGGCGCCCGGGAAGGCCAGAAACACGATCAGCGAGGCGATGTTGTGGACGGTGCCGCGCGCGGTCTCGACAGCCGGTTCGTCGACCGGAAAGCCGAGGATCGGGTCAGACCGGAACCCGCCGACGACGATCAGGCCGAGTCCCGCGATACCCAGCATCCCAAACCCCGACGCGTTGCCCGCGTCTGAGCGTCTGAGCCCCTCAACAAAGCAAAGCGTGGACGTCCCGTAGAGCACGAAGTTGGCGTCCTGGACCCAGCCGTGGCGGGCCAGGCTGAGCGTGCTGATCGTGTGATGCCAGGAGCTGTAGCCCGGCTGCCTCGCCCCGTTGACGAGGTAACCCGCAACAAAGACGACCGGACCGGCGGCACCCAGAGCCAGAAGAGCGCCCTGTCTACGATCGTGCGCGATAGCTATACCGTACACCCGTAGCCGCCACACTCTCCACTCGCTAGTCGGTGGCGGACTATCTGCCCGGGAAGGCTGGGCCGTGACGTTGGGACTGCCCGGCGAACGCCTCGTAAGTCAAGTCAGCCGCGGGCGAACGCTGCGAGCAGGGCCGTGAGCTCAGGTTCGCGCGTCGGGTCGCGCAGGGCCTGCGCGGTGTAGGTGCGAGCAGCCGAGCCGCTCTGCTGCGCGAGCGTGGGCGACTCGGAGTCGATCAGCCCGCAGAGCGCGTCGGCGACCTCCTGGGCGGACTGGGGAGCGGGGCCTCCGCCGTCCAGGACCCACTGGTAGAGCTCATCGCTCAGGGTCGGGCGGGGATCCTCGTCGCCGGTGAGTCGCTGGCCCCACTCACGCGATAACGACGTCATCACCGGACCGGGCTGGAAGTTGGTGACGTGCACGTTCCAGGGCGCGAGCTCGACCGCCAGCGCCTGAGCGACGGTCTCCAGCGCCGCCTTGGACGCGATGTAGTACCCCAGCGCGGGGGGACAGAGACCGGCAGCAAAGACCGTTGAGACATTGATGATGTGCCCGTGACGCTGACCACGCATCACCGGCGCCACCTCCTGCATGAGCGCCGTGGTGCCAAAGAAGTTCGTGTCAAAGCTCTCGCGCACCCGGTCGAGATCGACCTGCTCGACACCGCCGATGAGACCGTAGCCGGCGTTGTTGATCAGCACGTCAAGGCGCTCATCGTCGCTGAGGATCACATCTCGGACGGCTCGCATGCCGACACGGTCACGCAGATCGAGGTCGTGTATCACCAGCCGGCCGTTGAGACCGTCGCGGAGAGCCTCGTCGTGCGCATGGTCACGGACGGTCGCATGCACCGCGTGACCCCGGCGCGCGAGCGCGCGAGCCGTCGCGAACCCGATGCCCTGCGGCGATGAACAGCCAGTGATCAGGACGACCCGGCGCGAACTCAACCCGCGGGCATCGTACTCCCAGTCAGACGTGACGACCAGGACACCCCCCGCCACAGCCGCGCGTCGGGCTCGTTGCGCCCGGCGGGCTCGCCCGTTCGTGGGCGGATCAGTCGCTGGTCAGATGCCACCTGGTTGAGCGACGCTCACCGGTCCGCTTGACCGTCCCATCGGACTCGAGCTGCTTGAGGACCCGTAGCACAGCCTCAGCGGTGCCGCCGGTCTGCTGGCGGATCTCCGACGCGGGAACACCGTCGGTGGTGACGAGTCTGACCACCTTCTCGGGCGTGAGCGGCTTGCCGTTCGCGGCCGGGCGATCGGTGGTCGCCGTCGGGCGCGCCCTGCGCCCGCGCCGGCCCCGGGGAGCGGTTGCCCGACGCGCCGGGCCCGATGAGTCCTCGAGTGTCTGTAGAGCCTGGATTGCGTTGTCGAGCTTGTCGCGTTCGGCTGTCAGCTGACTGATCGTCGCTTTGATGTCCACGTGAATTCCTTTAGGTGTTCGTAATGTATGAGACGTGCGGCGCGCACACAGTTTGCCGGCAGGTGCGCGTCACGATAGAGGGCGACGACAGCATCACGGTCCTGAGCACACAGAAGTGGGGTACCGCTTGCCCGAAGGCCTATCCCGACACTGCTGCGTCGTCGCGAGGCTGTCGGTCAACGGTGGGCAGGGAGTGAGTGCGACGTCGGATCTGATGCGTCCACGCGGATCGCCGGCGGCGTCTGGTGTGACGGTTGCGCGGCGGCATATCTCTGGCGGGGTCGGCTCGGTTGTGATGTCGGAGAAGGCGTTCGTGGTCAGACCTGTGCCTGTCCTCCGTCGGCGAAGAGCTCGGTTCCGTTGACGAAACTCGCGTCTGGTGAGACCAGGAAGAGCGCGGCGCCGGCGATCTCGGCCGGGTCGGCGACCCGACCGAGCGGGACGCTGGCGGTGAGGGTCTCGAGCAGGGTCGACTCTTGGTCGTCGGGCACGAGACCGACCAGGCCGGGCGTACGGGTTGGTCCGGGTGAGAGTGCGTTGACACGGATGGAGCGGTCCTTGAGGTCGAGCGCCCAGCTGCGCGCGAAGTTGCGGATTGCGGCCTTTGACGCGGAGTAGACGCTGAACGCCGCGCCGCCCATGACGGACGTTGTCGAGCTCATCAGCACGATCGAGGCGCCGTCGACGAGTAGCGGCAGTGCGCCTTGAACGGTCAGCAGCGTGCCCTTGACGTTCGTGTCGAACGTCTCCTGGTAGTGCTGCTCGGTGATCTCGCCCAGCGGGGCGAAGGACCCGCTGCCGGCGTTGGCGACGAGCATGTCGATGTGCCCGGCCCGCTCCCGCACGGTGGCGTAGAGAGCGTCGAGGTCAGCCGCGCTTGCGGCATCCGCGCGCACGCCGGTCACGTCGCCGTCGATCTGCTCGACGGCGGTGTCGATGGCTTCCTGCCGGCGGCCGGTGAGAAACAGACGTGCGCCCTCGGCCGCGAAGCGCTGGGCGACGGCCAGTCCGATGCCGCTCGTCCCACCGGTGACGACGGCGATCTTGCCGTCAAGGATCTTGGTCATGGCGTGGCTCCTTCGATGTTTCGGATCGATCGTTCCTGAATCTGTCGACGCGAGCATAACGGATCGTTCGTTCCATAACCCTGTATGCTGCTGCCATGGCGCGCCCACGGACCTTCGACGAAACGCAGGTCACCCGCCGCGCCCGGGATGCGTTCCACGATCACGGCTACGCCGCGACCTCGGTCGAGCAGCTGTCGGCGGCAACGGGGCTGCGGCGCAGCAGTCTCTACGGCGCCTTCGGTGACAAGCACGGACTGTTCCTGCGCGCGTTCTCCCAGTATTGCGACGAGGACATGAGGGTCATCCGAGAGGAGCTCGCCGGCGATGACGCCGGAGCTTTCGCACGGCTGGCGCGGCACCTGCGCTCCAAGACGTCTGACCCGGCCGCGTCGCGTCGCGGGTGCATGCTGGCAAAGGCCACCGCCGAGCTCGCCGGCGAGGATCCTGAGGTCGCCCGGATCGCCGCCGACGCGTACGGCGTCTACGAGCAGGCGCTCATCGACTGCTTCCGTGGCGCTCAGGCGGCCGGCGACGCGCGCAGCGACCTCGATCCCACCGACGGCGGCGCGCTGCTGCTCGCGGTTCTGCGCGGCATCGAAGCGCTCGGCCGCGGGGGCCGCCCCGCGCGCGCACTGCAAGCGATCGCCGATGCCGCTCTATCGTCGTTGTCGACGCGGCCCCTTGGTCCCAGCAGTCCGCTGACGCGATGACAGACGAAGCCGCGATCCGCGAGCTCATGCGCCGCAACCTGCTCGAGGTGTTCGGGCAGCGCGACCGCGCCGCACGGCGCGCCGCCATTGCCGGGCTTTACGCCCCGGATGTCCGTTTCGTCGATGACGACGGCTCGGTCACCGGGCACGACGCCATCGATGACGCCGTCGAGCGGGTCCTTACCAGCTTCCCACAGCTCAGTTTCGCCGTCGCGACGCCGCCCTCTGCGGTCGGAGACCTCGGCCGTGTCACATGGGAGCTGCGGACGGCCGACGGAGT